>DSLFC04102__coassemble_465_pt1 | contig 136687 bp, 127 predicted proteins | sample DSLFC04102__metabat2_high_PE_037 | metagenome-assembled genome bin DSLFC04102
CGTCAATACAGACAAATTTATGTAATACATAATAAAATTTGATTTCTTTTTTCGTCTTCTTGCCGGAATCCGCGTTTCCGGTGCGTTCCGGCGGCGCGGTCTCGTGCCCGGTGCTGCGCGGGCACGAGACCGCGCTCATGTTCCCCCTGCCCTGTTGACGCAGCCATTTCACGCGCCCTGTCCGGGCCGGGGCACCCCGGCCCGGACGATTCCCCGAACTGCACCGCTCTTCCGCCCACTTGACAATCTTTGGAAACGGGAGTAGTATTATATACAATAACAATTCTCAATATTGTTTGGAGGCACAGCAATGGAATTCAAAGGATCCAAGACCGAACAAAATTTGCTCGCGGCGTTCAGCGGCGAGTCGATGGCGCGCAACAAATATCTCTTTTTTGCTGAAAAGGCCCGCAAGGAAGGGCACGAAGAGGTGGCCGAACTCTTTGAAAAAATGGCCCAGAACGAGGGCGTGCACGGGCAGCTGCTCTACCATCACCTGAAAGGTGTGGGCAGCAGCGCGGCCAACCTGCAGGAGGCCATTCAGGGAGAATACGGCGAGTGGAGCAGCATGTATCCCTCCTTTGCCAAGATCGCCCGGGAGGAGGGGTTTGAGGAGGTCGGACTTCTCTTTGAGCAGATCTCCCGGATCGAAAAGGACCACGAGTTCCGTTTTCTGGCCGCTCTGGCCAAGCTGAGCAGCGACAAGGCGGCCGCGCCCCGGCCGGCGGCCCCCGCCGCGGCAGCGCCCGCCGAACCCCAGACGGTGACGGTGGAGGGCTACCGCTGCATGTTCTGCGGCGCCACCTACGAAAAGCGGCCGGACGTGTGCGACGTCTGCCACGCCATCGGCTCCTTTGAGCCCACCACCTTTCAGAAGAAGGTGAACTGAGCCGCCGCCCGCGGACCCGCTTCCCGCCGCGCCGCCGCAGTTTTTGCGGCGGCGCGGTTTGCGTGTTCCCCACAGGCACTGAAGGGCGGCCGAATGTTCGGTGGCGGGGTCGGCCCGCTGCCGGCGGCGCCTTGACTTTTTGCGTGCGGCATATTATACTCTGGTCAAACGCCCGCGCGCCCATTCGCCACGGGAGCGCGGCTGCCACTTTACTGCAACAGGGAGAGGTGTTGTATGTTTCGAGAAATGCGCCGAAAAAAGCAGCTGCTGAGCGCGGAGGAGACCGCCGCGGTGCTGCGCCGGGGCAGCTGCGGTGTGCTGGCCCTGGCGGGCGACGAGGGGTATCCCTATGCCGTTCCCCTCAGCTATGTCTTTGACGGAGATAAACTGTACTTTCACAGCGCCAAAAGCGGGCACAAGCTGGACGCCATCCGGCAAAACCCCAGGGCCTCCTTCTGTGTTGTGGATCAGGACAAGCTGGTGCCGGAGGAATATACCAGCTACTTTCGAAGCGTGATCGTCTTTGGCACCATCCGGGTGATCGAGGACGCCGCCGAAAAGCGGGCGGCCATTGAAAAGCTGGGCCGCAAATACGCCCCTCAGGACACCGCCGAGGGCCTGCAGCGGGCCGTGGACCGGGATTGGGAGCCGCTGTGCATGCTGGAGATGCGCATCGACCACGTCACCGGCAAAGAGGCCATCGAACTTGTGCGGGCCAAAGAACAGAAAAAGTGACCAAAACAAAAGGGCCTGTGCCGCAAGGCACAGGCCCTTTTGTTTTGGTCCGGGTTGTTCCGGTTCACTCCACCGGTTCCTGGGAGATGACGTTGCCCTCCCAGTCGGTAGTCACGCCGGTGGAGGGGTCGTAGATGGTCCACTCCTCCACCGGCGGGGGCAGCGGCGCCTCGTCCGGCGTGGCGTTGGCGCCGTCGAACGCCCAGCTGCCGTCGCCGGGGATGATGGCGTCCCCGCCCTGCCCGACGGCCCCGCCCGCCCAGGGATTCACGCCCGACCCCACATACTCCGGCGGGACCTCCGTGATGCCGGTGCCGTTGAGCGCGCCGGGGATCAGGTTGCCGTTCTCGTCGTAGTAGTTGGGATGCGCCGTCTGCCCGGAGGCGCTGCCGTCGTCCGCCGGCGCCTCGGGAACAGGGGTGGGCGCGGGCGCGGACGGCTCGGTGACGGGGGCCGCCTGGCTGTCCTGGCCGCTCTCCGCCGCGGGGGCGGCGGCTTCCGCCTGGGCCGCCCCGTCGCCGGACGGGGCGCTTCCTCCCGCCGCACTGCCGGCGGAACCGCCGGATGCCTTGTCGTTGACGGCCGTCTTCGCCCCGGCGGCCCCGCTTTCATTGCCGGCGGCCTCCGGCGAGGCCGCCGGCTTTTCCGGGGCCGTGCTGCTCTTATCGGCAGGCGTGCTGCCGGCGGGGGCGCCAGTCTGTTTTTCCGACGCCGGGGCGGCCGCTTTCTTTTCCCCGCCGGTGCCCCGGTCGGCGCTGGCCGCCACCGCGCTGTCGGCGGGCTGCGCGGCGCTCACATCCGAGGCGGGGGACGCGCCGCAGGCCGTCATAAAGAGCAGCCCGCAGAGCACCGCCATCAAACCCATTTGCTTTTTCATAAGAGAACTCCTTTCTCCTCTGCCAGCGGGGGGCAGTTTCCTCCCTGCGGCGCCGCCGGCCCTTTCGTCCGCTGCCGGCCCGGGGCGGGCACGCCGCTTTTTTGTCTTGCACCCGGTTTATAGGGCCCAGCCCCGGCAAAATTAAAGAACCGCGAAAAATTTTTTCGCGGTTCTTTGCACAGCGCAAAACTGCCCCTGCCCCAGCGGGCAGAGGCAGTTTTTCCCAAAGGGATATTACGCCTTCTGGAGCACGAAGCCCTTGACCTTGCGCAGCAGCGGCCAGAGCACGGTGCACAGCACCCCGCCGATGAGGGCGGTGATGAACTGGTTGACGCCGAACATGGTGCTGACGGTGGCCACCTGCTTTTCGTTGAGCACGCCGCCGAAGAGGGGCAGCAGCACGAATTGCAGCCCGCCGGCCATCACGGCCACCTTGGCCGCCGCGCCCAAAAGAAAGCCCAGCCAGAAGAGTTTTTCCTGTTTGCGCAGCGCCCAGGCGCACACCACCAGGGCGGCGTTGCCCGCCGCCACCAGCACGATGAGCTGGGGCATCAGCTGCATGACGGGGCTGGGTGCGATGAGGAAAGCCAGGATGGGGCTGAGCACCGCGATGCACAGCCCGCTGCCAAGGCCCACCGCCAGGGCGGCCAGCAGCAGGATCAGGTTCACCAGCGGGCCGGTGATGAACTGGCTGACGGTCTTGAACTGCTGCACCACCACACAGAGCGCCAGCAGCAGCGCGGTGCGGGTAAGGAAGCGGGTGTAGTACTGTTTCATGAAAATTCCACCTTTCCCGGGGCGCTTTCGCCCCACTTTGCGTTGCTTTTCCCTGTTGATTTTACTATAATAAGAATCGGATTGCTGTTGCCTGCGCAACAGTTGTGATTTTTTTATTTATCTTTGGCAGGGAAAGGAGCGGGGCCGGTGAAAGAATACTATCCCCTGCTGGCGGGCACGCCGCTTTTTGCGGACATCCCCCCGGAGGGCCTCACCCGGCTGCTGGGTTGTTTCGCGCCGGCGGTGCGCCGGTATGAAAAGGGAGACATCCTGCTGCTGGCCGGCTACGACACCGGCGAGATCGGCATTCTGCTGGAGGGCAGCGCCACCGCCCTGAAGACCACGCCGGACGGTTCCGCCGTGGCCATCACCGACCTTTCTCCGGGCAGCGTGTTCGGGGATGTGCTGGCGGGCAGCACGGTGAAAAGCCCGGTGACGGTGACCGCCCGCAGCGCCGCCAAGGCCATGTTCATCTCCTGCCGCAAGCTGCTGTGCCCCTGCGCCGCGATGCACCCGGAGCACAGCCAGCTGATGCAGAACCTGGTGCGCACCATCTCGGAGAAATATTTTGATTTGAGCCGCCGGGTGGACCTGCTCATCCTGAAGAGCCTGCGCTCCAAACTGTGTGCCTATCTGCTGGGGCAGGCGAAGGCCGCCGGGGCGGACACCTTCTCCATCCCCTTTTCCCGGGCGGGGCTGGCGGAGTATCTGAACTGCGAGCGCAGCGCCCTGTGCCGGGAGATCTCCCGGATGCGGGCCCAGGGCCTGATCGAGACCTATAAAAACAGCTTCAAGATCCTGGATCGGGCGGCCCTCGCCCGGGAATACCAGCGCTGAGGCTTTGGAGGAAAGAAAATGGAGAAACTTCCGGTTTTGTACATCGTCATCCCCTGCTACAACGAACAGCAGGTGCTGCCGGTCACCGCCCCCATGTTCCTGCAAAAGCTGCGGGACCTGATGGCCGCAAACCTCATCGCCCCGGGCAGCCGGGCGGTGTTCGTGAACGACGGCTCGAAGGACGACACCTGGCCCATCATCCGGGATCTCGCCGCAAAAGAGGAGCTGGCGGAGGGCATCTGCCTCTCCCGCAACCGGGGCCACCAGAACGCCCTGCTGGGAGGGCTTTTGACGGTGAAGGACCGCTGCGACATCACCATCAGCATCGACTGCGACGGCCAGGATGATATCAATGCCATGGACGAGATGGTGAAGGCCTATCTGGACGGCTGCGACGTGGTGTACGGCGTGCGCTCCAGGCGGGACACCGACACCTTTTTCAAGCGTTTCACCGCCGAGAGTTTTTATAAGCTGATGAACTGGATGGGGGCGCAGGTGGTGTTCAACCACGCGGACTACCGCCTGTTGAGCAGCCGGGTGCTGAAGGAGTTTGCCAACTTCAAAGAGGTGAATATCTTTTTGCGGGGCATGGTGCCGCTGGTGGGCTTCAAGAGCACCAGCGTGTACTACGAGCGGGCCGAGCGGCTGGCGGGCGAAAGCCACTACCCCCTGAAGAAGATGCTGGCCCTGGCCTTCGACGGCATCACCAGCCTGTCGGTGAAGCCCATCCGCCTCATCACCGGCTTTGGCATATTCGTCTCCTGCATCAGCTTCATCGGGGTGATCTGGGCGGTGGTGGCGGCGCTGCTGGGGCACACGGTGGCCGGCTGGGCCAGCACCATCTCCATCGTCTGCTTCATGGGCGGCATCCAGCTGCTCTGCCTCGGGGTGATCGGCGAGTACATCGGCAAAATTTACATGGAGACCAAGGCCCGGCCCCGCTACATCATCAGCGAGACCACCTTCGGGGAGGGCGCCCATGAGTGAGAAAAAGCTGGCCTGGCCGGGCAGCGCCCTGCTGGGCCCGGTGCCCCCGGTGCTGGTGAGCTGCGGCGAGGGGCAAAGCGCCAACCTCATCACCATCGCCTGGGCGGGCACGGTGTGCACCCAGCCGCCCCGGGTGTCCATTTCTGTTCGGCCCACCCGCCACAGCTACGGCCTCATCCGGGATTCGGGCGAGTTCGTCATCAACCTGCCCACCGTGGCGCTGGCCAGGGCGGTGGACTGGTGCGGCGTGAAGAGCGGCAGAGAACTGGACAAGTTTTCCGCCATGGGCCTGCACGCCGCCCCTGCCTCCAAGGTGGGCTGCCCCCTGCTGGCGGAGAGCCCGGTGAATCTGGAGTGCCGGGTGTTCCAGCGCATTGAACTGGGCAGCCACGACCTGTTTCTGGCGGACGTGGTGGCGGTGGATGTGGACGAGGCCCTGCTGGACAGCGCGGGCAAGCTGCACCTGGAAAAGGCGGGCCTTTTGGCCTACGCCCACGGGGACTACTACGCCCTGGGCAAACAGCTGGGCAAGTTCGGCTGGAGCGTGCGCAGGAAAAAGCCCGGCGGCAGAAAGCCGGGCGCGCAGAGGGGCAAAGACGCCCCCGGCGCAAATCCCCGGCGGCCCCAAAAGTGACAGACGCGAAAGCGCCCTTTGGAGAGTTTCTCCAAAGGGCGCTTCTCTTTTATTTCGCCGGTGCGGCCAGGTGGCCCAGCGCCGCGTAAAAGGGCCTGAGGTGCTCCTCGCCCGCCGGGGGGGTGTTTTGCAGCGGGAAGGGGATGCCCAGGGCGGCGTATTTTTCAATGCAGAGGTTGCGGAAGGGCAGCAGTTCCACCTTTTCCACATTCTCATACCGCTTTGCCAGCGCCGCCAGGCGTTCCGCCGCGGCGGGGCCGTCGTTGAGGCCGGGCACCACCACATGCCGCAGCCACACCGGGCGGCCCATCTTCCGGCAGAGGTCGAGAAATTCCAGCGTGTGCGCCAGGCTGCCGCCGGTGTTTCGGCGATAGTCCTCCTCGGTGGTGAATTTCAGGTCGGCCAGCACCAGGTCGGTGTGTTCCAGCACCTTTGCGGCGGTTTCCAGGCCCGCCGCGCCGGAGGTGTCCAGCGCGGTGTGGTAGCCCTCCGCCGAAAGGGCCGCCAGCAGCGCCGCGGCGAAACCGCTCTGGGCCAGCGGCTCGCCGCCGGTGAGGGTGACGCCGCCCTTTTTCTTGATGTAGGGCGCGCAGCGGCGCACCTTTTGCAGCACATCCTCCACCGTGACCTGCTGCCCGCCGTCAAAGGCCCAGGTGTCCGGGTTGTGGCAGTAGGCGCAGCGCAAGGGGCAGCCCTGGAAGAACACCACATAGCGCAGGCCGGGGCCGTCCACCGCGCCGAGGGACTGGAAGGAGTGGACGCGCCCGACGGGGGCGGAAGGTTCCATGGATTTTCCTCCTTTCGGGGCAAAGGCGGCCGCCGGGGCGGTGCGCCCGCAGAAGGGCCGTGCCGGATGGTTTGTGCGCGGGGCCGCCGGGGCCGGCGTTGCGCGGCCTCACATCGCGCTGTGGAAGGTGCGGCGGATGACCTCCCGCTGCTGCTCGCGGCTGAGCTTGTGGAAGTTCACCGCGTAGCCGGAGACCCGGATGGTGAGGTTCGGGTATTTCGAGGGATCGTCGTAGGCCTCCTGGAGCATCTGGCGGTTCATCACGTTCACGTTCAGGTGGTGGGCCATCTGGGCAAAGTAGCCGTCCAGCAGCACCACCAGGTTGCCCCACCGCTCGGCCTCGGTCTTGCCCAGGGCCTCGGGCAGGATGGAGAAGGTGTTGGAGATGCCGTCCTTGCAGCAATCGTATTTGATCTTCGCCACCGAGTTGAGGCTGGCCAGCGCGCCGCTCTTCTCCCGGCCATGCGTGGGGTTGGCGCCGGGGGCGAAGGGCTCGCCCGCCTTGCGGCCGTCGGGGGTGGCGCCGGTCTTTTTGCCGTAGACCACGTTGGAGGTGATGGTGAGCACCGAGAGGGTGGGCTCAGCATTCCGGTAGAGGGGGTGCTTTTTCAGTTCCTCAAAGAAGAGGCGGGCCTGCTCGGCGGCGATGGAGTCCACCCGGTCGTCGTCGTTGCCGTAGGCGGGGTACTCCCCTTCCACCGCAAAGTCCTTGATGAGGCCGGTGGCCTCGTCCCGCATGCAGCGCACCTTGGCGTATTTGATGGCGGAGAGGGAATCGGCCAGCACGCTGAGGCCCGCGATGCCGAAGGCCATGTAGCGGTGCACCTGGGTGTCGTGCAGGGCCATCTGCAGCTTCTCGTAGGCGTATTTGTCGTGCATGTAGTGGATGACGTTCATGGTATTGGCGTAGAGCCGCGCCACCCAGGCGCGGTAGAAGTCCAGCCGGCGGCAAACCTCGTCGTAGTCCAGATACTCGCCCGGGTAGACCTGGCTCACCGGGCCCACCTGCTCGTTTTTCACCTCGTCCCGCCCGCCGTTGAGGGACATGAGCAGCAGTTTGGGCAGGTTGGTGCGGGCGCCGAAGAACTGCATGTCCTTGCCCACCCGCATGGCGGAGACACAGCAGGCGATGGCGTAGTCGTCGCCGTAGACGGGGCGCATCAGGTCGTCGTTCTCGTACTGGATGGCGTCGGTGTCGCAGGAGACCTTGGCGCAGAAGGTCTTGAAGCCCTCGGGCAGCGCCTCGGCCCAGAGCACCGTGAGGTTGGGTTCGGGGGCGGGCCCCAGGTTGTAGAGGGTGTGCAGCACCCGGAAAGAATTTTTGGTGACGAGGGTGCGGCCGTCCTCGCCCATGCCGCCCACCGACTCGGTGATCCACATGGGGTCGCCGCCGAACAGCTCGTTGTAGGCGGGGGTGCGCAGGTGGCGGGCCATCCGCAGCTTCATCACGAACTGGTCCATCAGCTCCTGGGCGCCCTGCTCGTCCAGCGCGCCGGCGGCCAGGTCACGCTCGAAGTAGATGTCCAGGAAGGTGCTGGTGCGGCCCAGGCTCATGGCCGCGCCGTTCTGCTCCTTGATGGCCCCGAGGTAGCCGAAGTAGAGCCACTGCACCGCCTCGCGGGCGGTGGCGGCGGGGCGGCGGATGTCGCAGCCGTAGCCCTTTGCCATCTCGGCCAGCTTGTTCAAAAAGTCGATCTGCCGCCACACCTCCTCGATGAGGCGGATGACGTCGTCGGTCATGTCCCAGCGATGCAGTTCGTCCATGTCCTTTTGTTTTTCCGCCACCAGCCGGTCCACCCCGTAGAGGGCCACCCGGCGGTAGTCGCCGATGATCCGGCCCCGGCCGTAGGCGTCGGGCAGGCCGGTGATGAGACCGCAGTGCCGGGCGGCCCGGGTCTCGGGGCCGTACACCCGGAACACACCGTCGTTGTGGGTGGTGCGGTAGCGGAATTCCTCCTCGATCTTGTCCGACAGCTTGTAGCCGTAGGCCTCGCAGGCGCTGCGGGCCATGCGGATGCCGCCGAAGGGGTTGACCCCCCGCTTTAAGGGCGCGTCGGTCTGCAGGCCCACGATCAGCTCGTCTTCCCTGTCCAGATACCCGGGGGCGAAGGTGAGCAGGCTAGTGACCGTCTCGGTGTCCACGTCCAGCACGCCGCCCTTTTCCCGCTCGGCGGCCATCAACTCGTTCAGCTTCTTCATCAGCCGGTCGGTGCGGGGGGTAGGGCCGGCGAGAAATTTGTCGTCGCCGGTATACGGTTTGTAATTTTTTTGGATAAAATCCCGAACGTTGATGCTGTTCTGCCATGCGCCGGGCACAAAACCGTTCCACTGTTCCATCATTGCGAAGATCTCCTTTCGGCGGGCGGCGCTGCCAACAAAAAAGGGCAGCACCGCAGACGATGCGGTGTTGCCCAGACGGTCGGCATATTGCCCGCGCCTCACTCCCCCGTGGTCTCCCACGAAATTCCGTCAGTTGTGAGGGCGGTGTTTTGCTGTGAAAACAATATTCAGTATACAGCAGCCGTTTTTGCTTGTCAATACACAATATCTATTGCTCTTGTTCGCGCCGCGGGGCAGATATGGCGAAGGCCGGGCCCCAAAGCGGCCCCCCTGCCCTTTTGGGGCCGCCCGCCGGGAAGCGACGCCGGCGGGGCGAGGAAGATGCCGCCCTCCGCCGGGCGGGCCGGGCGGAGCCGCGGCACACGCGGCGGAACGGGGAGAGCGCCGCTCTCCGCCAGGGCGGGAAGAACGGCGGGGCTCGCAACAGGCGGGTAAAGCGCCCCTCCGCCGAGACGGGCCGGACAGAGCTTCGGCGCTCGTGGGGGTGAGACGCCGCTTTTCGCCGGGGTGAGTCGGGTAAGCCCTTCGCCAACGCGGCAGGGCACGGAAGGTGTCGTCTCCCCTCTCAGCCCGGCATGCAGTTTTGCAGGTGGCGCAGATCGCCGCTCTCGGAAAAGTCCTCCCGGTCCAGGGTGAGGCCGGGGTTATAGTAGGGGTCGCGGGTGAGGTTCTCCCGGCCGAAGCGGTCGGTGAGGCGCTTCTGCTCGCCGGCGAAGCGTTGCTTTTTGGCCTTGTCCTTCTCGTCGATGCCCCGGCTCTTGCTCTCGTAGTGGTAGAGCTGGGCGTAGGGCGTCCAGACCACCCGCCAACCGGCCCGCCGCGCCCGCAGGCAGAAGTCCACATCGTTGAAGGCCACGGTGAAGCCCTCGTCCAGGCCGCCCAGGCCGTCGAACACCGCGGCGCGCACCAGCAGGCAGGCGGCGGTGACGGCGGAAAAATCCTGCACGGTGGCGGCCCGGAACATGTAGCCGCCGGAGGAGCGGGGCCGGTACTTGTGGCTGTGGCCGGCGTAGCCCCCCAGGCCGGTGATGATGCCCGCGTGCTGGATGGTGTCGTCGGGGTAGTAGAGCATCGCCCCGCACATGGCCACCCCCGGCCGGCTGGCCTGCATCAGCATCTCGGTGAGCCAGCCCCGGTTGATGACCTCCACGTCGTTGTTGAGCAGCAGCAGGTAGTCGCCCTTTGCCGCCCTGCGCCCGAAGTTGTTGATGGCGGAGAAGTTGAAGCCCCCCTCGGCCTTGTACTCCACCACCCGGCAGCGGGGGTATCCCTCCGGACCGGTGATGCGCTTGTAATAGTCGAAGGTGGCCGCCTCTTTGGAGTTGTTCTCGATGACGATGACCTCGAAATTCTGCCAGCTGGTCTTTTTGTACACCGAGGAGAGGCACTTTTCCAGATCGTCCGTGTGGTCCATGTTGGGGATGAGGATGCTCACCAGCGGCTCGCCCTCGATCTCGTAGTCCACCTTGTAGGTGCTGGGGAACAGGCCGTCCCGCACCTCGCCCCGCTGGCCGGTGCGCTCCAGATGGTCGGCGATGGCCTTTTTGGCCGCCTTGGCCACATAGGGCTTGGCGGCGGTGCCGCCGCTGGTGGAGCCGCCGTGCACCCGCCAGTAGTAGAGCACCTGGGGGATGTGATAGATCTGGGTCTCGTCCAGCCGGTCGGTGATGCGCAGAAAGAGGTCGTGGTCCTGGCTGCCGTCGCACTCGGTCCGCTCGCCGCCCAGTTCAAAATAAAGGCTGCGCTTGAAGGCGGAAAGGTGGCAGATGTAGTTGCAGCACACCAGATAGTCCGGGGCGAAATCCGGCTTGAAGTGGGCCACCGTGGGCCGGCGGATGCTCTTTTTGAAGAGGGCCTCGTCGCTGTAGAGAAAATCGGCGCCGCTGTCCAGGATGGCCATCTGCAGGGTGTAGACGGCGTGGGGGGCCAGGATGTCGTCGTGGTCCGCCAGGGCCAGATACTCGCCGGTGGCCAGGGCCGCCGCCGCGTTGGTGTTGGCGCTGATGCCCCTGTTCTCCACCTTGACATACTTCACCCGGCTGGCCGCCGGGGCGATTTTTTCCGCGAAGGCCGCCCGCTGGGCCACGATCTCCCCCACATAGGCGTGCTGTTCGTCGGAGGCGTCCGCCAGGCACAGCTCCCAGCGGGTGCTGGTCTGGTCAAAGACGCTGGCCAGAAACTGCCGCAGATAGGGCTCGGGCGTATTGTACAGCGGCACGCAGACGCTGATGAGGGGCAGCGCCGCGCCGTTCTGCCAGCGGGCCGCCACATCCGCCCGCTGGGCCTGGAGGACCTTTTGTTTGGGCAGATAGCGGGCCCGCTTGCCGAAAAAGCGCCGACGGAAAAAGCCCAGCGCCCGCCGGGCCATGGCAAAAAAGCCCTCGCTTTTCACAAGTTCCGCGGCGTAGCCCAGCAGTTCCCGGATGCGTTTGAGTTTCAGTTTCATGGCTCTCGTCTCCAAAATCCGGCCCCCGCGGCTCTCACTTCAGGCCGTAGTTTTCAAACAGAAGGTTGAAATGCCGGTTGTAGTAGGGGTCGCCCGCGGCGATCATGTCGCCGTACTTGGCGATGAAGCGGGCCTTCTCCCCCTCATAGCGGCGGGCGTTCTCGCTCAGGGTGTCCAGCCCGCGGCTCTTGCTCTCGTAGTGGTAGGCCTCGGCGTAGGGGGTGAACACGTTGGTGAGGCCCTTTTTCCACAGTTTCAGGCACAGGTCGATGTCGTTGTAGGCCACGGCGAAGTTCTCCTCGTCCAGCCCGCCCATCTCGTCGTAGAGGGCGGTTTTCACCATCAGGCAGGCGCCGGTGACCGCCAGCAGGTTCTGGGGCGTGGCCAGCCGGTAGAGGTCGCCCGCCGAGGCCCGGGGGTGGCTCTTGTGGCTGTGGCCGGCGGTGCCGCCGATGCCGAGGAACACCCCCGCGTGCTGGATGCGGTCGTCGGGGTAGTAGAGCTTGGCCCCCACGCAGCCCACATCCGGGCGCTGGCTGTACATGAGCATCTCGGCCAAAAACCCATCGCTGAGCAGCTCGATGTCGTTGTTTAAAAGCAGCAGCTGTTCGCCCTTTGCCGCCCGCCGGGCGAAGTTGTTCACCGCCGCGAAGTTGAAGCCGCCCTCGTAGACCACCACCCGCAGGCGAGGGTACTTTTTCCGTGCCTCTTCGTAATAGGCGAAGGTGGCCGGGTCGGCGGAGTTGTTCTCCGCCACCAGCACCTCGAAATTGTCGTAGCCCGCTTTTGCATACAGGCTGGCAAGGCAGCGGTCCAGGTCGTCGACGTGGTCCTTATTGGGGATGAGCACGCTGATGAGGGGGGTGCCGGTGAGGGCGTACTTCACCCGGTAGGCGCCGGGGCAGCCCTCGATGCGCGTTGCCGTTCCTTCCAGGCCCACCCGTTTCAGGTGGTCGTCGATGGCCCTCTCCCCCGCCGCCAGGGCGTAGGGCTTGGCCTCCATGCCGGCGGCGGTGCTGCCGGCGTGGCTGCGCCAGATATACAGCACATAGGGGATGTGGGATACCTTTTGGGCGTGCTCGGTGAGGCGCAGGATGATCTCAAAGTCCTGGCTGCCGTCGTACTCGCTGCGCTCGCCGCCCCCCGCCCGGTCGAACAGGGCCCGGGAGAAGGCGGCCAGATGGGTGATGTAGTTGCAGCCCCGCAGATAGTCCGGCTCAAAGTCTGGCTTGAAGTGGTAGTCCACCAGATGCTTTAAGTCCGCCGAGAGGACGATCTCGTCGGAGTAGACAAAATCCGCCCCGGCCAGCGCCTCCTTTGCCACCCGGTAGAGGGCATTGGGGTAGAGCAGGTCGTCGTGGTCCAGCAGGGTGAGCCAGTCGCCGGTGGCGGCGGCCAGGGCCGCGTTGGTGTTGGCGGCGATGCCGCCGTTCGTTTCCAGCTCGAGATAGCGGATGCGCTCGTCTTTTTTTGCAAAGCACCGGGCGATGCGGCCCACTTGCGGATGGGCGGCGTCGGAGGCGTCCGCCAGCACCAGCTGCCAGCGGGGGTAGCTCTGGGCCAGCACGCTGTTTACCATCTGGCGCAGAAAGGGCGCCGGGGTGTTGTAAAGAGGCACGCAGACGCTGATGGTGGGCCCGGCCAGGTTCTCGGCCCGCTGGGCCTTCAGCTGGCGGCGGGTGGGCAGATCGGCCCGGTAGCGCCAGGTGTCCCGGTGAAAGGCCAGCCGCACGCGGAAGTCCACCTCCCGCCACAGGGCCTCAAGGCCCTCCTCCCGGCCCACCTTTGCGCACCAGGCGGCCACCTGCCTGATGTGGGCGGGGTCCAGCAGACGGCGGGCCATGCCGCCCACGCTGTCCGCTTTGGCAACGTCGGCGGGCAGGGGCGCCTCCAGTTCTTTTTTGTCCGGCATGTTGGGTCTTCTCTCCTTTTTGCGCAAAACAGCCAGGGGGCCTTGCTCTCCTGGCTGTTCGGTTGGGTCACTCGGCGTCCCGGGTGGTCTGTTTGTAGGCGTCGCACACCTCGTCGGTGGCGCCGTCCATCTTGATGCGCCCGTGCTCCAGCCAGGCCACCTTGTTGCACATCCGCTCGATCTGCTCGATGGAGTGGCTCACCAGGATCACCGTGGTGCCGCCGCTCATCAGCTTCTGCATCCGCTCCTCGCACTTTTGCTGGAACAGAAAGTCGCCCACGCTCAGGATCTCGTCGGCGATGAGGATGTCGGGCTTTGTGATGGTGGCAATGGCGAAGGCGATGCGGGCCACCATGCCGCTGGAGTAGTTCTTCAGCGGCACGTCCAGGAACTCGTGCAGTTCGCTGAACTCCACGATCTCGTCGAACTGCTCCTTGATGTACTTCGGGGTGAAGCCCAGCACCGCGCCGTTCAAAAAGATATTCTCCCGGGCGGTGAGGTCCATGTCAAAGCCGGCGCCCAGCTCGATGAGGGGGGCGATGGTGCCCCGCACGGTGCAGCTGCCGCTGGTGGGCTTGTAGACGCCGCTGATGACCTTGAGCAGGGTGGATTTGCCGCTGCCGTTCAGGCCGATCAGGCCGTAGAAATCCCCCGGCTGCACAGTGAGGCTGACGTTTTTCAGCGCGTAGAACTCGTCGAACTTCAGCTTGCCGTGGGCGATCTGCAAAAAGTATTCCTTCAGGCTCTCGCTTTTTTCCTTGGCGAGGTTGAAGCGCATGGACACGTTGTTTACCTGGATGATGGGTTCCATCCTTCGCCCTCCCTCACATATACAGGACGAACTTGTCCTGGTTCTTTTTGAACACCAAGAGGCCGAAGGCCAGCATGGCCAGGCTGCACGCCCCGCAGATGATCACCATGTTGAAGGTGAGCAGCTGGCCCTCCAGCACGGCGGCGCGGAAGGCGGTGATGTACCAGTAGATCGGGTTGAACTTGATGAGCGTCTCCAGATACAGGTTGCCGAACTGGGCCGGGTCGTAAAAAATAGCGGAGAAGTACATCAGGATGGTGGTGAACACCTCCCACAGATGGATGACATCCCGGAAGAACACCGCCATGGTGGAGAGCACCAGCCCCACCCCCAGGCTGAACAGGAACATGGTGAGGATGGGATACACCGCCAGCAGCACCGTGGGGTGCAGCGGGCTGCGGGTGATGAGCATGATGATGATGAGGGCCACAAAGCTGAAGAAGTAGTTCACCAGGCCGAAGCAGGTCTTCTCCAGCGGGAAGATGTATTTGGGGATGTACACCTTGCGCAGCAGCATGGCGTTGGCCATCACGCTGCCCATGGCCATGGTGGTGGACTCCCGGAAGAAGGTGAACATCAGCTGGCCGATGACCAGATACACCGGATAGTTGGTGATGCCCTCGCCCCTGAACTGGAACAGGTTGCCGAACACCACCACCATCACCCCGCACATGAGCAAGGGGTTGAGCACGCTCCAGGCCACGCCCAGCACGCTGCGGCGGTACTTCAGCTTGAAGTCCCGGCTGATGAGGTTATAGAGCAGGTACCGGTAGCGGATGAAATCCTTCAGATACAATTTGACCGTGCCCAAGGGCTTTACCACCTCTCAAAATACTCAAAGCTCTGGCTTGCGAAGGGGGTGTGGTGTTTGTCCTTTTCGCTCAAAAGGTATTCACACCCGCAGTCCGGCCACCGGATGCCCACGGTGGCGTCGTCGTAGGGGATGCCACCCTCGGAGGCGGGGTCGTAGTAGTCGGTGCATTTATAGCAGAACTCCGCCACGTCGCTCAGCACCAGAAAGCCGTGGGCAAAGCCCTTGGGCACATAGAACTGGCGCTTGTTCTCCTCGCTCAGGGCCACGCCGGTCCATTTGCCGAAGAAGGGGCTGTGGGGCCGGCAGTCCACCGCCACGTCGAACACCTCGCCCTTCGTCACCCGCACCAGCTTGCCCTGGGTGTGCTCCTTCTGAAAGTGCACCCCCCGCAAAACGCCCCGGGAGGAGCGGGACTGGTTGTCCTGCACGAACTCGTCGGTGATGCCGACGGCGGCGAACTCCTCCTTCTGGAAGGTCTCCATGAAGTAGCCCCGGGCGTCGCCGAAGACGGTGGGCTCCACGATGAGCACCCCCGGCAGTTCCGTCTCAATGAATTTGAATTTTCCCATCGTTTTACCCCTTTACTCCTGATCGCCCGCGGCCAGCGCGGCCTTGAAGCCCTCGTAGTCCCGCAGGTATTCGCCCCCGTCGTAGTGCTCGCTGGCCAGGACCAGCAGCACGCTGTCAGGGGAAAAATCGTACATATCCTTCCACACCATGCGGGGGATGTAGATGCCGGTGTTGGGTCTGTCCAGCGAAAAGACCTCCTGGCGGCCGCAGCCGTCGTCCACCCGCACCTTGCTGCGGCCCGCCACGTTGATGAGCACGAACTCGGTGCGCCGGTTGGCGTGCTGGCCGCGCACCACGGTGGCGTCGCTGCCGTACATGTAAAACACCCGCTTGATCTCAAAGGGCACCTGCTGCGCGCCCTCCACCACGATGAGGCTGCCCCGCTCGTCGCCAAGGTCGGCAAAGGACAGCAGCTTCACCCGGTCGTAATTGTCGTTTTTCAGCATATCAGGGCTCCCAGGCGTTGATGGCCTCGATCACATAGGTCTGTTCCTCTTCGGTCATGCCGTTGTACATGGGCAGGCTGAGCACCTCGTCGGCGTAGCGCTCGGCGATGGGATAATCCCCCCGCTTTTTGCCCAGGTACCGGTAGGCCTCCGACAGATGGGGCGGGATGGGATAGTGGATGATGGTGCCGATGCCCTTCTCCTTCAGCCAGGCGGCCAGCTCGTCCCGGCCCTTTTCCACATGGATCACAAACTGGTGCCAGGTGCTGTCCGCCCCCGGGCGCACCCGGGGCAGGCGGATGCGGGGGTGTTTCAGTTCCTCAAGGTACCGCCCGGCGATGGCCCGGCGCTCGGCGTCAAACTGGGGCAGGTGCTGCAATTTCACCCGCAAAAGGCCCGCCTGCAATTCGTCCAGCCGGGAGTTGGTGCCCACCACCTGATTGTGGTAGCGCTTTTCGCTGCCGTAGTTGCGGAACACCCGGAACTTTTGGGCCAGGGCCTCGTCGTTCGTGACGATGCAGCCCGCGTCGCCGAAGGCGCCGCAGCCCTTGGTGGGATAAAAGGAAAAGCAGCCCACGTCCCCGAAGGTGCCCACCGTCTGCCCCTGCCAGTGGTTGCCGTGGCTCTGGGCGCAGTCCTCCACCACCCGGAGGCCGTGGCGGGCGGCGATGTCCATGATGCGGGTCATGTCGCAGCTCTGGCCGAACAGATGCACCGCCAGGATGGCCTTGGTGCGGGGGGTGACGGCGGCCTCGATCTTCTCCGCGTCGATGTTGTCGTACTGGTCCGGCTCCACGAACACCGGGGTGGCCCCGTTGATGGAGATGCCCATGACGCAGGCGATGTAGGCGTTGGCGGAGACGATCACCTCGTCCCCCCGGCCGATGCCCAGCAGCTTGAAGCTGATCCACAAAGAATCCAGCCCGCTGGCAAGGCCCACGCAGTATTTGGCGCCGATGTACCCGGCCCACTCGGTTTCGAACTGCTCCACCTCGCGGCCCAGGATGTACCAGCCGCTGCGCAGCACCTCCAGCGCCTTCGCCTCGTACTCCGGGGCGTGGAGGCTGTACTGACGGCCCAGATCGTTGGGCAGGATGTTCATCTTGTTCCCTTGCCTTTCCGCGGCGGCGGCCGCACAAAAATCACCACGATATATTGTACCCTATCCCGCCTCAAAACGCAACAAAAAGCCGTCCGCCGCGGGGCCTGAAAAAAGCCCCGCCGGCAAGGTGTTCGCCATGAGCGGGGCCTCGTTTCAGGGGTTTTGCCCCCGGTCAATCCCGGCCGGGGGGCTTTGTGCGGCTGCGGGGCGCGGGGTCGGTCGCCCGGGTCTGCCAGGGGGGCGGCTCGGCGGGCAGGGGTTTGCGGGTGATGATCTCCCACTGGGCGCCGCTGGCCGCGGCGGGGCGCTTTGCGCCGGCCTTGCGCCACAGGCGCACCCCCAGCACCAGGGCCATGGCCGCGGCCGCCGCGGCCACCGCGATGGCCACCGGATTCTGCTCCGGCTCCAGGGAGGAGGCGGGGATATAGGTGCTGGCGGCCAGCACCTCGCTCACCCCGCTCACCGAGAGCGTCGCCGAGCCCAGGGCCGAGGGCTGGTAGTCGTTTTCCGGCAGCGAATAGGTCACGCTGGCGGCAAAGGGCTGGCCCAGCACATAGCGGTCGGGGATCTGGTAGTCCACCGTGATGCCGTCGGTGGTGAGGTTTTTGTTCAGCAGCGCCGTGGCGCTCTGGGGCTGCACCAGGGCGTTGCCCAGCGCCTCGCCGCCGCCCACCACCGGCACCTGAAATGCCTCGGCGGGGGCGGGGATCTCCACCCGGGAGAAGTTCTCGAAGGCGTAGTCCAGGATGGCGCAGGCGTCCCGGAACTTGTCCTCCAGCATCTGACACTTCAGTTCCACCGAGATCAGGCGCACGCCGTTCTGCTCGGCGTAGTTGACGAAGGTGGTGAGGGCCTGGTCGTGAAAGCCGTTCTTGGAGCCCTTGGCGTAGGTGCGGTAGTAGTCGCCGGAGATGCGCATCCAGTCGTTGCAGTGGAACACCCGCTCCTGGGGCTGCTTGTTGGTGGGCGCCATGGTCCAGGGGTCGGTGCGGCAGAAGATCTCCTCAAAGCCGGGCACGCTCAGCGCCCAGCGGGTGATGGTGGCCATGTCCCGGGCGGTGGTGTAGTGGTCGTCATCGTGCAGGCCGTGGGGGTTCATGTAGTGGGTGTTCGCAAGCCCCAGCGCGGCGGCCTTCTGGTTCATGGCGTCCACCCCGCCCTGGATGGTGCCGCCGATGTACTCCGCCAGCACGTTGGCGCCGTCGTTGGCGCTCTCCAGTTCGGTGCCGTAGAGCACATCCTCCAGCCGCACCACCTCCCCCTCCTGCAGGGCGATGTGGGAGGAGCCATATTCCAGCTGGTGCACCGCGTCGTAACTCACGGTGAGCTGGGTGTCCAGCTGGCCCTGGGCCTTTTCCAGCGCCAGCGCCATGGTCATGATCTTGGTGATGGAGGCGGGATAGAGCACCTCGTCGGCATTCTTCTCCATGATGACCTGGCCGGTGTCCGCGTCCATGACGATGTAGGCCTCGCAGCTTACCGAAGGCCCCTGGTAGGCCAGCGCGGCGGGCGCGAAGAGGGCGGCGGTGAGCGCCGCCCCGCAGAGTGCAGCAAAAAATCTTTTCAAGACCAACGTCCCTTTGCCTTCAGAATATCTTCAAAACCGCGCCGGCGCCGCCGAAAAGGCGGCCGGGCAACGGGCATGTTCTGAAATATTATACATAAATTTTACTGTGGCGCACAAGGGGTGCACAAAATTTCCACATTTTGTTTAAAAAACGAGGGGGACAGTGGTATAATGGGATGGATATGGCAGGAAAAGAGGAGGCTCCGGATGGAACAGAAAAGCATTGCGGAACAAAAAAGGGAGGCCCGCGCCGAGGCCCGGGCGCGCCTTGCCGGCTGCACGCCGGAGGACACCCGCCGCTGGGGCGAGGCGATGTTCGAATATCTGCGGCTTTTGCCGGTGTGGAACACCGCCCGCACGGTGCTCTGTTTCATGAGCACCCCCGCCGAGCCGGACACCCAGCCCCTTCTGCACGCGGCGCTGCGCCAGGGGCGGGCGCTCTGCCTGCCCCGCCAGTATGAGGACGGGCGGATGGAGGCGCACCGGGTGGCGGCGCTGTTCGCCCTGCGCAGGGGGCCCCACGGCATTCTGGAACCGCCCTACACCCTGCCGGTGGTGGACCCTGCCGCCATCGACCTGATCGTGGCGCCCTGCCTGGCCGCCGCACCGGACGGCACCCGCCTGGGCCACGGCGGCGGCGTGTACGACCGCTTTTTCGCCCGCAGCGGGGCGGCGCGGGTGATCTTCTGCCCCTCCGCGGCGGTGTTCCCCCATCTGCCCGCCGAGGAGCACGACCAGCCCGCCGACCTGGTGATCACCGAGCGGGGCATCCTTTGAACGCAGAGGCGGCCCCCGGAGCCTGTGGCTCCGGGGGCCGCCTTTCCTGTTCACTCGCTGAGCACCGGCTGCAGCTGCCGGCCCCGCAATGCGCACTCCAGCGTGTCGGCGATGAGGGAAAAGTCGCTCTGCAGGCTGGTGGGCTTTTTCAGGTAATCGTCCTGGGCAAAGGGCACCAGATAGTAGTTCTTGCGGTTGAGCAGCTTTGCCAGGTTCTCCAGGCTGGCGGAAAGGCCGTCGTTGGTGCTCACCGCCAACACCACCGGCTTCGCGCCCCGCAGCATGCTCTTGACACCCAGGGTCACCGGCGTGTCGCTGATGCCGGCGGCCAGCTTCGCCAGCGTGGCGCCGGTGCAGGGCGCCACGATCATGGCGTCCGCCATATTCTGCGGGCCCAGGGGCTCCGCGCCCTGCAAGGTCTCGATGGGGCGGCTGCCGGTCACGTCCGCCAGCTTTCGCTTCCAGCTCTCCGCCGTTCCGAAACGGGTGTCCAGCCCGGCGGCGTTGAAACTCATCAGCGGCAGCACCTGTGCCCCGTCGCGGATCATCCCTTCCATCACATGCAGCGTCTTTTCAAAGGTGCAGAAGCTGCCGCACATCGCCCACACCACACGCGTTGTCTCTTTCAAAACCCCTCTCCCCTTTCTCTGAGCATGGCCAGCACCGCCTGAGCCACGAACTGCCCCGCCGTCACCGGCGCGCAGCGGGCCGGCAGGCTGAGGGCGTGGATGGCCCGCACCCCCAACACCTTCGCCGCCTCAAAATCGGTGCCGCCGGGCAGGCTGGCCAGGTCGATCACCAGCGCGCCCGCCGGCAGCTTTTGCAGCCGGGCCGCGTCCAGCACGGGGGCGGGCACCGTGTTCACCGCCACCTCCGCGCCTTCCAGCAGGCCGTCCACCGCATCCATCGGCACCGCCGCCAGCCCCAGGCTCAAGGCCAGGGCCCGCTGCGCCGGGCTGCGGGCCGCCACCGTGACATGCGCGCCCAGCGCCGCCAGCCGCACCGCCAGCGCCTGGCCGCACCGCCCGAAGCCCAGCACCAGCATGGAACTGCCCCAGACGGTGCGCCGCCGGTTTTGCAGGATCAGCCCGATGCAGCCCTCCGCCGTGGGGATGGCGTTCAGCAGCGCCAGTTCCTCCCTGCACAGATAGTCTTCCAGCCGGATGCCCGCGGCGGCGGCCGCCGCCCGGGCGGCCTCGCTCACCCGGCCGCCGAAGGCCGCCGTGCCCGGTCTTGCCCGGGCCAGCAGCTGCTCCAGCGCCGCCGCGTCCGCCGCCAGGGGCATGGGCAGCAGCACCCAGTTGGCCGCCGCCACGCCCTCCGGGCCGCGCACCTCAAATCCCTTTTCCCGCAGGTAGTCCGCCGCCGCACGCTGGCGGGCGTCCTCGCCGAGCACCGCGAACACCCCGGGTCTTTTCTCTTCCATCGCCCTTCCCCCCTCACACACGGCGCGGGCGTTTTGCCGCCCGGCCGATCCCGTGCCGATTTGACCCATGGTATGCGCCGCGCGCCGCAAAAGTGAAAAGGCCGCCCCTCTTTGCCCCGTGCCGCGCATTTTTTGCCCGGTCCGGGGCAAAATCCCGAAAAAGGGTACCGGCGCCGGGCCCGGTCGGTACAATTTGCAAAAACCGCATCATTTTTTGCCCTTTGAGTGTTTATTTCAGCACAAAAAAATTATATAATGGAATGCAGGATAACACTCTCCCTACTCTGCGGGCGAAGCGCGCTTCGCCGAAATTACGTTTTTGAGGTGACCCAAATGACCTACATCGGCGGTTACAACCCCGGCCTGCTCCGGGGCGTGAAGCACCTGCATTTCATCGGCATCGGCGGCAGCGGCATGTACCCGCTGGTGCAGATCCTCCACTCCAAGGGCTACGAGATCAGCGGCAGCGACGTGAACGAGGGCTCCATCATCGACGCCGAGCGCGCGCTGGGCATCACCGTGCACATGGGCCACGACCCGAAGAATGTGATCGGGGCGGACATGGTGGTCTACTCGGCGGCCATCCACACCGACAACCCGGAACTGCAGGAGGCGGACGCCCGGGGCATCCCCACGCTGGAGCGCAGCGTGCTGCTGGGCTATGTGAGCCGGCTGTACCCCCACAGCGTCTGCGTGGCGGGCACCCACGGCAAAACCACCACCACCTGCATGATCACCACCATGCTGGAACTGGCGGGGCGGGACCCCGCGGCGGTGATCGGCGGCAAACTGCCCCTGATCGGCGGCTACGGCAAGGCTGGCACCGGCAACTGCATCGTGGTGGAGGCCTGCGAGTACGCCGAGACCTTTTTGCGCCTCACCCCCCACATCGCGGTGCTGCTGAACATCGACAACGACCATCTGGACTACTACGGCACCATGGGCCAGCTGAAGCTGGCCTTCAAGAAGTTCGCGCTGATGGCCACCAACACCATTGTGGCCAACGCCGACGACGAGGGGGTCATCCAGGTCATCAGCAGCATCGACCGCACGGTGCGCACCTTCGCCATCAAGCAGCCGGCGGACTACCGGGCGGTGAACATCCGGGAGTATAAGCCCGGCTTCTTTGAGTTCGACGTGCTGGAGTGGGACAATTACTACGCCCACCTGACCCTTTCCACGCCGGGCTACCACAACATCTACAACGCGCTGGCCATGGTCAGCTGCACGCGGGCGCTGGGCCTGGAGCCCGGCGCCGCCGAGGCCGCGGCCCGCAGCTTCGCGGGCGCCGGGCGCCGCTTTGAGGTGCTGGGCGAGCGCAACGGCGTGACCATCGTGGACGACTACGCCCACCATCCCACCGAGGTGGCGGCCACCCTGGCCACCGCCAGGGAACTGGGCTACAAGCGGGTATGGGCGGTGGACCAGCCCTTCACCTACAGCCGCACCAAGGCGCTGCTCCACGAGTTCGCCCAGGTGCTGTCCGCCGCCGACCGGGTGGTGCTGACCCCCATCATGGGCAGCCGCGAGGTGGACGACGGCAGCGTCTCGTCCGAGGATCTGGCGGCGCTGATCCCCGGCTGCGTCACGGTGGCGGGCCTCAAGGAGGCCGCCGACTACATCAAGGCCAACGCCGAGCCGGGCGACCTGGTGCTGACCCTGGGCTGCGGCGACGTGTACAAAGCCGCCCGCATGATGCTGCAATAAAAAAAGGCAAAAGGACCCGCCGGGCGCATGCCCGGCGGGTCCTTTTACGTTTGTTCAGGTGGTGCGCAGGCCCACGCTGATGCCCAGCGCCTGATCCACCTTCTGCTGCGCCTCCGGCGACAGGCTGCCGGTCTTTTCCCGCAAACGGCGCTTGTCCAGCGTGCGGATCTGCTCCAGCAGCACGATGCTGTCCCGCGAAAGGCCGCAGGTGGAGGCCGGCAGGGGGATGTGGGTGGGCAGGCGGGTCTTGTCCTGCTTGGAGGTGATCGCCGCGGCGATCACCGTGGGGCTGTGGCGGTTGCCCACGTCGTTCTGCAGGATGAGCACCGGCCGCACGCCCCCCTGCTCCGAGCCCACCACCGGGCTCAAGTCCGCGTAAAACACTTCGCCTCTGTGAACTTCCATGTAACTCTACCCTCCGATGTCTTCCGCCTTACAAAGGCGGCGATGGCTGCCCCCGCCCATGGCGGGGCCTCGGTGGTAGTATGCCCGGCGCGCCGGGCATTTAATCAGCTTTTCTCCAGCACCGCGAAGGCCAGGGCCAGCCCCGCCTCGTGGCTCAGGGAGAGGGCCGCGTGCAGCCCTTTTTCCGCCAGGTGGGCCGCCGCCGCGCCCCGCAGGGCGTAGTAGGGCGCGCCGCTCTTTTCCCGCAGCACCTGGATCTCCGCCAGGGCAAAGCCCCCCAGGCCTTTGCCGCAGGCCTTCAGAAAGGCCTCCTTGGCGGCAAAGTTCGCCGCCGCGCTGGCGGCTTTGCGCGCCGGGGAAAGTTTTTCCAGAAAGGCCCGCTCCTCGGCGCCGAACACCCGCTGCCAGAACGCCTCGCTGGCAAGGCTTTTCTCCATCCGCTCCACCCGGACCATGTCCGCGCCCACGCCTGCGATCACGGCCATCCCCTCCTTTTTTTCGCAGTTTTATGGTACCACGCCCCGGCCCGGTTTACAAGGCGGCAAAACCTGTCTTTTTTGCTTGCAAAACGCCGGCGGGTGTGCTATGATTGGCTTTGTAAAACGCGCTGACGAAGGAAAGTAGCGCCGTTCTCCCGGCACAGAGAGGGACCCCCCGGCTGCAAGGGCCCCGCGGCGGGGACGGAGGCGAAGTTCCCTTCCGAGCGGCTTTGCTGAACCTTCGGCAGTAGGCAGAGACGGCCTTCCCCCGTTAGCGGGAGCTTGAGTGTTTGCTCAAAGAGCAAGAATCCGGGTGGTACCGCGGAGCTTTGACCGGCTTCGTCCCTGTGAAGACACGGGGGCGAGGCCGTTTTTGTTTGCCCCCAGAGGAAAGTGAGGAAACAACATGAAAGAGGCATTGGAACAGATCCGCCGCACGGCGGACCAGCTGATCGCCGCCGCCGCGGACGAAAAGGCGGTGGAAGAGCTTCGGGTGCGCTTTTTGGGCAAAAAGGGCGAGTTGACCGCCATCCTGAAGCAGATGGGCAAACTCTCCGCCGAGGAGCGCCCGGTGGTGGGCGCGCTGGCCAACCAGGTGCGGGAGGAGATCGACGAGCGCATCCGCGCCCGGATGAAGGAACTGGCCCAGGCGGCCCTCACCGCGCGCCTGGCCGGCGAGACCATCGACGTGACCCTGCCGGGCAAGCGCCCGGAGCAGGGCGGCCTGCACCCCTTCCACCTGGTGCTGGACGACTTCAAGAACATCTTCCTGGGCATGGGCTTCGACGTGGTCAGCGGCCCCGAGGTGGAGCTGGACCACTACAACTTTGAGATGCTCACCATCCCCAAGACCCACCCCGCCCGCGACACCCAGGACACCTTCTACATCACCGAGAACATCCTGCTGCGCACCCAGACCAGCGGCATGCAGATCCGCACGATGGAGCAGCGCAAGCCCCCCATCCGCATCATCGCCCCCGGGCGGGTGTACCGCTCCGACGCGGTGGACGCCACCCACAGCCCCATCTTCCACCAGATCGAGGGCCTTGTGGTGGACGAGGGCATCACCTTCAGCGACCTGAAGGGCACGCTGGAACAGTTCATCAAAAAGCTCTACGGCCCCCACACCAAGGTGCGCTTCCGCCCCCATCACTTCCCCTACACCGAGCCCAGCGCCGAGATGGACATGAGCTGCTTCAAGTGCGGCGGCAAGGGCTGCTCCATGTGCAAGGGCGAGGGCTGGATCGAGATCCTGGGCTGCGGCATGGTGCACCCCAAGGTGCTGGAAAACTGCGGCATCGACTCGGAGAAGTACACCGGCTACGCCTTCGGCATCGGCCTGGAGCGGGTGGTCATGATGCGCTACGGCATCGACGACATGCGCCTTCTGTACGAAAACGACCTGCGCTTCCTCAAGCAGTTTAATTGATAAGGGGGACAAACACCAATGGTTTTACCGATGAGTTGGGCGAAGGAATTCGCCGATTTTGACTGCTCCGCCAAGGAGATGGCCGACCGGCTCACCATGACCGGCAGCAAGGTGGAGTGCTATACCAACGCCGCCGACGCCGTGGAGAACGTGGTGATCGGCCGCATCGAGTCCATCGTGCCCCACCCGGACTCCGATCACATGGTGATCTGCCAGGTGGAGGCGGGCCAGGGCGCGCCGCTGCAGATCGTCACCGGCGCGGCGAACCTCAAGGTGGGGGACCTGGTGCCGGTGGCGCTGGACGGCTCCACCCTCCCCGGCGGCGTGAAGATCAACAAGGGCGTGCTGCGGGGCGTGGAGAGCAACGGCATGCTGTGCAGCCTGGCCGAACTGGGCCTGACCGTCCACGACTTCCCCTACGCCATTGAGGACGGCATCCTGGTGCTGGATGCGCGGGACTACCCCGAGGGCATGCCCGCCCCCGGCACCCCGGCGGTGAAGGCGCTGGGCATGGACGACGTGGTCTTTGAGTTCGAGATCACCCCCAACCGCCCCGACTGCCTGGCGGTGCGGGAACTGGGCCGGGAGTGGGCCGCCACCTACGGCACCCTCTTCAAGGACCACACCCCGGTGGTGAAACCCGGCCACGGCAGCGTGAACGACCTGCTCAAGGTGGACATCGAGAACAGCGACCTCTGCCTGCGCTACTGCGGCGCGGTGGTGGAAAACGTGCGGGTGGCCCCCAGCCCCAAGTGGATGCGGGACCGGCTGCGGGCCTGCGGCGTGCGCCCCATCAACAACCTGGTGGACATCACCAACTATGTGATGCTGGAGTACGGCCAGCCCATGCACTGCTTTGACCACAAGTATGTGAACGGCCAGCACATCCATGTGCGCAACGCCAAGCCCGGCGAGCACATCGTCACCCTGGACGGGGTGGACCGCGCCCTTTCCCCGGAGATGCTGGTGATCGCCGACGACGCGGGCCCCATCGGCGTGGCCGGCGTGATGGGCGGCGAGTACAGCGGCACCTACGAGCACACCACCCGGGTGGTGTTCGAGAGCGCCATGTTCTACGGCCCCTCCATCCGCACCACCGCCAAGAAACTGGGCCTGCAGACCGAGGCCTCCGCCAAGTACTCCAAGGGCCTGGACCCCAACACCTGCGCGCCGGCCCTGGCCCGGGCGCTGGAGCTGGTGCAGCTGCTGGATGCCGGCGACGTGGTGGACGGCGTGGTGGACATCTACCCCGCACCCCGCACCGAGAACCGGGTGCCCCTGCGCCCCGAGGTCATCAACCGGCTGCTGGGCACCGCCCTGAGCCGTGAGCAGATGGTGGACATCCTCGAGCCCCTGGGCTTTAAGATGGAGGGGGACGTGGTGGTCTGCCCCACTTTGCGCAACGACGTGAAGCGGGACTGCGACCTGGCCGAGGAGGTGGCCCGGTATGTGGGCTACAACAAGCTGCCCAGCACCCTGATGCGGGGCGTGGCCGAGGCCCGGCCCACCCCCCGCCAGAGCTTTGACGAAAAGCTCACCCGCACCCTGGCGGGCTATGGGCTGTGGGAGTGCGAGACCTTCAGCTTCTACAGTGCCAAGTGCTTTGACCAGATCAACCTGCCGGCCAACGACCCGCTGCGCAATGCGGTGGTGATCTCCAACCCCCTGGGCGAGGACACCAGCATCATGCGCACCACCGCCCTGCCCAGCGTGATGGAGGTGGTCGCCCGCAATTACAGCGCCCGGGCCGCCGCGTGCGCCGTGTTCGAGCAGGCCACCGAGTACCTGCCCAGCCCGCTGGCCCACGAGGTAGCGGACAACGACTTCAACGACTACCCCGCCCTGTGCAAAAAGCTGGCCGCCGAGGGCAAGACCCCCAGCGACCTTCTGCCCACCGAGCTGCAGAAGCTCATCCTGGCGGCCTACGGCCCCCAGTGGGACTACCTGGCCATGAAGGGCGTGGCGGAGGGCCTGCTGGCCACCGCCGGCATCCGGGACTTCACGGTGCAGCGCAACGCCGCGGGCACGGCCTTCCACCCCGGGCGCGCCGCCGACATCTATGTGAAGGGCGAAAAGGTGGGCACCGTGGGTGAGATCCACCCCACCGTCTGCGCCAATTACGGCATCAAGGCCCGGGTGGTGGCCGCCGACCTGGATCTGGACAAGCTGTTCCAGCTGCGGGGCGGCGAGCCTCAGTTCACCCCGCTGCCCAAGCACCCCGCCACCAGCCGCGACCTGGCCCTGGTGGCCGACGAGGCGACGCCCGCCGCCGAGCTGGCCGGCTGCATCCGGTCGAACGCCGGCGAGAATCTGGAGAGTCTGACCCTCTTCGACGTGTACACCGGCGAGAAGGTGGGCGAAGGCAAAAAGAGCCTGGCCTACAACCTGGTGTTCCGCGCGGCGGACCGCACCCTCACCGATCAGGAGGTGGACGAGGCCATCGGCCGGGTGCTGAAAGCCCTGGGCGAAAAGGGCGTGAGCCTGCGCAGCTGAGCCTCTTTGTGTCCTTTCGGGCGCCGTTTCCCGTTGCGGGAGACGGCGCCTTTTTGCCCCGGCAGGGGCGGCCTTCACAAAATACCCGCAAATTTGCCCGCCGGCCGCTCTTGCAATCGGGGGCGTTATCCTGTATACTATGCTTATAAAATCATTTCCTTTGCAAAGGGGGGCCCGAGAGATGTCTGATCCTACCGCTGTATTCTCCATCTACGACGAACGCGACCGTGAGATCCGCGCCGTGGTGCAGGAGGTGTACGACGCCCTGAAGGAAAAGGGCTACAATCCCATCAACCAGCTGGTGGGCTACATCCTGTCGGAGGACCCCACCTACATCACCACCTACAAGAACGCCCGCTCCCTCATCCGCAAGGTGGACCGGGATGATCTTTTGCAGGCGATGGTGCGCAACTATGTGAATCCCTGATCCTTCAAAGGGGGCTCCGCCGGCCGGCGGGGCCCCCTTTTTTCGCCCTTTGGCGACCTGGGCGCGGCCGGCGGCTTTATTGCAAAGCCCCCGGCTTTTTGCTATACTGAAGCGTGTATCCTGACATGAAAAGGGGGACGTGCCATGGCGCCGATCCGGGTGCTGCACTGTGTGGCGGGCTTGGGCCACGGGGGCTACGAGAGCCTCATCATGAACCTCTACCGCAACATCCACCGGGAGAAGGTGCAGTTCGACTTTGTCTCCTCCTTTCCCGGCGTGTACGAAAAAGAGATCGAGGCCCTGGGCGGCGTGATCCACCGCATCCCCTTCATCACCCAAAAGGGGCCCTTCGTCTACACCGCGGCGCTGGACCGGGTGCTGCGCGCTTCGCCCCGGTACCCCATCGTCCACTCCCACATGGACAAGTTCAGCGGCCTGGTGATGCAGCGGGCGGCGAAGGCGGGCATCCCGGTGCGCATCGCCCACAGCCACAACACCAAAAACGAGGGGGGCCTTGCCTTTCAGCTGGTGAAGGACCACTACGGCCGGATGGTGCTGCCCTGGGCCACCGACCTGTTCGCCTGCAGTAAGGCCGCCGCCGACTGGATGTTCGGGGCAAAGGCGGCCGACGCCCGCATCCTCTTCAACGGGGTGCAGCCGGAGGCCTTCGCCCCCGACGCCGCCGCCCGCGCCGCGGTGCGCGCAGAACTGGGCCTTGCCGGGGACGTCTTCGCGGTGGGCCATGTGGGCCGGTTCACCGAACAGAAGAACCACGCCTTTTTGCTGAAGATCTTCGCCGCCCTCCACGCCCGCCGGCCGGACAGCGCCCTGCTGCTGGCGGGGGACGGCCCCCTGCGGCCCAAAATAGCCGAACAGGCGCGGCGGCTGGGCCTTTCGGAGGCGGTGCGCTTTCTCGGTCTGCGGGAGGATGTGCCCGCCCTGCTTTCCGCCATGGACTGCTTTGTCTTTCCCTCCCTGCACGAGGGACTGCCGGTGACATTGGTGGAGGCGCAGGCGGCGGGGCTGCCGGTGGTGGCCAGCAGCGCCATCACCGACGAGGTGTGCATCACCCCGCTGGTGCGGCGCATGGGGCTGGACGAGCCCGCCGGCGAGTGGGCGGCCGCCGCGCTGGAACTGGCCGGCGGCGGCTTTGCCGCCCGCCGCTGCCCCGCCGGGGCCATCCGCGCCGCGGGCTACGACATCGCTGACACCGCCCGCTGGCTGGAGGAATTTTATCTCGCCCGGGCGGCGCAGACGGAGGGAAGATGACCATGACAAGACCGCTGATCACGGTGGTGGTGCTGGTGTACAACGCGGGGGCCTACCTTGCCCCCTGCCTGGAGAGCATCTCCCGCCAGACCCTCACCGACTTTGAACTGCTGCTGGTGGACAACGGCAGCACCGACGGTTCCGCCGAGGCCTGCGACGCCTTCGCCCGGGAAAATCAGCGCTGCACGGTGATCCACCAGGAGAACCTGGGCATCATCGGCGGCCGGGGCGCGGGGGTGCAGGCGGCAAAGGGGGAGTATCTCGCCTTTGTGGACTCGGACGACCTGCTCCACCGGCGGATGCTGGAAGAACTGGCGGCCAGCTGCCGGTCCACCGGCCTGCCGGTGGCCTGCTGCCGCTTTCTGCCCTTTTTGGGGGAACAGCCCCCGGAGGTGCCCGACGAGCCCCAGGCGCGGCTGCGCTTTGAGGCGCCGCTGCACCTGGACGCGCTGCTTCACGACAAGCGGGTGGAGTACAGCCTGTGCAACAAGCTGTACCACCGCAGCCTGTTCGAGGGGTTCGACTTCTCCTCGCCGGTGATCTACAACGAAGACCTGTACCTCAACTGGCACATCCTGCAGCGGGTGAAGGGCATGGCCTTTGTGGACCTGGTGGGCTACTTCTACCGCCAGCACGCGGCCTCCACCACCCACCGGCCGCTGCACCGCCGGGCGCTGGAGGACCAGCTGTCGGTGGCCTCCACCATCCTGAACGAGGCGAAGGACAGCGCTCTGGAGCCCACGGCCCGGGCGTTTTACTATGAAAAGCTGCTGTATCTGGACAGCATGATCCTGCGGCAGGAGAACGCCCGGGACTTCTCGGCGGACCACCGCTTTCTGCTGGCCCAGCTGCGACAGGGGCTGCGCCGGGCGCTGACGCTGCCCCGCCTGCCCGGGAAGATGAAGGCGGTGGCGCTGGTGGCCTGCATGGGCGGGCCCTTCTACCGGTGGCTCTGCCGCCTGCTGCTCACCGACCGCCGCTGAATTTTTCGACCGCCCGCCCGGCGGGCAAGGTGCCCTTTATGAAACTGCTCTTTATCCTGGACACGGTGGAGTTCCCCCTGGCCCCCACGCCGGCGCTGGCGCGGCGGGTGGCCTGCCTGCTGGCGCGGCGGGGCCACACCGTGCACCTGCTGGAACTGTGGGACGGGCAGACCCCGCCCCCCGCCGCCGACGGCTGCGTCGGCCACCCGCTTGCCTTTGCCGACGAGCGCCGGATGAACGAGGCGCTGGAGTTCGGCCACGCCGGCGGCACGCCGGTGCCCCTGCGCCTTGCGCGGCTGGCCGCGAAGCCGGACGCGGCGCTGGCCGCGGTGCGGCAGATCGCCCTGAAGCGGCCCCGACGGCTCACCGCCGCCCGCGGCGCCATCGAGCGGCTGGACGCCGCCGTGGGCTTTGACGCCGCCGTGGCGGTGGCCGCCCCCTACGCCGGCAGCTTCGCCCTGGCCGAGGCCGCCGTGCCCTGTGCCAAGATCGACTGGCAGATGGACCCCTACGCGGCCAACGCCAGCTATTCCGCCCCCGGCGCCTGGGCCCGAGAGCGGCAGCTGGCGGATGGGATGGACCGGCTGCTGGTCCCCCCCGCCCTGGCCCGCTACTACGCCCCCGGCGCGCCGCTGGCCCCCTTTGCCGACCGGATGACGGTGCTGGATTTCCCCAGCCTGGTGCCCCCCGCCCCCGCCGCCGCGGCGGTGAAAAGCGCGGCGGGCCGGCGGCGGTGCGTCTTTGTGGGCAGCCTCTACCCCGCCCTGCGCACCCCCCACTACGCCCTGGAGTTGTTCCGGGCGCTGAACGCCCCCGACTGGGAACTGGTGTTCGTGGGCGGCGGCTGGGAGAACTATCCCAAGGACCTGCCCGAGCCCTTCGCCCGGGCGCTGGGCGACCGGCTGGAGATCACCGGCCCGCTGCCCCGGGCCCGGGCGGAGGAGTATCTGGCGGGGGCGGACGTGCTGCTGAGCCTGGGCAACGACCTGGACAACCAGGTGCCCAGCAAGCTGTTTGAGTATTTCGCCGCCGGCAAGCCGGTGCTGCACCTGGCAAAGCGGGCGGACGACCCCTGCCTGCCCTACTTTGCCCGGTGGCCGCTGGCCCTCTGCCTTGAGGAGAGCGAGGGCGCCGGCCCGGAGGTGCTGGCCCGTCTGGGCCGCTTTCTGGCCGGGCAGGGCGGGCGCACCCTGCCCTTCGGGGAGGCCTGCCGCCTGTTCCCCGAAAACACCCCCGAACACGCCGCGGACGTGCTGGAAAACGTCTGCGGTCGCAAATAGCGCAACAAAGCCTTCCATACCCGTGTATGGAGGGCTTTTTGTGCTCGTGGTGTCATCCGTCCAGCAGGCGGGCCTGCTTCAGCCAGGGGCGGGCGGCGGGGCCGGTGCCTTCCGGGATCAGGCCGAAGCGGTATTCCATCCGCACCGGTGTGTCGGCGCCGATGGTCACCGTGGCCACCAGTTCCTCCGGCTCCGTCACCGCGGCATATTCGTCGACGACCGGCAGCTGCGCCGCCTCGCGGCGGTACTCCACCGCACACGTCTCCATGGACGCCGCCGCCTGCGGCATATCCGGCAGCTGCAGCCGGCCGTCGGTGAACAGGCCGCTTTGCTGCAGGCGGATGTCCGTGCCGCTCCACGCCGCGTTTTCCGGCGAGAAATCCGCCTGCGTCATCCGGAGCACATCGCTCTCGGAAAGGGTATCTTCCATGCCGGGCCAGTCCTTCGCCCGCAGCGCCAGCCAGAGGGTGAATTGCTCCTGTGCCCACTGGCCGGGGGAGTCATAGTCACGCCAGACGCCGCAGCCCACAAGCGCCGTCAGCTGATGGTTCACCATGGCCCACTGGTCGTCGGTGAGCCCCAGCGCCGCCGCGTCCGGGTCGGTGGGCGCGGGGTCCTCACCGATGGCTGCCACCATGCTCTCCTTCACCAAGAGCTCCCCATCCGCCGGCTCCATGGGCGTCAGCACCGTCCAGATGCCGTCTTTGTACTGCGGCCCGCAGATAGCGGTCTCGGGGGTGTACTTCACCCGCAGTTCGGCGACAAAAAGCTGCCGGGCGTCGTCCACTTCCAGCCAGTCCCGCCAGGTGAGCCCATCCTCCGCAATGTACTCCTCCAGCCGGGGCCATTCATCCCACTCCGAAGGCGGGGCCGTCTCCGCCCGCAGCACCTCAAAGGCGCTGAGCCGCTCCTCATCCAGGCCGTACCGCTCCCGCAGCTGCTCTACCACCGCCCCGGCGTCGGCCCGGGCGGCTGAGCCGCCCGCCCTGCTTGACGCTCCCGAGCCGGCCGGCGCGGCGGATGGCATCCGCCCTGTGCAGCCGAACAGCAGCAGCGCCGCCAGCGCCGCCGCAAAACAGATCTGTATCCCTCGCTTCATTTCCGTTCCCTCCTTTGCGCATCCGTTCGCTCCCCCCACCGCGCGGGAGGTCCTTCTATTTGATAAACGCAACAGCCGCCGCGCTTATTGCGCCGCCGCCCCGGAGCGGCCGCCCGCAAACGAAAAAAGCCCGTCCACCCCTTTTCGGGGCGGACGGGCTTTGCGCTGTTGGGCAATGACGCGGTGTTTATTCCTCTTCCTCGGGGGCGCCGCAGCCGGTGCAGCCTTCGCACTCGTCGTCGTCGCACTCGCTGAACTCGATGTCGAACTCGGCGCCGCAGTTGGGGCAGCTGATCTTCTGGTTGAAGAGGGTGTCCTCGTCCACCACGGTCACAGCGCCGCAGTTGGGGCAGGTGAGTTCATACTCCACCTCGGCCTCCAGCTCGCCGTCGTCCTCATCCTCGTCGTCCTCGTCGTCCTCATCCTCGATCTCGTCGCCGTAGACGTACTCCTCCAGCTCGTCCATGTCCTCGTCCATGGCGTCCAGTTCATCGTACACCTGATCCAGATCGTCGTCCAGATCGGTGACGGTGTCGCACAGCTCGGCCAGCAGGTCGTACATGGCCTTGAGCACCTTGCCCTCTTTGGTCTCTTCGCTGATCTCCAGGCCCTCCATCAGGCCCTTCAGGTAAGCGGCTCTCTCGTTCAGTTCCATTGGGAATTCCCTCCTAAATACATGGTTTGAATGGAAAAACCGGGCGGCGGCAGTGCCGCCGCCCGGGGCTTGGTCTTGATGGGTCGCTCAGGCGCGCTCCATATACTCGCCGGTGCGGGTGTCGATGCGGATCTTGTCGCCCTCGTTGATGAACAGGGGCACGCGGATCTCGGCGCCGGTTTCCAGCTTGGCGGGCTTCAGGGTGTTGGTGGCGGTGTTGCCCTTGAAGCCGGGCTCGGTCTCGGTGACTTCCAGCACCACGAAGTTGGGGGCCTCGATGCCGAACACGTTGCCCTTGTAGCTCAGCACCTTGACCATCTCGTTCTCCTTGACGAACTTGAAGGAGTCGCCCAGGTCTTTCTCGTTGATGGGGATCTGCTCGTAGGTCTCCATGTCCATGAAGTAGTACAGGCCGCCGTCGTTGTAGCAATACTGCATCTCACGCCGCTCGATGTAGGCGGTGGGGAACTTGGCGCTGGGGTTATAGCTGGTCTCGGTGACGGCGCCGGTGATGACGTTCTTGGTCTTGGTGCGCACGAAGGCCGCGCCCTTGCCGGGCTTCACATGCTGGAACTCCACCACCTGCAACACCTTGCCGTCCTCTTCAAAGGTAACGCCGTTGCGGAAATCGCCTGCAGAAATCATAAAGGATCCTCCATAACTTTTTATAATCTCAAGATTGACCTTGACATATCCGTAAATATTTTACCCTACACGCGGCTGTTTTGCAACCCTTTTCTGGCAAAAAGGCGCGCCGTTCAGCCCCCCGCGAGGCCCTGATAATACCGTTTCATGGTGGCCGCGTCCTCCGCCTGGGTGCCGGCGGACTCGCAGATGATCACCGGCGAAAGCCCTCGCCGGCATACCTCCTCCAGCAGCGGCTCAAAGGGCGGGCCGAACACCGTGTCCGCGAAGGTGAGGTGCCGCTTCTCGCCCCCGGTGGTGTACTCGATGCGGCTGAAGTGGACGTGAAAGTTCACCGCCCGCTCGTCCCCCAGCACCTGGGCCATGCGGTCCAGGATGAAGGCGTACTGCTCTTTTCCCTTGATCCAGCCGCCGTCCCGGGCGTTCAGGTGGCCGAAGTCGATGCAGGGGGTGATGCGCCTGTCCACCTCGCACAGGGCCAGCACCTCGTCCAGGGTGCCCAGCTGGCCCACCTTGCCCATGGTCTCGGGGCAGAGGGTGATGTCCTCAAAGCCCGCCTCGTCCAGCGCCGCCTGCATCCGGGCCATGGTGTCCAGCGCCTTGGCCAGCGCCTCCTCCCGGCTCTGCTTGCCGCAGCTGCCGGCGTGGAAGATCACCCGCCGGCCCCCCAGCGCGCGCACCGCGGCGGCGCTTTGCAGGATGTAGTCCACGCTGTGCAGGCGCTTTTCCTCCTCCATGCTGCTCATGGAGATGTAGTAGGGCGCGTGCAGGCTGAAGACAATGCCGTGGGTCGCGGCGCCGGCGCGGATGGTCTTTGCCAGCGCCTCCCCCAGCCGCACCCCCCGGCCGCACTGGTATTCGAAGGCGTCCAGCCCCATGGCGGCGGTATACTGGGGCACCTGGGCGCTGGACTTGTAGCCCATGGCCCGAAAACTCTCGCTGGCGCCGGCGGTGCCGAACAGCGGTGTGCTCACAGCAGCTTGCCCCCCTTTCGGTAATAGCGGCGCAGGAAGGGCTGCTCCAGCTTGCGCTTGAGGCGGATGTCCCGCCGGGCGGCGCCGCCCCGGGGGGTGACGATCAGCGCCCGCACGCCGTAAAGGCTGGCGGCCAGCCGGTCGGTGAACAGCTGGTCGCCCACGATGGCCATGGCGTGCCGGGGCACGCCGAAGCGCCGGCGGGCGGCGGCCAGGCCGAAGGTGAGGGGCTTGCAGGCCATGGACACAAAGGGCAGCCCCAGCCGCGCGGCGAAGGGGCTCACCCGGGCCTTTGTGTTGTTGCTCACGATCATCAGCTGCACCCCGGCGGCGCGCAGCTGCTCCAGCCAGTCCTTCACCTCGGCGGCCAGTTCCTGACTGCCGTGGGCGGTGAGGGTGTCGTCCACATCCAGCACCAGGGCGACAATGCCCTTTGCCTTCAAAAAGGCCGGGGTGATGCCGCTGACGCTGGCAAAGAGATATTCCGGTGTGATGAGCATGGGCCGACGCCCTCCTTCTTAGTCTGAAAAGCGAAAACGGGCGGGCCCTTCTGGGCCCGCCCGGACGCATGGCGCGTTTTTTGCCGGATGACCGGCGCCGCAGCTTACTTGTACTTGCGCTTGCGGGCGGCTTCGGACTTCTTCTTGCGGCGCACAGAGGGCTTCTCATACGCCTCGCGCTTGCGAACTTCCGCCAACACGCCGCTGCGCGCGGTGGAGCGCTTAAAACGGCGCAGCGCGCTTTCCAGCGATTCGCCGTCCTTGACACGAACTTCCGACATCTTACTTCCCTCCCTTGGACCTGAGGCAGGAGTTTTGCCGGGTCTTTAAAAGCAAAGTACCCAACATACCAATTATACTATGCCCCAAGAGATTCTGTCAACTGCAAAAATGCCCACAAGAGAGGCTTTCACAATTGTTCACAAAGTTTTAACCTTTCACCACCAGGTTGACCAGCTTGCCGGGCACGGCGATCTCCTTCACCAGGGTCTTGCCCTCCAGCAGGGCGGCCACCTCCGGGTCGGCCTTGGCGGCGGCCAGGGTGGCGGCGGCGTCCAGGCCGGCGGCCAGCTGCAGCCGCACCTTGGGCTTGCCGTTCAGCTGCACCAGCACCTCCACGGTGCTCTCGGTGCACTTGGCCTCGTCGTACACCGGCCAGGTGGTGTGGGCGATCTGCCCCTCGAAGCCGCAGCGCTGCCACAGCTCCTCGGTGATGTGGGGGGCGAAGGGGTTAAGCAGCACCAGCAGGGTGGCAAACTCGTCCTTCGTGGCGCCGCCGGCGGCGTAGAGGTCGTTCACCAGGGTCATCATCGCCGCGATGGCGGTGTTGTGCTTGAGCACCTCGATGTCCTCGCCCACCTTTTTGATGGTGCGGTGCATCTCGCTCTCCAGTGCGGGGCGGTAGCCCTCGCCGGGCACGATCTGGTCCGCCAGGCCCCACACCCGCTCCAGAAAGCGCCTGCAGCCCTTGATGGACTGGGTGGACCAGGGGGCGGCCTTCTCGAAGTCGCCGATGAACATCTCATAGAGGCGCAGGGTGTCGGCGCCGTACTCGTTCACCACGTCGTCGGGGTTGATGACGTTGCCGCGGCTCTTGGACATCTTCTCGCCGTTCTCGCCCAGGATCATGCCGTGGCTGGTGCGCTTTTTGTAGGGCTCGCTGGTGGGCACCACGCCGATGTCATAGAGGAATTTGTGCCAGAACCGGCTGTACAAAAGGTGCAGGGTGGTGTGCTCCATGCCGCCGTTGTACCAGTCCACCGGGCTCCAGTACTCCACGGCCTCCTTGCCCACCGGCGCGGTGTCGCAGTGGGGGTCCATGTAGCGCAGGAAGTACCAGCTGGAACCGGCCCACTGGGGCATGGTGTCGGTCTCCCGCTTGGCGGGGCCGCCGCACTTGGGGCAGGTGGTGTTCACCCACTCGGTGTGGCGGGCCAGGGGGCTCTCGCCCTCGGGGCCGGGCTCAAAATCGGTGATCTCGGGCAGGCGCAGGGGCAGTTCGCTCTCGGGCAGGGGCTGCCAGCCGCAGTGGGGGCAGTTCACCATGGGGATGGGCTCGCCCCAGTAGCGCTGGCGGCTGAACACCCAGTCCCGCAGCTTGAAGTTCACCTTGGCGTGGCCCTTGCCGTTGTCCTCCAGCCATTTGGTGATGGCTTTCTTGGCCTGTTCCACGCTCATGCCGTTGAGGAAGCCGCTGTTCACCATGGTGCCGGTGGCGCAGTCGGTGAAGGCTTCTTTTTCCACGTCGCCGCCGGCCACCACTTCGATGATGGGCAGGCCGAAGGCCTTGGCGAAGTCGTAGTCGCGGGTGTCGTGGGCGGGCACCGCCATGATCGCGCCGGTGCCGTAGGTGGCCAGCACATAGTCGGAGATGAAGATGGGGATGTGCCGGTCGTTGACGGGGTTGACGCCCTCCACGCCATCCAGGCGCACGCCGGTCTTGTCCTTGGCCAGCTCGGTGCGCTCGAAGTCGCTCTTGCGGGCGGCCTCGGCCTGGTAGGCGCGCACGGCGTCGGCGTTGGTGAGCACGCCCTTGTCCAGCCACTCCTTCACCAGCGCGTGCTCGGGGGCCAGCACCATGTAGGTAGCGCCGAAGAGGGTGTCCGGCCGGGTGGTGTAGACCACCAGATCCTCGCCGGTGGTGGTCTTGAAGGTGACTTCCGCGCCGTGGCTGCGGCCGATCCAGTTCTTCTGCTGGGTGACCACCCGGTCGATGTAGTCCAGCCCGTCCAGGTCGTCGATCAGCCGGTCGGCGTAGGCAGTGATCTTGAGCATCCACTGGCTCTTGACCTTGTGCACCACCTCGCCGCCGCAGCGCTCGCAGCAGCCGTTGACCACTTCCTCGTTGGCCAGCACCACCTTGCAGCTGGTGCACCAGTTCACGTTCATTTCCTTCTTATAGGCCAGGCCGTGCTTGTACATCTGCAAAAAGATCCACTGGGTCCACCGGTAGTACTCCGGGTCGGTGGTGTTGATCTCCCGGTCCCAGTCGAAGGAGAGGCCCAGGGCCTGCAGCTGGCTCTTGAAGCGGGCCACATTGTTTTTGGTGACCACCTCCGGGTGGATGTGGTTCTTCATGGCGAAGTTCTCGGTGGGCAGGCCGAAGGCATCCCAGCCCATAGGGTAGAGCACGTTGTAGCCCAGCAGGCGCTTTTTGCGGGCCACGATATCCAGCGCGGTGTAGCTGCGGGGATGGCCCACATGCAGGCCCTGTCCGCTGGGATAGGGGAACTCCACCAGGGCGTAGAATTTGGGCTTCGAGTGGTCGATCTTGACGGAGAAGGTCTTTTCATCCGCCCAGATCTTCTGCCACTTGCTCTCAACGGCCTTGAAATCGTATTTCACCTGACATCAACTCCAGCAATTAGATTCAAGATTCAAACGGCGCGGGGCTTATCGCCCCGCCGCCGGTTCACTGCCCGTCGGCTTCCTCTTCAAACTTCATGTCCACCGGCTCGGCGTCCGCCCACAGGTGCTCCAGGTCGTAGAAGCTGCGGGCCTCGGGGTAGAACACATGCACGATCACTTCGCCATAATCCAGCAGGATCCAGTTCTTCGAGTCGTAGCCCTCGGTGCGCAGGGGCTTGACGCCCTGCTCGCCCAGCTGGAACTCCACTTCCTCGGCCAGGCTCTTCACATGGGTGGAGGAGGTGCCGGTGGCGATGACGAAGTAGTCCGCCAGCACGGTGAGATCCCGCACCTTGAGCACCTTCACGTCGGAGGCTTTCTTTTTGTCCAGCACCCGGGCAATGGCGGTGGCAAGCTGCAAACTTTCCATTCAGGTTCTCCTTTCGCCGGCCTTTCCCGGCTGTTGTGGGCGGCGGTCAGCCGCCGGTCTGGGCGGTCTCCGCCTCGGTGTCCAGCTGGCCCATGTACTGCACGTTGGGGTCGGTGGACTCGCCCACGGTGGCCAGGGTGGGCACATCCAACTCATACACCGGCCCGCCGTAGGTGCGGAAGTACTGGTTCAGCAGATCGGTGGTCTTGGCCACATCGCAGATCAGATGAGACTGGTCGTTATAGCGCTGGGCGGCAGAGTAGGTGGGCAGTTTGCACATCATGATGTTGGCGCTGTCCACCTGCAAAAAGCTCACGCCCATGCTGATGAGCTGGTCCATGGGGATGTTGGTCTCCACATACTTGAGGGCCACCGGGGCAAGTTTGGCCAGGTCCCACACGGTGGCGGTGCGGATGCGGGCAAAGAGGCCCTGGTAGAAATAGCGCTGCATATCCAGCCGGGCGATGTCCGACTGGGCGTAGTTGCGGTTGCGCACGAAGAACTCGGCGGCCTCGCCGTTCAGGTTGCGGTAGCCCTGCTCCAGGGTGCTGCCCTTGAAGGAGATGTCCTTGGGGATGTACACCTCGATGCCGCCGAACAGGTCCACGATCTCCTTGAGGCTCTGCATATCAATGGTGACGTAGTAGTCCACCGGCAGCTTGTACTGCTCGTAGATCAGTTCCATCAGGCTGCCGATGCCGTCGTTGTGCAGGGCCACGGCGTTGATCTTGCCGGTGTTGCCGTGCTTGTACTTCTCGCCTGGGTAGGTGTCCCGGGGGATCTGGAGCATGTTGATCTTGTGGTTGGCCACGTCGAAGTTGACGTACATGATCATATCGGTCATGCCGTCGTTGGAGCCGTCGCCCGTGTAGGCGCGGCCCTCCTCGTAGTCGATGCCGCACACCAGCACGTTCACCACATCCTCCTTGTACTCGGTGGGGGTGTTGATGATCTCGTTGATGGTGGGGTTGCCGCCCTCGGGGCTGATGGAGTGCACCACCCACTGATACAGGCCGAACAGGCCCAGCGCCAGGGCCCCGAACACGCAGCACAGGGTGATCAGCACCGCCTTCAGCGCGCCGCCCTTTTTCTTTTTGCGGGCGCGGGGCGCCGGGGCATGGGCGGAGGACCCGCCGGCGGCGGGCCGGGCGGCAGACCGGGAAGCGGCGGTGCGGCCGGACGTGCCGGAGGCAGGCCGCGAGGCGGCATAACCGGACGCAGGCCGCGAGGCGGCGGTGTGCCCGGAACTGCCGGAGACAGACCGCGGGGCGGCGGCGCGGCCGGATGTGCCGGACGCGGCGGAGCCGGGGGCGTGGTAGACGGTGCGGGAAGCGCCGGCGGAAGTGCCGGCGGAGGCGCCGCTGCGGTTGATCTTGCGCCCGGAGCCGGACGCGCTGCCGGTTCCGGAAGTGCCGCGGGCGGACGAGGCGCCGCTGTGGGCGGCGGAAGAAGTGTTAAGTTTGCGATGCTGATTGGATTCGTTCAAGGGGCAAACCTCCGTTATTCGGCGGGCCGGGCGCGCTTTTCCAGGTCGTCCAGAGCCTGCCGGCTCAGCGGGTCGATGGTTTTGCCGCAAGCTTCCATCCACTCCACGTTATAACGCAGGGCCACGGTCACCGCCGTGTCCAGGTCCTGCCGGGCAAGCCGGCGCAGCTCCTCCACTTCCGGATAGCTGCGCTCGGCGCTGATCATGTCGCTCAAAAAGATGATCTTGTCAAGCTTTGTCATGCCGGGCCGGCCGGTGGTGTGATACCGGATGGCGTCCAGCACTTCTTTATCCTCCACACCCCAGCGGGTCTGTGCCAGGATGGACGCGGCCACGCCATGCCACACCGGCGGCGGGCTGTTTTCAGCGTCACCGGCTATTATAGCATTTTCCCGCAGAATCTGCAATAATTCCTCTTTGGGCAGTTCTTTGGCCGCGTCGTGGAGCAGGGCGGCCAGCGCCGCCTTTTGTTCGTCCGCACCGTACTGCCGCGCCATGGCCACCGCCGCGTCCCGCACGTTGACGGTGTGGGTGAAACGCTTTTTGGAGAGGGCCTTTTTCACCATGGCCTCGGCCTGTTCACAGTTCATCTGTTCTCACCTTTCATAGAGATGGTTTTCTTCGATCACCCGCCGGGCCGCCCCGGGCACCAGGGACAGATCCCGCCGGTGGGCCCGCAGGTCGGTGGAGGCCAGGGGCAGAGCGGGGGTGTCGGTGAAGAGCACCCGGCCGCCCTCGGCCTCGAGAGCCCGGGCGGCGGCGCGCAGGGCCGGCATGTCCCCTTCTTCCCGGCTCTGGGCCACCAGCGTGGTGCGCCGCAGCAGTTCCTGCCAGTTCCGCCACTCGGTGAAGGTGGTGAGCATGTCGCTGCCCACGCACAGGTACACCGACGCGCCGGGGTATTTTTCTTCCAGCATCTTCACCGTGTCGATGGTGTAGCTTTTGCCGCCCTGGCGTATCTCCCAGTCGCTGACCTCCAGCGCCGGGAACAGGGGGCGAAAGCATTCGCACATGGCAAGGCGCAGCGCCGCCGGGGTGGCGCTGGCCGCCTTGTGGGGCGGGATGCAGGCGGGCATCACCACCACCCGGTCGGGCTGCGCCGCCCGGATGGCGCTTTTGAGGAAATGGACGTGGCCGTTGTGGGGCGGGTCGAAGGTGCCGCCGAAGAGCAGCACTTTTTCACCGCCCGGCCGCGGGCTGTGTGTCTCGGCCTCCATGGCGCGCACCTTCCTCCGTTACTTCAAAATGTCCTCGAAGCGGCTCTCCTTCTTCTTTTTGAGAAAGAGCACGAATTTGGAGCCGATGACCTGCACCACCTCGGCGCCGGTCTGTTCGGCCAGCAGGGCGGCGGCCTCCTTTGCCGAGTAGACGCTGGTCTCCAGCACCCGCATCTTGATGAGTTCCCGGGCGGCCAGGCAGTCGGCGGTGGACTTGATGAGGGCCTCGTCGATCTCGCCCTTGCCCACCTGGAACACCGGGTCCAGGCCGTTGGCGGCCTTGCGCAGCGCGGCGCGCTGTTTGCTTGTGAGCATGTAAAACTTCCTCCGTTGTATCTGTTTTCAGCGCAGGGTGCGGGTGACGCGGTCGCCGTCCCGCTTATAGTCCTGCTCAAAGCCCAGGCTTTCGTCGATGGCGGTGATGGGCGCGCCCGCGCCCTCCCCCGCCGCCAGGAAAGCGGGCAGTTCCTTGTCCAGTTTTGCCATGGCCACGCCCCGGTGGCTGATGGCGTCCTTCTCCCAGTCTTCCAGCTGGGCGTAGCTGCGGCCCTCGGCGTTGGGGGCCTTGCCGCCCCCAGGCAGGCCCACCTCGTCGGGGATGAACAGCGGGTCGTAGCCGAAGCCGTTTGTGCCGGCGCGCACAAAGCCCACCCGGCCGGGGCACTCGCCCAGCACCGTCAGCTGGCGGCCGCCGGGCAGATAAAAGCACACCGCGCTGACGAACTTCGCCCCCCGGCTGCCCTCCTCTACCCCGGAGAGGGCGGCCAGGAGTTTATCGTTGTTGGCCTCATCGTCGCCGTGGCGGCCGCAGTAGCGGGCGGAATACACCCCCGGCGCGCCGTCCAGCGCGTCCACCGCAAGGCCGGAGTCGTCGGCCAGGGTGGGCAGGCCGGCGGCCTCGCAGATGGCCCGTGCCTTGATGAGGGCGTTTTCGGCGAAGGTGGTGCCGGTCTCCTCCGGCTCCAGGGTGATACCCAACTCCTTCTGGCTCTTGACCGTGTGGCCCTGGGCCTCCAGGATGCGGCGGATCTCCTTGAGTTTGCCGGCGTTGCCGGTGGCGGCGCAGATCAGCATAGTTTGTTCTCCTTTTTCAGTGCTCCGCGAAGAGGGCCTCGGTGAAGTCCTCGGCGGAAAATTCCATCAGGTCGTCCATGCCCTCGCCCACGCCCACAAAGCGCACCGGCAGGCCCAGCTTCTGCTTGACGCTGATCACCGAGCCGCCCTTGGCGGTGCCGTCCAGCTTGGTGAGGATGATGCCGCTGGCCCCGGCGGCCTCGATGAACTGGGCCGCCTGGCTGATGGCGTTCTGGCCGGTGATGGCGTCCAGCACCAGGAGGGTCTCCACGCTGGCGGCGGGGCAGGCCTTTTCCACGCTGCGGCGCACCTTGGAAAGCTCCGCCATCAGGTTGTGCTTGGTGTGCAGACGGCCGGCGGTGTCGCAGATGACGATGTCCACCCCTTTGGCGGCGGCGGACTGCACCGCGTCGAACACCACGGCGGCGGGGTCGGCCCCCTCGCCGTGGCGCACCATGGGCACGCCCACCCGGTCGGCCCAGATGCCCAGCTGCTCGGCGGCGGCGGCGCGGAAGGTGTCGCCGGCGGCCAGCAGCACGCTCTTGCCCTGGGCCTTGTACAGGCGGGCCAGCTTGGCGATGCTGGTGGTCTTGCCCACCCCGTTCACCCCGATGACCATGATCACCGCCGGGTGGCCGGAGAGGTCCATCGGGCCGTCCGCCTTCAGTTCCTCCACGATGATGGCCTTGAGGGCGGCCAGCGCGTCGGCGGCGGTCTTGATGTGCTCGGCCCGCACCCGCTGGCGCAGCGCGGTCACCAGCCGGCTCGCCTCGTCGGCGCCGGCGTCCGCCAGGATGAGCTGGTCCTCCAGGTCGTCATAAAAGGAGTCGTCGATGCTGCCGGCGTTCATCATCTCCAGAATGCCGGCGAAAAAGCCCTTGCGGGTCTTGGCAAGGCCCTCGTCCAGTTTTTCTCTGCGGCTGAATAATCCCATGGTGCGTTTCCTCGTTTCAGGGTGTTCCCGCCGGGGGCGGGGCGTACTGTAAGTATATACGGCGCAAAGGCGGCGAATGTTGCAAAACGCCGGCGCGTTTGTGCCGTTTTTGTCAGGACACCAGCGACGCGTCCACCTCGTCCAGGTCCAGGCGCAGCAGTTTGGACACGCCGTCCTCCTGCATGGTGACGCCGTAGAGCACGTCCGCGGCCTCCATGGTGCCCCGCCGGTGGGTGATGACGATGAACTGGGTGGCGTCGCAGATGCGGCGCAGGTACTGGGCGTAGCGCACCACGTTCACGTCGTCCAGCGCGGCCTCGATCTCGTCCAGGATGCAGAAGGGGGCGGGGTTCACCGCCAGGATGGCAAAGTAGATGCTGATGGCCACCAGCGCCTGCTCGCCGCCCGAGAGGGCGGACAGGTTCTTGATGACCTTGCCCGGGGGGGCCACCTGGATGTCGATGCCGCTCTCCAGCACGTTTTCCGGGTCGGCCAGCGAGAGGCTGGCGGACCCGCCCCCGAACAGGGCGTTGAAGATGCGGCCGAAGTGGCCGTTGATGCGCTCAAAACTCTCGGAGAAGATGGCCTTCATCTCGCTGGAGAGCTCGCCGATCATCCGCGTGAGCTCGGCCTTGCTCTTCTCCACGTCCCGCACCTGATCCCGCAGGGTCTCGTAGCGGCCGCTCACCTCTTTGTACTCCTCGATGGCGGCCACGTTCACGTTGCCCAAGGCCCGTATTTTGCCCCGCACCTCGCCCACCTGGCGGCGCAGGTCGGCCGCGTTGTCGAACTCCACGCACAGGCTCTGGGCGTCGGTGAGGGTGAGCTGGTACTCCTCCCAGAGTTTCGAGATGGTCTGGTCATACTCCACCTCGGCGGCGGCCTTGCGCTCGGCCAGGCGGGCCATCTCCTGACTCATCTTCTCCCGCTGGTCGGTGATGGCGCGCACCTTCAGTGCCTTTTGGTTCGCCTCGCCCTCCTTTTCCATGCGGCGGGCGCTGGCGGCGGCGATCTTCGCCTCCTGCTCCTTGATGCGGCCGGCGGCCTCCTCCTTTTGCAGGCGCACCGCGGCCATCTTTTCGGCGTTCTCGTGGTTCAGGGCCTGGAGGCGGGCGATGTTGGCCTCCAGGGCCAGGCGGCGCTCCTCGCTCTCGCCCGAGCGGCTGGTGAGGGTATCGATGGCGGCGGCGTGGAGGTCCTTGTCCTTGCCGGCCTCCAGCCGCTGCATCCGCACGGCGGACAGTTCGTCCGACAGGCGGGCCCGGGTGGCCAGAAAGCTGTCGTCGCTGCCCGCCAGTTCGGCCAGTTCCTTTTCCAGGGCCGCGATCTCGCCGGCCAGCTTTTCCTGCTCGGCGGCAGCTGCCCGGGCCTCCGCCTCGTCCCGCGCCTTCTGGGCGGCGAGGCTGTCCGCCTCGGCGGCGGAGAGTTCGGCGGCGGCCTGCGTCTGGCTGAGGGCCGCCTCGATGCGGCGGGCTTCGGCCTCGGCGCGGATCTTGTCGCCCCCGGCGGTGATCCCCTCGCTGGCGGCGGCGGTGAGCTGGGCGTTCAGCGCGTCCACCTCCGCCTTCCACTTGTCGGTGGCCTCGGCGGCGGCGTCCTGCTTTTGTTCCAGCTGCGCCACCTTCTTTTTCAGTTCCTCCATCTCCTGACGGCGGCTGAACAGCCCCGCCGACCGGCTGGTGGAACCGCCGGTGAAGGAGCCGCCGGCGTTGATGACCTGGCCGTCCACCGTGACCACCCGGTTGCGCCAGTCCAGGCTGCGGGCCACCCGGGAGGCCTCGTTGATCTCGTCCACCACGATGATGCGGCCCAAAAGATTGGCTACGATCTGGTCGTATTTTTGATCGCACTGCACCAGGTCGGCCGCCACCCGGGCGCTGCCGGAGAGGCGGGAAGCGTCCAGCCGGGTGCCCTTGACGGTGTCCAGGGGCAGGAAGGTAGCGCGGCCGGCCTTCTCGTCCCGCAAAAAGGCGATGGCGGCCTTGGCGGCGCTTTCCCCGTCCACCACGATGTTCTGCAGCGCGTAGCCCAGGGCCGTTTCGATGGCCAGTTCGTAGCCGTGCTGCACCGTGAGGATGCCGCTCACCGTGCCCAAAATGCCCCGCAGGCGGCGGTTTTGCGCCGCGCGCATCACCGTTTTGACGCTCTGCTGGTAGCCGTCCATGCTGCGTTCCAGATCCCCCAGCACCTGCAGCCGCTGCACCGCGGCCTCCCGCTGGCGGGTGATCTGCTGTTCGGCGGCGTCGGCCTCGTCCAGCTGCTTTTGGCGGCTGGCCAGCTTCATTTTGAGGCCGCTTTGCACGTTTTCCAGCCGGGCCAGGGTGTCGTTCACCGTGGCAAGGTAGGCCGCGGTGTCCGCCTGCTCGGTCTTGAGGTTTTGCAGCGCCTCGTCGTTTTTCTGCCGCTCGGCGGCGATGGCCTCCAGCCGTTCGGCGGCGGCCGCCGCGCTGCTGGCGGCGCCGGCCGCCCGCACCTTGGCGTCGGTCTGGCGGGCGGTGAGCTGGGCCAGCAGGCCGGTCACCGCGCCCCGGCGCTCGCCGGTGGCGGCGTTCTCCGCCTGGATGGCCTGCAGCTGCTCCTCGCGGCGGGCGGCCTCGGCCTCCAGTTCGGCCATTCTGCGTTCCAGTTCTTCCATGGCCTGCCGGTGGGCGGTGATCTCGGCGGCGATGCCCTCCCGCCCCGCGCCGGCGGCCTCGATCTCCTCTTGGAAAGAGGCGATGGAAGCGTTGTTGTGGTCGATGTCGTTTTGCAGCACGGCCAGGCGGCTGTCGCTGCCCGCCTGCTCCTCGGTGATGGAGCGGATGGCGGCGTTGCACCGCTCCACCTCCACCATCAGCCGCTGCATCTCCCCCTGCAGCTGCTCGGTCTCGGCGTCGATGGCCTCGATCTCGGCGGTGAGGGAGTCGTAGTCCGCCTGGGCGGTCTCGTACTGGCGCTGCTGGGCGCGCACCGTGTCCTTGGCGCGGCGCACCCCGTCCACCCAGAGGGTGACCTCCAGCTCCTTGCGCTTTTCGCTCAGCTCTAAAAACTGGACGGCCTTTTTGCTCTCCCGTTCCAGGGGGCCCACCCGGCTCTCCAGTTCGCCCAGGATGTCCCGCAGGCGGGTGAGGTTGTCCTCCGCGCCGGCCAGGCGGCGCTCGGCCTCGTTTTTGCGGTAGCGGTATTTGGCGATGCCGCTGGCCTCCTCAAAGATCTCCCGGCGCTCGGCGCTCTTGGCGCCCACGATCTCGGCGATGCGGCCCTGGCCGATGATGGAGTAGCCGTCCCGGCCAAGACCCGTGTCCAGAAACAGTTCGTACACGTCCTTTAAGCGCACGTTCTGGCCGTTGATGGAATATTCGCTCTCGCCCGAGCGGTAGTATTTGCGCCCGATGACCACCTCGTCGGCGTCCACCTCCAGCCGGCGGTCGGCGTTGTCCAGCGTGAGGTTGACCATGGCGTAGCCCATGGCGCTGCGCAGCTGGGTGCCGCCGAAGATGACGTCCTCCATCTTGCCCGCGCCCCGCAGCTGCTTGGAACTGGTCTCGCCCAGCACCCAGCGGATGGCGTCGGAGATGTTGCTCTTGCCCGACCCGTTGGGTCCCACCACGGCGGTGATGCCCTTGTCGAATTTGACGCGGGTGCGGTCGGGGAAGCTTTTGAATCCCTGTATCTCCAGTTCTTTCAGTACCATTGCGTTGCTCCCAAAGCGTTATTTCACCAGACCCATCAGTTTGAGGGCCTGCCGGGCGGCGGCCTGTTCGGCAGCCTTTTTGCTGTGGCCCTCGCCCTGGCCGATCAGGTTGGAATTGAGGTACACCGCCATTTTGAAGTGTTTGTCGTGGTCGGGGCCGCTCTCCCCCTCCAGCTCGTAGCGCAGTCGCTCCTCGGGGTTCTGCTGGATGACCTCCTGCAGCTGGGTCTTGTAGTCGGCTTCGGCGGTCTTGCCTTCGGTGATGAAGGGCAGGATGAAGGCCCGGGCCGTCTCCATGCCGCCGTCCAGATACAAGGCGGCGATGAGGGCCTCGAAGGCGTCGGACACCACGCTGGGCCTTGTGCGCCCGCCGCCCATCTCCTCGCCCCGGCCCAGGCGCAGATAGCGCCCCAGGTCGATCTCCTGGGCGAACTGGAACAGGGCGCTCTCGCACACCAGGCTGGCCCGGGCTTTGGTGAGTTCGCCCTCCGGCCGGTCTTTCCAGTGGTGGAAGAGGTAGTCCGCCACCACGATGGAGAGCACGCTGTCGCCCAAGAATTCCAGCCGCTCGTTGTGCTTCACATGGCCCTTGGCCTCGTTGGCGTAGCTGGTGTGGGTGAGGGCGGTCTCCAAGAGGGACGGGTCCTTGAAGGTGTGACCGATGACGGTCTCCAGTTGATGCATCTGCAATGCCTCCCGTAAAAGGTCAGTGGGCGGTTTCCTGTTCGGCCACGGCAGCAAGGCTTTCGGCCATCACGCCGCACAGGTCGCTCTCCACGCAGAGTTTTGCCTGGCGGATGGCGTTGCGGATGGCCCGGGCATTGGAGGAGCCGTGGGCCTTGATGACCGGGCGGCGGGTGCCCAAGAGGGGCGCGCCGCCGTATTCGTCGGCGTCCATGCTCTTTTTGAACTCGGCCACGCCGCCCTTGAGCAGCAGGTAGCCCAGCATGGTGCCCGCGTTTTTCTTGAACATGGCCTTCAGCTTCGCGCTGAAGAATTTGGCCAGGCCCTCGGTGAGTTTTAAGACCACGTTGCCGGTGAAGCCGTCGGCCACCACCACGTCCGCGTTGCCGGCGGGGATGTCCCGGGGCTCGATGTTGCCCACAAAATGAATGGCCTTGTTGTTCTTCAGCAGCTGGTGGGCCTCCACATAGGTGGGGGTGCCCTTGGATTTCTCGGCGCCGTTGTTCACCAGCGCCACCCGGGGCTTTTCCAGGCCCATGACCTTTTGCATGTAGACGCTGCCCATCACGCCGAAGGCCTCCAGCATGGCGGCGCGGCATTCCACATTCGCGCCGCAGTCCAACAGCAGAAAGGGCGTTTTGCCGGGGATGACGGTGGCCAGCGCCGGGCGCTTGACCCCCTTCACCGTGCGCACGATGAGGCTGGCGCCCACATGCAGCGCGCCGGTGGAACCGGCGGACACAAAGGCGTCGCCCTTTCCCTCCGCCAGCATCCGCAGGCCCACCACCATGCTGGAATCCTTCTTCGCGCGCACGGCCTTGGCCGGCTCGTCGCACATCTCGATGGTCTCGGTGGCGTTCACGATCTCGATGTTCTTCATCTCGATGCCGTTTTCCTTCACGCAGGCGGCGATCTTCTCCGCGTCGCCCACGGCCAGGATCTCCACGTCGGGCCAGTCGGCGGTGGCCGCGGCGGCGCCCTTTAAGATCGCGGCGGGGGCGTTGTCGCCGCCCATGGCGTCCAGAATGATCTTCATGGCAGTTGCACCCTTTCTTTGTTCAATGGTACGTTATTCCGTCTCCTTCGCCCAGCGGGCCATGGCCTCCTGCGCCCTCTCCGAGAGGGCGGCGTAACGGGCGCGCTTATCCCGGATGTGTTCTTCCAGCGGCGGCAGCAGGCCCATGTTGGCGCCCATGGGCTGAAAGTTTTTGTTTTCGGTGGTGATGTAGCGGGTCAGCTGGCCCAGCATGGTGTTTGCCGGGGGCATGGCGTACTCCCGCCCGTTCAGAGCGGCCCAGAGGCTGCGGGCGGCCAGCAGGCCGCAGGCGGCGGACTCCATGTAGCCCTCGAAGCCGGTGATCTGGCCGGCGAACCACAGGTTCTCGTGGCCTTTGAGGCGCAGGGCCGCGGTGAGCAGCCGGGGGCTGTTCAAAAAGGTGTTGCGGTGCATCACCCCGTAGCGGGCAAACTCCGCATTGGCGAGGCCGGGGATCATGGAGAACACCCTTCTTTGCTCGCCGAACTTGAGGTTGGTCTGAAAGCCCACGATGTTGTAGAGGGTGCCCGCCTCGTTCTCCCGCCGCAGCTGGACGTTGGCCCAGGGGCGGTGGCCGGTGGCGGGGTCCACCAGGCCCACCGGGCGCAGCGGCCCGAAGCGCATGGTGTCCGCCCCGCGGGACGCCATCACCTCGATGGGCATGCATCCCTCGTAGACGGTGAGATCGCCGTCGAACGCGTGGAGCTCGGCCCGCTGGGCGCTCACCAGCGCGGCGTGGAAGGCCTCGTACTCCTCTTTATTAAAGGGGCAGTTGAGGTAGTCCGCGTCCCCCCGGCCGTAGCGGCTGGCGGCGAAGATGCGGCTCATATCAAGGCTCTCGGCGGTGACGATGGGGGCCGCCGCGTCGTAGAAGGAAAGCTCGTCGCCCCCGGTGACTTCGGCGATGGCATCGGCCAGCGGCCCGTCGGTGAGGGGGCCGGTGGCTACCAGGGTGGGCAGGCTCTCGTCCAGGCAGACGGCCTCCTTGCGCACCACCGTGATGTTCGGCTGGCTCTCCACCAGGGCGGTGACCCCGGCGCTGAAGGCGTCCCGGTCCACGGCCAGGGCGCCGCCCGCCGCCACCCGCACCCTGCGGGCCACCGGCAGCAGGTGGCTGCCCAAGAGGTCCATCTCGGCCTTGAGCAGGCCGGAGGCGGAGTCCGGCCGGTCGGCCTTCAAACTGTTGGAACAGACCAGTTCCGCGAAGTTTTCGCTTTTGTGGGCGGGGCTTTTGCGGGCGGGCTTTTGCTCCACCAGCTCCACCGGAACGCCCTTGTCCGCCAGCCACAGGGCGGCCTCGCAGCCGGCCAGGCCCGCGCCCAGCACGCGCACCCCGCTCATTTGGTCACCTGGGTCTCGAACCCGCAGCCCTCTTTCGCGCAGTAGAGGCGGCTGCCCTTTTTGAACAGGGTGGCGCCGCACTTTTCGCAGGTCTGGGGCACCGGCTCATCCCAGGTCATGAACTCGCACTTGGGGTAGTTCTCACACCCGTAGTACACCCGGCCCTTGGCGCTGCGGCGCAGCAGCATCCGCCCGCCGCACTTGGGGCAGCGGCCGCCGGTATCCTTTACCAGCCGCCGGGTGTTGGTGCACTCGGGGAAGCCCGGGCAGGCCAGGAACTTGCCGTAGCGGCCGGTCTTGATGACCATTTTGCGGCCGCACTTTTCGCAGATCTCGTCGGTCTCCTCGTCGGGCACCTTGATCTTTTTGCCCTCCATGTCCTTCTCGGCCTTTTCCAAGGACGCCGCGAAGGGCTTGTAGAAGTCGTCGATGATGTCGTGCCAGTCGGCCTTGCCGCTCTCCACCTGGTCCAGCTTTTTCTCCATGTCGGCGGAGAAGGCCACGTCCACGATGGGGGCGAACTCGGTCATCATCAGCTCGTTGATGGTGCGGCCCAGCACGGTGGGCTTGAGCTTTTTCTGCTCCCGCTCCACATAGCCCCGGTCCACGATGGTGGTGATGATGGGCGCGTAGGTGGAGGGGCGGCCGATGCCGTTCTCCTCCAGCGCCCGGATCAGCGTCGCCTCGGTGTAGCGGGCGGGGGGCTGGGTGAACTTCTGCTCGGGCTTCAGCTCGCAGAGTTTCAGGGTCTGGCCCTCCTCCAGGGGGGGCAGGGCGGTCTCCTTCTTCTCCTTCTCGTCGGTGGCCTCCTCGTAGAGGGCGGTGAAGCCGTCGAAGGTGACCACAAAGCCCGACGCCCGGAACTGGTAGTCGCCGGCGGTGATCTGGGCGGAGACGGTGTCCTGCTCGCAGTCGCTCATCTGGCTGGCGATGAACCGGCTCCAGATCAGGCGGTAGAGCTTGGCGATGTCGCCGGAGATGCTCTTCTCCGCCTCGTCGGGGGTGAGAGAGGGCACGCTGGGCCGGATGGCCTCGTGGGCGTCCTGGGCGGCGGTGGCGCTGCGGCTCTTGTAGGTGCGCTTGCCGGTGTAGACGTACTTTTCGCCGTACTGCCCGCCGATGTACTCCCGCGCGCCGGCCACCGCCTCGTCCGACACCCGCAGGCTGTCGGTACGCATGTAGGTGATGAGGCCCAGGGTGCCCCGGCCGGCGATGTCCACGCCTTCGTACAGCGTCTGGGCCGCCCGCATGGTGCGGGTGGCGGTGAAGCCCAGCCGGCGGCTGGCCTCCTGCTGCAGCGTGGAGGTGATGAAGGGGGGCGCGGGGGTCTTTTTGCGGCTGCCACGGGTGAGTTTGGTCACCGTGTAGTCCTTGCCCTCCAGCGCCTTCACCACCGCGTCGGCCTTTTCCCCGGTGGGGATCTCCAGCTTTTTGCCGGCAGCGCTGCCGTACAGCCGGGCGGTGAACTTCTTGTGCCCGGCAGAGAGGGTGGCGTCGATGTTCCAGTACTCCTGGGGCTGGAAAGCCTCGATCTCCTTCTCCCGGTCCACGATCAGCCGCACGGCCACGCTCTGCACCCGCCCGGCGGACAGGCCCCGGCGCACCTTGCGCCACAGAAAGGGGCTGAGTTTGTAGCCCACCAGCCGGTCCAGCACACGGCGGGCCTGCTGGGCGTTGAACAGGTCCATGTCGATGGCCCGGGGATGGGCCATGCCCTCGGACACGCCCTTCTTGGTGATCTCCCCGAAGGTGACCCGGTTGGGCGCGTCCACCGGCAGGCCCAACAGATAGGCCAGATGCCAGCTGATCGCCTCGCCCTCCCGGTCCGGGTCGGTGGCGAGATAGACCTGATCGGCCTTCTTGGCCGCGGCCTTCAGTTCCTTGATGAGCTTTTCCTTGCCCTTGATGTTGATGTACTGGGGCGCATAGCCGTGCTCCACGTCGATGCCCAGCTGGCTGGCGGGCAGATCGCGGATGTGGCCCATGCTGGCGGTGACTTCGTAGCCGTCGCCCAGATATTTTCCAATGGTTTTCGCCTTTGCGGGCGACTCCACAATGACCAGTTTCGACATAGAATACTCCTTAACGGTTTCATTTGCGGCGGAACTGCCCGCCGGCGCTGCTCACGGCCTCGCCCGCCACTTCCAGCTCCATCAGGGCGGCCAGGGCGCTGCCTGCGTCCAGCTTCGCCTCGGCGGACAGCGCCTCCAGCGGGCGGGGCGTCTGGGTGAGGTGGGGCAGCATGGCCCGCGCCGCCGCCGAGAGGGGCGCGGCCTTTGTTTCGGGGGAGGCGGGCTTTGCGCCGCCTGCCGCCAGGCCCAGGGCCGCCAGCAGCGTGCCGCCGCCGGTGACCATGCGGGCCTGGCCCTCCGCCAGCAGGCGGTTGGTGCCGGCGCACACCTGGCTGAAGATGCCCCCCGGCACCGCGTACACCGGCCGGCCGTAGCGCCGGGCATGGCCCACGGTGTTCATGGTGCCGCTCTTTTCCCGGGCCTCCACCACGCAGAGGGCGTCGCTGAGGGCCGCGATGAGGCGGTTGCGCAGCAAAAAGTTGCTGCGCTGGGCCACCTCGCCCGGGAAGAACTCGCTGATGACCGCGCCCACCTCCTCCATCCGGGCCCGCAGGCGGCGGTTGGCGGCGGGGTAGGTCTGGTCGATGGGGGTGCCCAGCACCCCGATGGTGGGCGCGCCGGCGGCCACGGCGGCCTTGTGGGCCTCGCTGTCCAGCCCGTCGGCCAGGCCGCTCACAAGGCACACCCCCGCCCCGGCCAGCTCGCTGCCGATGCCGGCGGCGGCCTCCATCCCGTAGGCGCTGGGCCGGCGGGAACCGATCATGCCCACGGTGTGTTCGGCATTCAGCGCCGAAACCTCGCCGGTGACGAAGAGCGCCGGGGGCGCGTCTTCGATGTCCTTAAGGCGCCCGGGGTAATCGGCGTCGGCCAGGGTGAGCACCTGGGCGCCCATCCGCACGCAGCGGGCTTCCATGGGCGCGAAGACGGCGGGGTCGGTGGAAAGGCGGCCCCGCTGGGCCGGGGTGAGCAGACCGGAGAGGTCCTCTCTGCCCACCGCGTCGAACACCTGGCGGGCGTCGCCATAGATATCCAGCAGGCGGCGGCAGTGGGGCGCGCCGGGCCCCAGCACATAGGAAAGCCACAGCCAGTAACAGGTGTCGGTCATCGGCCCGCCCCCCGGAAGTGCCACAGCAGCACGCTGCCCGCCACGCCGGCGTTGAGGCTCTCCACCTTGTCGGTGATGGGGATGCGCACCGCCGCGTCGCAGGCGGCCACCGCCGCCTCGCTCAGGCCCTGGCCCTCGCTGCCGATCACCAGGCACACCCCGCCGGGCAATGCGGCGGGCACCTGGTCCAGCGGGCGGCTGTTGTAGAGGGCGGCGGCCAGCGCCGTGACCCCCTTTTGCCGCAGAGCGGCCAGCGCGTCGGGCAGGTGGGGCACCGTGACCACCTCAAGGCGCGCCGCGGCCCCCATGGAGGCCCGCAGGGCCTTGGGGCCGAAGGGGTCGGCGCAGCCGGGCGAGAGCAGCACCCCCTGGAAGCCGAAGGCGGCGGCGCTGCGCAGCAGCGCCCCCACGTTGCCGGGGTCCTGCACCCGCTCCAGCGCCAGCAGGCGGCCGGGCACCGGCAGGTCCTCGAAGCGGGCGGCGGGGCGCTCAAAGACGCCGAACACCCCCTGGTGGGAGGCGCCCTCCGCCAGCTTTTCGGCCACATGCTCCTCCACCAGGCATCTCTCCTGCCCCATTTGGGCCAGGGCGGGGGTCTTTTCCAGGGCCGCCGCGGTATAAAATATTACCTTTAAGGGGCAGGCGGCGGCCAGATCGGCGCAGAGCTTTAAGCCCTCCGCGAAGAAGGCGTGTTCGCCCCCGCGGAAAGCCGCCGACCGGGCCAGCTTGCAGGCATATTTTATTTTGTCGTTTTCACGGCTGGTAATGCGCTGGGCCACATCGCACCTCTCAAAGCAAGGCCCGCCGCGCCGAAGGCTTTTTCCGGCGCGGGGCCTTTTGCGGTCAATACAAAGCGACGCCCGTGCGTGCGTGCGCGCGGGCGTTGCTCGTTTTTTATTTACAGCGCCTTCTTGGCGGTCTCCACCAGGGCGGCGAAGCCGGCCTGATCGTGGATGGCCATCTCGCTGAGCATCTTGCGGTTCAGCGCGACGCCGGCCTTCTTCAGGCCGTTCATGAAGCTGGAGTAGTTCATGCCCAGGGGCCGCACGGCGTTGTTGATGCGGGTGATCCACAGGTTGCGGAACTGGCGCTTCTTCAGCTTGCGGCCGACGAAGGCGTAGTTGCCGCTCTTCATGACCTGCTGTTTGGCCATCTTGAAATGCTTGGATTTGCTGCCATAAAAACCCTTGGCCAGCTTGAGGGTCTTCTTTCTGCGTTTGCGAGTCATCATCGCGCCTTTGATACGAGCCATTGTTCTATCTCCTTTACACAGTCACTTGTCGGATTTCAGAGTCCTTGCCTTTTAAAGACCTCAGGCGTAGGGCAGCATGGCCTTGACAGCGGCCGCGTTGGTCTTGTCGGCGTAGGCGTTCTTGCGGTAGCCGCGCTTGATCTTGGTGGTCTTGCCGTGGCCGTTGAGCAGATGGCTGCGGTAGGCGTGGCCGCGTTTCACTTTGCCGGTCTTGGTGAGCTTGAAGCGCTTTTTCGCACCGGAATGGGTTTTGATTTTAGGCATTGTTCGTTCCTCCTAAGATTTTGTGTTACTTCTGCTGGGCGCCGGGCTTGGGGCTCATGAACATCTGCATGCTGCGCCCCTCCAGTTTGGGAGCCTTGTCGACCTGCGCGTCGGGCAGGGAATCGGCAAAGCGCTTTTCCACCTCGCGGCCGCGGAACCGGATGGAGACCTTGATCTTGTGGCCGGCCTTCAAAAACTTCTCGGCCTGGTTGACCTTGGTGTTGAAGTCGTTGGTGTCGATGTTCAGGGACAGCCGGATCTCCTTGATCTCGATGGTCTTCTGGTTCTTTTTGGCTTCCTTTTCGCGCTTTTGCTGCTCGAAGCGGTATTTGCCGTAGTCCAGGATCTTGCACACAGGCGGCACAGCCTGCGGCGCGATCTTCACCAGGTCAAGGTCCTGCTCCTGGGCCAGGCGCAGCGCCTCCCGGCCGGACATGACGCCCAGCTGGCTGCCGTCCGCGCCGATCAGGCGGACTTCCCTGTCACGAATGGCCTCGTTGATCTCGATCTCTTTTTTGCCGTTGGTAGCGATTTGGATACACCCCCATCTCATTTGCCCGGAAAAATGAACGCGGCCGCCGATTTCCGGCAGCCGCGCGAACACACAAAGCACAGCGCCCCCAAGGGAGCGCGGAGCGTGTTGACCCGGGCCCGGAGGGCCCCAAGGTGAGCGCGGCGGCAAACCGTCAGCTGCTTTCTTTACCCGAATAGCTTACCACGCCGAAGGGCCCGTGTCAAGCGGTTTTTGAAAAAATCAGGCGGTGGGCACATCGATCTCCCGCCCCAGCCGGAAGCTGTAAAGGGTGAGCCTCGTCACCGGCTTTGAAAACCGCCGCCCGATGGCCGCCGCGTACATCCGCAGCTGGGCGGCGTAGGCCGCCGCCAGCTCTTCGGCGCTCTTGCCCCGGTCGGTCTTGTAGTCCAGGATCTCCAGGTGGTCGTCAAATTCCAGCACCACGTCGGCCACGCCCTGCACCAGCACCCGGGCGCCGGTCCCCCCGGCGGCGGGCGAGACCTGCCCGGCGGGAAGGGCGGTGATGAAGGCGTACTCCCGCAGCACCGCCCCGGCGCTTTGCAGCCGGGCGAAGGCGTCGCTTTCAAAAAAGCGGCGCAGCTGCTCAAAGGGCAGGCAGGCCAGCTGTTCGGGCGTCAGCAGCTTTGCCTCCAGCTGGCGGCGGCCCTCCCCCTCGGGGTCGCGGGCCGCGGCGGCCAGGTCCGCGTGCTGCAAAAAGGCGTGGAGGGCGCTGCCCTGCTCCGCGCCGGTGAGGCCCTCTTTGTACATGAAGGCCGGCCGGGCGGGGGCCAGTTCCTCGCCGGTGTGGGCCAGCGCCGTGACGCTGACCTTGGCGGGCACCGTTTGCAGCGCCGCCCGGGGGTCCCGCCAGGCAAGGCGGGCGGCCAGCGCGGCGGCCAGGTCCGCGTCCGGCGCGGCGGCGGGCAGGCCGGCGGCGGCGGGGGGCGCGGGCTGCGTCTCCTCCGGCTGCTGGAAGGCGACGGTCATGGTGTCGGCCAGGGGGCGGGGGCGCACCGGCACCGGCGCGTTCACCAGCCCCCGCAGCGCCCCGGCCGCCGGGTGGGTGAGCAGGGCCAGCAGCACCCAGTCGGCCCGGCTGGCGCAGTGCTGCAAAAGGTAGGCGGGCCGCCGGCCGCCCAGGGTGAGCTGGGCCGCCAGCCGCTCCAGGGCCTTTGCCGGGTTCTTCAGCGCCATGGTGAGCAGCAGCCGGTCCTTTGCGCGGGTGGCGGCCACATAGAGCACCCGCATCTCCTCGCTGACGGCGTCCGCCGTCTGGGCGGCCTGCACCGCCCGCAGGGGGGCGGTGGCGTAGGCGCCCCCCGACCCGGCCCGCAGGGTGAGCCCCAGCCCCAGCCGGGGGTGCAGCACCACCGGGGCGATCAGGTCCTCCCGGTTGAAGGGGCGGTCCAGCCCGGCGGCGATGACCACCGGGAACTCCAGCCCCTTGGAGCGGTGCACCGTCATGATGGACACGCACCCCGGGCGGCTCTGGCCCTGCTCGGGGCCGGGCACGCCGCCCTCGGCCAGGGCCGCGTCCATGGCCCGCACCACGCCGGACAGGCCGTTTTTGCCGCAGTCGGCGGCGAAGGCGGCGAAGCGCCGCAGGTTCTGCCGGCGGGCCTCGCCCTCCCCCATGGCCCCGGCGGCGGCAAGGCAGCCGGTGCGCAGGAAGATCTCCTCCATCAGCCGGTCCACCGGCAGGGTCTGGGCCAGTCGGCGCAGGGTGCGCAGCCAGGCCATGAAGGCGGCGGTTTTCGGCTCGGCGGCGGCGCTCACCGCGCCGTAGAAGCTGCCGGCGGGCCGCAGGGTGCGCAGCCGCACCAGGTCGTCCGGCTCAAAGCCCCCGAGGCCCAGCATCACCGCCGCCAGGTGCACGTCCTGGGCGGGGTTATCCAGCACCCGCACAAGGCTCGCCACCGGCCGCACCTCCGGCGCGTCCAGCAGGTTTTCCGCCCGGTCCACATACACCGGGATGCCCGCCGCCTCCAGCGCGTCGGCGTAGACGTCGAAGCTCGTGCGGCTGCGGGTGAGGATGCAGAAATCCTCAAAGGCGGCGGGGCGCCGGCCGCCCGCGCCGTCCCGCACGGTGAAGGAGGAGGCGGCGTCGGTCAGTTCCCGGATGCGCCGGGCGATGAAGGCCGCCTCGGCGGCGGTGCCCCCGTCCCCCTCCACGATGTGCGCCTCGCACCCGCCGGCGTAGCCGCCGTAGGCCGCCAGGTCCCCCAGGCCCGGCACCAGCTTTTCGCCGGGGCCGTAGTCCACGCCGCCCACCTCGTCGCTCATCAGCGCCTCGAAGAGGGCGTTCACCCCGTCGATCACCCCCGGCGCGCTGCGGAAGTTGGCGTCCAGAAAGACCTTCTGGGGCCCGGGCCGGCCGTAGGGGGCGTAGCGGGCCAACTTGTCCCGGAAGACCTCCGGGTCCGCCTGGCGGAAGCGGTAGATGCTCTGTTTCAGATCGCCCACGAAGAAGAGGTCCTCCCCGCCGGGGGCGGCCAGGGCGGCGTAGAGGGCGTCCTGCAGGGCGTTGGTGTCCTGGTACTCGTCCACCATCACCGCCGCGTACTCCCGCCACAGCTGGTCGGCCAGTTCGGTGCGGCCGCCCTCGGGCGTTTGCAGAAGGCGCAGGGCAAGGTGCTCCACGTCGCTGAACTCCAGGGTCTTTTCCTCTGCCTTGGCCTGCCAGAAGCGGGCGATGAAATCCCCCTCGGCCCGGGCCAGGGCGGCCACCAGCGGCGCGGCGGCGGCCCGGTCGGCGGCGAACTCCTCCTCGGTGCAGACGAACACCGTCTCCTGCAGGCGGGCCAGGATCTTTTTCACCAGTTCCCGCCGGGCCTTGATGCGCTCGATGCGGCAGCCCTTGTAGCCCCGCACCGCCTTGAGGGGCTGGTAGGGCAGCTGCCGGAAGGTGGCCAGAATGTCGTTCCAGGGGGCGGCGGCCACGGCGGCCTCCACCGCCTGCGCGGCCTGCACGTCGCACTGAAGGGCGGGCAGGTAGTTGTCCAGCTGGCCGTCCAGGGTGGCCTCGGCCAGGTTCTCCCGGGCCAGGCCCAGGGCGCACCGGGCCCCCCGCAGCCCCTCCGCCCGCAGGGCTTTGCCCCAGTCGGTGAGATCCAGGGGGCGGTCCTGGGCCCAGGCGTCGGCCAGCGCCTGCAGGCTTCTCTCCGGGAAGGGCATGCTGGAGAGGAAGTCGTAGAGCTGTTCCAGCACCCGGGCGGCCTGTTTGTCGCTGCGGCCCTTGCCGTACAGGTCGGCAAAGGCGCAGAAGTCCGGGTCGGCGTAGGCGTGTTCCAGCGCGTCGGCCAGCGCCCCGGCCCGCAGCCGGGCCAGCTGGGGCCCCTCGGCGGTGGTAAAGTCCGGCGGGATGTCCAGTTTGCCGAAGTGGGTCTGCACCAGCTGCAGGCAGAAGGAGTCGATGGTGCCGATGCTGGCCCGCTGCAGCAGCATGCGCTGCCGGCGCAGGAAGGTGCGCTCCGGGTGCTTCAGCTGCTCGTCCGCCAGCCGGGCGGCCAGCTTGGCCCGCAGACTGGCCGCCGCCGCCCGGGTGAAGGTGACGATGAGCAGCCGGTCGGCGGGCACCGGGTCCTTTTCCCAGGTGAGCAGGCGCACCGCCCGCTCCACCAGCACGGCGGTCTTGCCGCTGCCCGCGGCGGCGCTCACCAGCAGGGCCGAGCCCTCGTGGTCGATGGCGGCCTGCTGTTCTTTGGTGAACTGCATGGTTCCTCCCCCTCTCATTCCTGCCGGCGGCAGACGTTGCGGTAGTCGCAAAAGCGGCAGTGGGTCTCCTTTTTGCGGCCCTCGGCCAGCGGCGCGGCGTCGATCCTGCCGGCGTAGAGTTCTTCCGCCATCTGCACCACCAGGCCGTCCAGGTCGCTCTCCAGCTTCGCCAGCTCCTCCACCGAGGTGAGGGCCTCGCTCAGGCGGGGCTGGCCCGCCTTGTCAAAGCGCACCGGCACATACAGGCCGGTGGCGGCGCTGTCCATGGCGGCGAGCACCTCCGGCTCGCCGACCACCACGCCCTCCACCTTGTAGTCCAGGCCTTCGGCGGCGGTGGCCCGGTCGGCGCGGGCGGGGGCCGGGTCGGCCATCAGGTAGAGCACCCCCGCCGGGGCGGGGTCTTTGAATTTATCGCCGGCCTTTCGCACCAGCGTGAACAGGTACACCAGCATCTGACAGTTGAGGCCCCGGCGCACGTCCTCCAAAAGGAACTCCTTGCTGCCGGTCTTGTAGTCCACCACCCGCAGCCAGGTCTTGCCCCCTTGGCGGCAGGCGTCCACCCGGTCGATCTTGCCCACCATCCGCACCGTCTCGCCGGTCTTTGTGGTGAGCACCACCGGCGGCACCTGGTCCGGCCCGTCGCCGATGCCCAGCTCGAAGGCCACCGGGCGGAAGGCCCCCTGGCGCTGCTCGGCCTGGATGAAGGCCAGCAGGGCCGCGGCGCTTTTCTGCAGCCGGCGGATGAGGTATTCAAACCGGGCCCCGGCGCCGGGCATGTTGGCGGCCACATACTCCCGGGCCACGGCGGCGGCGAGATCCGCCAGTTCCGTTTCCGAGAGGTCCACAAAGCCCTCCCCCGCCCGCTGCAGGGCCTGCTCCAGGATGTAGTGCACCAGGGTGCCCGTCTGGTCGGCAGTGAGGGCCGCCTGCTTGCGGGGGCGCGCCCCCAGCACATACTCGAGGAAATAGGAGAAGGGGCAGGAATAATACCGCTCCATCCGGCTGGGCGACAGGCGCAGCCGGTCCCCCAGAAGGCGGTGCATGGCGGCGGTGTCCCGCACGGCGAAGGGCTCGGCCAGCGCAGCCCGGCGCACCGGCTCCAGGGCCGTCTTGCCCGCCTCGCTGCCCTCCACCGCCTCGTAGAGAGCGGCGGTGGCGGGGCTGGCGGCGTCCCAGCCGGCGCCCAGCAGGTCCAGCGCGGCGGCGGGGGTGGCGGCGAGGTCCGCCGTTTCCAGCGCCGGGGCGGCGGGGGCGAGGCAGGCCTGCGCCCCCGCCAGGGCGCTGGTCATGGGCAGGCCAGCCGGGCCGGCGGCCCAGCTCATCCACACCCCCTTGGCAGCGGCGGTGAGGGCCTTGTAAAAGCACACCTGCTCGCGCACCATGCGGTTTTCAAAGCAGTCGGGCATCTCCACTCCCTGCCGGATGAGGGCGTCCCGCTCGGCGTGGGTGAGCAGGCCCCGGTCGCCGGGGGCGGCGGGGAACTCCCCTTCCGCCAGGCCCAGCACAAAGCAGTAGTCCGGCTCGTCCAGCCGCATCCGGCCGGCGGTGGTGAAGATCACCGCGTTCAGGCTCTGGGGGATGTGCCCCAGGTCGGTGGTGCGGGCCAGCAGGTCGAACAGTTCGCCGTACTCGCCGGCGGGCAGCGTCTCCTGCCCCAGCAGCAGGGCCATCTGGTCCAGCAGGTCGCAGGCCAGGTTCCACACCCGCACCGCCTCCTCGGCGGCGGGGATGCCCTCCTCCTCCTTCAGCCGGCCGGCGGCGGCGGTGAGTTTTTCCTCCGCGCCCAGGGCCAGCATAGTGCGGTACAGGCTCTCGCACAGGGCGGCGGCGGGCTTTTTGCGCCCCGCGGCGGCAAAGTTTGCCAACACCGGCACCAGTTTTGCCCGGGCGGCCTCCGCCAGCGCCAGCTGAGCGGCGTCCTCGGGGCGCATCTCCCCCCCGAAGCCCGCGGGCGAGAGGGTGAAGGGCTGCTGCCACTGGGCGGCGGACAGCTGCCAGGTGTAGGCGTAGTTTTCCAGCGCGCAGAGCTCGGCCTCGGAGAGGCTGGTGAGCCCGGTCTTGGCCGCGGCCAGCACCGTCTCGGTGGAGACGCCCCGGCGCAAAAGGCTCAGCAGCGCCTTCACCAGCCGCAGGGGCGCGGCGTGCTCGGCGCTGGCCGGCTCGTCAAAGAAAAGGGGGATGCCCGCCAGCCGGAACTCGTAGCGCACGGCGGCGAGGTACTGGGAGGCGTCCCGGCAGATGACCGCCATCCTGCCGTAGGGCACCCCCGCCCGGGCCAGCTTTGCCACGGCCCCCGCCGCCAGCTTCGCCTCGGTCTGGCGGTCCTCCGCCCGCAGCAGGGTGAGCTGTGCCGGGTCGGCCCCGCCGGCTTCAGGCGTGCTGCCCGCCAGCAGCGCGGCCAGCCGGGCCAGGTCCGGGGCGTTTTTGTGGCGCATATCCTCCGTCAGCAGCACCGGCGAAGCCACCGCCACCCCGTTCTTGCGGGCCATCTGCCGCAGCGCGCCGGCCATCTTCTTGGCCCCGCTGAAGAGGCCCAGCCCCCCCTCGGCGTCCTCCAGGCCGTCGGCGCACAGCGCCACCGTCACCGCCGGCGCGCAGCACAAAATGCGCTCCAGCAGCTGCCGCTTGGGGGCGTTGAAGGTGTCGAACTCGTCGATGAACACGGCGGTGTCCGCAAAAAATTCCGGCGAAAGGCGCGCGGCGGCGGTGGCCACCCGGTCCGCCGGGTCCATGGCCGCCCCCTCCAGCAGGGCCTGGTAGGCGGCGTAGACCCCCGCCAGCTCCCGCAGCTTTTCCCCCGAGGGCCCGGCCCCCGCCGCCAGCTGCTCCAGCTGGGCGGCGCTCACGCCGGCGCTCTTCAGTTCGTCCAGCGTCTCGGCGCATTTCTCGCAGAAGGCGGTGCTGCGCCGGTGGCGGCTGTAATAGTGCACCGCGTCCCCCATGGACTCCAGCGCACGGCGCACCAGCACCGCCCGGCCCGCGTCGGTGAGGGTGCGCACCGCCGCGCCACCGTAGACGTTCAGCAGCTTTTCCGAAAGGCTGGTGAAGCTGTAACTCTCCACCCGGCCGGAGTATTCGTCCCCCAAAAGGGCGTAGATGCGGCTCTCGGTGCTGGAGGTGAACTGCTCCGGCACCAGCAGCAGGCTGCGCTGCCCGGCCAGGGCCCGCTCCCGGATGCGCCCCAGCAGATAGCCCGATTTGCCGCTGCCCGACGGCCCCAAAACCAATTGCAGCATGGGTCTTGCCTCCCCGCGAAAAAAGTCTCATGCTTGTATCATACGCAGAAATGGGCGGCTTGTCCACTTCGAGCTGAATTTTTCCGCCCCGTGCTCTGGCAATTCTTTGCCCTGCGCGTTATAATGGTGAAAAACCAACGGAAAAGAGGTCGTCATTCATGCCCGGACTTACCATGGACACCGCCCGCCGGCTGCTGGCGGGCACCACCACCGAAGACCACCTGTTTGAACACGCCCTCGGCGTGAGCGCCGCCATGGGCGCCATGGCCCGCCACTTCGGCGCGGACGAGGAATACTGGAAAGCGGTGGGCTACCTGCACGACTACGACTACGAGCAGTTCCCCGAGGAGCACCTGCACCACACCGCCGAGCCCCTGCGCGAAGCCGGCGTGGACGAGGAGACCATCCGGGCCATCCTGTCCCACGGGTGGGAGTTCTGCACCGACGTGGAACCCTTGACCGACATGGAAAAGAGCCTGTTCACGGTGGACGAGCTCACCGGCCTGGTGGGGGCCACCGCCCGGATGCGGCCGGGCGGACTGTCCGACCTGGAGGTGTCCAGCGTGAAGAAGAAGTTCAAGGACAAGCGCTTCGCCGCCAAGATCGACCGGGCGGTGATCCAGCAGGGGTGCGATATGCTGGGCATGGATCTGGCCGACGTGATCGGCCTGTGCATCGAGGGGATGCGCACCGAGATGGACGCGCTGGGCCTCGGGCCGAAGGAATAAACTTGAAGTCAGGACCCCCGGCTAAGCCGGGGGCTTGAGTAAGCCCTGGAAGGGCCTCATACCGGCAAGCCTCTAAAGAGGCATTGAATTATCCACCTCTTGCATCACTTGCACGGCAGCCCGTAAACAGGCATTGCTTTTCCACAAATTAACTTTTGGGCAACCATAAAGTTGCTGTTCTTTTCTCGCTCCGCTCGGTACTTGAAGCTAAAGCTTTTTGACACTCCCCGGCAGAGCCGGGGGTTGCCTTTACGCTTAAGCAGACAACGCAAAGGCCCCGCCGGCAAAAACCGGCGGGGCCTTGACGCTTCACAGATTTTTGTGTATAATCAGGAAAAGTCTGGTTTCCACTAATCATCAGAGCAAGACGCAGGAGGTGTTTTTGTGTCTGTGATCGTCTCTGTGACCCTCACCGACGAGGAGCACGCGCTGGCAAAAAAGCTGGCCAAAGAGCACGGGCTGCCGCTGGCCCAGTGCGTCAAACAGTTCCCGCTGTGCGACCGGGTGTTCGAGGAGCGCTTTGAAACGCTGAAAAAGCGGGCGGCGGCCCGGCCGGCGGGGCAGCCCTTCACCGTGATGGGCCTGTTCGACGACTGGGACACCCTGGACCGGGGGCTGAAACTCTCGCTGGGCCGCACCTTCTACCACTGCATACGCAGCGGCAAGCTGCCCGGCGTGCGCCCCGCCGGCAAGAACAGCTCCAACGTGCAGCTCTACGAGACAGACCCGAAGGAGGCGGTACAATGACGCTGCGGCAAAACCTGGCTGCCCTCGCGGGGCGGTGGGGGCTGAGCGAAGGGGAGGCGGGGCCCGAAACGCTGGCCTGGCGCCTGACGGAGCAGGGCGAGGCGGCGGCGCTGGCCGCCCTGCTGGAGGAAGCCATGCTGACGGGCAGCCCCGAAGAGCGGGCCCTCGCCCGGGAATATGAAGCGGCGCTGGACGAGGCGCTCCGCTGCGCCCCCCTGGGCAGCTGGCAGGACGAGGCTTTCTGCAACTGCGGCGGGGAGGCGCGGGGCGAAGCCTTCGACGGGTTCGATCTCTGACCCGCATGCACACAAGGGGCCCCGCCGGTTTGCACCGGCGGGGCCCCTCTCTTTTTTCACTTCACAGCGTGCCGTTGAAGGCCATCACCAGGGCGCTCCAGGTGGCGGGGCCCACCTTGCCGTCCTCGGTGAGGCGCGCCAGCCGCTGGAAGGAGCGCACCGACCCGGTGGTGGCGGGGCCATACTGGCCGTCGATGGTCACCTTGGGCACAATGCCCCCCAGCGCCGACAGATAGCTCTGCACGCAGCGCACCGAGTCGCCGGTGGAACCCTGCTGCAGCAGGCCCGGGTACTTGGGCAGCACCGCCGGCGGGTTGCCCGCCACCACCTGACTGTACACCTTGGCCAGGGCGGCGTAGCTGTTCTTGCCGAAGGAGCCGTCAATGGTGAGGGCGAACTGCCGCTGGAACTGCTTGAGCGCGCCGGCGCTGGCGCTGCCGAAGGCGCCGTCGGCGCTGATGGAAGCGATGGCGGTGTACACCTGCCGGATGCGGATGAGCTTTTGCTGCATGCTCTTGACCACCGCGCCCTTGTCGCCCGAGTGGGCGGTGACGCCGCAGTACACCTCCCCCGCGCCGTGGATGGAGGCGTAGGCCGCCCCCAGGGCGTTCCAGGTGGAGGAGCCGGTCATCCCGTCGGCGGAGAGGCCGACGGCGCTCTGAAATGCCTTCACCGCACTGGCGGTGCCGCTGCCGTACTGGCCGTCCACCGTCACCGCGGGGATCTGGGCCCAGCGGCTGCGCACCCCGTTCAGCCAGGTCTGCACCTGGGCGGAGTCCGGCCCGGACGAGCCGTTTTTCAAAACCGTGCCGAAATAGGGCGGCGCCGCGGTGGCGCCGGCCTGATCGATCTGTGTCATACGTTCATCCCTCCTTGCCCCCAGTGTATGCCCGGGGCGCGGAAAGGGTGCGGGCGGCGCGTCTCAGTCCCCCGCCTTGCCGGTGAGATGCTCCAGCCACTCCAGCGCGGCGAAACGCACCTCCACCCCCGGCGACTCCACCAGTTCCTGCTGGGCCTCGGTGGGATACACCGCCGGCGCGCCGGCGGCGGGCAGGCACAGGCCGGGGTAGAGCACGCAGAACCAGTTTTTGCCCGCGTGGGCGCCGATCTCCACCCGCAGCGCGTCGTAGACGCCGGCGGGCAGGGTGAAGTCCTCGTAATACGTTGTGTCAAAGTACATCTCGGTGAGGTACACCCGCACCGGCAGCCCGCAGCCCGCCTGCTCCAGCGTGCGCTCGGCGCAGGCCTGCAGCCGGGGCAGCGAGGCCTCGGCGATGCTGCGGGCGCCCGCCTCACTGGACGCATCGGCGAACAGGTCGGCGGCCTCGGCCAGGATGGCGTCCCGCACGGTGAGCTTCATCGCCTGGTCGGCCTGGGAGTCGGAATTGGCCTGCACATGCAGCCGCAGGGTATTCTGGCGCACCTCGTCCGCCAGGGCGCAGAAGCTGGACATCCAGCAGGTAAGTACCACGGCGAGGAGAAGGCCCAGTCCCGCGCTGACCTCCAGCACAGCCCGGCGGCTGAGGGTGAGCCGGCGAAGGGAAGAAAAACGAGCGAACAAAAAAACACGTCCTTTCTTTTGGAAACATCTGCCAAAAGTATAGACGTGTTTTTGTTGGTTTATTCAGCCGTGGTGCTTCGGCGCAGGGACAACGCGGGCGCCGCCATGGTCGGGGGCGGCCAGATACACCTGTCGGTACTCCTTTGCCAGGGCGGCCCGGGCCGCCTCCGCTCTCTCCGGGTCGTCAAAGACGCCGAACACCGCCGCGCCGCTGCCGGTCATCAGGGCCGCCAGCGCGCCGCTGTGCCGCAGCAGTTCCTTGATGCGGGGGGTCTCCCCCGCGCCGCTGCACTCCTCCAGGGCGTTGCCCATGGCGCCGCACAGGGCATAGAGATCGCCGGCACGCACCGCGGCCTCGGCGGCCGCGCCGTCGGGGTGGACGGTGCTGCCCATCCGGTCGTAGGCGGCGAAGGCGGCGGGGGTGCTCACCCCCACGCTGGGCATCGCCACCACGAAGCGGCAGTCCGGGCAGGGGGGCAGCGGGCGCAAAAGGTCCCCCTTGCCCTGCACCCGGCAGGTGCCGCCCAACAGGGCGAAGGGCACATCCGCCCCCAGTTCGGCCCCCAGGGCGCACAGTTCGCTCATGGACAGGCGGGCGTCGTAGAGGGCGTTGAGGCCCACCAGCACGGCGGCGGCGTCGGCGCTGCCGCCCGCCATGCCCGCCCGCACCGGGGTGGCCTTGCGCACCTCCATCTCCACCCCCGCCAGGAGGCCGGTGTAGTGGAAGAAGGCCAGCGCCGCCTTCCAGGCGGTGTTTTTTTCATTGGCGGGCACCCGGCTGCCCGGCAGCCGCAGGATCAGGTCCCGGCTTTTGCGCAGGCTCACCCGCTCGTGGAGGGTGATGGCCTGCATGATCATGTCCAGCGCGTGATAGCCGCCGGGCAAAAGGCCGGTGACGTCCAGCGTAAGGTTGAGTTTGGCCGGGGCCAGCACGGTGACCTGTTTCATGGCGCGTTCACCTCACAGTTTTTTGAAGAGGAAAAACCGCTTCGTGTCGATGGCCTGCACCGGGCAGACCTCGTGGCAGCAAAAGCATCGGATGCAGTTTTGGGGCTTGATATGGGCCTTTTTGTCCTTCAGCTCGATGGTGTGCCGGGGGCAGATCTCGGCGCAGCGGCCGCAGCCGATGCAGCGCGCCGGGGCGATCTTGGGGCGGGGGGCCACCCACTTTTCCACCGTGGGCACCGCCCAGCGCACCGCCCGGGGGGCGGAGTCGGAAAAATTCATCCTGCGCCAGGAGTCCGGCAGGCGGAAGTTTTCCGCGGGCGCGAAAAGGCCCGTCTCCCCCGCCGCCAGGGCCGGGTCGAAAGCCGCGGGGCACAGGCCCCTTCTTTGGGCCGCGGCGAGATAGGGCACCCGCTCCGGCTCCACGCCGATCACCGCGCACATCGCCAGGTCCATGGAGAGGGGGTCCTGCGCCGCCGCGAGAAAGCCCAGGGGGCGGGGGCTGCCGCCGCTGGGGCCGTTGCCCTCGTGGGCCACCACCGCGTCCAGCACCGCGAAGGCGGGCTTGACGGTGAGCAGCAGGTCCACCAGCATCTCCCCGAAGGCATCCTTTTGGGGGCAGCGCATGTGCCACTCGGCCTTCTGCAGGCCGGGGATGCAGCCGAACAAATTCTTGGTGGCCGCTGTGAGGCCGGTCATCATGTGGGTCTTGAGTTTGGGCAGGTCCACGATCACGTCCGCGGCCAGCACCGGCTCCAGCAGGGTGAAGCGGCGCTTTGCCCCCTGGGCTTTGGACGCCTCGCCGCTGGCGGTGCCGGTGTAGAGGTTGACCCCTTCCGAGGCGCAGACGGCGGCGATGCCGCTGGCCTTCCAGGCCGCCTTCACAAGGCCGGAGGCGTGAGGCCCGCCGGGGGAGTCGGCCACGGTGATGTCGCAGGCGGCCACCCCCCGGCGCTTTGCCGCGCGGATGACCGCCGCCACCACCGCCGGGTGGGTGGTGACCGCCTTTTCCGGGGCGGTGCCGGAGAGGAGGTTGGGCTTTAACAGCACCTTTTTGCCCGGGGCCAGCAGGGCCGCGGCGGGCAGCTGCCCCAGCAGCTGTTCCACCGCCGCCTCCACCGCGGCCGGGGAGTAATCCGGCGCGGCGGCAAAGAACACGCGCTCATCCATGGGCCTTCAATTTCTCCAGAAAGCGCTCGATGCGGCCCAGGGCCTCGGTGAGGTGGTTCACCGAGTAGGCGTAACTCACCCGCACGAAGCCCTCGCCCGAGTCGCCGAAGGCGGTGCCGGGCACCACCGCTACCTTCTGGCTGTACAGCAGCTTTTCACAGAATTCGGCGCTGGAAAGCCCGGTGGACTGGATGCTGGGGAACACATAGAACGCGCCCTTAGGCTCAAAGCAGGCAAGGCCCATGTCGTTGAACCGCTTGACCAAGAGGCGCCGGCGCACGTCGTACTCCCGGCGCATCCGCTCGATCTCGTCGTCGCACTCCCGCAGGGCCACCACCGCCGCGTACTGGCTGGTGGTGGGCGCGCACATGATGCAGTTCTGGTGCAGCTTGGTGAGCACCTGCATCACCGGCGCGGGGCCGCAGGCGAAGCCCAGCCGCCAGCCGGTCATGGCGTAGGCCTTGGAGAAGCCGTTCACCACGATGGTGCGCTCGGCCATGCCCGGCAGGCTGGCGATGCTCACATGGCGCTCGGTGCCGTAGTTCAGTTCGGCGTAGATTTCATCCGACAGCACCATGATGTCGGTGCCCCGCAGCACCTGGGCGATGGCCTCCAGATGCTCCTTTTCCATCACCGCGCCGGTGGGGTTGCAGGGGAAGGGCAGCACCAGCAGCTTGGTTTTGGGGGTGATGGCGGCCTTCAGTTCCTCGGCGGTGAGGCGGAACTCGTTCTCCGCCTTCAGGGGCACCGGCACCGGCACGCCGCCGGTGAGGGTGGTGATGGGCTGGTAGCACACAAAGCAGGGCTCGGGGATGATGACCTCGTCGCCGGGGACCACCAGGCTGCGGATGGCCATGTCGATGGCCTCGCTGCCGCCCACCGTGACCAGGATCTCGTGCAGGGGGTCGGTGTAGTCCAGGCCGAAGCGCCGCTTCATGTAGGCGGCGATCTCCAGCCGCAGCTCCTTCAGGCCGGCGTTGGCGGTGTAGCTGGTGCGGCCCTTCTCCAGGCTGCGGATGCCCGCGTCCCGGATGCGCCAGGGGGTCTTGAAGTCCGGCTCGCCCACGCCCAGGCTGATGCAGCCCTCCATCTCGGCGGCCAGATCGAAAAACTTGCGGATGCCGCTGGGGCGCATGGCCGCCGCGGCAGGCGCGATCACTCTATCGTAGTTCATCACAGCGTGGCCCACTCCCTCTCGTCCTTTTCCTCGTCCACATAGAGAACGCCGTCCTTTTTATAGGTGCGCAGCACGAAGTGGGTGGCGGTGGACAGCACGTCGTCCATGGGGGCCAGGCGCTTGGCCACGAAGAGGGCGATCTCCTGGAAGCTGCGGCCGGTGAGGATCAGCTGCAGGTCATACGCGCCGCTCATCAGCAGCACGCTCTCCACCTCGTCGTAGCAGGCGATGGCCGAGGCGATCTCGTCGAACCCGTGGCTCTTCTTGGGGCGCACCCGCAACTCGATGACGGCCTTGACCCGGTCGGCGTTCAGTTTGTCCCAGTCCACCAGGGCCTTGTAGCCCCGGATCACGCCTCTCTTGGTGTATTCGTCCATCTTCGCGGCCACGGCCTCAGGCGTGGCGTCCATCATGGCGGCCAGGTCCTCCACCGACAGCCGGGCGTTCTCTTCCAACAGTTGCAGCAAGCGTTCCATATTCACTACCTCGGTTCTTTTTGGTATTGTGGCAAAGGGTTTTCCCCCATTATAAAAAAAAACCACGTCAAAGTAAACAAAAAGAGCGGAAAATCTGGTATAATGAGCCTAACCTGTGCGGCGCGGTTTTCCGCGCCGGGGGTGGAAAGGGAGGAAAGCGTTATGAGAGCTGTCATTACCGTGGTAGGCCGGGACACCGTGGGCGTGGTCGCCCGGGTGAGCCAGGTCTGCGCCGAACTGAACATCAACATCGAGGACGTGACCCAGAGCATCATGCAGGAGATGTTCTGCATGATCATGCTGGTCAATCTGGAAAAATGCGAGCAGCCCATGGACGAGGTGCGCCGGCGGCTGGGCGAGGTGGCCGACCAGATGAAGATGGAACTGCACCTGACCCGCGAAGAAGTGTTCGACGCGATGCATCACATTTGAGCGGGGGGCGGTTTCAATGAGCATGATCAACACCCGCGACATCATGGAGACCATCAACATGATCACCGGCGAGAACCTGGACGTGCGCACGGTGACCATGGGCATCAGCCTGCTGGACTGCGCCGACCCCGACCCGGGGCGCGCCTGCGAAAAGATCTACCACAAGATCACCACCCGCGCGGCGCGGCTGGTGGAGGTGGTGGAGAAGATCAGCAGCGACTACGGCATCCCCATCATCAACAAGCGCATCAGCGTGACGCCCATCGCCATGCTGCTGGCCTCGGCCCCGGGCGCCGACCCGGTGGACTACGCCAAAGCCCTGGACCGAGCGGCCAAAACGGTGGGGGTGAACTTCATCGGCGGCTTCGGCGCGCTGGTGCACAAAGGCTTTTCCGCCGGGGACGAACGGCTGATCGAGGCCATCCCCCGGGCGCTGGCCGAGACCGACCTGGTCTGCAGCAGCGTGAACATCGGTTCCACCAAGACCGGCCTGAACATGGACGCGGTGAAGAAGATGGGCCAGGTGGTGCGCGCCGCCGCCGAGGCCACCGCCGAAAACCAGTGCATGGGCGCGGCCAAGCTGGTGGTGTTCTGCAACGCGCCGGAGGACAATCCCTTCATGGCGGGGGCGTTTCATGGCGTGGGCGAGCCGGACTGCGTGGTGCATGTGGGGGTCTCCGGCCCGGGCGCGGTGCGGGCGGCGCTGGCAAAGCTGCCCAAGGACGCCCCGCTGGACCAGGTGGCGGAACTCATCAAGCGCACCGCCTTCAAGATCACCCGGATGGGGCAGCTGGTGGGCAACCTGGCCGCCAAAGAACTGGGGGTGCCCTTCGGCATCGTGGACCTGAGCCTGGCCCCCACCCCGGCCATCGGCGACAGCGTGGCCAACATCCTGGAGGAGATGGGCCTGGAGAGCTGCGGCCAGTGCGGCACCACCGCGGCCCTGGCCCTTTTGAACGACGCGGTGAAGAAGGGCGGCGTGATGGCCTCCAACCATGTGGGCGGCCTGTCCGGCGCCTTCATCCCGGTGAGCGAGGACGAGGGCATGATCCAGGCGGTGCGTCGGGGAAGCCTGTGCATGGAGAAGCTGGAGGCCATGACCGCCGTGTGCAGCGTGGGCATCGACATGGTGGTCATCCCCGGCGACACCCCCGCCGAGGTCATCAGCGCCCTGATCGCCGACGAGGCGGCCATCGGCATGGTGAACAGCAAGACCACCGCCGTGCGGGTGATCCCCGCCATCGGCCGCTCCGCCGGCGAACAGCTGGACTTCGGCGGCCTTTTGGGCTACGCGCCCATCCTGCCCATCAGCACTTACAGCCCCAAGGTGTTCATCGACCGGGGCGGGCGCATCCCCGCCCCCATGCAGGCGCTGAAAAACTGACCGCGGCGGAAAGGCGGGACGGCAAATGAAAAAACAGGACTGGGCCGCCCTGGCTGCCGTGGCGGCGCTCTACGCGGCGCTGCACTTCGCGGGCTTCGGCTGCCCCATCAAGGCCGTCACCGGCGTCTCCTGCGCCGGCTGTGGCATGACCCGCGCCTGGCTGGCGGCGCTGGCCGGCGACCTTTCGGCGGCCTTCGCCTACCACCCGCTGTTCTGGGTGGTGCCGCTCGCCGCGCTGGTGTTTCTGTTCCGGCGGCGGCTGCCCCGCCGCCTGTTCACCGCCCTGCTGTGGGCGGCGGCCCTCGCCTTTGTGGCGGTGTACGCCGTGCGGCTGGCGGACCCCCGCGACCCCGTGGTGGTGTTTGCCCCCGAGGAGGGCCTGCTCTATCGTATTTTACGGCTCTTGCCGTTCAGAAAGTGAGGAATGACCATGTTTTGCAAACAATGCGGAAAAGAGATTCCCGAAAACAGCAATTTCTGCACCTGGTGCGGCGCGGCTCAGTCGGTGCCGGAAACGCCGGCGGAGGCGCTGCCGGCCGGCGCTGAGCCCCAGCCCGGCCCCGCGCAGACGGGTGCAGAACCCGCGCCGGAACTGGTGATCGAGCCGGGCCCCGCCCCGGAGGCGCCCCCCGCCCCCGAGCTGACCTTCGACACCGTGCCCACGCCGGTGAACGAGCCCGCGCCGCAGCCCCAGCCCGCGCCGCAGCCCATGCCCCTGCCCGACCCTGTGCCCGGCCCCGCGCCGCAGCCCGCAAACGGCCCCGTGAACGGCTCCGCCGGCGGCCCGCCGCCCATTCCCCCCACCCCGGCCCAGCCCGCGGGCGCGGCGCCTGCTTCCGGCGGCGCGAACTACGACATGCTGCTCAAGATCTTTGCCACGGTGTGCGCCGTTGTGACCGCCTGGCGGGCGCTGGGGCAGATCCCCTCCCTCTTTGGCAACCTGCGGGTGCTGCTGGCCTATCAGCAGCTGGTGGCTCTTCCCTACGCGCTGCTGAACATCCTTGCGGCGGCCTGCTATGTGGTCATGGCGCTGGCTTTGCTGCTGCTGGCCTTCCGCCGCACCAGGGAGAACACCGAGGCCCTGGTCTTCGGCCTCGCGGCGGGCGCCGCCGGCACCCTTGTGGTGCGCGTCGTGTCGGTGCTGTTCTCCACCATCGTGAATCTGGCGCTCTACCGGTACGCCGGCGCCATCCCCTCGCTGCTGGTGGGCCTGGTGGGCCTTGTCTTCTGGCTGGCGGTGTGCCTGGGCGGTGTGTGGGGCATCCTCTACCTGATGAAAGAGGCCCCCGCTTTTGAGCATCTGCTGGAGGACCCCGCCGGCAAGTTCGCCATCCTGATGGACGCGCTGAAGAAGGGCGCGGGCGACGTGCAGCAGCAGGCCAGCGCCGCGGCCGCCTCCGCCAAGAGCGCCTATGACGCGCACCAGGCCCAGCAGGCCCAGACGGCCCAGGCGATGCAGGCCCAGGCCCAGGGGGCCGGCACCAACGGCGCCGCCTACCCCGCCGTGCGCATCCAGACCAACCGCAGCCTGGCGGCTTACATCCTGTTCTCCATCATCACCTGCGGCATCTACTCCTACTACTTCATCTACACCGTCGCCCGGGACGTGAACACCATGTGCCGGGAGGACGGCGAAAAGACCGGCGGCCTGCTGGCTTTCATTCTGCTGAGCATGGTCACCTGCGGCCTCTACGGCCTGTACTGGGAGTACAAGCTGGGCAACCGCCTGGCCGCCAACGCCCCCCGCTACGGCCTGAATTTCCAGGAGAACGGCACCACCGTCCTGATGTGGTATCTGGTGGGCCTGCTGCTCTGCTTCATCGGCCCCTGGGTGGCGATGCACATCCTCATCAAGAACACCAACGCCCTGGCTGCCGCCTACAACGCCCGCAACGGCCTGTAAGCCGCGCCAGCACAGTAACAAAGTCCGACAGAAAAACGCCCCCGCGGCCAGTGGCCGCGGGGGCGTTCCCTTTTTGGTTTATTCGGCGGAGCCGGTGCACTGGATGCACAGGTCCCGCAGCTGTTTGTCGTCCACGGTGTCGGGCGCGCCGCTCATCAGCTCGCTGGCGTTCTGCACCTTGGGGAAGGCGATCACGTCCCGGATGGAATCCCGGCCCAGCATCAGCATCACCAGACGGTCGAGACCGATGGCCCAGCCGCCGTGGGGGGGCGCGCCGTAGCGGTAGGCGTCCATCAAAAAGCCGAAACTCTCCCGGGCCTTCTCGTCGGTGAAGCCCAGGGCCTTGAACATCCGGGCCTGCAGTTCGGGGTCGTTGATGCGGATGGAACCGCCGCCCAGCTCCACGCCGTTGAGCACGATGTCGTAGGCGTTGGCGTAGCAGGAGCCCTGGTCGGTCTCCACCTTGTCGATGGAGTCCTCGGTGGGCATGGTGAAGGGATGGTGCATGGCCATGTAGCGGCCCTCCTCCTCGCTGTACTCGAACAGCGGGAAGCGCACCACCCACAGGAAGTTGAACTTGGCGGGGTCGATGAGGCCGCAGCGGCGGCCCACCTCCAGGCGCACCTGCCCGAGGGCGGTGCAGGCCCGGGTGGAGTTGGCGTCGCTCACCACCAGCAACACGTCGCCGCACTCGGCGCCGGCTGCCTTGCGCAGGGCGGCCTTCTCCTCCTCGGTGAGGAACTTCTCAAAGCTGGAGGTTTCCCCCTCCTCGGTGAGGCGGGTGTAGGCCAGGCCCTTGACACCGTAGGTCTTGGCCACCTCCACCAGCTTGTCGATGGTCTTGCGGGTGAGCTGGCCGGCCAGCCCCTTGCAGTTGATCAGGCGCACGCTGCCGCCGGCCTCGATGGCGCTCTTGAAGGGCACGAATTCCGTGCCCCGCACCGCGTCGGTCACGTCCTGCAGCTCCAGGCCGAAGCGGGTGTCCGGCTTGTCCGAGCCGAAGCGGGCCATGGCGTCGTCCCAGCACAGGCGCTCGAAGTGCTCGGGCAGGTCGATGCTCAGCACTTCCTTCCACAGTCGGCGGATGAGCCCCTCGCAGATGGCCATCACGTCCTCCTCGGACACGAAGCTCATCTCCACGTCGATCTGGGTGAACTCGGGCTGGCGGTCGGCCCGCAGGTCCTCGTCGCGGAAGCAGCGGGCGATCTGGAAGTAGCGGTCAAAGCCGGAGAGCATCAAAATCTGCTTGTACAGCTGGGGCGACTGGGGCAGGGCGTAGAAGTGGCCCGGCTGCACCCGGCTGGGGACCAGATAGTCCCGGGCGCCCTCGGGGGTGGACTTCATCAGCATGGGGGTCTCGATCTCGCAGAAGTGGTTGTCCCAGAAATAGTTGCGGGTGACCTGGCAGATCCTGCTGCGCACCATCAGCGGCTCGTGCATGGAGGGGCGGCGCAGGTCCAGATACCGGTACTTGAGGCGCAGTTCGTCCTTCACCTTCACCTCGTCCCGGACCTCAAAGGGGGTGGTGTCGGCGCCGCTGAGCACACGCAGCTCGCTCACATACAACTCCACCGCGCCGGTGGCGATCTTGTCGGTCTTGGCGTCCCGCTCCCGCAGGGTGCCCTTTACGATCACCACATACTCGCTCTTCAGGCCGCCGGCCTTCTCGAACACGGCCCGGTCGGTGCCGTCGTCGAACACCAGCTGCAGAATGCCGGTGGTATCCCGCAGGTCCACAAAGATGATGCCGCCCTTGTCGCGGCATTTGGCCACCGAACCGGCCACCACCATCTCCTGCCCGGCATCCGCCAGGCGCACTTCGCCGCAGTATCGGGTACGGCGCAGGTTGCCCATGGTCTCCATTTTTGGTTCCTCTCTTCCGCGCCGGGCCGCAAACAGCCCGGCGAACAGTCTTTTTTACACCAGTTCATTATACTTGCTTTTGCCGCCGAATACAAGAAAAAGGCGGAAAAAGGCCCGCCGGGGCGGCAAAAAGCGGATGGGGCGGCATCCCGCATCCCCCCGGGCGCAAAAACGCCGCCCCCGAAGGGACGGCGTTTTGAAGGCCCGTTCTTACTGCTGCGCGGGGTAGGCGCGATTGATGGCGTCCTGCATGATGCACCAGTTCACGATGCTCAGCCCGAAGATGGACAGCACCAGGTACAGCACGCTGTTGTCCGACGCGCCGATGGCCATGAACGCCTTGCCCATCTTGTAGTTCCAGTAGTAACCGAAGATGCCGCAGGTCACGATGGTGAGCAGGATGACCATACCGCCGTCCATCTGCCACTCGGTAGGATTAACGGTGCGGGCCGTCTCGTTGAGGGTCCACATCCAGTACAATCCATAGATTCCGCAGGTAACGATGGACAGCACCACACAAAGCACGATGTTCTTGTTCATGATTCTCTCCCTTTCTTTTGCAGGTTGCTACGCAAAGCATACCACATCGGAGGGGCGGCCGCAATAGTAAACTGTAAAAATATGCCCAAATTTTCCAATTTTCCGGAAATTTTTCATTCCCCGAGATCCAGAAACTCCCGGGCCTCCGCGTCGCTGGGCATCCGCCAGTCGCCCCGGGGCGAGAGGCTCACCGAGCCCACCTTGGGCCCGTCCGGCAGGCAGCTGCGCTTGAACTGCTGGGTGAAGAAACGCCGGTAGAAGGTCTTGAGCGTCTGGCGCACCGTCTCCCGGCTCACCTCGGGGTAGGCGAGGCAGGCCATCTCCAGGATGCGCCGGGGGGAGTAGCCGCCCCGCAGCATATAAAAGAGGGCGAAGTCGTGCAGGTCGTACTTGCCCAGGGTGTCCTCGGTCTTCTGCACCAGGGCGCCGTCCTCGGCCACCGGCAGCAGTTCCGGGCTGATGGGGGTGTCCAGGATGTCCAGCAGCACCCGGGTGATGCGGGGCTTTTCATCGCACAGCCGGCGGGCGTGCCAGGCCACCATGGCCTTCACCAGCGTCTTGGGCACCGAGGCGTTCACCCCGTACATGCTCATGTGGTCGCCGTTGTAGGTGCACCAGCCCAGCGCCAGTTCGGACAGGTCGCCCGTACCCACCACGATGCCCCCCTCCTGGTTGGCCAGGTCCATCAGGATCTGGGTGCGCTCCCGGGCCTGGGCGTTCTCAAAGGTGGTGTCGTAGAGGTCGGCGGAGTGGCCGATGTCCGCCAGGTGGCCGTCCAGGGCGTTTTTGATGGGGATCTCCCGGTACTCCGCGCCGGTGAGCTGCGCCAGCGACGCGGCGTTCCCGAAGGTGCGCTTTGTGGTGCCCACGCAGGGCATGCTCACCGCCAGCACGTCGGCGGCGGGGCGGCCCAGCTGCTCCATGGCCTGCAGCGCCACCAGGAAGGCAAGGGTGCTGTCCAGCCCGCCGGACAGGCCGATCACCGCCCGCTTTGCGCCGCTGGCCTGCAGCCGCCGGGCCAGGCCGGTGGCCTGGATGCGGGCGATCTCGGCGCAGCGGCCGTCCAGCTTGTCCGGCTCGTCGGGCACAAAGGGCAGCCGCTGCACCGGCCGCGCCGCCAGCAGCCGGCTCTGGGCGGCGGGGTCCACCAGGTCGGCGGCAAGGCGCACGGTGCGGTAGGGCGCCGGGCGCACGCTCTCCATATAGGAGCCGTGGCGCAGCCGGTCGGTGCGCACCCGCTCCACGTCCACCACCGCCCGGATCACGCTGCCGGGGGCGGGATACAACTGCTCGGCCAGCAGCCGGCCGTTCTCACAGATCATGCCGTGGCCGCTGAACACCAGGTCGGTGGCGCTCTCGGTCTGCCCCGCGCCGGCGTAGACGTAGACGCAGTCGCACCGGGCGGACTGGCCCGTCACCAGCTGACGGCGGTAATCGCTCTTGGTCACCGTCTCGTTGCTGGCGGAGGGGTTCAGGATAATATCCGCCCCCGCCAGGCAGGCAAAGCCGCTGGGGGGCACGGGGGCCCACAGATCCTCGCAGATCTCGGCGCCCACCACCACCGCGCCGGTGCGGTCGGTCACCAGCAGGTCGGTGCCGAAGGGCACCGGCACACACTCCCCGCCCTCCAGGGGCCAGAGGACGCTGTCGGACAGGCGGGCCGAGGCGGGGGCGAACCACCGCTTCTCGTAAAATTCGGCGTAGTTGGGCACGCAGCTTTTGGGAACGATGGCCACCGGCGTGCCGCCGTGCAGCAGCACCAGGCAGTTGAACAGCTGGTTGTCCGCCGCCACCGGCGCCCCCACCGCCAGAAGGCCCTTGCAGCCCGCGTTCCACGCCTCCTTCGCCAGCCAGGACAGCCAGCGGCAGGCGGTGTTCAGCAGGTGGGCCTGTCCGAAGAGATCGGCGCAGGTATAGCCGGTGATGGCCAGTTCCGGGAACAGCACGATGCCGGCGTCGGAATTCTGCACCGCCAGGGCCAGCATCTCCCGGGCGTTTTGTTCGGGCGAAGCGATGTGCACCCGGGGCGCGGCGGCGGCCACGGTGAGCAGTTGTTGTTTCACAGGTCTCTCCCCCTTGGTTTGCCCGCGCGGGCGGGCGGTTTTGTACCATTATACCATATTGTGCGCCGGCGCAACAGCCACCGCGGACCGCTTTGCGCGGGCCGCGGGCGCGAAAACGGCGCGCCGCAGATCGCTCCGCGGCGCGCCGTACGACGGATCTTCAGTTCAGCGTTTGGGATTGACGATGCTCCGCCATTCCAGATCGCCCCGCTCAAGGCCGTGGATCAGCACCTCGGCGGTGGCGATGTTGGTGGCCAGCGGGATGTTGCGCACGTCGCACAGACGCAGCAGATTCATCTCGTTGGGCTCGTGAGGTTTGGCGCTGATGGGGTCCCGGAAGAACAGCAGCAGGTCGATCTCGTTGCAGGCGATGCGGGCCGCGATCTGCTGGTCGCCCCCCTGCACGCCCGCCAGAAAGCACTGGATGGGCAGGCCGGTGGCCTCGCTCACCACCTTGCCGGTGGTGCCGGTGGCCAGCAGCGTGTGCTGGCTGAGAATGCCGCAGTACGCGATGCAGAACTGGATCATCAGTTCCTTTTTGGTATCGTGGGCGATCAACGCGATGTTCATTATTTCCTACCCCCTGCTCTGTTTCCCAACAATTTTATCAGTTTGAATACGATATTCGTAGTACGGATATGCACGAAAAACGGCGTCCGCTCAGCCCCAAACGGCCAGGGGCACCCGCTGGCCCAGAAGGCGGCGGGCGAGGTTGTCCACCGCGCGAAAGGCCAGGCAGTCGGCGGGCAGCGGCTGCCCCTTGGCGGCGCAGGCCTGCAGCTGGCTGCTCTCGGGCACCACCGCGATCAGCTGGGCGGCCACCGTGTCGATGCACTCGTCCAGATCCCGCACCGCGCCGCCAAAGCTGGCGGGCCCCACCCGGTTGAGCACCAGCCGCACCTGTTTGGCGCCGGCGGCAAAGGCCTCGTCCGCCGCGATGTGGCCGTCCCGCAGGGTGACGGGGTCGGGCGTGAGCACCAGCAGCACCGTCTCGCTCACGGTGAGCGCCGCCTTGAAGGGCGCGCCCAGGCCCGCGGCAGTGTCCACCAGCACCCGGTCGAAGAAAGGCGACAGTTTGTCCAGCAGGGCCTTCAGGGCCGCGGGCTGCACCGTGCCGCCCCACTCGTAGGGCGCGGAGATCACCGACAGGCGCGGATAGATGGGGCTCTCCACCACGGCCTTCGCCCCCTCGCACCGGCCGCTGAGCACGTCGGCGATGTCATACACCGTCTTGCCGTAGACACCGGAGATGATGTCCACGCTGCGCAGGCCGGAGTCCAGCTCGATGAGCAGCACCTTTTCCCCGGCGGCCGCCAGGCGCGCGCCCAGCAGCACCGACAGGGTGCTCTTGCCGGTGCCCCCCTTGCCGGAGGCCACCATCACGATCTTTGCGCTCACCGTCATGCCTCCCCGCCGGATGGTTTGTACTGGCTGCAAATCGCCCCGGCAGGCGGGAACAGCACGCTCGTATTATCATAGTAGCACAAACTACCCCCGAGCGCAAGGGATGTTTTGTGAAGAAAGGACAAACCCGGCCGCGAAACGGCCTGTTTCCGCCCTTTTCAGGGCAGCAGCTGGCCGGTCTCGGCGCTTTGCAGGTCGCCGGTCTTCTCGATGAAATAGGCGTTGAAGATGTCCCGCACCACGGGCAGCAGATTGGAGCCGCCGCCGCCGTACTCGATGATGGCGCCGATGGCGATCTGGGGGTCCTCCACCGGGCCGTAGGCGATCACGGCGCTGTTCAGGTATGTCAGGCCTTTTTCCCGGTCGTAGTATTCCGCCCGCTGGGGGCTGCCGGTCTTGACGGCGATGGTCATGGGGTAATCCTGCAGGGCGGAACTGGACTTTGCCGCCCGGATCATGCCCTCCTCCACCGCGTCGAAGGCGCCGATGGTATCCTCCACCTGCTCCACCACCTCCGGCTCAAAGCTCTCCACCACCTCGCCGGTGTTGGAGTCGCGGTAGCTGGAGATGAAATGGGTGCGGTAGCGGGTGCCGCCGTTGGCGATGGTGGCGGCGTAGGTGGCCAGCTGCACCGGGGTCACGGCGGTGTTGCCCTGGCCGATGGCGGCCATCAGTTCCAGGCCCAGGGTGAAGTTGTCGTCGTCCGGGTCGGTGGTGCGGCCGGTGTACTCCGAAAGTTCCACCCCCGTCTCGGTGGCAAGGCCCAGCCGACGGGCCATCGCGTTGAAGTTCTCGGCTCCCTCCCGGCGGCCCAGGTCGTAAAAGTAGGTGTTGCAGCTGTAACCCAGGGCGTCGTAGAGGTTCAGGCTGGCGCCCCCCGCGTGGCCGATGCCCTCGCACCGGGGGCCGCCGCTGGTGACATAGTAGTTGTAGCTGGCCTGGGCGCCGCCGCAGCGGATGGGGGTGTCGGTGGGGGTGATGAGGCCGGTGAGCAGCCCCTCCAGCGCCACCACCGGCTTGAAGGTGGAGCCCGGCGAATACAGGCCCCGCAGCGCCCGGTCCACCAGGGGGGTGTTGGGGTCGCTGGCGTACTGGGCGGCGTTGGTGCTGCGCAGGTTCAGGTCATAGCTGGGATAGTTGACGCAGGCCAGGATGCCGCCGGTCTTGACGTCGATCACCACCACCGCGCCGGCGCTGGCCTCCTGCCCTTTGTACTGTTTGGCGGTGGCCTGCAGGTTGAGGATCTGGTTTTCCAGCGCCTCGTACACCTTTTTCTGCAGGTCGTTGTTGATGGTGGTCACCATGGTCAGGCCCGGCTCCGGGTCCTGGATGACCTCGGTGGAGATGATCACGCCGTTCTTGTCGCGGGTGACCTGCTTGAGGCCGTCGGTGCCCCGCAGCTTGTCCTCGCCCACCTGCTCCAGGCCCGCCTGCCCGATGATGTCGTTCATGGCGTAGCCCTTGTCCTTCAGCGGGTAGCTGACGTTACCCTCCTCGTCGGTCACCTTCCAGTCCTCGGCGTAGATGGGGCCCACATACCCCAGCAGGTGAGGCGCCAGGGTGCCGTCGGCGTACAGGCGATAGCTGGTCTCGATGATGTCCGCGCCCTCGCTGGTGAGGCCCCGCTCCTTCACGGTGGCCACCGTGCGGCTGCTCACGTCCTCGGCCAGGGTGAAGTTGTTGTTGTCGCTGAATTCCTCCAGTTCCATCTGGTAGCGGATGCCGCCCAGGATGCGCTGCCACTCCGGCTCAAAGTCCTGCAGGTCGTAGCGCTCCACCACGGCGGCCATCACCTGATCGGCGGTGGCGTACTGCTGCTTGACCAGGTTTTCCTTCAGCGCCGACAGCCGGCTCTGGGCGCGGGTGTCGTCCTCGGCGGCGGTAAAGCTGTAATGCCCGTTTTCCGGCGCGCTCACCGGCATGGTGTCGTTCCAGTCGTCGCCGCCGGCCTGCAGGATCTCCACCAGCTCCACCAGCGTCTCGTTCAGATCGCCGGTGAGCATCAGCTTGTTGATGACCAGATTGTAGCCCGAGACGTTGGAGGCCATGGCCCGGCCGTATTCGTCCACGATCTCGCCCCGGGCGGCGGGGATGCTGAACAGGTAGTTGCTCACCTGCTGGGCTTTTTCCAGCAGTTCCTCCCCCTGCACCAGCTGGAACTGCACCAATCGCAGCAGAAAGATGCCCAGCACCGCCGCGGTGGCGACGATCAGCGCACCCAGACGGCGGACAAGACTTTTTCGATCCACGGGGCGTTCCCTCCTTTGCGTCGGTGTAAAATGCCCGGCCCGCCGGTGTTCACTCGGGCAGGGTGAAACGGCGGCTCACCTGCCGCGCCGCCCAGAGGCTCGCGGGCGAGAGGGCGGCGGTGAACACCGCGATGGGCAGCACCACTTCAAAATAGCGTGTGGCCGCGCCGGCATAGCCGGGCATGGCATAGAAGAACAGAAAGTCCACACCGGTGACGATGACGGCGCAGATGCCGCTCACCAGCACAAAGTTCATGCTGTTGAGCCGCAGGTAGAGTTCCACCAGGATGGCGGCGCCAAAGCAGACGAAGAGCAGCTCCAGCGCCAGCAGCCCGCCGGGGCGGCCGGCGGTGAAATCCCACAAAAGGCCCCCCACCGCGCCGAAGAAGGCGCCGGGGTACTCCCCTTCGCACACCGCCACCCCCAGGCACAGGGGCAGGATGAACACCGGGCGGATCTCGCCCAGCACCAAAAAGCCGGGGGTGGTCTGCAGGGTGGCGGCCAGCAGAAGCAGCACAAAGTAACCGGCCCACTTGCCGGCCAGCATCAGGTTGCGCTTGCTGCGTGAGGTCATGGCACGCCCTCCTTACTCCGCGGCGGAATCGTCGGTTACGATGAACACATGGGTAAGCTTGTTGACGTCCGCCCCGGGCTCGATCACCGCGATGGTGGAGGTGCCGCTCTCCTCGGGCACCAGTTCCAGGATGGTGCCCACCCGGATGTTGGCGGGGAACTCGCCCCCGAGCCCGGTGGTGATGATCTCGTCGCCCACCATGGCCAGGGTGTCCCGGGGGAGGTTCTCCAGCACGCACATCCCGTCGGCCGCGTAGCCGGCGTTGCCGTTCAGGTTGCCGCTGTCACGGGTGCGGCTCACAAGGCAGGCCACATAGGAGCCCGGCTGCAGGATGGTCATCACCTTGCTGCTGGACAGGTCCGCCTCCAGCACCCGGCCCACCAGGTAGCCCTTGTCGCTCACCACCACGTCGCCCTTTTCCACCCCGTTCAGGGTGCCCTGGTCGATGGTGAAGCCGCCAAACCGATCCAGCGGGTCGCGGCTGATGACAAAGGCCGAGGCGTACTGGAACTGGGGGTTCTCCTCCCGGATGTTCAAAAGGTCCCGGAAGGCCTTGTTCTCCGCCGCCAGCTGGTCGTATTCCACCAGCTGATCCCGCAGCTGCCGGTTCTCCTGCTGCAGCGCCTCGTTCTCGGCGATGATCTGGTCGATGCGCACATATTTGTCCAGCAGGCCGTTGACCCCGCCGCCCAGCAGCTGCGCCGCCTTCTGGAAGGGGGTGAGCAGCGCGCCCATGATCTCCTGGGGGGCGTTGGCCAGCCGGCCGTTGGCGCCGGCCCAGGCCATCATGCCCGCCAGCAGCACCGCCACGGCCAGCAGGATCTTGAATTTCTTGGTGTAGAAAAAGTCGCGCATGGGCAAAACTCCTCGCGTAGCGGCGGGGGCGAACATGCCCCCTCAATTCAAAAGGCGGGCGGCGAAAACCGCCGCCCGCGCACAGGCTTTTTCCGCGCTCTGCCGCCCGGCGGCGGGGCTCAGAAGTGGCTGGAGTCGTCGTCCAGCACGTCGCTGAGGATGTCCAGGTGGTCCAGCACCGCCCCGGCGCCCACAGCCACACAGTCCAGGGGGTTCTCGGCCACATGCACGTCGATGCCGGTCTCCCGGTGGATCAGCTGATCCAGCCCGCGCAGCAGCGCGCCGCCGCCGGTGAGCATGATGCCGTGGTCGATGATGTCCGCCGACAGCTCCGGCGGGGTGCGCTCCAGCGTCTCCTTGATGGCGTCGGTGATCTTCTGCAGGCTCTCTTCCAGGGCCTCCCGCACCTCTTCCGAGTGGACGGTGATGTTCTTGGGCAGGCCGTCCACCAGGTTGCGGCCCTTGATCTCCATGCTGGTCTCCTGGTCCAGTTCGTAGGCGGAGCCGATCTCGATCTTGATCTGCTCGGCGGTGCGCTCGCCGATGAGCAGGTTGTACTTGCGCTTGATGTAGGCGATGATGCTCTGGTCGAACTCATCGCCGCCCACCCGCACGCTGCGGGCCGCCACGATGCCGCCCAGACTGATGACGGCCACCTCGCTGGTGCCGCCGCCGATGTCCACCACCATGCTGCCGGAGGGCTCGCTGATGGGCAGGCCCGCGCCGATGGCCGCGGCCATGGGCTCCTCGATCACCCGCACCTGCTTGGCGCCGGCCTTGAGGCTGGCCTCCTTCACCGCGCGGCGCTCCACCTCGGTGACGCCGGAGGGGATGCAGATGACCACCCGGGGGCGGAAGAACATGCTGTTGCCGCACACCTTCTTGATGAAGCGGCTGAGCATGTTGGCGGTGATGTCGAAATCGGCGATGACGCCGTCCTTCAGCGGGCGCACCGCCACGATGCTGCCGGGGGTGCGGCCGATGACCGCCTTGGCCTCGTGGCCCACGCTGCGCACCTCGTCGTTTTTGGTATCAACGGCCACCACGCTGGGCTCGCGCATGATGATGCCCTTGCCCCGCAGGTAGACAAGGGTATTGGCGGTGCCGAGGTCGATGCCGATGTCTTTGCTGAACATGATGAACTACTCCCTTTCACACACACTATGTATATTCAAGAATGCGATAACGCAGATTTCACCTTTTATATTATAACCGCAAGCCCCCTGTTTCTCAAGCGAAGGGGCCAACTTTCTCATTTTATTCAAAAATTTTGGAGTAAACGTGCAAGACGGGAGACCGGCAGCCCCATGATATTGTAATAACAGCCCTCGATCTCCTCGCAAAAGAGGGCCGCCGCCCCCTGGATGCCGTAGCCGCCGGCCTTGTCATAGGGCTCGTCGGTGGAGATGTAGGCCTCGATCTGCTCGTCCGAAAGCGGGTAAAAGCGCACCCGGGTGGTGGCGGTGAAGGTGTGGCTTTTCCCTTCGTGCCACACGCACACCCCGGTGTGCACATAGTGGTCCGCCCCCGACAGGGCTTTGAGCATCCGCCGGGCGTCCTCCTTGTCCCTGGGTTTGCCGAACACTTTGCCGCCGCAGTCCACCACCGTGTCGCAGCCGATCACCGTGTCCTCGGGGTACTCCCGGGCCACCGTCATGCACTTGCCGAAGGCCAGGTTCTCGGCGGTCTGCCGGGGGTCGGCGGCGGTGAGGGCGCTCTCGTCGAAATCGCTCCCCACCACCCGGAAGTCGGTGGTGATGAGGCTGAGCAGTTCTTTGCGGCGGGGGCTGGTGGAAGCAAGGATCAATGACATAACGAAACGCTCCTTCGGTTTATTTCACGCCCGCGTTCAGATATGGGTGCGGGTGTAGAGGAAGATGGCAAGGCTGAGGGTGATGATCTGGGCCACGCTGATGCCCATGGTGAAGTTCAGGTCCAGCTTGATGATGGACAGGTCCACCACCGGATGGAACCCGATGCTCTGGGAGAAGGCCAGCCAGGACAGGCCGGGCGTGCCGGCGGCGAGGCTGGCGATCATGGCCCCCAGCAGGATGCCGGACAAAATGAAAAAGCAGAGAAGCAGTGTGCGTTTCACAGGCGTACCGTCCTTTCAGGTAAAGGGTTCGTCACAGGCGGCCGGTGGAGCCGAAGCCCCCTTCGCCCCGCTCGGTGGGATCCAGCGTCTCGGCGAAGGCGAAGGCGCAGCGTTCCACCGGCAGCACCATCAGCTGGGCCACCCGCTCGCCGGGTTCCAGGGTGCAGGGCTCGCTCGAAAGGTTCACCACCCCCACCTGGATGGCCCCCCGGTAGTCGGAGTCGATGACCCCCACCCCGTTGGAGAGGGTGAGCCCCCGCTTGACGGCCAGGCCGCTGCGGGCGCACACCAGAGCCACATACTCCGGCCCCGGCAGCTGGATGGCCACCCCGGTGGGCACCAGCGCCCGCCCCAGCGGGGGGATGGTGAGGGGGGAATCCAGCACGGCGAACAGGTCCGCCGCCGCCGCGCCGGCGGTGGCGTAGGAGGGGGCTTTCGCCCCCGGCAGGGTCAGGGTGTATTTCAGTTCCATGGCGCATATTCCTTTCACTGGGAGTCCCCGGCGCGGGGGTTTTTGAAATAGAGCCCCCGGGTGAATTCCTCCGGCCAGCCCGCCCCTTTTTCCAGCGCCGCCAGCACCCGGGCGGCCTCTTCGGGGCGCTCCAGGGTGAACCAGGCCAGGGCGGCGTCCGCCGGGACCTTTGCCAGCTTGTCCCCCAGGTAGAGGGGCACCGGGTTGTAGATCTGCCGCACCCCGCCGCCGCAGCGCACCGGGAACTGCCGGTGTTTGCGGTCGGTGAGCAGGCCGTGTTTGTCGCAGTGGGCGCAGTCGGTGACGTTCTGCAGCGGGCAGGCCCGGGTGATCATCAGGGGCAGGTGGCCGTAGACGATGGCCCAGGTGGGCACCCCGGGTTCCACGGCCTCCAGTTCGGAGAAGGGCGCCTCGGGGGAGAGGGTGAGGGCGGTCAGGCCCAGGTCTTTCCAGCACAGCGCGGAGAGGGGGTTGGCCACGTTGAGGCCGAAGCCCCCGTAGAGCTTCCAGCCCTCTGCCAGGGGCAGGTGGCCGATGTTGTGGACCATCACCCCGGCAAAGCCCGCATCCTTCGCTTCGGCCAGGGCTTTGGCGGCGGCGGCCTCCATCCCCCCGAACATCACCCGGGGGGCCTCCAGCACCGTCTTTGCCCGCAGGGCCTGCGGCGCCTGCCGCCAGCGCAGCAGGGGCAGGATGAGCCCGGCCAGATTTTCGGGCAGGGTCTCGGGCAGCTGTTCCGGCCCCTCAAAGCGGGCCCACAGCGCCTTTGTGCCCACAGCGTGCCGCCGGGGCGCGGGCAGCCGGGGGGCCGCGCAGGGCACCGGCCGGGGCACGCTGCGCAGCGCCAGCAGCTCCTCCAGCACCGCGCGGCGGGCGTCGTTCCAGGCCGCGGCGGGCAGGTAGCCCGGCTGGCCCTCAAATTCCACAGTCTCGGCAAAGAAAGGGGTGCCGCCGGTCTTGGAAAGGGCTTTTTCAATGGCGGGGCGCTGATCCGACCGGGCGGGCTCCATGGCCCCGGCCACCGGCGCCCCGGCCCGGCGGCCGGCGGCGTCCAGGGCGGCGAGGGTGCAGCCCCCTTCCCCCGCAGTCACCACAAAGCGCACCGGCACCCGCTGTGCCTCCCGCCGGTACAATTCCCGGATGGCGGGCATGGCCGCCTTGCTGGCGGCCGCGTCGGCGGCGGTGCGCACGCCGAGCATGGAGCCGTCGATCCTGCCCTCGATATATCCGTTGGTGAAGCCGGAGCGGGAGAACACATCCTGCAGCCGCTGCCGGTCGAACCCCTCGCCCGCCAGGCTTTTGCGGCAGGCGTCCACCGCGGCGGCCACATACTCCGGCCCCCGCAGCCGCCCCTCGATCTTGACGCTGGCCACCCCGGCCGCGGCCAGGGCGGGCAGGCTGCCCACGGCGCACAGGTCCTTCAGGGACAGGTGGGCCGCGCCGGAGCCGTCCGCCGCGAAGGGCAGCCGGCAGGGCCCGGCACACTCGCCCCGGTTGCCGCTTCGCCCGCCCAGAAAGGCGCTCATGTAGCACTGGCCGGACACCGACATGCACAGCGCCCCGTGCACGAACACCTCGATCTCGATGGGGCTTTCCCTGGCGATGGCGGCGATCTCGGCAAGGCTCAACTCCCGGGCCAGGATGGCCCGCTCGAAGCCCATATCCGCCAGCTGCCGCACCCCGGACAGGGTGTGGACGGTGAGCTGGGTGGAGCCGTGGAGGGCAAGGCCCGGGGCCATCTGCCGCGCCAGGGCGGCGGTGGCCAGGTCCTGCACGATCAGGGCGTCCACCCCGGCGGCGGCCGCGGCGGCCACCGTGTCGGCCAGCAGGGGCAGTTCGCCGGAAAAGGCGGTGGTATTCACCGCCGCGTGGACCCGCACGTCCCGCGCGTGGCAAAAGGCCACCGCCTCTTTCAGCTGCAGAGGGTCAAAATTGCCCGCGCCGCGCCGGGCGCTGAACTGCCGAAGGCCCAGGTACACCGCGTTCGCCCCGGCAAATACGGCCGCCCGCAGGGCCTCGCCGCCCCCCGCCGGGGCCAGCACCTCCACCGAACGGCGGAGGCCGTATTTTTTCGCCAGGCCCGCGGCCTGGATGGGGTCCGGCTGCCCGGTCATGCGCGGCTCTCCCGCAGGCGCTGCACTTCCTTCTGCAGCCGCTCCACCTCCCGGCGGGCCTGCTCGGCGGCCAGCTTCGCCTTGGCGGCGTCCTCCAGATAGTCCTTGATCTGGCTGCGCATGTTGTCGGCGCTGGAGGCGTTTTTCTGCAGTTCGTCCAGATAGCCCAGCGCCACCACCACCGCGCTGGCCGCCACGCTGGCCGAGGGGCTCTGGTTCATCAGTTCGTTCATGTCCTTGTCCAGCCGCTCGGCCAGCGACTGCACATATTCCTCGGAATCGGTGGTGGAGATCACATAGCTGGACCCGCACACCGTCAGCTTCACCTTGTTCGCAGGCATGGTTTTCCCTCGCAATCCAATCCGTATTCAAAGCCGGGCGGCGGTGGCCGCCGGTTGTCTTTCATACGCTATTATAATATATTCCACCGGCACAGGAAACCCCAATTTTTGAAATTCCGGCCCTTTTTGCCCTCCGAAGCGGGAAATCGCCTTCCCGGAAACGGATTTTTCCTTGAAACGGCGGGCAAAACTTGGTACAATAAAAAGGCGTATTGACCGCAATACGCCGTGTGCCGCCCCCTTTGGCGGGCAGCGCTTTTATCCAACGACAGACAGGGGAGAGAGAGATCTTGGCAAAATATACAAAACGGGAATTTGACCGTCTGCTCAAAGACACGCTGGCCAGCGAATACGGCACCACGCTGGATGTGGCCAGCAACCAGCAGATCTACCGGGTGCTGGCGCTGATCGCCCGGCAGATGATGAGCGACGCCCACAAAAAGTTCATCAGCCGGGCCTACGGCACCGGCGCCAAGCAGGTGTACTACCTGTGCATGGAGTTTCTGATGGGCCGCAGCCTGAGGAACAGCCTGTTCAGCCTGGGACTGGCCGACGTGGCCGAGGCCGTGCTGGCGGACGCCGACATCAAGCTGGACAGCATCTACGACGAGGAGCCGGACGCGGGCCTGGGCAACGGCGGCCTGGGGCGGCTGGCCGCCTGCTACCTGGACGGCATGGCCACCACCGGCATCGCCGGCACCGGCTACTCCATCCTCTACGAGTACGGCATCTTCAAGCAGAAGATCGTGGACGGCTGGCAGCAGGAAAAGGCCGACAACTGGCTGCCCGGCGGCCAGGTGTGGCTGAAGAGCCATCCCGACCAGAGCATTGAGGTCAAGTTTGACGGCGAGGTGGAGGAAAGCTGGCAGGGCACCTTCCACCACGTCACCCACAAAAACTACAACAGCGTCATCGCCGTGCCCAGCGACATGTATGTGCAGGGTTACGACGGGCCGGGTGTGGCGAAGCTGCGGCTGTGGCAGGCCAAAGCCCCCGACTTTGACATGAAGAGCTTCAACGCCGGCGAGTACGGCAACGCCATCCGGCAGAACGCCTCGGCGGAACTGATCAGCAAGATCCTCTACCCCAACGACAACCACATGGAGGGCAAGATCCTGCGGCTGCGCCAGCAGTATTTCCTGTCCGCCGCGTCCATCGGCGACATCTGCCAGAACCACCTGGCCCAGTTCGGCAGCCTGGACACCCTGCCCGAGAAGGCGGCCATCCAGCTGAACGACACCCATCCCACCCTGGCCATCCCCGAGCTGATGCGCATCCTGCTGGACGAGTGCGGCTATGGCTGGGACAAAGCCTTCGACATCTGCCGGCGCACCTTCGCCTACACCAACCACACGGTGATGAGCGAGGCGCTGGAGAAGTGGAACATCGACATCTTCCGCACCACCCTGCCCCGCATCTACAGCATCGTGCAGGAGCTGGACCGCCGCTGCCGGGCCGACTTTGAGAAGGCCTTCCCCGGCGACAAGGGCAAGATCAACTACATGGCCATCCTGGGCGACGGCCAGGTGCGCATGGCCAACATCTGCTGCTATGTGTGCCACTCCATCAACGGCGTGTCCAAGCTGCACAGCGAGATCATCAAGGAGAGCGTCTTCCACGACTACTACCTCTACAAGCCCCAGGCCTTCAAGAACGTCACCAACGGCATCGCCTACCGCCGCTGGCTGCTGGCGGGCAACCCGGCGCTGACCAAACTGCTGTGCGACGTGATCGGCCCCGAGTTCAAGCACGACGCCCAGAAACTGAGCCGCCTGAACGCCTACAAGAACGACAAAAAGGTGCTGGAGGCCCTGGACAAGGTCAAGCAGGCCAACAAGGAGGAGCTTGCCGCCCACCTGAAGAAGGTCACCGGCCAGGTGATCGACCCCTCCTCCATCTTCGACTGCCAGGTCAAGCGGATGCACGAGTACAAGCGCCAGCATCTGAACGCGCTGAACATCGCCGCCCAGTACCTGTATCTCAAGGCCAACCCGAACGCCGAGGTCACCCCCAAGACCTACATCTTCGGCGCCAAGGCGGCCCCCGGCTACTACATGGCCAAACAGATGATCCGCCTGATCTGCAAGCTGGGCGCGCTGATCGACGCCGACCCCGCCGTGCGGGACGTGCTGCGGGTGGTGTATCTGGAGGACTACAACGTCACCACCAGCGAGCGGCTGATGCCCGCCAGCGAGGTGAGCGAGCAGATCAGCCTTGCGGGCACCGAGGCTTCCGGCACCGGCAACATGAAGTTCATGCTGAACGGCGCCATCACCCTGGGCACCCTGGACGGCGCCAACGTTGAGATCGCCCAGGCCGCCGGTCAGGAGAACGAGATCATCTTCGGTATGCACGCCGACGAGGTGGAGGCCCTCAAGACCATGGGCTACCACCCCAGCATGTTCGCCAACCGGGACGAGGTGGCCCTGGAAGCCCTCAACTTCCTGGAGAAGGGCTGGAACGGCGAGGACTTCCACGAGATCGTGAACAACCTGCGCAACGTGGACACCTACATGGTGCTGGCCGACTTCGCCGACTACCGCCGCGCCCACACCGACCTGCTGAAACTCTACGCCGACCGCACCCGCTGGAACCAGATGAGCCTGGCCAACATCGCGGGCAGCGGCGTGTTCAGCGCCGACCGGGCGGTGACCGAATACGCGAACAACATCTGGGGCGCTGGCCCGGTGAAATGATCCTCCGCCCCCGGCGTTTGGCCGGGGGCGTTTTTGAAAGCGCATCCGCGCATACTCTTGCCAAAGGAGCGATCGTTTCGTGGATCATCTGTTCAACAGCCTTGACAGCCAATGGAAAACGCCCCGCGGGGCGGCAAGGGCGGGCGAACCCGTGCGCCTTGCCCTCACCATCCCCGAAAGCTACGGCTTTGTGGAGCCCCGGCTGGTGCTCACCAAAGACGGCGGCTCGCCGGTGGAATACCGCATGCCCTGGACGGGCCGGGAGGGGGAGGTGGACCGGTTCGAACTGACCCTCACGCTGAAGGAGACGGGGCTGTACTTTTACTATTTCGATCTCTATTCCGACTACCGCAAACTCTACCGGGGCGATCTGGGGGAGGCGGTGCTCACCCGGGAGAGCGGCCCCTGCTGGCAGCTCACCGTCTACGAGGCGGATTTCGCCACCCCCGCGACGCTGCGGGGCGGGATGCTGTACCAGATCTTTCCCGACCGGTTCTTCGAGGGCCATCCCCACACGGTGATGCCCTTTGCCGACCGGGTCTACCGGGCCAACAAGCAGGGCGAGCCCTACTTCTGGCCCAACGAGCAGGGCGGCCAGCTGAACCTGGACTACTACGGCGGCGACTTTGAGGGCATCCGGCAAAAGCTGCCCTATCTGGCGGGGCTGGGCGTCAGCTGGATCTACCTGAACCCCATCTTCGAGGCCCACGCGAACCACCGCTACAACACCGCCGACTACCTGAACGCCGACCCGCTGCTGGGCACCAACGAGGAGTTCACCCGGCTGTGCAAAGAGGCGAAGGAACAGGGCATCCGCATCATCCTGGACGGGGTGTTCAGCCACACCGGGTCGGACAGCCGCTACTTCAACCGGGAAGGCCGCTACGGCCGGGGCGGCGCCTACCACGACCCGAACAGCCCCTATCGCTGCTGGTACGATTTCGACAAAAAATACCCCTGCGGCTACCGCAGCTGGTGGGGCTTTGACACCCTGCCCGAGGTGCGGGAGGACGAACCGGCCTACCAGCAGTTCATCTGCGGCGAGGGGGGCGTGATCGACACCTGGATGCGCCGGGGGGCCAGCGGCTTTCGGCTGGACGTGGCGGACGAGTTGCCCGACGACTTCATCGAGGCCATCCGCAGGGCGGTGAAGGCCCACGGGCCGGACAGCTACCTGCTGGGCGAGGTGTGGGAGGACGCCACCACCAAGGTGGCCTACGGCGTGCGCCGCACCTACCTGCTGGGCAAAGGGCTGGACGGGGTGATGAACTACCCCTTCCGCACCGCCATCCTGGACTTTCTGCGGGGGGGCAGCGCCCTGGCCGCCGCCGAGCAGATCACGGCCATCTGCGAGCACTACCCCGCCCCGGCCCTGCACGCCGCCATGAACCATCTGGGCACCCACGACACCGAGCGCATCCTCACCGCCCTGGAGGACGAACCCTCCGCCGGGCGGGACCGCTACTGGCAGAGCGGCCGGCGGCTGCCCCGCCCGAAATACGACCACGGCATCCGGCTGGTGCGGCTGGCCTACGCCCTGCTGTTCACCCTGCCGGGGGTGCCCTGCGTCTACTACGGCGATGAGATCGGGATGCAGGGCTACCGGGACCCCTTCAACCGGGCCTACTACGACTGGGACTCCACCGAGAACCGCATAAAACCCCTGCTGCGCCAGCTGGCGAAGCTGCGCAGGGAGTGCGACGCCTTTTGGGAGGGAGAGTTCCGGGTGACGCGGGCGGACGGCGGCCTTTTGCAGTACCGCCGCACCGGCCCCACCGAGACCGCCGAGATCGTGGTCAACCGCACCCCGCGGCTGCTGGCCACCCGGGCGCTGGGCAAGGTGACCGAAGTGAACCCCTTCAGCTTCACCGTGGTGGTGGAGGACACGGACAAGGTCCCGCCCGAACGCCCCGCGCCGTGAGCGCACGCATAAAAGGCGGCCCGCCGGGAAATTTCCCGGCGGGCCGCCTTTTCTCACATGGTTTTGCGGGGCCGCTCCCTTGCCCCCGGCGGGCGGCCTTTGCGCGCCCCGGCGAAAGGGGCGCGCGCCGACGGCCCGGGTCACGCCCCGCCCGCGGCAGCGCTCCTCACTCCTCGCCCCGGCCCCGGCGGGCCAGCACCTTCACGCTGCTGGCATACTCCGAGGGGGTCATGCCGGTGACCTTTTTAAAGTGGCGGGAGAAGTAATGGATGGAATTGTACCCCAGCAGGGCCGCGATCTCGGTGAAGTTGTGGCTGCCCTGGCGGATCATCTCCTTGGCCTTCTGGATCTTCAGGTTGCCGAAGTACTCCATGGCGCCGCCGCCGGTCTTCTCCCGGAAGACCTTCTGCAGGTAGCTGCGGCCCACCAGATTGTCCCGGCAGATGTCGCTCAGGGTCAGCCGGCGCTGGATGTTGGCCTCCAGATACTGCTGCACCCGGGCCAGAAACTCGTTCTGGCTGCGCTCGCGGATGAGGCTGGTGGGGCGGGTGACGGGTTTCTCGTCGCCCCGGCGCACCAGGCACAGCAGCATATACTCCAGCGAGATGCCGATGATCTGCTCACAGCCGAAGGGCGCGCCCTCCCGGCGGGTGAGGCGCTGGGTGAGGGGGTCGTCCAGCGGGGTGGAAAAGGCCGCGCCGGCCATCTCCACGATGCGGGCCATCAGCACCCGCTCGTTGTCGCTGACATTCACCACCCGGTGACGGAAGAAGTCCATGGCGGGGCTGTCGCAGGCAAAGGAGACGATGACGATGTTGGGCGCGCCGGTGCCGGTGGCCCGCACATTGTGGAACTCCCCCGGCTGATGGAAGATCATCTGCCCCTTTTTCAGCAGCTTTTCCTCCTCGCCGGCGGTGACGTACACCTCGCCCTTGTCGGCGTAGACCAGTTCCCAGAAATCGTGGCTCTCGCCCACAAAGGCATAGTCCGGCCCGTACTCGAAATAGTGCACCGAATAGATGCGGTCGATGGCCAGCGGACGCTCCAGTTCCAGCGGTGTGTAAGCCATGCCCTGCCTCCCTTTTCCAGCGTTTTGCCCCCGGCGACGGAAAAATGCGGATTCTGTCATTAGTATATCGCATCCGGTCCGATCGTGCAAACTTTTTCTTTAAAAAGATACCCGGCGCGGGGGCTGTTCAAGCGGCGCGGGGCGTGCTATACTGGGAAACAGCAACATGTGTGAGGAGATATCTATGCCGCAAACACTGCAACGCCGATTTTACACCGACTGGCACTTCTACCGTCGGGTGCTGGCCATCACCCTGCCCATCGCGGTGCAGAACGTCATCAACCTGGGCGTGAACATGATGGACATCATCATGCTGGGCCAGCTGGGTGACACCGCCATCGCCGCCGCCAACCTGGGCGGCCAGCTGTTCATCATCCTGAACGTCACCGGCTTCGGCCTGGCCAGCGGGGCGGCGGTGCTCATCGCCCAGTACTGGGGCAAGCGGGATATGCTGCGCATCCGCCAGATCTTTGCCCTGAGCCTGCGCTTCGCCCTGGGGGCGGCGGTGCTGTTCACGGCGCTGGGGCGGCTGTTCCCGGTGCAGATCCTGAAGATCTTCGCCACCGACGCCGGCGTCATCCGGGAGGGCGCGACCTATCTGGAGTGGCTGTCGGTGAGTTTCATCTTCTACAGCTTCTCCAACTGCTACATCATGTGCCTGCGGGCGGTGGAGCAGGTAAAGGTGAGCATCGCCGTCTATTCCGCCAGCTTTTTCGTGAACGTGTTCTTCAACTACTGCTTCATCTTCGGCAAGCTGGGCGCGCCGGCGCTGGGGGTGCGGGGGGCAGCCTTCGGCACCATCATGGCCCGGGTGTTCGAGTGCGGGGCGGTGCTGGTGTACATGTACCGGGTGGAGCGCACGGTGCGCTTCACCCCCAAATGGCTGCTGCGCTTTCGCAGCGGGCTGTTCGGCGACTACATCCGCAACAGCGTGCCGGTGGTGAGCAACGAGCTGCTGTGGGCCCTGGGCATGGCGGTGACCAACCTGACCATCGGGCGGATGGGCCCCAGCTTCACCAGCGCGGTGAGCATCGTGAACGTGGTGAACAACCTGGTGAGCGTGTTCATCTTCGGCATGGCCAACGCCACCGCCGTGGTGGTGGGCAAGACCATCGGCGAAGGGCGTCTCGCGGACGCCCGCCGGGCCGCCAACAGCACGGTGGCGGTGAGCGTGGTGCTGAGCCTTTTCGCCAGCGGGCTGCTGCTGGCGGGCCAGCGGCCGATCATGAGCCTGTACAACGTGAGCGAACTGGCCCACGCCACCGCCCTGACCCTGATGACCATCCTGGCGGCGCTGCAGCCCTTTCAGGCGGTGGGCACCGTGATGGTGGTGGGGGTGCTGCGGGGCGGCGGCGATGTGCGCACCAACCTGATGCTGGACAGCGGCCTGCTCTGGGTGCTGGCCATCCCCCTGGGGCTTCTGGGCGGCTTTGTGTTCCACTGGTCCGCGCCGGTGGTGTTCTTCTGTTTGCGGTGCGACAATATCGTCAAGAGCGTGCTGGGCTTCATCCGGCTGTGCAGCGGGCGGTGGGTGCGGGTGGTCACCCGGCCCGACGCGGCCGCCGAGGCCTGAGCCCCGGCACGGAAGATATCGGGCCGGCAGCCGCCGGCCAATGAAAAAGGAGTGTGTGAGATGGAACAGCAGAATGTTGCGTGGATCGGCACCGGCGTGATGGGCGCGGCCCAGGCCGGGCACCTGGTAAAGGCCGGCTGGCCGGTGAAAGCCTACGGCCACCACTACGAAAAGGTGGCCGCCAAGGCTCCGGAATTCGGTTTCACCCCCTGCCGCACCATCGCCGAGGCGGTGGCGGACGCGGACTTCGTGTTCGTGATGGTGGGCTACCCCGCCGACGTGGAGGAGGTGTTCTGCACCCCCGGCGGCATCCTGGAATCCGCCCGGCCCGGCACGGTGGTGGTGGACATGACCACCTCCAGCCCCACCCTGGCCCGGAAGCTCTACGACCTGGGCAAGGAGAAGGGCATCGCGGTGCTGGACGCCCCGGTCTCCGGCGGCGACAAGGGCGCGCGGGAGGCCACCCTCTCCATCATGGTGGGCGGCGATGAGGAGACTTTTGAGAAGGCCCTGCCCTTTTTCAACGCCATGGGCAAGAGCGTGCTGCTGATGGGCCCCGCAGGCTTCGGCCAGCACACCAAGGCCGCCAACCAGATCGCCGTGGCGGGGGCCACCGCCGCCTACACCGAGGCCATCCACTACGCCGAAAAGGCCGGCCTTGACCCCCACAAGATGCTGGCGGCCATCGGCGGCGGCGCGGCGGGCAGCTGGCAGATCGCCAACATGGCCCCCCGGGCCCTGGCGGGCGACTTCGCCCCCGGCTTCTTTGTAAAGCACTTCATCAAGGACATGAAGATCATCTGCGACGAGGCCTCCGCCCGGGGCGAGAGCCTGCCCATGGTGGAGAGCGTTTTGAAGGTATATGAGGAGTTCGCCGCCGCCGGCGGGGAGAACGAGGGCACCCAGGCCCTCATCGATTTTTACAGAAAGCACAAATAATCGACATTTTTACTTTTTTGTATTCTGATTTGCGCAGAGGGAGCCCCGGGCCGCGCGGCCCGGGGCTCCCCTGTTGTGGCCTTTCATACGGAAAGGAGCGCCCGGCTTTCCCGCCGGGCGCTCCTGTTTTTGCTGCGCTGTCAAAAGGCCGTTATTTGACCTCCGGCAGGCTGGCGGCGGCGGCGCTCTGGCCCACCCGGCGGGTCATCTCGTCGGGAGCCTCGGGCCGGAAGGCCGCCTCGGGGTACTCCTCGTCCATCACCCGGGCCGCCTCGGCCAGGATGACGTCGCCGCCCTTGCCGCTCATCACCCGGCCCATCATCTGCACCCGGTGGATGTCGTAGAACTGGGCGTACAGGCCCAGGGTATGCCCCAGGTACACGCCGATGCTGCGGTAGACGGCCTGGGCCCGCTCGTCGTTTTCCGCCATCATCTCCTGCACCGCCTTGAGGCGCTTGGCGGGAGGCTCGCTCTCCTCCAGGTAGATGCCCGCCCGGGGGGCCAGCTTGTTCACGGCGTCCTGGCTGAAGTACTTCACACCGCAGCCGATGTCGCCGCTCCACTCGTCCGCCATGGCGTCGGGCTGGCCGTCCACCGGGGCGAAGGCCAGTTCGTTCAACCAGCCGCAGATGTTGCCCTCGGCGTCCACATAGCCCACCGCCTCACTGGTGCCCATGGCGATACCCATGATGCCGTTCTCCCCCAGGCCCATGGCGCCCGCCAGGGCGGACACATCGCCGTCGTTGGCCACCACCACCGGGATGTCATAGCCCAGCATCTGAGAGAGGTCCCTGGCCACCCGGGTGTAGATGTTCTTGACCTTCTTCTCGAAGTCCTCCTTGCCCACCTTCAAAAACAGGCTGGCCACCATGCATTTGTTGTCGATGTAGACGCCGGCGGAGGAGACGCCGATGCCGTCCACCTTGCGGCCCTTCTCCAGGATCTTGGCGGCGGCGGTGGCGCAGGCGGCCAGGATGCCCAGGTAGTGATAGTCCGGATTGGGGTTGACCTTGGGGTACCAGACCACCTCTTCGCTGTAGATGGTTTCCCCGTCGATGACGGCGCTCACCTTCCGGTCGGAGCCGCCGGCGTCAAAGCCGATGCGGGCGCCGTTCGTATGCCGGCCCACGCTCTCGCTCCTGTGGAAGGGTGCGGGGCGCTGGTCGTAGGGCAGGCTGACCACCTGGAAGGGGCGCTCATAGACGCTCTCCATGAAGCCCTTGTCAAAGGCGCGGGAGCCGGTGGCGGTGTAGGCCGCCTTGATCTGTTCCGCCAGCGCGTCGTCGCCGCAGATGTACACCTTGAAGCCGCCCCAGCTCCAGAGCAGGAACTTGACCATCCGGTCCACATAGTAAGCGTCGGCCTCGGCCATCTCCGGGGTGCCGCACACCTTGCACTCCCAAGTGCCGATCTGCCCGCCGCTGCGCTCCACCGCGATGCACAGGGGCTTTGTGGCGGCCAGCTGGTGATGCTTGAAAAAGAGGCCCAGCGGAACGAAGCCCTGGTCCAGTTCAGGCAGGTTCTTCACCGGGATCTCCACGTTCAAAAACTTCATGTGCCCTTCCTTCCTTTCAGCCGTTTGCCCGCCCGCGGGGCGGGTCTTGTCAGTTCCATTGTAGCACGTCCGCCGCGCCCTTGTCTTGTGTGGGTCGGCCGCCGTGTTTGCACTTTCAGCCCCTTTTTGAAGGGACGTTCGGGCAAATCGCCGCTCGCCGCCGGGCAAAAACACAAAGGCGCGGGGCGGCATTCCTGCCGCCCCGCGCCGGGGTCGCGTCTCTTTTTCACAGAACTTTGGAAAGAAAATCCTTCAGGCGGGGGTTCTTGGGGTTGGTGAAGAACTCCTGGGGGGATTCGTCCTCCTGCACCCGGCCCTCGTTGATGAACACCACCCGGTTGGCCACCTCCCGGGCAAAGCCCATCTCATGCGTGACCACCACCATGGTCATGCCGCTGGCCGCCAGCTCCTTCATCAGCTGCAACACCTCGCCCACCATCTCGGGGTCCAGGGCGCTGGTGGGCTCGTCGAAGAGCAGCACCTCCGGGTCCATGGCCAGCGCCCGCACGATGGCGATGCGCTGCTTCTGGCCGCCGGAGAGGGTACTGGGGTAAGCCTCCGCCTTCTCGGCCAGGCCGATGCGCTCCAGCAGCTGCATGGCCTGTTCGTCCGCCTGGGGCTGGGTCTTGAGTTTCTGCATCACCGGAGCCAGGGTGATGTTCTGCTTCACCGTCAGGTGGGGGAACAGGTTGAAGTGCTGGAACACCATGCCCATCCGCCGCCGCACCGCGTTGATGTCGGTCTTGGGGCTGTTCACCAGCTGGCCGTCAAACCACACCTCGCCCCCATCGGGCACTTCCAGCTGGTTGAGGCAGCGCAGGAAGGTGGACTTGCCGCAGCCGGAGGGCCCCACCAGCACCATCTTGTCGCCTTTGTTGATGGTGATGTCCAGTCCTTCCAGCACCTTCACCTTGCCGAACTTCTTGCAAAGGCCTTTAACCTCGATCACTCTGCGCCAGCCTCCTTTCCACGATCCGGCCGCCTTTTTCCAGCAGCATCACAATGGCCAGATAGATGGCCGCCACCGCCAGCAGCGGCGGGAAGGCGTCAAAGGTCTGGCTGCGGATCTGGTCGCCGCCGCGGGTCAGGTCGCCCAGGGCGATGTAGCCCACCACGGCGGTCTCCTTGACCAGGGCGATGAACTCGTTGTTCAGGGTGGGCAGGATGTTCTTGATGGCCTGGGGCATGATGACGCGCAGCATCACCTGGCTGTAGGAAAGGCCCAGGCTGCGCCCGGCCTCCATCTGGCCGGGGTCAACGCTCATGATGCCGCTGCGGAAGATCTCGGCCACATAGGCGCCGGAGTTGACGCCGAAGGCGATGATGGCCACCGCCAGCTTGCCCGGATCCACCGTGGCGAAGACCACAAAGTACATGATCAGCAGCTGCACCATCACCGGGGTGCCCCGGATGACGGTGAGATAGAACTGGCACACGGCGTTGAACAGCCGCAGCAGGATGCCCGGCCGGCCCGCCTTGTCATGGGTGACCCGCACCACCGCCACCACCGCGCCCAGCAGGATGCCGATGACCAGCGCCGCCAGGGTGATGATGACGGTGTTTTTGAGGCCGTTGGTCAGGTAGGTCCAGCGGTTCTCGGCGATGAAGTTGTTGTAAATATGTCTCTGCCAGAAATCGCTTTCAAAAAAAGATTGCAGCAGGCCCATGGCTTTCTTCCTCTCCGCATAAGAACAGGGGCCTGGCAAGCCGGCCCCTGTTCCGCCGCACATCATGTGCGTTCATTATACACCATAATTCGCGGGAATACCAGCGCTTATTTCAGCACCAGGACCGACTGGATGCCGGTGCAGTAGCTGTCGGTGAAGTCCACGTTCTGCAGGCGGTCCTCGGTGACGGTCATGCCCGCGGCGCCGAAGTCAGCCTTGCCGCTGGAGATGGCGGGGATGATGGAGTCGAACTCCATGTCCTCGATCTTCAGCTCGTAGCCCAGGTAGTCGCAGATGGCCTTGGCGAACTCGGCGTCGATGCCCACGATCGCGTCGCCCTCGTAGTACTCATAGGGGGGGAAGTAGGCGTTGGTGGCCATGGTCAGGGTGCCGTTGGGATACTCGGTGCCCTCGGGGGTCACATAACCGGTGGCGCCCTCCACGTCGTTGATGTACTTGTCCAGGATGGCCTGCAGGGTGCCGTTCTCCTTGATGGCGGCGATGGCCTCGTTGAACTTGGCGGTCAGCTCACTGCCCTTGGCCAGCGCGATGGCATAGTCCTCCACGGCGAAGTCCTCGTCCAGCATGATGATGTCGGGGTTCTGTTCCACGAACACATTGCCGGGCTCGTTGTCGATGATCACCGCGTCCACCTTGCCCTGCTTCAGGGCCAGCACCGCGTCGTTGAACTTGTTGTACTGCTCCACGGTGGCGCCCTCAATGTCCTGGGCGTAGATGTCGCCGGTGGTGCCCAGCTGCACGCCGATGGTCTTGCCGGTCAGGTCGTCCACGCTGAAGATGTACTGCTTGCCCGCGGTGGAGGCGGAAGCGCCAGTGCTGGCGGAAGCCGCGGTGCTTCCGGAAGCGGCGGCGCTGGTGCTGGCGGGCTGGCTGGAAGGGGCGGTGCTGCCGCAGGCAGCCAGGCTCAGGGCCAGAACGCCGGCCAGGGCCACGGAAATCAGTTTTTTCATGTCTGAATACACTCCTCTGTGCACCCCGGTCCGGGGTGTGATTGTATTTGGCCCCCGTCCTGTGTGGGAACCTTGGGATAAGTATACAGCATATTTATACTTTGTCAATGCATTTTTATGAATCCACAAGCTTTTTGTCAATTTACACAAAATTGCTGTTTTAAGTGGATTCTATCTCGTGTCGATTGACCCAAACGCCTGTTTTTGCCTGGCGGCATTGGATAACATATCCGTGTTTGGGCGCTGTTTCGCCGTGCTATTCTGAATAAATATTCATAGTGATGAATATTTTATCATCTTTGGCCCTGTGGCGGCGCCGTGGCCTTGACTTTTATAGAAACGAATGCTATAGTTGTGCGCGTTAGAGGATACTAATTCTTTTCTTACTTATTTATAATAATGAGGTGTTTGGCATGACGCTGGACAAGCTGCCGCTGGGCAAAGCGGCCACCATCGAGGCGGTGGGCGGCGAGGGGGCGCTGCGCCGTCATTTTCTGAACATGGGCCTGACCCCGGGCACCCGGGTGACCCTGCGCAAAACGGCCCCCATGGGCGATCCCATCGAACTGGAGCTGCGGGGCTATGAGCTGACCCTGCGGCTGGAGGACGCCAGGAACATCCAGATCGGCGAGGTGGGCGCGCCCGCGGCGGCCGCCCCGGCGCGGAAGACGGAGATCCCGCCCATCCCCCACCCGGGCCACGGCGAGAAAAAGCGGGCGGCCCTGGCGGCGGACACCCCGCTGGTGTTCGCGCTGGCGGGCAACCAGAACTGCGGCAAGACCACCCTGTTCAACCAGCTCACCGGCTCCAATCAGCATGTGGGCAACTTCCCCGGCGTGACGGTGGACCGCAAGGACGGCCAGATCCGCAAGCATCCCCAGGCCACGGTGGTGGACCTGCCGGGCATCTACTCCCTGTCGCCCTACACCAGCGAGGAGATCGTGACCCGGGACTTTCTGGTGAACAACAAGCCGGACGGCATCATCAACATCGTGGACGCCACCAACATCGAGCGCAACCTCTACCTGACCTTGCAGCTCATCGAACTGGGCATCCCCATGGTGCTGGCGCTGAACATGATGGACGAGATGCGGGCCAACGGCAACACGGTGCATGTGAACCATCTGGAGCAGGCGCTGGGCATCCCGGTGATCCCCATCTCGGCGGCCAAGAACGAGGGCATCGACGAGTTGATCGAGCACGCCATGCAGGTGGCGCTGAACCGGGAGAAGCCCCAGCGGCTGGACTTCTGCAGCGGCGCGGTGCACCGGTGCATCCACGCCATCTGCCACCTGATCGAGGATCACGCCCAGCGCGCCGGGGTGCCGGTGCGGTTCGCCGCCACCAAGCTGGTGGAGGGGGACGAGCCGATGCTGGAGCGGATGGCCCTGTCGGACAACGAGAAGGAACTGATGGAGCACGCCATCGCCGAGATGGAGAGCGACATGCACACCGACCGGGAGGCCGCCCTGGCGGACATGCGCTACGACTTCATCGGCCAGGTGTGCGCCGAGGCGGTGGTGCGCCGGGGCGAGAGCCGCGAGCACGCCCGCAGCGTGAAGATCGACAGCGTCCTCACCCACCGGGTGCTGGCCATCCCCATCTTCCTGGCCATCATGGGGCTGGTGTTCTGGCTCACCTTCGGGCTGATCGGCCAGGGCCTGAGCGACCTTCTGAGCCTTGGGCTGGACAGGCTCACCGCCCTGGTGGACGCGGGACTGACCGCCTACGGCATCAACCCGGTGGTGCACAGCCTGGTGATTGACGGCGTGTTCGCCGGCGTGGGCAGCGTGCTCACCTTCCTGCCCATCATCGTGACCCTGTTCTTCTTCCTCTCCATCCTGGAGGATTCGGGCTACATGGCCCGGGTGGCCTTCGTGATGGATAAGCTGTTGCGCAAGATCGGCCTTTCGGGGCGCAGTTTCGTGCCCATGCTCATCGGCTTCGGCTGCAGCGTGCCCGCCATCATGGCCACCCGCACCCTCTCCAGCGAGCGGGACCGCAAGATGACCATCCTGCTCACCCCCTTCATGAGCTGCTCGGCCAAGCTGCCCATCTACGCCATGTTCACCGCCGCCTTCTTCACCCGCTACCAGGCGCTGGTGATGATCGGCCTGTATGTGATGGGCATGGTGATCGGCGTCATCTACGGCCTCATCCTCAAGGCGGTGGCCTTCAAGGGCGAGCCGGTGCCCTTCGTGATGGAGCTGCCCAACTACCGGCTGCCCAGCGCCAAGAGCGTTTTGCGCCTGATGTGGGAGAAGGCCAAGGACTTCCTGGTGCGGGCCTTCACCGTCATCTTTGTGGCCAGCCTGCTGATCTGGTTCCTGCAGACCTTTGACAGCCGGCTCAACGTGGTCACCGATTCCGCCAACAGCCTGCTGGCGGCCCTGGGCGGCCTGCTGGCCCCCCTGTTCGCCCCCCTGGGCTTCGGCGACTGGCGGGTGTCCACCGCGCTCATCACCGGCTTTTCCGCCAAGGAGGCGGTGGTCAGCACCCTGGCGGTGCTCACCGGCTCCAGCCTCACCACCCTGCCGGCGGCGCTGGCGGGCATGTTCACCCCCTTCACCGCCTTCGTGTTCCTCACCTTCACCCTGCTCTACACCCCCTGCGTGGCGGCCATCGCCGCCGTACGCCGGGAGATGGGCAGCGCCAAAGCCGCGGCGGGCGTGGTGATCACCCAGTGCGCCATCGCCTGGGTCACCGCCTTCGCGGTGCGCTGCATCGGCCTGGCCCTGGGCCTGGGCTGACCTTCTTTTGCAAAGGAGATTTTTTCGTATGGGTCTTGGAGACATCCTCATCCTCGCCGCGGTGGCGGCGGCCCTCGTCGGGGCGCTGGTGTTCATCTTCAAAAACGGCGGCTTTTCCGGCGGCTGCGGGGGCGATTGCGCCCACTGCGCCTCCCGGTGCAGCAAGGCTGACGACGAACGCCCCTGAACCACCGCTTTTGCGCCCGAAACGGATCGCTCCGTTTTGGGCGTTTTTTCTTGCCCGCGGCGGCAGTTTGTCCTTCATTCAAGGACATTTGTGTTTTCTGTGCGCCCACCACGGAAAAGCGGCCGGTTTTTTGTGAATCTTTGCGCTGGTGTGGTCTTTTGTTTTGTACTATACTAAAGTTACTGCAACCCTTGTACGGGTGAACAGGAACTTTTCATTGGAGGGAAAGAAAATGGCAAGAGTGTACAATTTCAGCGCAGGCCCGTCCATGCTGTTTGAGCAGGTGCTCAAGACCGCCCAGTCAGAGCTGATGGAATACGGCTCCAGCGGGCAGTCCGTGATGGAGATGAGTCATCGCAGCAGTACCTTCGACGCCATTATCAAGGACACCGAGGCCCGGCTGCGGCGGGTGCTGTCCATCCCGGACAATTACAAGGTGGGCTTCATCCAGGGCGGCGCCTCCACCCAGTTCGACATGGTGCCCCTGAACCTGATGACCACCGGCCAGGCGGACTATCTGGTCACCGGCAACTTCTCGAACCGGGCGGCCAAGGAGGCGGCCAAGTTCGGCAAGGTGAACATCGTGGCCAACACCAAGGACATCAACTACACCGCCATCCCCGACGTGGACGCCATCCAGTACACCCCCGGGGCCAGCTATGTACATATCTGCGAGAACAACACCATCTTTGGCACCCGGTTCACCAAGGTGCCCCAGGTGGAGGGCGTGCCCCTGGTGTCGGACATGAGCAGCTGCATCCTGAGCCGCCCCACCGACGTGTCGAAGTACGGCCTGATCTACTTCGGGGTGCAGAAGAACGTGGCCCCGGCGGGCATGGCCATCGCCATCGTGCGGGAGGACCTGTTGGGCCACGCGGCGCAGAACGTGCCCAGCATGCTGAACTACACCACCCTGATCGAAGCGGACAGCATGTACAACACGCCCCCCTGCTGGTGCATCTACATGACCGGCCTCACCCTCAAGTACATCGAGGAGGAGATCGGGGGCCTTGCGGAGATGGAAAAGCGCAACAACGCCAAGGCCAAGGTGCTGTACGACTATCTGGACAGCCAGGAGTTCTTCAAAAACCCGGTGAACAAACCCGACCGCAGCATCATGAACGTCACCTTCACCAGCCCCGACCCCGACACCGACAAACTCTTCTGCGCCAAGGCCGCCGAGGCGGGCTTTGTGAACCTGAAGGGCCACCGGCTGGTGGGCGGCATGCGCGCCTCCATCTACAACGCCATGCCCGCCGAGGGCGTGGCCAAACTGGTGCAGTTCATGGAAGATTTTGTAAAGCAGTACGGCTGATAAAAGGAGAAAGGGCCTTATGTATACCATCAAAACACTGAACAACATCGCACCCGCGGGCCTGGCCAAGCTGGGGCCCGCCCAGTTCCGGGTGGACAACGACGCCGACGCGCCCCAGGGCATTCTGGTGCGCAGCGCCAAAATGCACGACATGCCCCTGCCCGACAGCCTGCTGGCCATCGGCCGGGCGGGCGCGGGGGTGAACAACATCCCGGTGGACAAGTGCAGCGCGGCGGGGGTGGTGGTGTTCAACACCCCCGGCGCCAACGCCGGCGGCGTGGCGGAACTGACCATCGGCGGCCTGGTGCTTGCCAGCCGCAACCTGCTGCCCGCGATGGAGTGGGTGCAGGGCCTTGCCGGCGAGGGGGACGCGGTGCCGGCGCTGGTGGAAAAGGGCAAGAGCCAGTTTGTGGGCCCGGAACTGGCGGGCAAAAAGCTGGGCGTGGTGGGCCTGGGCGCCATCGGCGTGAAGGTGGCCAACGCGGCGGTGCATCTGGGGATGGAGGTCTACGGCTACGACCCCTACATCTCGGTACAGGCGGCCTGGAACCTCAGCCGCGGGGTGCGCCACAGCGTGACCCTGGCGGAACTGGCGGCCCAGTGCGACTACCTCACCCTGCATCTGCCGGTGAACCCCCAGACCAAGGGTTCCTTCAACGCGGCGCTGTTCCGGGCCTGCAAACCGGGGATGCGCCTTTTGAACTTTGCCCGCGGCGAACTTGTGAACAACGCCGACCTGCTGGCGGCGCTGGCCGAGGGCCAGCTGGCCGCCTACGTCACCGACTTCCCCTCCGCCGAACTGCTGGGGGTGCCGGGCATCACCTGCATCCCCCACCTGGGGGCCTCCACCCCCGAGAGTGAGGAGAACTGCGCCGTGATGGCCGCCAGCCAGCTGGCGGACTACCTGCTGAACGGCAACATCAAAAACAGCGTGAACCTGCCCGAGGTGGTGCAGCCCCGGGCCGCCGGCAAGCGGGTGTGCGTGATCCACATGAATGAGCCGGGCCTCATCAGCGCCATCACCGCCGCCATCACCCAGAGCAAGCTGAACATTGAGAACATGGTGAACAAGAGCAAAAAAGAAATGGCCTACACCCTGCTGGACGTCACCGGCGGCGTCGACCCCGCCCTGGCGGACCAGCTGGCCGCCATCCCCTCGGTGATCCGGGTGCGGATGCTGTAAAACGGTCTTTTCTTCTCCGCCGCAAACAGGCGACCCCCGGGGCCATGGCCCCGGGGGTCGCTTCTTTCATTCCTGCTCCAGAAACTGCCGCAGCGCCGGCAGCGCCTTCTCGGCGGCCACCCGGCCCCGGCGGTAGAGGGCGTCCAGCTTTTCCACGTTGCGCTCGGCCCGGCTCACCGTCACCGGTTCCTCGGGGCGGATGACGAACAGTTCCCCCGCCGCCTCCATCCGGTCGATCTCATCCATGCGGTGATTGTACCGCTCCGGGCCGGTCAGGCACGCCTCCAGCAGTTCCGGGTGGGCGCCGTACCGCCGGCGGTAGAGCCGGCGCACCACATAGGGCTGCGCCCCCTTGCGAAAGCCCGCCTGCCTCGTGAGCACCAGCACCGTTTTGCCCGTGGCAAAGGGCAGGTCCTCCGGCAGGGGCACCGGGTTCGCCACCCCGCCGTCCAGGCAGACGTGCCGCCCCACCTTCACCATGTGGCCCATCAGGGGCAGGCTGGCGGAGGCCCGCACCGCGTCCATGAAGTCGATGCCCTGCTCGTTTTTCTCAAAATACACCGGGCCGCCGGTGCGGCAGTCGGTGGCCACCGCCCACAGCTTCTGAGGCGAGGAATAGAGGGTGTCGAAATCCAGGGGATTGAGGGTCTCGCTCACCTCACCCAGCAGAAAGTCGAAGTTGAAATAGCTGAACTCCTTCAACAGATGCCCCGCGCCCATATACCGGGGGTCGTTGGCGTAGTCCAAATTCACCGCCCGGCTGCGCCCGGGCTGGTGCGCCACATAGTTCACCCCGTTCAGCGCCCCGGCCGAGACCCCTGCCACCTGGGGAAAATACAGGTCGTTCTCCATGAACACATCCAGCACGCCCGAGGTGAACAGCCCCCGCATGGCGCCCCCTTCCAGAATGAGGGTGGTCGTCGCTTCCATCCTCCTCACGCTCCTTTTCGTCGTTTTATGTCGCTGGTTCTATTATACTCTCCCGGCGCGGGGCCTGTCACCAGACATTTTGTAAAGTTTTTTCCCAAATAAAAAAAGGGCCGCGCGTTGCGCGCGGCCCGGGCGTTCAGCCAAAAGCTCATTGGGTCTTGTCGCCAAAGCGGAAGAACACCGTGGTGTCCGCCGCGCAGCTCTCGTCGTTCAAAAGATCCATCGCGTAATACTCGTTCTCGTCGATCTCCTCGCTGTAGGTGGAAGGGTCGTAGCTCAGCTTGTCGGCGGCGCAGTAGACCAGGCCGTCGTAGGCCTCGGGCACCTCAAACACCCAGTTCTGGTTGCACCGTCGGTACACTTCCCCACCGTCCAACGGCAGCACCATCCACTGAACGTTCTTGCTGTAGGAGATGTCGTAGGAAGTGCCGTCCACCTCCACGGTGGCGGAATAATCGTACGCCGCGTCACCGGTGGTGCTGCGGCTGGGCAGCGCCCGGCCGGTGTACAGGTCGTAAATGCCGCTGTTGTAGGCCACGTTCTCGTCCAGCCCGCCCTCCTCGTTGAAGGCAAAGTCGGAGCAGGTCACCGTCACATACAGCGCGACCTTTTTGTAGCCCTCTTTCTCCGCATCGCCCACCACCACTTTGGCGCTGACCTTGGCCGGCACCGTGCGCTGGATGGTGCTGTCCTCCATATCGTAGGCCACCGCGCGCACCTCGCAATCCGACGGCGCGTCCAGCACGGGGATGCCGTTCTGTTCAAAATAGTTGCCCTGCGCCGTCTCGCCGGCCGGCTGGGACACGCTCGCCGGCTGGGAAGCGCTGGCCGGCTGGGAAGCGGACTGGGGCGCGCTCGCCGGCTGGGAAGCGGACTGGGACACGCTGGCCGGCTGGGAAGCGGGCGCATTGCCGCCGCAGCCCGCGAGCGAGAGGGCCATCGCCGCGGCGAGGGCCAAAGCCAAACTCTGTTTCATCTTACAAGAGACCTCCTTGCACTTGCGCCGGGGCCGTGTGCCCCGGCGGTCTTCCTCATTGCCGTTATACCACCTGGCGGCGCAAAATGCAAGTGCGGCGGGGCAAAAAAAACAGGCCGCGCTGCCCGCGCGGCCCCGGGGGGGGCGAACGCCCCCTCAGCGGTAATAGCGGCCGATGGCCTTGTCCAGGTCCAGCACAGCCTGCTGGGCCCCGTGGCCCACCTTTTTGGCCATCTTCTTCACCTTGCGGTTGTTCCTGGCGGCGGCCATGCCGGCGGCCGTCATGGCGGTGGCGGCGGCCAGCCCGCCGGCTACCATCATGGTGGTGCGGGTGGTGCGTTTGTTCATTTCAGTGCCCCTCCTCTTTGTCTGCGTAGCCCGGTCGTTGCCGGGTCCTGTCTTAGTATTTCCCGCAAAATGTTCCTCCATACGTCTTTTTTTGCCCTCCGGTTTGTGCTACAATAGAGTGCAATGATTCTACACGATTGGTACGGGCCCGGCCCGCGCCGGGAGGAGTGACCCTTTTGCGATTCCAAGCACCCAAAACCGTTTTGTGCATCCATGATCTGTCCGGGCTGGGCCGGTGCAGCCTGTCGGTGATCGCGCCGGTCCTGGCCGCCATGGGCCACCAGCCCGTGCTGCTGCCCACCGCCATCTTTTCCACCCACACCGGCGGGCTGGGCCAGCCGGCGGTGCAGCTGTGCCAGGGCTACGGCGACGCGGCACTGGAGCATTACCGCTCGCTGGGCGTGGCCTTTGACTGCATCTACACCGGATACTTAGCCAGCGAGGAGGATCAGCACCTGGCTGCCAAGGCCTTTTACCTGTGGCCGAACGCGCTGAAGGTGGTGGACCCGGTGATGGCCGATCACGGCCGCTTTTACGCCGGCATGGAGGACAAGCTGCCCGGCATGCAGGCGCTGTGCCGCTCGGCGGACCTGGTCCTGCCCAACCTCACCGAGGCCTGCCTGCTGCTGGGCCAGCCCACCCCCGAGGGCGATCTGGAGGACGCCGCCGCCCTGGAGCTGGCCGGCCGGCTGACCACCCTGTGCCCGCAGGCGGTGGTGACCGGCATCCCCTCCGGGCGCAACCTGGCCTGCGCCGGCGCGGGGCGTTCCAGCTTTGTGGTGCGCCGGCTGCGGCTGGATCGCAGCTACCCCGGCACCGGCGACCTGTTCGCCGCGGTGCTCACCGGGGCGCTGCTGCGGGGCAACGCCCTCTCCGCCGCCACCGACGCCGCCGCCGGCTTTGTGGCGGAGGCCATTGCCGCCACCGACCCCGAGGCCGCCACGGCCCTGGGCGTGTGGTTCGAGCCGCTGCTGGGCCGGCTGGCCCTGCGGGAGGGCTGAGGCGATGCCGGTGGTGAACATCGTGCTGGTGGAGCCCCAGATCCCGGAGAACACCGGCAACATCGCCCGCACCTGCGCGGTGACGGGGGCGCGGCTGCACCTGGTGAAGCCCCTGGGCTTTGAGGTGGACGACCGGCACCTCAAGCGCGCCGGGCTTGACTACTGGCACCTGCTTGATATAACATATTACGAGGGGCTGGAGGACTTTTTTGCCCGCAACAGCGGCCCCTTTTACTATTTCACCAGCAAGGGTCCCCGCCGCCACACCGACGTGGCCTATCCCGACGGCGCCTATCTGGTCTTCGGCCGGGAGGACGCCGGCCTGCCGGAGGAGCTGTTGCACCGCAACCAGCCCTTCTGCGTGCGGCTTCCCATGCGCCGGGGCGTGCGCTGCCTGAACCTGTCCAATTCGGTGGCGGTGGGCGTGTACGAGGTGCTGCGCCAGTGGGATTTTGCGGATCTGGAGAGCCGGGGCCAGCTGCGTGACTATCAATGGGAGTGAGAGAGACCTTATGCGAAAGATCGCCGTTTTGACCGATTCCGCCTGCGACATCCCCCCCGAACTGGAAAAGCAGTACGACATTGACATCCTGCCCTTCGTCATCACCCTGGACGGGGCAAGCTATGTGGAGCGCCGGGATTTCAGCTTTGACGAATTTTATCAGATGCTCCGCGCCGCCCAGGGGGTGCCCAGCACCGCCCACGTCACCGCGATGCAGTTCTGCGAGCAGTACTGCCGGTATGTGGACGAGGGCTACACCGACGTGGTGCATGTGACCATCAATTCCACCGGCAGCGCCACCCACGACGCGGCGGTGCTGGCGCGGGATATGCTGCGGGAGGAGCGGCCCGACCACGATCTGAACATCCACCTGATCGACAGCCACACCTATTCCTATGTGTACGGCGCGCCGGTGGTGCAGGCGGCCCGGCGGCTGCGCAACGGGGCTGAGGTGGGCTATGTGTGCGCCGAACTGGAGGCCGCCTTTGCCCGGCAGGAGATCGTGCTCTCCGCCTTCAGCCTGAAGCAGATGAAAAAGAGCGGGCGCATCAGCGCGGCGGCGGCCTTTGCCGGCGAGCTGCTGGGTCTGCGGCCCATCATCAGCCTGATCGACGGGGTGACCAAGGTGGAGGACAAGGTGCGGGGCGACGCCGCCGTACCCGCCGCCATGATCAAGCTGGCCCGCCGGCGGATGGACTATCCCGACGGGGACATCCACTACATGCTGGGCTGCACCGACATCCCCAACGTGAAGGAGCTGGAAAAGCTCTGCCGCAAGGAGTTCGGCCGCGCCCCGGACGCGGTGTTCAAGCTGGGCGCCGCGGTGGCCAGCAACACCGGGCCGGATGCCATGGCCATCGTCTACCAGGGCAAGCCCCGGCGCTAAGGCGCGCCGGCGCCGCCCGCATTGTCCTTTTTCTGCCCGCAGGGGCCGTCTGTCGCATCATACTGGCGCGCGGTCCCGGCGGGCAGTTTTTATTGATCGACCTTGGGAGGGTCTTCGTATGAGTCTGGAGCATATCCTTTGGCTGTTCATCTGCTTTTCGGTGCTGGGCTGGGTGCTGGAGACCACCCTCGCCGCCATCCGCACCCGCCGCTATGTGGACCGCAGCGTGCTGTTCGGCCCCTGGTGCATCATCTACGGCGTCTCCGGCGTGCTCATCACCGTGGGCCTGTGGGAACTGCGCGGGAACCTTCTGTTCCTGTTTATCGGCAGCGCCGTGCTGGCCACGGTGGTGGAATGGCTGGCCGGGCATCTGCTGGAAAACGTGAGCCACACCCGCTGGTGGGACTACTCCAACCGCCGCTTCAACCTGGACGGCTACATCTGCCTGAGCGCCTCGGTTTTGTGGGGCCTGCTGGGCGCGGTGATGGTGCGGTGGGGCGCCCCCCTGCTCACCGGGCTGTATGACCTGATGCCCTCGCTGGCGCGGGGCATCCTGCTGTGGACGCTGGCGGCGCTGCTGGTGGTGGACGGCATCGCCAGCGTGCTGACCCTGGCGGGCGTGGCGCACAAGCTGCCCGCCCTGCAGCGCACCGGCCGCCGGCTGGACGCGGTGAGCGCCCGGCTGGGAGGCTGGATCCTCACCCGCACCGAGCGGCGCATCCAGAAGGCCTACCCCGCCGCCAGCTTCGTGCACGCAAAGCGGCAGAAGGCCACGGTGTTCGCCGCCGGCTGCAGCTTTGCCAAGCTGTTTTTGCTGTTTTTTATCGGCGCCTTTCTGGGCGATGTGGTGGAGACCATCTTCTGCCGGGTCACCGGCGGGGTGTGGATGAGCCGCAGCAGCGTGGTGTGGGGGCCCTTCAGCCTGGTGTGGGGTCTGGCGCTGGCCCTGGCCACCCTGCTGCTCTACCGCTACAAGGACAAGCCCGCCAGCTTCCTCTTCGTGGCGGGCACCGTGCTGGGCGGCGCCTACGAGTACCTGTGCAGCGTGTTCACCGAGCTGGTGTTCGGCACCGTCTTCTGGGATTACAGCAAGATCCCCTTCAACCTGGGCGGGCGCATCAACCTGCTCTACTGCTTTTTCTGGGGCTTTGCGGCGGTGGCCTGGTTCAAGGTGGCCTATCCCCCCTTCTCCCGCTGGATCGAGTCCATCCCCATCCTGCCGGGGCGAATCCTCACGGCGGTGCTGGTGGTGTTCATGGTCGCCAACGTCTCCATGAGCGCCCTGGCCATGGGCCGCTACAGCCAGCGGGCCGAGGGCGTGCCCGCCACCGCCGCCTGGCAGGTGTACATGGACGAGCACTACCCCGACGAGACGATGCGGCGCATCTACCCCAACGCCATCCGCACCGACTGACGTTCACAAAGAAGGCCCCCGGCTGTGCCGGGGGCCTTCTTTGTTGGGCGCGCAGCAGGCCCTCGCGCTTTTGCGCGGGGGCCTGCTGTCAAACTTTATTCCTCGCTGTCGCTCTCCGGGGTGCTCTGGCTGTCCGACGCGGGCTCGGAGGTCTCTCCGTCCGCTGCCGCGCTGTCGGAGGCGGGCTCCCCCTCCGCGGCCGTGCTGTCGGAGGCGGGCAGGCTGCCCGCGCCCTCGGCGATGGCGCTGGTGGGATCGAAGTACTCCTCGTAGTCCATGTCGGTCTCGGGAGCGCTGGCGGCGGCGCTGGAACTGGGCTTCATATCGCTGAGCTCCAGGGCGCACAGGTAATAGGTGCCGTCGGTCTTTTCAAACACATAGTCCATGTATTTGGTGGGCTCGGTGGGCGCGGAGAGGCTGAAGTCCCCGTTGAGGCCCGGGGCGGGCACATAGCCCACCGTCACATACAGCTTGCCGCTCTTTTTGTCCAGCTTTTCCACCTTGGGGGTGTACATTCCCACCTGGCCGGTGACCGGGATGAGGTAGCACTGCTTTTCCTCGTCGTACTCAAAGGTCATGTCGCCGGCCACGTTGTTGAAGGTCTCGTGGGTGAGTTTGTAGTCCGGCCCGAAGAGGGAGGCCGCCGCGGCGTCCACCTCCACGGCGGGCAGCAGCAGGCTGTCGGTGTTGGGGTCACGCTCGTAGGCGTCCAGCCCGGTGGCACTGGCCTGGGCGGTGGACACCGCCGACCAGATGGCCGCCTCCTTGAAAAGGGCCGGGTCGGCCTGGTCCAGGTCCTCAAAGGGCAGCGGGTCCAGCATGACCAGCGCCTGCAGCCGCTGCTCGTAGGCCAGTTTTTCCTCGGTGTCGTCAAAGAGCACCGCCACGCCGTTCACCGCCGTGGCCACGACGGTAAAGGCGCCGATCAGCACCAGCACGCAGATGCCAAGGCCCAGCCACTGACGGGCGCGCCGGCGCTTGTGGCGCTCGTGTTCCTGTTGCGAAACGGTATTTGCCATGGGTGTTCTGTCCCCTCCTTGCATGGGATGGCGGTCAGCGGATCTGGCCGCTGCCCAGAATGATGTATTTGTAGCTGGTGAGTTGGGCGAGGCCCATGGGCCCCCGGGCGTGGAGCTTCTGGGTGGAGATGCCCATCTCACAGCCCAGGCCGAACTCGCCGCCGTCGGTAAAGCGGGTGGAGGCGTTCACATAGACCGCCGCGCTGTCCACCATGCGGGTAAAGGCCGCGGCCGCCGCCTCGTCGGCGGTGACGATGGCCTCGCTGTGGCCGGTGGAGTGCCGGGCGATGTGTTCGGCGGCCGCCTTTACGCTGTCCACCACCGCCACCGCCAGGATGTAGTCCAGAAACTCGGTGTCGAAATCCTGGGGGCCCGCCGGGGTGCCGGGGATGATGGCCGCGGCGGCCTCGTCCAGCCGCAGCTGCACCGGCACAAGGCCCTTTTGCTGCCGCTCGTCCACCAGGCGGCGGCGCAGCAGGGGCAGAAACTCCTTCGCCACCTCCCGGTGCACCAGGCACACCTCGGCGGCGTTGCACACCGAGGGCCGGCTGGTCTTGGCATTTTCCACGATGTCCAGCGCCATGGCCGGATCGGCGGCTTTGTCCACATAGATGTGGCAGATGCCGGTGCCGGTCTGGATGACGGGCACCGTGGCGTTCTCCACACAGGCGCGGATGAGCCCCGCCCCGCCCCGGGGGATGAGCAGGTCCACCAGGCCGGTGGCCTGCATCAGTTCGGTGGAGGAGGCGCGGCTGGTGTCCTGCACCAGGGCCACCAGGTCCTCGGGCAGGCCCGCGTCCGCCAGGCCCAGCTTCAGGGCGTCGACGATGGCGTTGTTGGAGCGGAAGGCCTCCTTGCCGCCCCGCAGCACACAGGCGCTGCCGCTCTTGACGGCCAGCGCCGCCGCGTCGCTGGTGACGTTGGGCCGGCTCTCGTAGATGATGGCGATGACCCCCATGGGCACGCTCACCTGCCGGATGACCAGCCCGTTGGGGCGGGTGGTCTCGCTCAGCACCCGGTCCAGCGGGTCGGGCAGGGCGGCCACGGCCTCCACGCCGGCGGCCATGGCCTCCACTCTCGCTTCGTCCAGTCGCAGGCGGTCCAGCATCACCGGGGCCACGGTGGCCCTGGCGGCCTCCAGGTCCTCCGCGTTGGCGGCCAGGATGGCGCCGCACTCGCTGCGCAGCCGGGCAGCCATGGCCCGCAGCGCCGCGCTGCGCTCCTCGCCGCCGGCCAGGGCCAGCGCGCCCATGGCGCTGCGGGCGGCCAGCAGAAGTTCACGGGTGGTGGTCATTGGCTGCCTCCCTTCCGGGCGAGGAAGCGGGTGCCCGCTTCGCCCCCCTCAAACACGGTATAAAGCACCTCCGGGTCACGGCCGTTGGCGATGACCATGTCCGCCCCGGCCTCGGTGACGATCTGCCCCGCCCGGAGTTTGGTGGCCATGCCGCCGGTGCCCAGGGCGCTGCCGGCCCCGCCGGCCAGCGCCACGATGTCCGGCGTGATGGCCTGGACCCGGCGCAGCAGCCGCGCCTCGGGGTGGGTGTGGGGGTCGGCGGTGTACAGGCCGTCGATGTCGCTCAATATCACCAGCAGCTCCGCCTCCAGGCTGCGGCACAGCCGGGCGGCCAGGGTGTCGTTGTCGCCCACGGCGATCTCGGCGGTGCTGACGGTGTCGTTCTCGTTCACGATGGGCAGCGCCCCCAGCTCCAGCAGGCGGGCCAGGGTGTTGTGCAGGTTGCCGCTGCGCACAGGGTCCGCCAGATCCTCGCTGGTGATGAGGATCTGGGCGACGGTGTGGCTGTACTCGGAAAAAAGTTTGTCGTAGGTGTACATCAGTTCGCACTGGCCCACGGCGGCGGACGCCTGCTTGGTGGGCATGTCCGCCGGGCGGCCGGGCAGGCCCAGCTTGCCCACCCCCATGCCGATGGCCCCGGATGACACCAGAATGATCTGGTGGCCGGCGTTTTTCAGATCGCTGAGCACCTTGCACAGCCCCTCGATGCGGCGGATGTTCAGCCGCCCCGTGGCGTGGGCCAGCGTGGAGGTGCCCACCTTGACCACAGCTTTCATGCCCGGCCCCCCCTCTTTGCAGTCGGATACAGATTAAAGTATAGCATAATCCGGCCCGCAACACAAACGCTCAAAGATGGACTTTTTGTGAAATAATGGTATAATTGCCCCAGAGACGACGGAAGCGGCCGTTTGCGCTCGCTGCCGGGAGAAAAAGAGGTTATGGCGATGTACCGATTCACCAACGATTACAGCGAGGGGGCCCACCCCTCCATCCTCAAGGCCCTGGCCGACACCAACCTGGAGGGCAACCTGGGCTACGGGTACGACCCCCACTGCGAACACGCCGCCGCGCTGATCCGCTGCAAGATCGGCCGGCCGGACGCCGACGTGCACTTTCTGGTGGGCGGCACCCAGACCAACACCACCTGCATCTGCGCCTTTCTGCGGCCCCACGAGGCGGTGATCGCGGCCAGCAGCGGCCATGTCTGCGTGCACGAGACGGGGGCCATCGAGGCCACCGGCCACAAGTGCGTGGCGATGCCCGCCGCGGCCGGCGGCAAGCTGACCCCGGAACTGGTGCGGGCGGCGGTGGAAGCCCACACCGACGAGCACATGGTGAAGCCCCGGCTGGTGTATGTGAGCAACACCACCGAGACCGGCGGGGTCTACACCGCCGCCGAACTGCGGGCCCTGCGGTCCGTGTGCGACGAACTGGGCCTGCTGCTCTATCTGGACGGCGCCCGCCTTGCCAGCGCCCTGGCCTGCGGCGGCGCGTCGATGGAGGAACTGGGCGAAGTGTGCGACGCCTTTTACATCGGCGGCACCAAGAACGGCGCGCTGTTCGGCGAGGCGGTGTGCATCCTGAACCCGGCCCTGAAGCCGGATTTCCGCTACATCCTCAAGCAGCGGGGCGGGATGCTGGCGAAGGGCTGGCTGCTGGGCATCCAGTTCGAGCAGCTGATGCAGAACTGCCTTTACGAGGAACTGGGCGAGCACTCCACCCGGCTGGCACAGCAGCTGTCGGCGGGCCTGGCCGCCCTGGGGGTGGAATTCCTGTTCGACAGCCCCTCCAACCAGATCTTCCCCATCCTGCCGGACGAGGTACTGGCGAAACTGGAGGGCGCCTTCCACTGGGAGGTGACCGCGGTGCCCGCCCCCTGCCGCACCTGCGTGCGCCTGGTGTGCAGCTGGGCCACCGAGCAGGCGGCGGTCACCGCCTTCCTGCTGGCGGTGGAGGGGGCCCTGAAGGACTGCCCGGCCTGTCTGTAAAAACTCACAAAGAAAGGCAGCCCGCCTGCATCGCGCAGGCGGGCTGCCCTTTTTGATTCATCGAAGCCGCTCCCTGCCGGCCGGGGCGGGAGCAGCGCGGGTCACGGCGCGGGGGTGGGGTTCAGCATGCCCAGCTCCTCCATGGCCTTTCGCTCCTTTTCCGCGATATCGGCGGCAGTGTCGGCGTCGGGGATGAAGGGCCCGCCCACCGGCGCGCCGTCGTTCGGGTCGGGCATGTAGCAGCGGATGGTGTAGCTTTCCAGCGCCGGGCCGGGCACGCCCTCGTTGATTTGGTGGCTCAGCACACACTGGGAGTCCATGTGCAGTTCCAGCAGGGTGCCGGCGTAATACGCATTGTCCACTTCGGTGAAGCTGGCTTCCAGCACGCCGGGCAGCGTTTTGATCTGTTCCGTCAATGCCGGGTCGGGGGCAGCGGTGTTGTGGAAGAGCACCGCCATCCGGTAATCGCCGCCCGCTTCGTTGGTCCAGACCGGCGGGAAGTAGAGTTCCGTGCCCGTCCAGCTTTCATTTTCCTCGGCGGGTTCAAGGCGGAAGGTCACCGCATCCCCGGTGACGGTGCACTCCCCGAAGGTATAGTGGTCGTCCACCACAGAGCACTCCCGGCCGTAAATGCCCTGAGGATACACAAACTCGTTGTTTTCATAGCTCACCGCTTCGCCCGTGTTCAGGTCCACCTTGAACACGCCCATGCCATTGTGCATCACCTCGTCGCCCCCGTGGATGACGCCGTCGGTGAGGACGTTCAGCAAGCCTGCGTGGTCCACGTACATCCCGTCCACCGAGCTGTTGTCCGGCAGGGTGATGTAAAAGGCGCTGCCGTCCGGCTTTTCCACCAGCAGCGCGGCCACATTCGGCAGTTCCAGCGAGGAGTAGACGGTGCACTCCGGAAAGTCGTTCACCTCGTAGCTGCTTTCAAAGCGGGTGATCTCCACGTCCACGCCGCATTGGCCCAGCAGGGCGCGGATGTGGTCCTGCCCCGTTTCCTCGGTTTGCACAGCGGGCGCGGAGGTGCTTTCCATACTTTCCGCGGGAGGCGCGGCGCAGGCCGAAAGAGCCAGCAGGCCCGCGGCGATGGCAAGACATACGGCTTTTTTCATGGGAGATATCCTCCTTTTTCATTTCCTTGGCGCTCTATGCTGAAAACGGCGCGGGCGGGGCAAAAATCGCTTTTTTGCCGGGATTCGGCCCCTTTCTCTCTTTTGCACAAAAAGGCCCGCATGGATTGCATGCGGGCCTTTGGTCTTGCTTTGGGGACAGCCCGCCTTTTTGTGGAACCGGGTGCCGTGGGAAAGCAATGATTATACCAACTGTAATATTTAGCGGTTTTTGTACATCTCTTCGTAATACTTCTGGTAGTTGCCGCTGGTGACGTTGGCCATCCATTCCTCGTGGGACAGGTACCAGTCGATGGTCTTGACGATGCCCACCTCAAAGATGGTCTCGGGGTACCAGCCCAGCTCGTTCTTGATCTTGGTGGGGTCGATGCCGTAGCGGCGGTCGTGGCCAAGGCGGTCGGCCACATACTTGATGAGGCCCTCGTTGATGCCGTCGTCCGCGAGGCGCTCGTGCAGCTGGGCGATGATGGTCTTGACGATGAAGATGTTGGGCCGCTCGTTGTGGCCGCCCACGTTGTACACTTCGCCCACCCGGCCGCCGTTTGCCACCATGTCGATGGCCTTGCAGTGGTCCTCCACATACAGCCAGTCCCGCACGTTCATGCCGTCGCCGTACACCGGCAGCTGCTTGTGGTGCTTGACGTTGTTGATCATCAGCGGGATGAGTTTTTCGGGGAACTGGTAGGGCCCGTAGTTGTTGGAGCAGCGGGTGATGTTCACCGGCATGCCATAGGTGTCGTGGAAGGCCATCACGAACATGTCGGCGCTGGCCTTGCTGCTGGAATAGGGGCTGTGGGGGCAAAGCGGCGTGGTCTCGGTGAAGTAGCCCTCCGCCCCCAGGCTGCCGTAGACCTCGTCGGTGGACACCTGCAGGTACTTTTTGCCCTCGGCCCATTTGCCCTCTTTCAGCCAGGCGTTCTTGGCGCACTGCAGCAGGTTCACGGTGCCCAGCACGTTGGTCTCCACGAAAATTTCGGGGTTGGTGATGCTGCGGTCCACATGGCTCTCGGCGGCAAAGTTGATGACATAGTCGAAATCGTACTGTTCAAACAGGCCCGTCACCAGCGCCCGGTCGCAGATGTCCCCCTGCACGAACACATGACGCGCATCGCCCTCCACGTCCTTCAGGTTCTCCAGATTGCCGGCGTAGGTGAGTTTGTCAAGATTTACAAGAAGTATATCCTTGTACTTATTCAGCATATAGTAGACAAAATTCGAGCCGATAAAACCGGCGCAGCCGGTGATGAGGTATTTTTTCATGGGGGTATCCCTTTCCTTTTTATTTCAGGCCGTTCTCGCCGTCCCAGTGGTCGAAATAGCATTGCAGGGCCTCCTGCCAGGGGCGCATCTCGTTGCCCACGGTGCAGGCAAGCATCCGGTTTTCCAGCGCGCTCCAGGCGGGGCGGGTGGCGGCGGCGGGGTGCTTGGCGGCGTACTCGGCGCTGGTGCAGGGGGTCACTTCGGCGTCCACCCCTGCCAGGCGGATGATCTCTTTGGCGAAATCATACCAGCTGCAAACGCCCTCGCCGGTGCAGTGGTAAACGCCGTAGTCGTGGCTCACCGCCAGCTTGAGGATGTGATGGGCCAGGTCCTCGGCGTTGGTGGGGTTGCCCAGCTGGTCGTTCACCACCTCCAGTTTGCCGAACTTTCTGCCGGCGTTCACCATGGTCTTGACGAAATTCTTGCCGTTGTAGCCGTAGAGCCAGGCAGTGCGCACGATGAACCAGCGATGGCAGAAATTGCGCACATACTCCTCCCCCAGGGCCTTGGTGCGGCCGTAGGCGCTCACCGGGCCGATGGGGCGGCTTTCGTCCAGAGGGGTGTCGCCCTCGCCGCTGAACACATAGTCGGTGGAGACGTGGATGAGCCGCGCCCCCACCCGCTCGGCGGCCTGGGCCAGATGGGACGCCCCCATGGCGTTCACCTTGAAGGCGGCGTCGGGGCTGGTCTCGCAGCCATCCACATTGGTGAAGGCGGCGCAGCTGATGATGGTGTCCGGCTGGTGACGGCGCACAAAGGCGATGGTGGCCGCCCGGTCGGTGATGTCCAGTTCGGCCACGTCGGTGGCCAGCACGGTGGCGTTTTTCAGCCGCTCGGGCAGCGGGCCCAGGCTGCTGCTGCCCTCGGCCAGCTGCCGCTGCAGTTCGGTGCCCAGCTGGCCGCCGGACCCGGTGATCAGGATCTTCATCTGCGTTCCTTCCTTCTTATTCTCAATAGCGAATTTTGGCGTCGGCCACCCGTTTCAGATGCTCGCCGTAGGGGCTTTTGCCGTAGCGGGCGGCGCTTTCCAGCAGTTTTTCCTTGCTGATCCAGCCGTTCTTATAGGCGATCTCCTCGGGGGCGCTGATCTTGATGCCCTGGCGCTTTTCCACCATGCGCACAAAGTCGGCGGCGTCCACCAGGCTGTCCATGGTGCCGGTGTCCAGCCAGGCGAAGCCCCGGCCCAGCAGCTGTACGTCCAGCTTGCCCTCCTCCAGATACATGGCGTTGAGGGTGGTGATCTCCAGCTCGCCCCGGGCGCTGGGCCTGACCTTTTTGGCCTGGGCGCTCACCCGGTTGTCGTAGAAATACAGGCCGGTGATGGCGTAGTTGCTCTTGGGTTCCTTGGGTTTTTCCTCCACGCTGATGACCTTGCCCGCCTCGTCGAACTCCACGATGCCGAAGCGTTCGGGGTCGTTGACGTAGTAGCCGAACACGGTGGCCCGGCCGTTCTGCTCGGCGTTGTTCACCGCCGCCTTCAAAATGCGGGAGAAGCCGTTGCCATAGAAGATATTATCCCCCAAAATCATGGCGCAGCAGTCGCTGCCGATGAATTCTTCCCCCAGCAAAAAGGCCTGGGCCAGCCCGTCGGGGCTGGGCTGCACCTTGTAGGACAGATGCAGCCCGTACTGGCTGCCGCCCCCCAGCAGGTGTTCGAAGCGGGGGGTGTCCTCGGGGGTGGAGATGATGAGGATGTCCTGGATGCCCGCCAGCATCAGGGTGGACAGGGGGTAGTAGATCATGGGCTTGTCGTACACCGGCAGCAGCTGCTTGGAGGTGACCATGGTCAGCGGGTACAGACGGGTGCCGGCGCCGCCGGCGAGAATGATGCCTTTCATGCCATTCGCTCCTTTTTCGGGGCGCCGAGGGCGCCCCCGATTCTTGCGGCTTACCACAAAGCGGAGCCACTTCCGCTGTATACAGTGTTACAGGGCCGCGCCGCGGCGGGCGGGCCGAAGGCCTTTACAGCCGAAAGCCCCACTTGCAAAAATAACGGCCCATGCTTTTGAGCTGCTGCAAGAAGGGTTTGAGGCTTTTCTGGGGGGCGCGGTGCCAGGCGTGGCAGGCGGTGAACTGGGGCAGGTAGTAAACGAGGCCCTTTTGCCTTGCCTTCTGGGTGATGTCCGCGTCCTCCACATACATGAAGTATCGTTCGTCAAAGCCGCCGATGGCCTTGAACACGGCGGTGCGCATGCAGAAAAAACTGCCGGTGCAGAACTCGATGGCCGTGGGTTTGGAGAGGTCCTCGTCCAGCATGGCGTAGTGGTCGCCGAAGCGTTTCAGGCCCGGCACACCCTGCCGGGCGGCCAGGCCCAGCACGCCGGGCTTGCGCTTGGGCAGCACCTGCTCCCGCCCGTCGGGGAAGGTGAGGCGCGGGGTGGCCATCACCGCCTCGGAGTGCTCCTCCAGCCAGCCGCAGATGCCGCCCAGCACGTCGCTCTCCACAAAGATATCCGGGTTGAGCACAAAATGGTAGTCGCTGTCCAGCAGGGGCAGCACCTGGTTGTGCCCCGCGCCGAAGCCCAGGTTCTTTTCCAGCCGCAGCACGGTGACATTCGCCGGCCAGGGGTGGGCAGCCAGCGCTTCGCCCGCCCCGTCGGGGCTGGCGTTGTCCACAAGATAGAGGGAAAGGGGCGCGGCGGTGTACCGCAGCACCGACTGGGCGGCGCGGATGACCTCGTCGGCCCCGCCGTAACACACGATGCAGGCGCTGATCTTCACCCCGCCGCCCCCTTCCGAAATCCCAGAAATAGTCGAGTATAGTATACCACAAAGGCGGCGCAGGGGCAACCATGGCGCGGGGCGGCCTTGTTGTCAAAGCCCTCCAAGGATGGTACAATGATGCTGCAGGAACGGCCTGCCCCCGCAGGGGCCCCCTTTGCCTTGCGCGGACGGCCGGAGCCTCCGCCCTTTTTTGCCGCCGGGGCGGCACGGAAAAGCGGTCCTTCGGGAGGTGTGTTCTCGTGTTTGCTTCTCTCTTCTTTGCCGTCGTCGCCGCGGTGAAGCTCTGGCGCGGCGTGACCCGGCTGCTGGGCCGGCGGCCCTCCAAAGAGGTGCTGACGGGCACCCATGTTCCCCTGTACGACAAGGCGTCCGGGGCGTGCGACCTGCTGGCCGCGCTGGGCTTTGGCCTGCTGAGCGGCGGAAATTTCTATCGGAACGTGCTGGAGCTGCCGCTGCCGGGCTGGGTGCTGGGCGCGCTCTTCGGGCTGGCGGTGCTGATGCTCCTGTTGGCGCTGGTGGCCGATACGGTTTTTCGCCAGGAAAACTTCTATTGAATCCCGCCGCTTTGCGGCATGAAAAAGCCGCCGCCCTTCCCCACGGAAGAGCGGCGGCTCTTGTTTTATTCTGCTCAGCCCTGCTGCTTGCGCTTGGCCTCGATGGCGGCCAGAGCGTCCTTGCGGCTCAGGTTGATGCGGCCCTGCTGGTCGATCTCGGTGACCATGACGATCAGCTCGTCGCCCACGGCGACCACGTCCTCCACCCGCTCGACGCGCTTATTATCCAGCTTGGAGATGTGCACCAGGCCCTCTTTGCCCGGGGCAATCTCCACGAAGGCGCCGAAGTTCATCAGACGGGTCACGCGGCCCTTGTAGATGGCGCCGATCTCCGGGTCCTCCACAATGGTCTTGATGGTGTGGATGGCCCGGTTGGCGTCGTCCACGTCGATGGCGGAGACGAACACATGGCCGTCCTCCTCCACGTCGATCTTGCAGTTGCAGTTGGCGCAGATCTCCTGGATGACCTTGCCGCCCTTGCCGATGACGTCCTTGATCTTGTCCACGGGGATGACCATGGACAGCATCTTGGGCGCGTACTTGGACAGCTGGGGACGGGGCGCGCCGATGACCGGCAGCATGATCTCGTCCAGGATGTAAAGGCGGCCCTTGCGGCACTTCTCAAAGGCCTCCTCGATGATCTCGTAGGTCAGGCCGTCGATCTTGATGTCCATCTGGATGGCGGTGATGCCCTTGTGGGTGCCGCCCACCTTGAAGTCCATGTCGCCGTGGAAGTCCTCCACGCCCTGAATGTCCAGCATGGTCATCCAGCGCTCGCCCTCGGTGATGAGGCCGCAGCTGATGCCGGCCACCGGGGCCTTGATGGGCACGCCCGCGTCCATCAGGCTCAGGGTGGAGCCGCAGATGGAGGCCTGGCTGGTGGAGCCGTTGGAGGAGAGCACCTCGCTCACCAGACGGATGGTGTAGGGGAATTCCTCCAGGCTGGGCAGCACGGGCACCAGCGCCCGCTCGGCCAGCGCGCCGTGGCCGATCTCGCGGCGGCCGGGGCTGCGGGGCGCGCGGGCCTCGCCCACCGAGTAGGGCGGGAAGTTGTAGTGATGCAGATAGCGCTTGTAGGGCTCGGTGCCCAGGTCGTCCATCAGCTGGCTGTCCTTGGTGGAGCCCAGGGTGGTGACGGTGAGCACCTGGGTCTGGCCGCGGGTGAACATGCCGCTGCCGTGCACCCGGGGCAGCAGGCCCACCTCGGCGGCCAGGGGCCGGATCTCGTTGATGCCGCGGCCGTCCACACGCTTGCCCTCGTCCAGCAGCCAGCGGCGTACCACGAACTTCTGCATCTTGTACATCAGTTCCTCGATGACCGAGGCGCCCCACTGCTCTTCGTACTGGGCTTCCAACTTCTCCCGGATGGGGGCGAGGCGGGCGTCCCGCACGTTCTTGTCGTCGGTGTCCATGGCGGCCTTGAACTCGTCCAGATACTCCGCCTTCACGGCCTCGAACAGGTCGTGGTCCAGCTCCATATCCTGAAACTGCTTCTTGGGCTTGCCGATCTCGGCCACGATGCCGCCAATGAACTCGATGATCTTCTTGATCTCCACATGGGCGGCCTTGATGGCGTTCAGCATGGTGACCTCGTCCACCTCGTTGGCGCCCGCCTCGATCATCACGATCTTCTTCTCGGTGGCGGCCACGGTGAGCTGCAGGTCGCTCTTGCCCCGCTGCTCCAGGGTGGGGTTCACCACCAGTTCGCCGTCCACCAGGCCCATGAACACGCCGCCGATGGGGCCGGCCCAGGGGATGTCGGAGATGGACAGGGCGATGGAGGTGCCGATCATGCCGGTGATCTCAGGGCTGCAGTCCTGGTCCACGCTCATGACGGTCATGGTGACGCACACGTCGTTGCGCATGGTCTTGGGGAAGAGGGGCCGGATGGGCCGGTCCACCACGCGGCTGGTGAGGATGGCCTTCTCGCCGGGGCGGCCCTCACGGCGCATGAAGCTGCCGGGGATGCGGCCCACCGAGTAGAGTTTTTCCTCAAAATCCACGCTCAGGGGGAAGAAGTCGATGCCGTCCCGGGGCTTTTCGCTCATGGTGACGTTGCACAGCACGGCGGTCTCGCCGTAGCGCACCAGGCAGCTGCCGTTGGACAGCCCGCACATCTTGCCGGTCTCCACCACCAGGGGCCGGCCGGCCAGTTCCATCTGGAAGGTCTTGAAATGGGGGAAGGTCTCGCGCTTGGACGCAAATTCCAAAGCCATAGAAAAATACCTCCTGTGTTTTTTCGCGGCGGTGCCGCGGTGTGTGTTGCGGAGGGAGGGTGGCTTTAGCAATAAATCCGAGGTTCTTCAGGGCCGAAAAGCCCCCGATTTACCGCTAAAAACACGCTTCCCTCCGCCGGGCGCGGGGGACAATCGCCTGTTTTTGGCCCGGGGCCGAAAAACAGGTAAAAGGCAGGCGGTGCAAACGACCGCCTGCCTTTTGTTGCTGTGATTACTTGCGCAGGCCCAGCTTGGCGATCAGGGCGCGGTAACGCTCGATGTCCTTCTTCTTCAGGTAGGCCAGCAGGTTGCGGCGGCGGCCGACCATTTTCAGCAGGCCGCGGCGGCTGTGATGGTCATGGGGGTTGGACTTCAGGTGCTCGGTGAGGTGGTTGATGCGGGCGGTCAGCAGGGCCACCTGCACCTCGGGAGAACCGGTATCGGTCTCGTGCACGCGAGCGGATTCGATGATGACTTTCTTGTCTTCCATTGTGGTTTACCTCGTTTCCTTGATTTGCCGATGACCCGGTGCAGGGCAGCGAGGCGCTCTGTTGCAGAGCATACACCCCAAACTGAGTCACGGTAGCCATAATAGTATAGCACAGCCGGATGCGGATTACAAGGGATTTTTCGTCATCCATCCCGCCGCGGAGGATATTTTTGCCGCGTGCCGGCCCCGCCCGTGTTACAGGCGCGGGGGGCGGCATCAGCCCAGCAGATAGCCTGCCATGGGCAGGACCACGAACCCGGCGGCCAGCGCCAGCCGCAACAGGGTCAGATCCAGGGGCAGCGGTTCCCCGCCGCGCTCGGCCCGATCACCGCACAGGGCGGGGCAAAAGCGCAGGACCATGGCCGCCAGCAGCACAAAACAGACCGCCTCCGCCACCGGCAGCACCTGCTCGCGCAGGCCATAGGCCAGATTTTCCAGCCTGCTGCCCTGATGCCGCGCCAGCAGGAACCCCGCCGGAGACCACCACACCACCTTTGCGTCATAGAGCCGGGGGACCGTCAGCATCGCCCGCGCAAAGAACGCGCCGCCCGCCAGGCTGTCCAGCAGCAGCAACGGTTCACCGGGCCAGCCGCTCAACAGCAGCAGCGCTGCGCAGGGCGCCAGCAGTGCCTCCCAGTAGGGACAGATGTTCGCCGAAAGGAAGAAGCTGGCGTATCCGGCAAGATACGCCCACACCGCCCAGCGCGTCTGGCGGCCATCCTGCCCGGGGCGCAGCCAGCAGAACAGCCACAGCGCGGCCACCAGCAGCGCCAGCAGCGGCAGGCGCACATTGCCCAGGTCCAGGCCCCGCTCCAGCGCCCGCTCCAGGAACCGGCCTTCGTCGAAGCCCGTGGGGGTTTGGAGTTTATCCTGTAAAAACAGCAGCTTGGACACAAGGGTCAGCGAGCAGACCAGCACGCCGTCCCGCACCAGCGCCAGCGGGCGTTTCTGCCGCAGCAAAAGCAGCGGCACGAATACGAACAGGCCGAAATTTTTAAAGGTCACCGCCAGGGCGAACCATCCCACAAAGGCCCGGTGCTTGCCGGACAGGTAAGCCCGCAGGCCCAAAAGGGTAAAGAACACGCTGAAGATATCGATCTGCCCCACGCAGAAGGTCCCGTTGAGCAGGAACAGCGAACTGCAGAAGAGCCAAAGGGCCTGCCGCCGGCGCCTGTGGTCACAGCCCAGATCCCCGGCGATGCCGTTCAGCGCCCACACCGTCCCCGCAGCGGGCGCCAGCGTGCTGCAGCGCACCCACAGCAGCGCCAGCGCGTTGGCCTCAAAGGTGAGGCCGGTGGCCTTTTCCCACAGGTATACCGGCAGGTCCCACAGGGCAAAGGGCAGGTACACCCAGATATCATAGGGCACCTCGCCGGTGTGCTGAACGGTGTCGCCGATGGAGAGCGTCGCGCCGGTGCGGTAAAAGGCAAAAAGTTCGCCCCGCGCCAGCACGTCCCACAGGTTCATGGCGTGGCGCGCGATCAGCTGGATGTCAGTATAGTTGTAACAGAGCAGGCTGAAGAGCATCAGCGCGCCGGTCACGACCCATGGAAAAGCAGCGGGCAGCCGCCCTCCCGCGATGGGCACTTCACCCGCTGCCCGCCTACCTTGCTTGCTCATGTTCCTCCCCCGTACCGGCTTCTTTTTGGAACCAGGCCACCGCCTGCCGCGCCCAGCCCATCACCGCGTCCCGCAGCTGGTCGGTGCTGTCAAAACGGCGGCTCTCGGCTATGTAGTCCAGGAACTCCACCGTCACCCGCTCGCCGTACAGCTGGCCGGAAAAGCCGGGCAGGAAGGTCTCGCAGGTGGCCCCCTCCCCCGTCTTGTTCACGGTGGGCCGCTCGCCGAAGCCGGTGGCCCCGGGGTGCCATGCGCCCTCCACCAGCGCCCGGGTCACATAGACGCCGTAGCGCGGGTGGGCGAAGCCCTCGGGGTAGACCTGGTTCAGGGTGGGCATGCCCAGGGTGTGCCCCAGGCCCTTGCCGTGGCGCACCTCAAAGTCGATGGCATAGGGGCAGCCCAGCATGGCGTTCGCCGCCCGGATATCCCCCGCCGCCAAAGCGGCCCGGATGCGGGTGGAACTGACCGTCTCGCCCTTGTAGAGGGCCATGGGCACCACCTCCACCCGGATGCCCAGAGGGGCGCAGAGGGCCTTGAGGGCCGCCACGTTGCCGGCGGCCTTTTTGCCGAAGGTGAAGTTGTCGCCGCAGAAGACGGCCTTGGCGTTGTACATCCCCCGCAGCACATCGCCGACGAAGGCCTCGGGGGAGAGGTCGCAGAATTCCTCAAAGGGGGGCTCGAAAAAGCGGTCGGCCCCCAGTTCCTCGATGCGGCGGTGCTTTTCGCCGTCGGTGATGAGCCGGCCGCCCTTCATGATATGGCCGGCGGGCAGGCTGAAGGTGAACACCGCCGCCTCCAGCCCCTCGGCGCGGGCGCAGTCCACCGCGGCGGAGATCACCGCCCGGTGGCCGATGTGCACCCCGTCAAAAAAGCCCAGGGCCACCGCGCTGCCCCGCCCGAAGGCGGCAGGCGGCAGGGCCGTGAGCCGATGACAGATCTCCAAGGCGTTTCACGCCCTTTCCACAAACAGTTTTTCGGCGCGCAGGGTTCCGTCCCCGGCCTCGCCCAGGCCCAGGAAGGCATCGCCGGCATAGAGCCGCCAGCGCCCGGGGGCAAGGTCGGCCCGGCGCACCGGCGCGCCGTTCAACAGCCGCAGCCGCTCGGCCTCGCTCACCGCGGCGGCGGGCAGGTGGGCGAACACCGTGTCCACCCCCAGCAGGAGTTTTTCCAGCTCCCCCGCCTCTTTGGCGGCCTGGATCTTGTCCATCGTGACGCAGCTGTCCAGGGTGAACGCCCCCGCCCGGGTGCGCCGCAGCGCCGCCAGGCAGGCGGGGCAGCCCAGGGCCGCCCCCACATCCTCCACCAGGGTGCGCACATAGGTGCCCTTGCTGCACTCGATGTCGATAACGAACCGGTCGGGGGCGGTCTGTTGTGCCAGCTCCAGCCGGTAGAAGGTGACCGGGCGGGGGGCCCGCTCCACCGTTTTGCCCTGGCGGGCCAGCTTGTAGAGGGGCACGCCCCCCACCTTCACCGCCGAGTACATGGGCGGCGTCTGCATCCGGGGGCCCAGGAAGGCGGCCAGCGCCCCTTCCACCGCCGCCGCGTCGGGGATGTTCTCCCCTGCTGCCACCGGCGTGCCGGTCACATCGCCGGTGTCGGTGGCAAGGCCGAAGCGCACCTCGGCCCGGTAGGCCTTATCGTGGTCCGGCTGCAGGTCCACCGCCTTGGCGGCGGCGCCCACGAACACCGGCAGCACCCCGGTGGCCATGGGGTCCAGCGTGCCGGAGTGGCCCAGCTTGCGGGTGGCCAGCACCCCCCGCAGCTTTGCAATCACGTCGAAGCTGGTCCAGCCGGCGGGCTTGTCCACCGGCAGGATGCCGCACAGAGGACTCATTCCTCCTCCTTTGCGCCCTGGGCGCAGCGGGCCAGTTCCTTTTCCACCTCGGCCAGCACCGCGGCCTTGGCGTTGTCCAGGTTGCCCTCCAGCTCGCAGCCGGCGGCCTGCTCGTGGCCGCCGCCGCCCAGCCGCTTGGCGATGGCGCAGGCGTCCACCCCTTTGACGGTGCGGATGCTCACCTTATAGCTGCCGCCGGGCTGCTGGCGCAGGGTGACGCCCACCCGCACGCCCTCGATCTTGCGGGGCAGGCCGGTGACGCCCTCCAGTTCGGCAGCGGACACGCCGGAGGCGGCGATCTGCTCCCGCGTCATGTAGATGAGGGCGCACTGCTCGTCGAAATAGTACTCCAGGTTCTCCAGCGCGGTGCGCTCGATGGCGATGCGCCCTTTCGACTTGCTCTCGAAGAGCAGGGCATTCAATTCGCCCACCCGGGCGCCGGCCTCCATCAGCGCCGCCGCCACCTTGTGGGTGTGGGCGGTGGTGTTGTTGTAGAGGAAGCAGCCGGTGTCGGTGGAGATGCCGGTGTACAGGCAGTCGGCGATCACCGGGGTGATGGGCACCTGCATGGCCTCCAGCAGCTGATAGATGATCTCGGCGGTGGCGGCGGCCGAGGCGTCCAGATACATGGCGTCGGCGTAGCCGCTGTTGGAGCCGTGGTGGTCGATGCACAGGTCCACCCGGTCGGAATAGGGCCTTGCCCCGTCGCCGAACAGCTGGATGCCCGCCACATCCACCGCCACCACATACCCCGGCTCAAACTGGCCGGTGTACAGTTCGATCTGCATGTAGGCATACCGGGCGGGGATGGGGTCGGAGCAGAGCAGCGCCGCCGTTTTCCCCAGGCCCTTCAGGGCGTGATACAGCGCCGCGGAGGAACCCACCGTGTCGCCGTCGGGGTTTTTGTGACACAGGATCAGCACGTTCTCCGCGTGGAGCAGGCGGCTGATCAGGGTCAGCAATTCCAGAATCTCACTCATGGTTTCTCCTTCTTTCGCCGCACCCTGCGGCGGGGCCGCTTAAGCCTGCTCCTCCTTGTGGAGGTCGGCCAGCAGCTCGTTGATGTGGGCGGCGTAGGCCGCGCCCTCGTCCCGCAAAAACACAAAGCGGGGCGCCTTGCGGATGTGCATGCGGCGGGAGATCTCGGTGCGCACATGGCCGGTGGCCCGGTTGAGCGCCGCCACCGCCTCCTTGGCGGCCGCCTCGTCCCCCAGCACGCTGACGAACACCCGGGCCTGGTCCAGGTCCTGCGTGACGTCCAGCCGGGTGATGGTGAGCAGGCCGCCGGCAAGGCGGGGGTCCTTCATCTGCCCCACGATACCGATCAGCTCCCGCTTCATATCCTGGGCCAGCCGGCCCTGATTTTTCGGATTGGGCATTCTCTCACCTCGTCAGTCCCGATACTCTTCCAGGATGTAGGCCTCGAAGATATCGCCCTCTTTGATGTCGGAGAACTTCTCCAGGGTCACGCCGCACTCGTAGCCCTGGGCCACCTCTTTCACGTCGTCCTTGAAGCGGCGCAGGCTGGCGATCTCGTCCTCGGTGACCACGATGCCGTCGCGCACCACCCGGATCTTGCTGGACCGGGTGATCTTGCCCTCCAGCACATAGCAGCCGGCCACCTGGCCCACGCTGCTGATCTTGTAGACCTGGCGCACCTCCAGACGGCCCTGCTCCACCTCGCGGATCTTGGGGGCCAGCATGCCCTTCATGGCGTCGGTGACGTCGTTGATGGCGTCGTAGATCACGCGGTACATCCGCATCTCCACCTCGGCCTGGGCGGCCTCCTCCTTGGCCACGGGGTCGGGCCGCACGTTGAAGCCGATGATGATGGCGCCGGAGGCGTTGGCCAGCATCACGTCGGACTTGTTCACCGCGCCCACGCCGGTGTGGATGACCTTCACCCGCACCTCGTCGTTGCTGATCTTCTCCAGGCTCTGCTTCACGGCCTCGGCGCTGCCCTGCACGTCCGCCTTGACGATGATGTCCAGCTCCTTGCGCTCGCCCTCGGCGATCTGGCTGAACAGGTTATCCAGGGTGACCTTCTGGTAGGTGCTGAACTGGCGCTCCTTGGCCTCGGCGGCGCGCTGGTCGGCCAGTTCGCGGGCCAGCTTCTCGTCCGCCACCGCGTCGAACAGATCGCCCGCGGCGGGCACCTCGGTGAGGCCGGTGATCTCCACAGGGGTGGAGGGGCCGGCGTCCTCGATGTACTGGCCCTTGTCGTTCTTCATGGTGCGCACACGGCCCACGGCGGTGCCGGCGATGATGCAGTCGCCCTTGTGCAGGGTGCCGTTCTGCACCAGGATGGTGGCCACGGGGCCCTGGCCCTTGTCCAGCCGGGCCTCCACCACGGCGCCCTTGGCGCGGCGGTTGGGGTTGGCCTTCAGCTCCCGCACCTCGGCCACCAGGTTGATGCTCTCCAGAAGTTCGGGGATGCCCTGGCCGGTGAGGGCGGACACCGGCACGCAGATCACGTCGCCGCCCCACTGCTCGGGGACCAATTCGTACTGGGTGAGCTGCTCCATCACCCGCTCGGGGTTGGCGGTGGGCTTATCCATCTTGTTGATGGCCACGATCACCGACACCTTGGCGGCCTTGGCGTGGTTGATGGACTCCACCGTCTGCGGCATGATGCCGTCGTCGGCGGCCACCACCAGCACGGCGATGTCGGTCATGTTGGCGCCGCGGGCGCGCATGCTGGTGAATGCCTCGTGGCCGGGGGTGTCCAGGAAGGTGATGGTCTTGCCGCCGGCGGTGACCTGATACGCGCCGATGTGCTGGGTGATGCCGCCGGCCTCGCCCTCGGTCACATGGGTCTTGCGGATGGCGTCCAGGATGCTGGTCTTGCCGTGGTCGACGTGGCCCATCACCACCACCACGGGCGGGCGCTCCACCAGATCGGCGGCGCTATCCTCTTCCACCTCGAACAGCCGCTCCTCGATGGTGACGTGCACCTCTTTCTCCACCTTGGCGCCGAACTCCTCGGCCACGATGGCGGCGGTGTCGAAGTCCACCACCTCGCTGACCGAGGCCATCACGCCCAGGCCCATCAGCTTTTTGATCACGTTGCTGGCGGTCTGCTTCAGGCGGCTGGCCAGCTCGCCCACGGTGATCTCGTCGGGGATCTGCACCTTCAGCTGGGCCTTGCGGGCCTTCTCCAGCTGGATGCGCTGCAGCCGCTCGGCCTCGGTCTCCCGCTTCTTCTGGAAGGGCTGGCGGCCCCGGTTCTTGTTGTTCGCGAACTTCTGTTTGTTGCCCGCCGGGGTGGGCTTGCGGCGGTTCTCCACGTTCTTGGTGCCCGCCAGTTCGGTGTACTTCTCGTTGAATTTGTCCAGGTTCACGTCCACGGTGCGGGTGTCCACCACCTTGGTGACCACCTCCCGTTTGGGGGCGGGGGCGGCGTCCTCCGGCTTCTTCTCCGTCTTGTGGTGCTTGGGCCGGGGCATCTCCACCACGGTGCCGTCCGCCTTTTTCAGGATCTCGCTCTCCTTGGGCTTGGGCTTGGGGGCGCTGTCCAGGTAGGCGGCGAGGTCCGCCTCGGCGTTCTCCTGGGTCATGCGCTCGAAGATGTAGTTCAGTTCCGTCTCATCCAGGTTGGCGCCCACCTTCTTGGGTTCGCCCCCCAGGGCAGCCAGCAGGTCGATGATCTGCTTGGCGGGTTTGTTCAGGTCTTTGGCGACCTCGCTCACTTTGTATTTAATGATCATGCGTTGTCCTCCTTGTTCTGCTCGAGGCTGCGGCGGCACAAAACGGCCAGCTGCTCGTCGGTCACGGCGTAGACGCCCACCTTTTTCCAGGTGACGGGGCACAGGTCCGCCTGGGCGAGGGGCATCTGCAAACAGGGCACCAGATCCTCGCAATTGCGGCGCACCCGCTTTGCGGTGCCCTCGCTCACGTCGCCGGCCAGCAGCACCAGCCGGGCTTTGCCCCGGTACACGCTGTCCATCACGGCGTCGAAGCCCAGCACCAGCCTGCCCGCCTTTTTGCACAGCGACAGGGCTGCAAACAGTTTTTGGTTATTTGTCTCCACCTTGGGCTCCTTCTATCTCTTGTTCGATCCGCTCGTAGACCTCGGGCGGGATCTGCGCGTCCAGCGCGCGCTCCAGGCGTTTGGCCTTGCGGGCCTTGGCAAGGCACTGGGCGCTGGGGCACAGGTAGGCGCCCCGGCCGGGCATCTTGCCCACACGGTCCAGGGCGATCTCGCCCTGAGGGCTGCGCACGATGCGCACCAGCTCTTTTTTGGGCTTCTGCTCATTGCAGCCGGTGCAGCGGCGCAAAGGGATCTTTCGTTGTTGCACGGGGCAGCTTCCTTTCTTCTCTTAGTATGAACGGCAAAGAGGAGTTCAGTCGTCGGTGTCCTCGCCGTAATAGCCGCTCTCGGGGCGGATGTCGATGTTGTAGCCGGTGAGCCGGGCGCACAGCCGGGCGTTCTGGCCCTTGTTGCCGATGGCCAGGCTCAGCTGATGGTCGGGCACGGTGACCCGGCAGGCCTTGCGCTCGCCCTCCAGGATCTCCACCTTCAGCACCTTGGCGGGGCTGAGGGCCGCGCCGATGAACTCGGTGATGTCCTCGCTCCAGCGCACCACGTCGATCTTCTCGCCGTGCAGCTGCTCCACGATCTGATTGACCCGGGCGCCGTGGGCGCCGATGCAGGCGCCCACCGGATCCACGTTCTCGTCCTTGGACCAGACGGCCATCTTGGTGCGCACGCCCGCCTCCCGGGCGATGGCGCGAATCTCCACGGTGCCGTCGAAGATCTCGGGCACCTCCATCTCGAACATCCGCTTCACCAGCTGCTCGCTGGTGCGGCTGATGATGATGCGGGGCCCGCGCTCGGTGACGATCACGTCCTTGACGTACACCTGCACATGCTGGCCCTCGTAGAACTCTTCGCCGGGCACCTGCTCGGAGCGGGGCAGCACCGCCTCGCCCTTGCCCATGTCCAGCACCACGATGCCCCGCTCGGTGTCGATGCGCACCACCTGGGCGGTGACGATCTCGTGGGCCTTGGACTGCATCTCGCTGTACAGCTGGCTGCGCTCGGCCTCCCGGATGCCCTGCCGGATGACGTGCTTGGCGGTCTGGGCGGCGATGCGGCCGAACTCCTTGGTCTTGAGGGGGGTCACCACCCGCTGGCCCACCTGGTAGGTCTTGCGGATGGCCTGGGCCTGCTCCAGCGAAAGCTGGGTGTGGGGGTTCTCCACCTCTTCCACCACGTCCTGCACCAGGTTCACCGAGAACTTGCCGGTGGCGGGGTCGATCTCCACCAGCACGTTGTCATCCTCCACCTCGTAGTCCTTCTTGACGGCGATGACGATGGCCGCCTTGATCTTCTCGATCAGGTACTCGGGGGAGAGGCCGCGCTCCTTGCCCAGCATGTTCAGGGCCTCAAAAAACTCTGCGTTCATTTTTTCCGTTTCCTCCAATTTTGACCGGCCGCGCACACGGGCCGTAGAATTTTGTAAAGGCGCGAAAACTGCGCCGGGATCAGAACAGGTCCTCGTCGTCGCACAGCTTCACGAAGCTGGCGTTTGCGAGGGGGAAGGTGACGGGGCCCGCCGGGCCCTCCAGGGTGATGTCGCCATTGGTAAAGCCGTGCAGGATGCCCTCCAGCTCCCGTGCGCCGGAAGCGTCCGGGCGGATGAGGCGGGCGGCGATCTTCTGGCCCAGACAGGCCTCAAAATGTTCGGGCCGGGTGAGCCGCCGGCCCAGGCCCGGGCTGCCCACCTCCATGAAGTAGCTCTGGTCGATGGGGTCGGCGGCGTCGATCACCGGGTCGATGGCCCGGCTCACCGCCTCGCAGGTGTCGGTGTCCAGCGGGGTGTCCCGGTCGATGAAGATGCGAAGGAACCAGTCCGGCCCCTCCTTTTCAAAGCGCACGTCCCACAGCCGCAGGCCCATGCCCTCCACCACCGGCCGCACCAGCTGCTCCACCGTGCGCGCCGTGTTGCCGCCGCCGTTTCCTTTCGCCATGGCAAAACCTCCCAAACATGCAAAGAGAGCGAGCCTTGCGGCTCACTCTCCAGTCAAACATTCTTACTCTGGCATTATACCACGCCGTTTTTGCTTTTGCAAGCCTTTCGCGGCGCGGTTTTGGCCTTTTTGCGGGGTTTGGGGGCTGCGCCCGGCGGCTTTGGGCTTTTTGCCCGGCCGGGCGCAGCCTTTCGCGAGGCGCTTTATCCTCCGCTCACAGCGCCCACTCGCCGTTCTCAAAAATGGTCACGGTGCGGCCGTCCTTGCAGCGGCCGGTGATGGTCATGTCCGCCGCGCCCACCATCACGTCCTCGTGGACGGCGGAGTCGTTCACGCCCAGGGCCAGCAGCTCGTCCTTGCTCATGGAATTGCCGCCCTTGACGGTGCCGGGGTAGCCCGCGCCGAAGGCGATGTGGCAGGCGGCGTTCTCGTCGAAGAGGGTGTTGTAGAACAAAACGCCGCTGCGGTTGATGGGGCTGGAAGCGGGCACCAGGGCGATCTCACCGATGCGGCAAGCGCCCTCGTCGCTGGCCAGAAGTTCCGCCAGCAGTTCATCGTTCTTTTCGGCGGAGTGGGCCACCACCCTGCCGTCCTTAAAGGTCACCGAGAAGCCCTCGATCAGCTGGCCGTTGTAGACATAGGGCCTGGTGCCCTTGACCACGCCGTCCACATGCAGCCGGTGGGGCGCGGTGAACACCTCCTCGGTGGGGATGTTGGGGATGAAGGGGATGCCGTTGGCGGCCACGCCGGCCGCGCCCTCCCAGGTGTGGTCGTCCGCCAGGCCCACCACCAGATCGGTGCCGTTCGCGCTGGTCATGTGGATGCTCTCCAGGTCCAGGGCGTTCAGCTTGTCGCGGTTTTCGCTCATGCGGGCGGTGTGCGCCTTCCAGACTTCCACCGGGTCGGAGTCCGCGTCGATGCGGCAGACCTCAAAGATCAGCTGCCACAGCTTTTCCACCGCCGCCCCGGTCTCCATGCCGGGAAACACCACCGCCGCCCAGGCGGGGCTGGGGATGGCCACCACGCACCACTGGATGAGATCGTTCATGGTATAGTTGCGCCAGGGCTCCAGCGCGGCGCGGCGGGCCATGTTCACCCGGTTCAGCTTGCCCGCGTCCAGGCCCTTCAGGGCCTCGGGGTCGTCGGCGTGGATGTTCAGAACGCAGGCGCCGCCCTCGCTCTCCACATAGTCCAGATAGCTGCGCAGCAGATGGGGCTTCACGTCGCACAGCACCGCCTCGCTGGCCTTGTCCATCCGGATGCGGGTGAGCTGCTCGTCGGAATATTTCACCACCACGTCCGCGGCGCCGGCGGCAAAGGCCGCCTCGGCGCAGGCCCGGGCGAAGAAGGCAGTCTCCACCGGGCTCTGGATGATGAGGGTCTGGCCGGGGTTCACGTTCACCCCCACCTTGACGATGAATTCGGCGTACTTGTTCATCAGGTTCTTGTCCATGGATCATTCTCCTTTTCTTCGCCGCCTTGCGCCGGCGTATTTTCAGTATGGGAAGGGAAAGCCCTCACCACACCAGCGAGAGCAGGGTGGTGAGCAGGCCCGCCACACCGATGGCCACGCTGCTCATGGCGCCCTGCACCGGGCCCATCTCCATGGCGCGGCCGGTGCCGACGGCGTGGCTGGCGGAGCCGATGGCTACCCCCGCCGCCACCGGGTGCTCCTCCAACCGGAAGAGTTTGACCAGCAACGGCGCGAAGGCCGCCCCCACGATGCCGGTGAAGAGCACGCAGAGGGTGGTGACGGCGGGCAGGCCGCCGCCGGCCTCACTGAGGGCGATGGCGATGGGGGTGGTGGCGCTGTGGGGCAGCACGCTGCCGGCGAGGGAGTCGTCCATGGCCAGCAGCCGGCACAGGCCGATGGCCACCACCGCGTTGACCACCGCGCCCACGGCGCAGCCCAGCACCACCGGCCAGAAATTTTCTTTCAGCACCTGGCGCTGGCGCCAGACCGACAGGCCCAGCGCCGCGGTGGCGGGCAGCAGCAGCATGTCCAGATAATCGGCGCCCTTATAAAACCACTCCAGCGGGATGCGGAAGGCCGCCAGCGCCGCCACCGTCAGGGCGATGGCCACCAGCAGCGGGTGGATCAGCGGATTTTTGCACTTGGCTGCCACCCACAGACCGATCTGCCACGTCAGGGCGCAGAGCACAATGCCAAAGACGTTGTTGTCACAGATGAGTTCTTTCATGACGCACTCCTTTCTGGATGCGCTGCACCAGCCGCACGGTGAGGGCGGCGGCAGCAAAGGTAAAAAACCCGCTGACAACGCAGACCGCCGCCAGGGCGACGCCGCTCTCGGCCAGCACGTCCAGATATTCCAGCAGGCCCACGCCTGCGGGCAAAAAGAGGAAGGTCAGGTTTTTCTGCAAAAAATCACACACGCCGGCCACCGAGCCCTCTTTGACAAGGCCGACGCCCAAAAGGCCGGCCAGCAGCAGGATGGCCAGCACGCTGGCGGGCAGGGTGAAGGGCAAAAGGCCGCTCACCACGGTGGCGGCAAGACAGATGCCGAACACAATAAGAATCTGACGGATCACGTTCATTTGCTGTTTCTCCTTGATCCACGCAAAGAGGGCCTGCCGCTGCTGGCAGGCCCAGGGGGGTTGGTTGCGCGGGGGTTCAGAATTCGATCTTTTTCTCGATGTAGTCCTTGACCTGGTCGATGGGCAGACGCACCTGCTCCATGGTGTCCCGGTCGCGGATGGTCACGCAGCCGTCGCCGGCCTTTTCGCCGTCGCCGAAGGTGTCGAAGTCCACGGTGACGCACAGGGGGGTGCCGATCTCGTCCTGGCGGCGGTAGCGCTTGCCGATGGAGCCGGTCTCGTCGTAGTCCACCATGAAGTACTTGGCCAGCTGCTGCCAGATGGGCCGGGCCTGCTCGCCCAGCTTCTTGCTCAGGGGCAGCACCGCCGCCTTGTAGGGCGCCAGCGCCGGGTGCAGCCGCAGCACCACCCGCTTGTCGTTCTTGGCCTCGTCCACGATCTCCTCGTCATAGGCCTCGCACAGGAAGGCCAGGGCCACCCGGTCGGCGCCCAGGCTGGGCTCGATGACGTAGGGGATGTAGTGCTCGCTGGTCTCCGGGTCGAAGTATTCCAGGCTCTTGCCGCTGGCCTCCTGGTGGCGGCCCAGGTCGTAGTCGGTGCGGTCGGCGATGCCCCACAGCTCGCCCCAGTCGGTGAAGGGGAAGGCGTACTCGATGTCAGTGGTGGCGCGGGAGTAGAAGGCCAGCTCGGCGGGGTCGTGGTCCCGCAGGCGGAGGTTCTCCTCCTTGATGCCGAGACTCAGCAGCCAGTTCTTGCAGAAGTCCTTCCAGTAGGCGAACCACTCCAGGTCGGT
>DSLFC04102__coassemble_490_pt1 | contig 92613 bp, 86 predicted proteins | sample DSLFC04102__metabat2_high_PE_037 | metagenome-assembled genome bin DSLFC04102
ATCAAACCGCCGGGAGCGCCGCTTTTTGCGGGCCCGTGGCTTTGCGGCCCTCCGGGCCGCCGGTCAAAAGCCGAGGCTCAGCCCCAGCAGGAACATCCCGTAATAATAAGTGGCCAGGTTGGCGGCGTGGACCGCCGGATGGGAGGTGCGGTAGAAATACAAAAACAAAATCAGCAGGTCCGACACCCAGAACAGCGCCGCGCCCGCCAGCACCAAAAAGCACCAGGGCTGGCCCAGGCCCAGGGCCAGCTGGAACCCCTTGCCCAGAAAGGCGGACACGAAGGACGCATAGATCGCCGCCATGGGCAGCAGGCGGCCAAAGCGCATCCCGGGCAGCCGGCTCAGCGCCAGCACGCCCAGCGCCCCGGCCACCGCCGCGACCGGCACCGGCCAGCTCACGGGCTGCAGGCGGCACAGGCCCCAGACGAACAGCCCGTGCCCTGCCAGAAAGCACACTCCTCCGGCCACGAACCAGGGCAGGCGGCGGCGCCGGTTGTAGATCGCCAGCAGCACATCGCCCACGACACAGCAGCCGAAGGCCGGCGCAAGATGCACGAACGCCTCCGGCCGGCTGCCCACCCGCGCCGAAACGGCGGCCACCGCCACAAAGAGCAGGCTGCACAGGATCTTTTCCGCCAGATAACTTTTTTTCGGCGAACAGGCTTTTCGGATGAGCAGGCACTGGGCGGCGGTGTAGACCAGCAGCATTCCCAGGATGAGGGCGATGTTCATGGGCGTTCTCCTTTATCGGCCCGCCCCGCCGGCATGGGCGGGAGCGGTTGTTTCGGTCCCTTCAAGGATACCACAAAGCGCGGGCCTTGTCTGCCGAAAGGGGCGTGAAAATCTTGTACGCTGCCGGCGGGTCGTCGACCGCGCTCCCTTCCCGCCCCCGCCGGTGGGCCGCAAGACAGCGCCCGGGGCTTCAGAAGAGCCGGCGTCCCGCCACATATTTTGCCAGAGGCAGCCCGTCGGAGAGCCACACCACCCGCTCCAGCCGCTCGGCCAGGGTGCACTGCCGGGTGGTGGGCAGGCCAGCGTCGTCCATGACGATCGCGTCAAATTCATAGCCGGGCTCAAAGCTGCCCACCTTGCCGAAGAAGGCCCCGCCGCCCTTGGTGGCGAGATAGAGCGCTTCCGTCAGGGTGAGGGCGGGCAGGCTGTCGTCCACCAGGCGCCAGCGCAGTTTGGAACACTGGATGGCGTCGGTCATGGCGCGGAAGATGGACAGATGGGCGCCGCCGGCCACATCGCTGCCCAGGCCCGCCTTCTGCCCTTCCCGCAGCCAGGCGCGCACGGGGGCAATGCCGGAGGACACGTTCATGTTGGACTGGGGACAGTGGGCGAGGAACACGCCCCGCTCCTTCATCAGCGCCCGCTCCTCCTCGCCGCTCCAGATGCAATGGGCCATCACGGTGGGGCATTCGCCGCCGAACAGCCCCGGCTGCGCATACGCCGCGCCATAGAAAGGGGCTGCGGGGCGCAGCTGCCGGACCCAGGCAATCTCGGACAGGTTCTCCGACAGGTGGGACTGCATCGCGGCGCCGTATTCCCGCCGCAGCTGCCCCAGGCCGTCCATCAGCCGCTGGGAGCAGCTGGGAATGAAGCGTGGGGTGATGGCCGGGCGCACGCCGGAAAATCCGGCGCTCTCCTCCAGCCAGCGGCGGGTCTCGGCCAGTGAGCCCTCTGCTGTTTCCCGCAGATAGTCCGGGCAGTTGGAGTCCATGTTCAGCTTGCCCACGAACCCCCGCAGGCCGGCCTTTTCCAGCAGTTCCATCAGCCGCAGGGTGGCGGGCCGGTGCACCGTGGCAAAAACGCAGGCCCGGGTGGTGGCGCTGCGGGTGAGTTCCTCGGCAAAGACCCGGTAGGCGGCATCCGCATAGTCCATGCCGGCAAAGCGCGCCTCCTCCGGAAAGGCGTTTTGTTCCAGCCAGTCCAGCAGTTCCATGTCCATCCCCAGACCCCGGTAGGCGTACTGGCTGGCATGGACGTGCAGATCCACCAGGCCGGGCAGGATGAGCCGATCGCCATGGTCGTGCAGGGGAATGCCCCGGAATCGTTCGGGCAATTCTGTAAAAATGCCCGCCACGAGCTCCTTCTCACAGACCAGGTATTGCTGCGGCCGCAGTTCCAGCCGGCCGCAGGCAGGTGTATAAAGGATGTTGCCCCGCAGGGCAAAGGTCAGTTCCATCTTGTTCTCCTTGAGTTTGATGAGCGCGCCGTTCCGCCGGGCGCGGGGCGCGCCGCAGACCATTGTACAAAAATAATGCGGTCCGCACAAGGGGGCGGCCGCTGGAAACACCTGCCTGCCCCCATCGCCCTCCGGACACGGCGGCCCCCCTGGTGCATTGGTCTTTCCGCGCCAGGGGGGCCGCCGGGGTCATATCGGTTTGTTCCGGGCGGTGAGCACACCGCGCCAGGGCTGTGCGGTCAATCCTGCACGGGAGATTCCCCGGAGGACACCAGCCGGTACAGGTCTTCCACTTCCATGGGGTGATAGTAAAAATATCCCTGGATCATGTCGCAGCCGGCCTCCTTGATGAGATCGTTCTGCACATGGGTCTCCACCCCTTCCATGCACACCTTTTTGCCAAACCGGTGGCAGGCGTACACGATGCTGGAGATGAAGTTCATCTTGTCCTCGGATTCGGTCATCTCCGCCAGCAGCGACCGGTCCAGCTTGATCATGTTGGAGGGATATTGCAGAAGCATCCGCAGGGAGGAGTAGCCGCTGCCGAAATCGTCCAGCGCGATCTGCACGCCCATGGATTTGCAGTCCTCCACAAAGCGACGCAGCTTTTCCGGCTGTTCGTCCATGAAGCTCTCGGTCATTTCCGCGATCAGGTGGGAACCGTCCAGATGGTATTTCTCCAGCGTCCTTCGCATGAAATCGGTGAACTGGCTGTCGGAAAGCTGGTACAGGCTCACGTTGAAGGTGAGGTAAAAATCCGGGACACAGGCCACCAGCCGCATGCAGGTGCGCACCGCCTGTTCGAACACCCAGCGTCCGGCGATCTGGATCAGGTGCTCGTTCTCCAGCATGGGGATAAAGGTGCTTGGAGGGACGTCCTCGCCCTCAAAGATCCACCGCAGCAGCACCTCGCCGCCCACCACCGATCCGCTTGCCGCCCTCACCACAGGCTGCACCACAATGCGGAAATTCTCCATCTCCTGCAGCACATCGTAACTCAGCGTCAGTTTCATGTTGGAGATCTGCCGGATCTTTTCAATGTTTGTGATGGAATCCTCGATGTACGTCTGCCGGGAATCGCGCTTGGCCACCTTGATGAGGGACACCATATTTTCCAGGAAATCGGTGAAGGAGAGGCTCGGCTGGGGGTATTCCATCAGTGCGAAGGAACAGGGATGATGAACGGAAAGCCCTCTGGCGCGGTATTCATTGTCCACGATGGCGCGGATATACCCCACCAGTTCCTCCTTTTCCCCGGAGCAGTTTTCCTCTGTCAGGCCGATGAACCGCAGCCCCTCCAGACGATAAAAAGACATTTTATCCGACAGTTTTGCGGTCAGTTCGTCGGCAATGCTGCGGATCATGCGGTCGCTGTAATTTCGCCCGCGCGTACTGTTCAGCGCGCTGACGCTGTTCAGGCAGAACCCGATGGCAAGACATTTCGTCGCCTGGTGCGGATCGGGGGCGGGCATGGCGGAAGCCCGGGGGAAATTTGTGACCGGATCCACCACGAAGGCGTCATCCTGGCGGGTGATCCTGCCGGAGAAGAACAGCGGCTTTGTCTTGTCGGCATTCCACTTGAGCATGGCGTAGCAGCGCACCCAGATGTTCTCCCCCGCCGCGTTTTTCACCTGGTAGCGCAGGTCGTACACCATTTCCTTGCGGGTCATCAGTTCCTGCATCTTTTTCCGGTGCAGCTGCCGATGCTGGGGAAGGCTGATCCGCTTGGACCACTCGTCCAGCAGGCCGGAGACCACATTGCCGGAAAAGCCGAACTCATCCCGCATGTTGTCGGAAATATAATACAAATCCCGCTGGGTATCCCCAAAATAGAAATAGGTCATGGTATTCTGGCGGGAGACCGAGTCGAACATGAACACAACGTCGTGGTATGTCTCCCGCAGGAAATGTCCCAGACGACTGTTCTGTTCCTCTTCCCGCAGTTCCATTCCGCCGGGCCGCCTGCGGTCCACCCCGGGAACAAGGTTGTTGGCGGCGTAGTACTCCCGCTTGTCCTGGTACATGACCCGGTCGGCCTGGGAGATGAGCGCGTCCAGACTGAAGGGTTTCCGGTCCGACCACGCATACCCCACCGCAATATGGCACTCATCTTTCCGGATGCGTTCGTGCAGGGCGCTCACATTCCGGCGGAAGGTCTCCTCGTCGCAGTCACAGAACACCGCCACGAACTCATCGCCGCCCGAGCGGTAGATCCAGGGGGTTTCCAGCGTGTCCCGCAGCAGGTCGCTGCAATGGCGGATCAGCTGGTCCCCCGCGTTGTGCCCCCGGGAATCGTTGGTCTGCTTGAGCCCGGTGATGTCGCAGTAGATCACGCCGGCGCTGAGCTGATTTTGGCAGCGGACGCTGTGCTCTGACAGGGCGTTGCGGTTGTAAACCCCGGTGAGGGGGTCGTGAAAGCTGAGCACGTTCAGCCGGTTCAGCAGGTCTCTCTGCCGCAGCAGCGCCGCCACAAAGCAGCCGATCACGTTCAGGAGGGCGGGCAGCAGGGTCATCATATCCCGGCTGGGGTTGTCCATCCCCAAAAAGCCCACGACCTTTCCCTCCGAGCTCACCGGCCCTGCCGCCAGCGCAGAGATGTTCTGGGGCTTGAGGATGGCGTAGGCCACCGGGTACTGGGCGCGTATCTTCTCCAGGTCTTCGATCAGCAAAACCTTGTTCAGCTTGAAAAGCCGGATCCACCAGTCGAAATCGGCGGTGGGCATCCTTTGCAGGATGTCCTTTTGCGGCATCACATCCTGCGCGCACCACTCGTAGGTGTTGTCCATCTGGTCGTCTTCGCGGAGTTCAAACACATAGACCCGGTCGCACCGGAAGGTCTCCCCCAGGTATTCCAGCACCTTTTCCAACCCTTCCTCCGGGTCTGTGGTGGAAAAGACGCGCTGCAGGCACTCGTTGAGGATGGTCTCGCTGCGGGCGTAGTAATAGGGCGTATTGCAGACGACCTCGGAATCCACGTCGATGGCGATCTCGATCCGATATTGTCTTTCGCCGCTGGTCATAAAGGTATCCTTGATGAGATACCGTTTGTTGAGCACCGGATTTTTGTGGGTCCAGGAAAGGAATTTTCCCTCTTGCAGCGATTGATTGGTACAGAACACACAGGGGGCCTTGCCGCCCTGCAGCACCTCATAGCATTTTTTCCCTTTGTATTCCTCTCCGCTGCCGTATCCCAGGGAATTGCGCAGATGCCGGTTCATGTAGAGCAGTTCGTTGGTCTCCCGGTCGGAGATATAGACCATCTCATCCAGGTCCTCGAAAAAGCTCACCAAATGGCCGATCCCGGTTTCGTTTTTCTCCACCGCTTTGTGCCTCCCTTTCGATAAGGATGTGTGATCACAATTGGGGGCCGGACGCTTAACGCGCGCGGCTTCGCCTGACGCCGCGCGCCGCAGGCCCCCTGCCGTCTGAAGCGCCGGCCGGCTGCGGGCTCATCCCTGCCGGCTGCCGGTCCCGTTGGGATCGGCGTAGGTGTGCCGGTGTTTGCCCTTTTGTTTGCTGTCGTACAGGGCCTTGTCCGACAGGAGAACGGCCCGGGTGTAGGAAAATCCTTCGCTGCGCACAAACAGGATCCCCGCGCTGCAGCTGATGGGCGTTTTGGGATACGCCCCCAGCGCCGCGTTAAAGCGCTCCATGCGCTGATCCAGGATCTCCCGGGTGATGGCGCCCTGCACAAACACCACAAATTCGTCGCCGCCCAGACGCCCGATCACATCCTGCTGGCGGAAGGTCGCGGTGAGCAGCTTGGTAACATACCGCAGGACGTTGTCGCCTTCCGGGTGGCCCAGCCGGTCATTGACATTTTTGAAGTTGTCGATGTCCAGCAGGATCATCGCGCCCCGCCGCTGGCTCTCCGGGGCTTCCATGTACTCCCGCACGGCGGACTCAAAGGCATTCCGGTTCAAAACGCCCGTCAGCGGGTCGCGGTTGGCCGCTTCCTTCTGCGCCTGCTCCTTGCGGACCTGGGCGTCGATGTCCTTGAGGTACAACAGCGCGTAGGAGGTTTCGGTGCATTGCTCCCGAAAGCTGTGCGCCACCAGTTCCGTCCAGCGCCACTCGCCATCGATCCGGCGCTGGTAGCGAAAACGCCGGGTAACGGCGTCACCGGCAAGCAGGGCCTTCCAGCTGTCCGCCTTCTCCAGGTTCTTCATGTTCCGGCCGATGCGCACATCGCTGGCGGCCGCCTCCTCCATGAAGCGCAAAAGGCTCTTTCCGCTGCCGCTGAACTTCTGTTCGTAGCCGGCCCACAATCCACCCGCGGATTTCAGGGTGTCGCTCTCCAGATCCACCTCCGCGTAGGCGATGGCCTCGCTCAGGCTCGCCTGATAGAATTCACGGATCCGCATATTTTCCAGCTGCAACACCCGCTCCCGGTTCGCGGTGTCCAGCAGCACGAGAATGGTGTCGCTGTACGGTTCTTCCTCGCCCATGTGGCGGGTGGAAAGCTGGAACCACTCGTAGGTGCCCTGCTTGGTGCGCATCAGCAGTTCCATGCCGTCCACATCCTTGTTTTGGGGCACGTTCCGGAAAAGGGCCGCGAATTTTTCGGCGAAATGGGGGTGCACGATCTTCTCCCGCAACCAGCATTCCGGGAAGTTTTCCTCGTGTTTTTCCTCCCCCGCCAGCAGAGTTCTGTCGGTGTGGAAAAAGGCCGCCTTTTTGCGCTCGCAGAACTCGAACACCTCGCTCTTGGCGGGGGAAGGCAAAAACTGCGGGCGCTCTATATCGGAGACGATGCGATGGTATCCCTCCAGGCAGATCATGTGGTCGGTGTCCGCTGTGCGGATGCCGGTGCAGCGCACCACCACCTCGCCCCGGGTGGGATGTTGCCAGGGATATTCCAGTTCCACCGGCCGGTCGGAATAGAGCATCTGTTCAACCGCCTGGTTGACGTACGCGCGGTAGCTCTCGTGGACACGGCTGTACCAGTGTTCGTAGCACTTTTGGGGCGACAGGGCGCCCTCGATCCCCAGCACGCGGCGCATGGTCTCATCCGCGAACATCTCCCGGCGGTTGGCGTTGGGATCCATCCGGATGAACCAGAGCCCCACGTTGGTGTCCTTCAGGACGTCCCGGTAGTGGAGATCCAGCAATTCGCCCAGGCGTTCCTCCGTCTCGTTTTTGCTGAAACGATCCACCACGAACAGCGACAGGGTGCGGATCATGGAATCGTCCCGCACACAGTGGCGGGGGTTGTCCACCCCCAGGAAACCCACCAGTTTCCCCTCGCTGTGGATGGGGGTGGCGATGAGCCGGCTGACCCCCTGGCTGTGCAGACGCTTGTACTCGCTCGGATCCGCATCCCGCAGTTCCTCCACGTTGGGAACGATGACCGAGGTATCCTTTTCAAAGAGGTCCATCCAGCGCTGCATGCCCATGGCGGGCACCCTTTGCTGGTTGGCCTGCTCCGGGGCAACGCCCTCGCGGCACCACTCGCAGGTGTTGCTCCACAGTCCCTCGGAAATGGAGATGGGCTCAAAGAGGTATGCCCGGTCGGACTGGTAGAATTCCGCCACCGAGGCCAGCATCTGCCTTGTGGCCCGGTTCATGTCCGGCTCCTGCGCCAGCACCTTGGCACAGGCCAGCACATTTTCCGCGAAATCCAGCTTTTCCCGCACCGACCGGCTGAGCACTTCCCGTTCGGTGATGTCCACCGCCAGTTCCAGGCGGGCCAGCTTGCCCTGCCAGGGGATCAGCTTATCCTTCAGCAGGAAATGCCGTTTCAGCTTTTTGTTCTCCAGCTCCCAGAAGTAAAAGCGGTCCCGGTTCAGCAGGCTGTTGGTGCAGAACTCACAGGGATCGTCCTTTCCCTGCAGCACCTTGTAGCACTTCTGGCCGTTGTAATCAAACACGCCGGTCAGCTGCCGGCCCGCCGGGTTGAGATAATACAATTCATAGGTCTTGGGGTCGCTGACATAGACGATCTCGTCCAGCGCGCCCATAATGTTGTCCATTGTCTCGGCGGTGGCGTGGAACTCCCGGGGCAGCTGCTCCTCGCTCCACTTCACCTGCCGAAGCCCCTCGCGCACGGCGGCGCTGCTTTTGTATGTCTCGGTGCCCTCTTCGATGTAGTTTCGCGCAAAGTCCGCTGCGGAAAGGGGCTTGTCAAACAGGTAGCCCTGCAGGATGTCCGGGCCCAATTCTTCCAGCGCGGCCAGTTCTTCCCTGGTCTCCACCCCTTCACAGCACACCCGGATCTGGGAGGAGCGGGCCAGTTCCAGCATGTTGCTGAGCAGGCGATAGTTATAGGCGCTGTACTGGATGCCGCGCACAAAGCAGCGGTCGATCTTGATCTCGTCGATGTTCAGGTTCTTCAGATATCCCAGGCTGGAATAGCCGGTGCCGAAGTCGTCCACCGAGATCTCGATGCCCGCCTGTTTCCAGCGGTAAAACAGCCGGTTGAAGCGGGAATAATCCTGCAGCTGCATGCTCTCGGTGACTTCCAGCGTCAGCGCGTCGCCCGGCAGGCCGCTGTCTGACAAAAGTTCCAGCACCTGCTCCTCAATGTTCTCCTGGCTCAGCTGCACATAGGACACGTTGACGCTGACGTGCAGTTCCCCGACGTTTTTCCGCCAGATCCTGCACTGCTCCATCGCCGTTTTCAGCGTCCACAGCCCCACCTGGCAGATCAGACCCGTCTGTTCCAGGACCGGGATGAACTCCACCGGGCTCAGCGGCCCCCGCGCGGGCGACCGGTAGCGCAGCAGCGCTTCCATGCCGAACAGCTCATAGGTGCCGGTGCGGATCTGGGGCTGATAGTACACGGAAAAGCCGGAAAAGCCCTCCTGCACGCTTCGGCGCAGTTCCTCCTGCAGTTCCACCGTGGAGAGTTTCTCCTCATAATCTTTCTGGGAGAAGACCGCGAGGGTGTTTTTGCCCATCCGCTTGGCCTTGTCCAGCGTTTCCTCGGCATACTGGTACAGAACGCTGCTGTCCACATTCTGATGGCCGGTGTAGGACACCACGCCGGCGGACAGTGTGCAGTACTCCGCCATGCGCGCGCAAAGTTTCCGATAGATGTCCTCCACCACGGCCTGATCCTCCACCGGCAGATTGGCCGCGAAACAGTCGCCGTTGACCCGGTAGATGCGCAGGCCCACCCCCACAAGTTCTTCCAGCGTGTCGGCGATCATGCAGAGGATGCGGCTGCCGTAGTCCCGCCCATAGTGCAGGTTGATGTGCTTGAGATTGTCCACCCCCATGAGAAGCAGGTAACAGGGGATCTCCGACGCAAGGATGCGGTCCATGTCTTCGGTCAGCCGGGTGGCATTGAACGCGCCGGTCAGCTGATCCACCATCCGCTCCAGCGCCGTGTCGGACACACGGCCGATCAGGGCGATCGGTTTTCCCTGTTCATCCAGCTGGCATCTGCCCCGGCAGTTCACCCAGACGCGGTTGCCCTCCCGGTCCACCAGACGGTATTCGTTGTTGTACCGGGCAGCCTTGCCCTGGCGGACAAGCTTGAGTTCCCGGCGCAGCGCGGGCAGGTCGTTTTTATAGACGATCCTGTACCAGTCGTCCATGGTGCACCCGCCGTCTTCGTTTTTGGGCAGGTCGTACCGCTGCCAGATGTTCCCGGCAAAATACACGCGCCCGGATGCAAGGTCCCACAGGAACAGATAATCGTTGCCGCTGTCGCCCAGAAGGTTCAGCACTTCCAGCTGTTCACGCATCACTTTTTTGTTTTCCGGCTCCAATGCCCTCTGCCCCTTTCTGGCTTCGACTTTGGCTGGTTTTCCCCGCAATGCGCACGAGGGGCCTGCCCACGGCGAAAACGCCGGCAGGGCAGACCCCCATTCGTTTCTTTGCGTTTCAGGCGGGGCACCCCGGTTTGCTCATTGCGCCGGGGTCTCCTTGGCTGATTCAGTCTCCTCGGCCGCTTCCGCTTCCTTCGCTGCCTCTTTCCGGCTGGCGGACGCCTGGGTGATCTCATCCCAGATGCGGTTCACATCCTCCATGCAGCTGAAGTACAGGCTGGTAAGCAGGTTGGTCTGAATGTGCAGTTCCTCCGCGAGGCTGTCGATCTGCGTCCAGTCCGCCCGCTCGTAGCACAGGGCCAGGTCGTAGAGCATGCCGCAGCGGCCGGTGTGGTGCAGCAGGGCGTCCTTCACTTCCTGGCAGACGGGGATCGGCTGCAGGATCTCCTCCAGCGGCGCGTCGATGAGGTAATTGAGGGTGGAGAACATCCCCATCAGATAAGCGTCCGACTTGGTGATGGGCATATCCTTGGCGTAGTTCATCAGGCTGCTGCAAAAGTTGGCCCGCATCAGCGACAGGCGCAGGAACTCTTCGGCGCCCTCGTCCATCTGGTTCTCCGCGTTGCTGGCGCTGAGCAGGTAGACCCACTGCTTGAGCTCGTTCAGGCCGATGGTCATGATGGCCTGCCGCACGGTGGTCACTTTGCTGCGCAGGGAGAAATAACGGGAGTTGGCGATGCGCAAAAGGCCGTAGGTGAGGGTGGCATCCACCGAGATGATGCGCTCGATCTCGTCGATGTCCGGTTCATCTTTGATGACCGCCACCATCAGCCGGAAGAAGTTGCTCTGCAGATACCCGCTGTTGTGGGTCTTCTGGGTCATCTTTTCGGCCACGACGGTGCCTTCCAGGGCGTCCACCTTGAGTTTGAGCGCCTGCTGGTAGAGCTGCTCGTTGTCGATGCCCACGGCGATGCACTGCTTATTCATGCTGTGGGCGATCTCGATGATGTTCTTCAGCGTCAGTTCCTGCATGGTCTGGAAGTTCAGCTTGATGTAGTCGATGCTGTCCAGCATGGCCAGGTAGCGCGGCGCGAACTGGAACTCGTTGACCGCGATCTTGTAGCCCTCCCGGGCGTACTGCTGGATCATGTGCATGGCCAGCGGGTGAATGATGACGCTGTCGTCGATCTGGATGACCAGCTCGTTCTTGTCGAACAGGCGGGGGGATTTCTTCATCAGCAGGGTGGTGGTGAAGGTCATGAAGTTCAGCGTGCCCCGCAGCAGCTTGTCGGTGTTGAGGGTCAGGAAGTTGTAGATGGTGTCCGCCGCCGCGAAGTCGTTGGACGTGCTCTCCTCCCCGCCGAAGGCGTGGTTCTCCCCGTAATACTGGATCTCATATCCGATGATGTGATTGTCCCGGTCCTTGATGGGCACGCGCACGATGTATTTGCTGCTCATTGGTCCGCTCCCCCTTTCCGTTTTGCCCGACTGCGGCTCAGCAGTTCGTCCAGAATGCCAATGAGGTGAGCGATCTCCGGTTTGCTCAGCTGCTCGTCGGCGCCCACTTCACGCCCCTTGCGGCGCATCTCCTCGGTGATCAGCGAGGAGAAGATCACCACGGGGATCTGCTTGAACTCCTTGCTGCTCTTGATGAGTTTGGTCAGGCGATGGCCGTCCATCTGAGGCATCTCCAGATCGGTGATGATGATGGCCACCTGATCGTCCACGTTCCCCTCCTCGGCGCACTTTTCCAGAGCGTCCCACAGCTCGGCGCCGTTGGGGAAGGTGCGCAGGTTGGTGTAGCCCGCTTTTTCCAGCGACTCGCGGATCATGCGGGTGAGCAGCACCGAGTCCTCCGCCACCCACACCGGGCTGGTGTTGCGCTGGCGTTTGCCCATCGCCTCCACCTCGCTGATCTGGATGCTGGTCTCGGGGGCGATCTCCGCCACGATCCGCTCAAAGTCCAGGATGCTCACCAGGTCGTCGCCGCACTGGGCGATGCCGGTGGCCACCCCGTCCTCGCCGCCGGAGATGGTGCTGTCCGGCTTTTGGATGTCGGTCCAGGAGATACGGCTGATGCCCACCACGCTGTCCACCCGGAAGGCCACGTGCATCTGGTTGAAGTTGGTCACGATGAACAGGTCTTTTTCCTGGTGGGGGTGTTCCTTGCCGGTGAGGTACTTGGGCAGGTCCACAACGGTGATGACGGTGTCCCGGGGCTTGAAGATGCCCTCCACCGCCGGATGTGTGTGCGGCATCGGTTTCACTTCCGCCGACATCATGATCTCGCGTACCTTGGCCACATTGATCCCGTAGAGGTTCCCGTCGATGGTGAACTCCATGATCTCGATCTCGTTGGTGCCAGTCTCCAGCAAGATCCCGCTTCTTCCTTCTTGCGCCATGCCGTATCCCCGCTTTCTGCAATTAGTGAATCAAACCTTTAAAAAATCAGCTCCGGTTTTCCGTAGCTGCGCACACACGCCTGGCCGGTGGCCGCGTCAAACAACAACGTCCGGGCCACCGTGCCCCCCACATCCTCCCGCAGCAGGCGGATGCCCTCCCGCCGAAGGATCATGTGGGTGCTCTCTATGTTCCGCTGGCCGATGTTTCCCAGATTGCCCGCGCCGGCCACATCGAACATACGCGCCCCGCCGGCGATCTTGGCCACGATCCGGGATTTGGCCCCGCCGTGCAGCTCCATCTGGCGCAGCGTTTCACAGATGCCGGTGTCCGCGTATTTCAGCGGCGTCTTGCGGCCCGCCTCCATGTTCAGCGGAAGCATGATGTGGACCAGCGCCGCCAGCTGGATCAGCGGATCGTACAGACAGATCCCGATGCAGGAGCCCAGCGCATAGGTGATGAGCATTCCGTCCTGTCGGGCCATCTTCATGTCCGCGATCCCTACAATCAGCTTGTTATCCATCCAGCACACCCAATTTCTTCAGCAAAAAGTTCAGTGAAAGGATATCCGGCGAGAGCAGCAGCCGGCAGGGCACCGCCTTGCCGTCGCAGATGAAGTCCGCGCCGATGGTCATGATGTAGTCTGACTGCCCGCCGAATTCCACCATGGGCACCGTCAGGATGGCGCCCTGCATATCCACCGCGAAGGCGGGCACCGTCAGGTGGGTGGTGATGTCCGCCAGGCCGGACAGGGCGTTGATAAAGGTGGAGATCATGATGTTGCCCACCTCCACCAGTGCCGAGCGGTCCAGTTCCGACAGCTGCTCGTAGCTTTCCACGGTGTGCCCCACCATCTTTTCCAGCACCAGATTGACAAATTCCATCTGCTGCACCGAGAGCATGATCCCGTTGACCTCGCCGGACATGTGCACCAGCACGCCCGCGGTGATGATCTCGGGCCCGCCGATCCAGTCGATCGCCTCGTTGTAGCCCATGATCCTCACTTCCGGCATCTGGATGCGGACCGGGCAGCCCAGCATGCTGGAAAGGGCGGTGGCCGCGTTTCCGGTGCCGATGCTGCCGATCTCCCGAATGGTGTCCAGTTCCAGGCCATTCAGATCCTCATACTTTTTCACAGGTTTCATAGCTTATTCCTCGATTCATCCGTTGGTGAGGCCGATGACAGTGCTCTCCACCTCGTCGGCCGTTTGCACCATTTTCAGCACATAGCTGTAGGAGCGCTGCGCCTCGATCACCTGGGTCAGTTCGGTGGCCAGGTCCACGTTGGATTCCTCCAGCAGCCCCTGTTCCACCTGGCTGTTGACGGCGGTGACGGTGCCGTTCTTGGCGCCCACCGCAAAGCGGCTGCTGTCGGTGCGCTGCAGGCCATCCTGATACTGGATGTTGAACACGCCCACCGGCAGTTTGACATTGGGGTCTGTCACCGGGATGGGCTGCCGGTTGGCGTCCAGCACCTGACGGCCCTCGCCGTCGGAAAGATAGTACACCGGGCCGTTCTGCGTCTGGAAGGCCGCCATGGTGAAGGCGCCGTCCCGGGTGTAGGTCACTTCCCCGGTGCCCGGCTCATACAGCGCGAAATAGCCCTCGCCCACGATGGCGTAGTCCAGCGTGCGGTTCGTCTGACGGTAGGAGCCGACGGCCTGGTTGGTGCCGGTGGCGGACAGGTAGGCGCCGCTGCCCCGGGGCAGCTGTTCGCCGTCGATGCCGCCCAGCATGCCGTACATCAGCGCCTGGAACGCGGGCACCTGGGCCTTGTACCCGTTGGTGTTCACATTGGAAATGTTGTTGGCCTGCACATCCATGCGCAGCATCTGCTGCTGCGCGCCGGTGACGGCACTGTAAAATCCCTGCAGCATCTTTCCCGCTCCTTTCCGTTACATCCGGCCCACTTCGGTGGTGGCCTTGGTCAAAAGGGCATCGTACAGCTTGAGGACCTGTGCCCCGCTCTGCAGCGCCCGCTGCGCGGTGAGCATCCGGCTCATCTCCTGGATCATGTCCACGTTGGACTCCTCCACATACTTCCAGGCCACCCGGGGCTGCGCCTGCACCTGCGCCGCCTGGCCGCCGGCCAGGAACAGGCCGCTGGTGCCCTTCTCCAGCTGGGCGTTGTCCGCAAAGGTGTAAACACCCAGCTGCCCCTGAAAGGCGCCGTCCTGGGTGTAGATGTTGCCGCTGCCGTCCACCTGGATCTGGTCGGTGGCGAGGGTGATGGGCTGGCCGTTGGCCCCCAGCACCAGCCCGTGCCCTTCCAGGTACAGCCGGCCCGCGTTGTCCAGGCAGAAGCTGCCCGACCGGGTGTATTCCACGCCGTTGTCGGTCTGGATGGCAAAGAACCCGTCGCCCAGGATGGCAAAGTCCAGCGCCAGGCCGGTCTCCTTCATGGAGCCCTGGGTGTAGTTCACATACAGCTGATCCGGGGCGAGGATGTAACTCTCGCCGCCGATCACGGTGGCGCCGCTCTTGTCCTTGTTGCCCACCCGGCTGATGAGCACCTCCTCAAAGGTGCGGTCGGTGTAGGTCTCGGCCTTGTAGCCGGCGGTGCTCAGATTGGTCATGTTGTTGCTCACCACGTCCAGCCGCCTGCCCTGGGACAGCATCCCGGAAGTCAACTGATAAAATCCCTTGGTCATAACCCATTCCTTCTTTCCGGCGTATCATGCCTGCACATACTGTTTCATGTAGACCCGCAGGCGCTGCAGTGCCCGGCTGTGGATCTGAGAGACACGGGCGGCGCTGACCCCCAGCACCTGCGCGATCTCCTTCATGTTCAGTTCCTTTTCATAATAGAGCGACAGGACCATTTTTTCATTGTCCCGCAGGGAGGCGATGCCCTGTTCCAGCACCTGATGGAGTTCCCGCTCCTGGAACTCCTCCTCGGTGCTGCTCTGCTGCTCCCCGGGCGGCAGGAATTTCTCGCTCCCGTTGCCGCAGCTGTCCAGCACAGCCTCGAAGGAGACCAGGCTGGACACCGCCGTCTCGGAGAGCAGCGCGTCGTACTGTTCCCGGGTGAGGCCGAGGTGCTGGGCCACTTCATCGCTCCTGGGCATCCGCCCCAGCTGGATCGCCAGCTCGTCGATGGCCCGGTTCAGCCGCACCGATTTCTGCCGCACCTGCCGGGGCAGCCAGTCCTGCCGGCGGGCCAGGTCGACGATCATGCCCCGCAGCCGGGCGGAGACAAAGGTCTCGAACTTCACGTTCTTGTCCGGGTCGAACTTATCCACCGCGTTGAGCAGCACCAAAAGGCCTTCCTGGATGATGTCGTCCAGCTGGGCGAAACTGCTGTACAGGCCGCTTGCCCGCAGCGCGATGCGCCGCACCAGAGGCGTATAGCGCATGGCCAGCATCCATTTCAGTTCCTGGTCGCCCGTCTGGCGGTACAACAAAAGCAGCTGGCGGTCGTCCAGCTTTTCCGCCTGTTCGCGGTCGGCGGGAGACGGTGAACCGTCGCGCACAGCCGTTGCCGTCCGGGTCTCTTCCATGGGTCTCCCGCCTCCTTTTTATACCTGCGCCGTCTGGGGCTGCAGGGTGATGTTCCCGATCGCCTGGATCTGGATGTTGCTGGTGATCTCGTTGAAGGACAGCACATAGATGTCCGGATAGAACTGGGCGATCAGCCGGCTCAGATAGATCCGGATGACCTGGCTGGTGAGCACCACCGGCGTCTGGGACAGTTCCTGGAACTTTTTGCGCAGCTCGCCCAGTTGGGTCATGACCTGCTGCATCACGTCCGGCCCCAGCGCCAGGTAAACGCCCTGATCGCTCTTGGTGAGCGCCGCCAGGATCTTCTTCTCCACCTCGGCGTCCAGCGTCACCACCCGCAGCTGCCCGTTCTCGCAGAAGCGGCGGCTGATGGTGCGGCTCAGCCGGGCGCGCACCTGCTCGGTGATGAGGTCGATGTCCCGGATATTGGGCCCGGTATCCACGATCGCCTCCAGGATCAGGCCCAGATCCCGGATGGGGATCCCCTCCTTGAGCAGATTCCGCAGCACCTTTTCCAGCCCCGCGTAGGTGATAATGTTGGGGATGGCGTCCGCCACCAGGTCCGGGTCGGTCTTTTTCAGATGCTCCACCAGCTGCATGACCTCGGTGCGGCCCAGCAGTTCGTAGGCGTGCTTCTTGATGGTCTCGGACAGGTGGGTGAGCATCACGGTGAGCGGCGTGATCACGGTGTAGCCGTAGATCTCCGCCATCTCCTTGTTCTCCGGCAGGATCCACCGGGAGGGGATGCCATAGGCCGGCTCGATGGCCTCGATGCCGTCGATCTGGCTGGTGGGGTTTGCCGGCTCCAGGGCCAGGTAGTAATCCACCAGCACCTCACCCCGGGCCACCTCCTCACCGCGGATGCGGATGATGTACTGGTTGGTGCCCAGCCCCGCGCCGTCGTGCAGGCGGATGGACGGGATCACAAAGCCCATATCCTGCGCGTACTGGCGGCGGAAGATGACGATGCGGCTGATGAGTTTGCCGCCGCTGGCTTCGTCCACCAGGGGGATCAGGCTGTAGCCGAATTCCATCTCGATGGGCTCCACCGTGAGCAGCGAGTAAACGTTGTTGATGTCCTTGAAATACTCCGCCTCGCCCGCGGCCGGGGATTCCGGCGCGGGTTCCGCGGGCGCCTCCGGCGCGGGCTGCTGTGCCCTTTCCTTCTCCAGCGACCGCTCCCCGTACAGACCGCCGGCGGCCAGGCCCACGCCCACCAGCAGAAGGGGCAGCGTGGGGGTGCCGGGGAACAACGCCAGCAGCAGCAGGATCACGCCGGTGGCCAGGATGGCCCGGGGCTGCGCCCTGAACTGGCTGATGACGTCGGTGTTCAGGCTGCCGTCGGACACCGAGCGGGTGACGATCATGCCGGTGGCGGTGGAGATCATCAGCGCGGGCAGCTGGGAGACCAGGCCGTCGCCGATGGTGGCGATGGAGTAGACGTTCAGCACCGTCTGGATGTCGCCGCCGCCCTGGACCACGCCGATGATGAGGCCGGCCACAAAGTTGATGGCGGTGATGATCAGCGACATGATGGCGTCGCCCTTGACGATCTTGGTGGCGCCGTCCATGGCGCCGTAGAAGTCCGCCTCCTTCTGGATCTTGTAGCGGCGCAGCCGCGCCTCTTTTTCATCGATCAGGCCGGAACTCAGATCCGCGTCGATGGCCATCTGTTTGCCGGGCATGGCGTCCAGGGTGAAGCGGGCGGCCACCTCCGACACGCGCTCGGCGCCTTTGGTGATAACGATGAACTGCACCAGCACGATGATGAGGAAGATCAGCACGCCGATGACGATGTTGCCCTGGGTGATGAGCTGGCCGAACGCGCTGATGACCACGCCCGCCTGGCCGCCGTCCCGCAGGATCAGGCGGGTGGAGGACACGTTCAATCCCAGTCGGAACAGCGTTGTCACCAACAGCAGTGAGGGAAAGATGGAAAACTCCAGCGCCTCCGAGATGCTCATCGTGATCATCAGGATCATGATGGACAGGGAGATGTTGACCACGATCAACACGTCCAGCACGGGCGCCGACAGCGGGATCACCAGAAACAGAACGATGACCACTACCATCAGGGATATGGCATTGTCGAAAATTCGCTTCATAACGTACCTTGCTGCTCGCTTTCTCTTAACTGCCGCCGGCGGCGCCCTCGTTCATACGGTAGATGTATACCAGCACCTCGGCCACGGCGCCGTACAGTTCCGGCGGGATCTCCCGGTCCAGTTCGGCGGTGGCGTACAGCGCGCGGGCCAGGGGCACATTCTCCACCACGGCCACGCCGTTTTCCTCCGCCAGCTGCACGATGCGCAGCGCCAGATGATCCTGCCCCTTGGCCAGCACCACCGGCGCGGCGTCCCGGTCCGGCTTGTAGCGCAGGGCCACGGCGAAGTGGGTGGGGTTTCGGATGACCACATCCGCCTGAGGCACCTTTTGCATCATGCGCGACTGGGCGATCTTGCGCTGGATCTCCTTGATCTTGCTTTTGACCTGGGGATCGCCCTCCATCTGCTTGTACTCTTCCTTGATCTCCTGCTTGGACATCCGGATCTGGCGCTCATAGTCCCACCACTGGTAAAAGATATCCGCGCCGGCCAGCACCACGAACGCCACTGCGATCTGCATGGACATCTGAAACCCCAGGTCCAGAAGATGAGCGCAGGCGGTGCCGATATCGGTGAAGAGATATTTGGAAAAGGCGTTTATCACGCCTGCCAGAAAGTGATAGATGATGTACAGGAGCACGCCGATCTTCAGGGTACCTTTCAGCGCCTCCACCAGGCTGCGCAGCGAGAGCAGCCGCTTGAGCCCCTGCAAAGGGTTCATCCGGCTGAATTTGGGCCGCAGCGACTCGCCCGAAACCAGCATTTTCGTCTGGAAGAAGGTGGCCGCGATGCCCGCCACCACCGTGATCGCCAGCAGGGGGCCCGCCGCCAGCGCAAAGGCCTTGAGGAATTGGATCAGCAGTTCCTGCAGGTCGCCCTGCGTGGGCAGCGTCTGCTGGCTCAGCGCCAGCCCGATGCACCAGCGCAGAAAGCGCTGGATGCTTGTGCCGGCGTTTGCCGCCAGAAGGAACAGCGTGACCAGGCCGGACAACAGCACTGCCACCGACACCGCGTCGTTGCTGAAGAAGATGTTGCCTTTTTTTCGCTCGTCTTCCCGGCGTTTCGGTGTTGCTTTTTCAGTCTTCTGTCCGTCAGCCACCCTGCCTCACCTCCTGCCGGCTATCCCGGAGCGACGGTCATCGTCAGGACACGGCTCATGGTCCTGAGCATCTCCGACTCAACGCCCAGCAAAAATTCGCTGATGGGAGTGAGAAACAAAAAGAACAGGACCAGGCCGATGATGACCTTCAACTCGATGTTGATCACAAAGGCGTTGATCTGGGGGATGGCTTTCATCAGGATGCCCATGCCCAGTTCGCCCAGCAGTTCCGCCGCCAGGATCGGCAGCGACAGCTTGACGGCCAGCATCATGCAGGAGAGGAACACCTCCGTCACGCCTGAAGCGGCCTGCTGCCCCAGCATCACCTGGCCATAGGGCACAACCTGCTGGGAGGACAGGAAGATGCGCAGCATGGTGTAATGGCCGTTCTCCGCGAAAAAGGTCAGGACCATGAGCACGTTGAGCAGCGCGGCCGTGACCGTCATGTTCACCTGGCTGCTGGAGTCGTAGACCTGGGCCATGGTCAGGCCCATCTGGCCGTCGATGACCTCGCCGCCCACCTCGATGACCATGAAAAACAGCTGCATCACAAAGCCGAGCACAAAGCCCACGCCCAGTTCCAGCAGCAGCCGGAGCATGAACTCCAGCACATTCGCGGGCACGGCGGGCGCCTGGTCGACCACCCCGAACAAAAAGATCGAGAGGACCATGGCCACGCCCGCCCGCACCAGGTTGGGCAGGCTGGTCCGGCCCAACAGCGGATTCAGCAGCACAAAGCCGCTGGTGCGCATAAAAATCAGCGTGTAAAGATACAGTTGCGACCAGTCCATCCCCGCACCCTCACATCAGTGTGAACAGATAGCGGGAATAATCCTGGAGAACTTCCAGCATCCAGCCGCCGCCCACCAGCAGGATCAGGACCACCACGATCAGTTTCAGGATAAAGGAGAGGGACTGTTCGTGGATCTGCGTCACCGCCTGGAAAATGGCCACCAAAATGCCCACAAGCATGCTCAGGATCAGCATGGGCGCGCCGAGTTTCAGCGCCACGCCAACACCTTCACGCAGGATATCCACAGGCTGCATCCGCGTCTCCCTCCTTTGCTTTCTAATTGAACCCCTGCACCAGCGTGGAGAACAGCAGCTGCCAGCCATCCAAAGTGATGAACAGGAGAAGTTTGAACGGCATGGAGATCATGGACGGCGGCAGCATGATCATGCCCATGGACATCAGCGCCGAGGAGACCACCACGTCGATCAGCAAAAAGGGGATGTAAAGATAAAACCCGATCAGGAAGGCCCGCTTCAGTTCCGACGTCATGAACGCCGGCACCAGCGTGGTCAGCGCCAGATCCTCCACCTCCTGCGCGTCTTCCGGCGGCTGCTCCCCGGCCAGCTGGCAGAACATATCCAGCGAACTGGCCTCGGTGTTGCGCGCCATAAACTCCTTCAGAGGGATCTGGGCCCGGGCGAAAAACTCGTCCTGGGTGATCTCCTCCGCCATGTACGGTTCATAGGCGGTGGTCTGGATCTCGCTGATGGTGGGCGACATGGTAAACAGGGTCAAAAACAGCGCCATGCCCACCAGCACCATGTTGGGCGGGTTCTGCTGCAGGCCTATGGCCGAGCGCAGGAAGGAAAAGGAGATGACGTATCGTGTGAAGGATGTCATCATGACCACCATGGAGGGCAACAGCGTCACCATGGTCGTCATGAACAGGATCTGGAGGGTCTGGACATTTTCGCCGTTTACATTGATCAGTGCGTCCGTATCCTGTCCCCCCTTACTTTTTGCGCTGCTCCAGCACCCGGCGCAGCGCCTGGGCGAAGCTGCCCGGCTCTGCCGAAGGCGATGGCCGGCTGGCCTGCCACGCGGCGTTTTCCTCCTCCGTCAGCTCACGCAGAACGGTGGCGCCGCCGGGCGTGACCGCCAGGAAGTACACCCGGTCATCCAGGCGCACCAGCAGCAGTTTTTGATCCTTGCCCACGGCGGTTTGTTCCAGCACCGTGAGACGCCGGCCTCCGGCCAGGCCTCCCGCGGCCATGCGCCCTGCCAGGAAACGGGTGACGAAGTACGCCAGCACCAGGATCAGGCAGGTCACGAACAAGGCCCAGAGCAGGGAAAGAATGACCTCCCAGTGCATCCCGGTCAGGGCGCGCCCACGATGGAGGTGACGGTCTTCAGCAGACGGTCGCTCTTGAAGGGCTTCACCACGAAGTCTTTGGTGCCCGCCTGCACGGCTTCCACCACCATGGCCTCCTGGCCCATGGCGGAGCACATCACCACGTTGGCGTTGCTGTCCTTGGCGCGGATGGCCTTGAGCGCTTCCAGACCGTCCATGTTGGGCATCGTGATGTCCATCAGGACCAGGTCGGGCTTGATCTCAAAGTATTTTTCCACCGCGTCCTGCCCGTCCACAGCCTCGTAGATGTCGGTGTAGCCCTCTTTGGTCAGAGTGTCCCGGATCACCTTTCTCATAAAAGCCGCGTCGTCCACAATCAAAATCTTAGCCATGATTTTCACCCTTTACTGTTTTTACTGTTTTGTTGTATCCCGTGCCGAAAATTCGTGCACAGGTCAGGTCAGGTTCAAAAGCTCGCTGTGCTTGAGCACCTCGGTAATGCGGATGCCGAAGTTGTCGTCGATGACGACCACATCGCCCTTGGCCACACACAGCCCGTTGACGAACAGATCCACCTGGTCGCCGGCCAGTTTGTCCAGCACCACCAGCGATCCCTTGGAGAAGGCGAGGATATCCTCCACCTTCCGGCGCGTGCGGCCGATCTCCACCGAGATCTCCAGCGGCACAGACATGATCAGCTCCAGGTTGTCGGCCTGCTCCTTGCCGATCCGGTCCTCCACGTCCAGCGCCGGAAGCGTGACCGGCGTGGCGTTGATCCGTTTCGGTTCCGGCGTCTGCCAGACCGGCTGCTGCACCGGCACCTGCTGCACCGGGGCCTGCTGCACCGGCACCTGCTGCACCGGGGCCTGCTGCACCGGGGCCTGCTGTACCGGCGCCGGCTGGGCCGGCGCTTGCTGGGCCTGGCCGCCGTTCATGCCGCTGAGCATCCGCTCGATCTCCTCCTGGCTCATCACCCGGTTGGAGGAAGCGGCTTCCGGCGCGGGCTGGGGAGCCGGGGCCGGCTGCGGGGCCGGCGCGGGAGCAGCCTGCGGGGCCGGAGCGGACTTCGGGGCGGAGGCGCTGTCGTCGGAGGGCATCACGCCGAAGTTCATCTCGAAACCGGCCAGCAGTTCGCGGGCCAGGTCTACCGACATGACGTTGACGAATTCGCTCTTGAGCATGTTCTCGATGCTCAGCATGAAGCGGACCACGACCAGCGTTTCGTCATCGCTGCCGAAATGCTCCTTTTTGAACCGATCCATATCGTTCAGTTCAAAGGACTGGGGGGTGGAGATGTTCACCGGGTATCCCAGGAAGTCCGACAGGGCGGTGGAGGCCGCGCCCATCATCTGATTCATGACCTCGCACACCGCGCTGACCGTCAGGTCGTTGAGTTCGAACTCCTCATCCGGCGTTTCGCTGCCCATGAGGATGTCCACGATCATCTTGATGTCGCTTTTCTTCAGCAACATGATGTTGCTGCCCTTCAGGCCGGAAACATAGCGGATCTCGATGCCGATGGCAGGTTCCAGATCGCCGATGCTGAACTCGCTGGCCTTCACCACGCTGATGGAGGGGGTGGTGATGTCCACCCGGTGATCCAGCATATTGGACACCGCGGTCGCCGAGGACCCCAGGCTGATATTCATGATTTCGCCGATGGCGTCCAGCTCCATCGAATTAAAGATGTTCTGAGCCATGCTCCTCACTTCTCCTCTCTTGTCTGGACGTGATAGGTGTCCCAAATCTTAACCGCCATATTGCCTCCCTGGGTGCCCAGCTTTCCGCTGAACCAAGGCTGCCCGCCGATGTACAGATCCACGGGGGTCTTGGTGGAGCGTCCCAAGTCGATCACGTCGCCCACGTTCAAATAGTAGATGTCCCACAGCTTCAACTGGGTGCGTCCCAATTCCGCCGTGATCTCCAACTGCGAATCCCGCAGGATGTCCATGATCTCTTTGGAATTTTTCTCCCCTTCGCCGCGGCCCACCTGATTCATGGCGGCAATGCGCGCGAAGATATTGGTAAGCATCATTCCCGGCAGGCAGATGTTCATCCGCCCGGACGCATTTGGGAACTTGATGCTGATGCCGATGATGACCACTGTCTCGTCCAGGCCGATCAGCTGTACAAGGGTGGGGTTTGACTCAACTCTGCGAAACACGAAATTCAGGTCGATGTAGTTTTCCCAACTGCCGCCCAGCGTGGCGATCAGATCCTTCACGATGGTCTCGTAGAGTTTCAGTTCCAGCGGGGTGAACCCGTATCCGGCGGGCGCCTTGGAACTGGCGTCGCCCTGGCCGCCCATCAGCCGGTCCATCATGTTCAGCGCCATGCCTGTGCTCAGGTGGATCAGCACGGGGGCCTCTTCGCTCTCCCGCTTGCCCTGAATCTCCACGTCCGCCAATGTCAGCACGTCGCCGTCGGACAGGGCGTTGGAAAACTCGTAGTACCGCTGTTCCTCCACCGACTCCACCGAGATCTCACTGGTGGTGTGCAGCAGGCCGTTGAGCCGTGAGTTGATGATGCGGGTGTAGTTCTCGAAGATGCCGCTGATCATCTTCAGCCGGTCCTTGGTGAACTTCCGCGGGCTGTAAAAATCGTATTTCCTGTATTTCTTTTCCGAATCCTGGTCGGACCGGTTCAGGTTCATCTCGCCGCTGCGCGCCGCGCTGAGCAGTGCGTCGATCTGGCTTTGTGACAACACTTCCGCCATGGTTATTCCTCCTGGTCGGAACCGGTTTGCGCCTGAGCCTGCCCGCCGGTTGTTCCGTCGGTCACCTGCGGCTCGGTCAGGACGCTGCCCTGGCCGGAACGCATGGTGTAGTACTGGGCTATGTCATCCCCGATGCCGTTCTCCATATTTAGTCCCGTCACCAGCAGTTCCACCCGCCGGTTCTGGGCGCGCCCCTCCGGTGTGGCGTTGTCCGCCACGGGCCGCCATTGTCCGTATCCCACGCTCACCAGCCGGGAGGGATCGATGATGTTTTTCTCCTGAAGGTACACCGTCACCACCGCCGCGCGGTTGGTGGCCAGGAACCGGTCGTTCCGCGGGTTGTTGGGCGAAACCGGGTCATCCTGCGCCGTGTGGCCCAGCACCCGGATCTCATCGATCGACCCGCTCACATCGGCGATGGATTTCGCCACCTGATCCAGCACCACCTTGCCGTCATCCCGCAGGATGTAGCTGTCGCCGTCGAAAAACACCGTGTTGTCGAAGGAAACGAACACATAGCCGCCGCCTTTGGTGATGCTGACCTGCGTGGTGAGCTGCTCCTGCTCGATGTAGTTTTTCATCGACTGATACAGATCCTCGATGTCGGCATCCACCTGGGCCTGGGTCAGCGCCTCTGCGTCGGAGTTCTCGGAACCGAGACCGCCGGACACTTCCTCCGTCACCGCGCTGGGATTGAAGGACTGCACCAGAGCGATCCACTTTTCCTTGTCCATGGTGGACATGGAATAGAGCATTACAAAAAAGCACAGCAGCAGGGTCACCATATCACCGTATGTATCCATCCAGTTCGCGCCGCCGCTTCCGCCGCTTTTTCTTTTCATCTCCTAACCTCCCCTCTCCGTGCGCGCATTGTTATTTGCGTTTGCGCCGTTTTCCCTTGCCCTCGGCCGGCTGCCCTTCCGCCTCGCCCTGCATGTCCCGCTGGCGCTGGTTCATGAAGGTCATGAGCCGTTCGCGCAGGAACTTGGGGTTTTCGCCCGACTGGATGGCCATGATGCCCTCCACCACGATCTGACGGCAGAGCACCTCCTCCTCATCCCGGGCGGTGAGGTTCGCCGCGATGGGGTTGAAGATCACATGGGCCAAAAACGAGCCGTAGAAGGTGGTGACCAGTGCCACCGACATGTTGGGGCCCAGCGATTCCATGTCCGCGCCATCCAGGCCTTTGAGCATGTTGATCAGGCCGATCAGGGTACCGATCATACCAAAGGCGGGCGCGGCGTTGGATCCCCGCTCGTACATGGCCACGACCTCCTGATGGCGGGCGGAGGTCTGTTCGATGTCGTTCTCCAGGATGCTGCGCACCCGGTCGGGGTCGTTGGCATCCACAATGAGCATGATCGCCTGTTTGAAGAAGGGGTCCGGCTGATCGTTGGCCTTTTCCTCCAGGGCCAGCAGACCGTTCTTTCGCGCGATCTGGGCCAGTTCCACCAGCTGCTCCACATAGGCCGACGGATCAAAGGCCTTGGCGCGGAGCATGATCTTGATGTGGCTGGGGATGGACCTGGCCAGCTTCGGATAACAGGCGATCACCACGGCCAGCGTACCGCCCAGCACGATGAGGACACTGGAAACGTCCACAAAGTTCCACACGCTTGCCGGCGTGAAACTGAAATCGAACATGGGCGTCTGGCCGGGGTTGATGCCGATGCTGATCATAATGCCGAAGATGGTGAATGCAGCAGCTAAAACAATACCGAACAAATATACAACGTTCATACCGTCGATCCCTTCTGTCTATCTACACATCCTGCCGTGCCGGCGCCTGGTTAGCGCCGGTCGGTCACCGCGATCTCCCGGTGGATGTCCTGAACCTTGGCATTGTACTCAGCGATCTTCTGGATGATCTCTTCCACGGTGTCCTGCACAAGATAGTAGTCGTGGTTCATCATCACGATCTTGCACTCGGGAATCAGCTCGATGCACTCGATCTGATTGTGATTCACCAGAAAGCGCTCGTTGTTCATCTTCCGAAGTTCGATCACAAAAACCCCTCACTTTCTCCGGGCAGTGCCGCCGCCTGAGGCCGCGCCTCAGGCGGCTAAGCCCTGTTCAGGAGCGCCTTAGCGCTTCATGTTGACCAATTCCTCCAGCATGGTGTCGGTCACGGTAACGATACGGGTGTTGGCCTGGTAGCCGCGCTGATACACGATCATGTTGGAAAACTCGGTGGCAAGGTCGGTGCCGGAGCCCTCGAGGAAGCTGGTCATGAGGCGGGTGCCGCTCTTGGCCAGCAGCATGGTGTCCGGGTCGGGCACAGCGCCCGCCATGATCTTGCCGTTGTTGAGGTAGCCGGTCACAGCGCTGTTGGGGGTGCTCACGGTGATGGAGCCCGCCGCGGCGCCCGCGGTGTAGTAGGGGCCGTCGGTGTGCAGCACACCGCTGGGGTTCTCCACCGAACCGAGGGCGATGTAGCCCACCACGACCTCCTCACCGGTGTCGTCGTTGGTGCAGACGATCTTGCCGTTGGAGTCGATGGACAGGTTGGTGTAGTTGATGTAGCCGTTCACCGCATTCGCGGCAGGCTCCACGTTCTCGCCCTGGCCGTTGACGCCCACATACACTGCGGAGTTGGTGGTAGCGTCCCGCATGGGCAGATGGATGGGCACCAGAGCGGTGCTGGTGCCGCCAATGGTGGTGCCGGCTGCGCCGCCCACCGCGGGATCCACCGCACTGGTCAAAAAGCCGTAGACCACATTGCCCTGGCCGTCGACGAGGTAGCCGTCGCGGAAGTCAAAGTCGCCCACGCGAGTGAGGGTGAGGCCCTTCACCGCGTCGGCGCTGTTGATGTTGAGGCCCTTCTGACCCACCAGGAAAAAACCGTCGCCCTTGATGGCACAGTCCAGATCACGGCCGGTGGCGCTCAGGTCGCCGGAGGTCATGTCCAGGTCGATGGTGCCCACGGTGCAGCCGTAGCCGATCTGCTGCGGGTTGGTGCCGCCCACGGTGGCGGTGCCGGCAGAGCCGGCGCTGAGGGTATTGTACATACTCTCCTTAAAGGTGATCCGCTGCGCTTTGTAGCCGTAGGTGTTCACGTTGGCGATGTTGTTGCCAACGACGTTCAACGCCTGCATGTGCGTTTTCAAGCCGGCGATCGCCGCGCTCATAGCGCCAGTCATAGACATAGTAGTTTTGCTTCCTTTCCGAATATGCGCGCCGTCGGGGAACCGTCGTTCGCACGGCCCCCAGAGCCTCCTTTCGGTCCTGCCCTCTGTAATTTACAGGAACACGGCGCCGTCAATGTTTGTAAAAATGCTGTCCTTCATCTCCGCTTCGGACAAAGCGGTGATGACCCGGCCGTTCGGCACGTTCACGATGAACGCCAGGCTCTGATCCAGCGCGAGGATGTTGGTCGCGCCTTTGGCCTGTGCCCGTTCCACCGAGTCTCCCAACTTTTCCAGCAGCGTGGGGGTCACTTCGATCCCTCTCTCCTCCGCGCGGCTGAGCGCGTGCTTGGAGAATGCGACCTGCCGCGTTTGCGCGCGTTCCAACTCCTGCTGGAACACGGCGCCAAAACCGCTTTCCTGCGGGTTCTGCGCTCTGCGTGCTTCGGTCTGCCCGGAGATCCTTCCCGGACCCGCTGTCTGGATCGGTCCAACCATGGGAACACCTCCTTCACACGTTTCGATGGATCAGACCTGCGTGCCGTTTTCTCCGCCGGCAGCGCTTTCACCGTTTTCGGTGGTCGTTCCGCCCTCGACGTTCTCACCGCCGCCGACGTTCTCGCCGCCGCCGACATTTTCACCGCCGCCGACATTCTCGCCGCCCTCGACGTTGTCGCCGCCCTCGCCGGTCTCGCCGCCGTCACCGGCGTCCGGGACCTCCGGCAGCCGGCCCACAGCCATGATGCTGCTCAGGGGGTACATCTCGCCGTTGATAAAGATGACCGGCGTGTTCTGATAGGTGCCGGTGCCATCCACGGTGCCAACGATCTCCTCGATCTTGCCCTCGCTGTTGTAGACGCCCACGGTGACGGTCTTGCCCACCAGGGAGGCCGCGTAGGTCATCGTGCTCGCGGCGGTCAGGTTGTCCAGGCTGGTCTGCACCTTGCTCATCATCTGCACCACAGACATCTGCACCATCTGGTTGAGCATATCCGACGTGTCGGCTGCGCTGTCGATGGTCTGGTTCTGCAGCTGCTGGACCATCAGCTGAAGGAAATCCGTGAAGTCGAGGCCGAACGCGTCGTCCGGGTCGGTGACTGTGTAACCCCAGCTTTGCAGCTCCTCCACGGTGGGGGTGCTGGACGACTTCGCCGCGGCGTAGGTGTTGTTCGCCGCGAGGGTTTCCAGCGGGAAGAACGTAGAATTGATTGCCATGTTATCATCTCCTGCCTGTGCCGTTTACACGGCCTGCGTTTCCATCTGCACCAGCCCGAGCCGGAGCTGATGGAGGAAGGATTCCGTCTCGCGACGGGGCGCGTTCTGCTGACGCTGCTGCTGTTGCTGCTGCTGGCCGCCGTTTTGATCCGGCTGTTGCCAGGGGGTCTGCTCCTGCTGCGGCTGCGGCACTTCCACCCGCACTTCGCTGTGGCTGCTGTCCTGCAGCATCAGGCTCAGGGCCGAGGCATGGCTGCTGAGCAGCTTCGCGGCCTGCTCCGTTTCAGCGCGGAGCACCACATGGAGCGCGCCTTCCGGGCTGCGGGTGAATTCCGCCACCACGTTGCCGAGGTTGGCCGGGCTGAGGCGGATCTCCAGGAACTGATCGCCCTGTTCCACCGCGCCCTTGAGCGCGCTGCCCAGGGTGTTTTCCACATCCTGCGCCGGGGCCGTCATGTCCACCGGGGCGTCGCCCACCCGCACGGGGGTCGCTTCCACGTCGCGGAACAGCGGCGTGTGCCAGCTCTGCACCGCGGCGTCCTCCGTCGGCTGGTTTTTCTCCTGCCGGGGATCGGACTGCGTCAGCTGCTGCGCCAGATCCTGCGCTGTGTCGGCCTGGTCGCCCGCGGGGGCCACGGCCTCCGCCGCCTGCTGCGGCAGCGTGGTCTGCGCTTCTCCGCCGGAGACGGTCTCCGTAAACACCGCCTGCACAGGCTGCGCATCGCTCTGCGTCGAAACGCCCAGCAGCTGCGCGGCGTCCGCCTGCAGGGTGCCGCCCTCCGCCGTGAGCATCTCGACCGGCGCCGTCTCAGCGAGGCCTTCCGGCTGCACCGCGGCGAACTGCTCCATCGGAACAAAGCAGTTTGCCATCAGCATCTGCCCGGCTGCCAGCGCCGTGAGCTCCGCATCGGTCGCGGCGGGTTCCTTGCCGTTCTGCGGCTGCTCCGCCGTCTCGTTCCGGTCCGGCTGCGACGTTTCCACGTCCTGCCGGTCCGATCCGGTGGTCAGGTCGTGCCGTCGCTGCTCCAGCAGGTCTTTGAAGTTGGTCTTCTGCGAGGAAGCATCGGTGGTCTGCCCGGGCACCGCGGAAGCCTGCATCTGCTGCAACGCGCTCATCAGGGCCATCTGCAAAACCATATCGTTCACTTGCATCTCTGTTTCACCTCCTTTCAGTGTATCACAAGGGCTCACTGGCTGCTTTTTACCGCCCGTGTGGCGGAGACCAGCTCGTCAATGAACCGCTCGTCGCTTTTCTGCGCCTCTTTCTGGTAGGCGTCTTTCTGTTTTTCTTTCAGGCGTTCCAGGATCGTGGCGTCCATGTGTGCCTGAAGCACCTGCGCCCGCTTCTCCTCCGCCGCCTGCCGGCATTCCTCCAGCCGGCGGGTCTCCCGGGCGATCTCCGCTTCCAGGGCCCGCAGCCCGTTTTCAAACCCCATCGCGTCAGCCGCGGTGATGCCGCGGGCGGCCTCCTCGCGGAACCGCCGGTTCAGCTGCCGGTAGCGGGCCGTGGCGTCGTCCACCCGGTCCTGCTGCTCCCGCACCTGCCCGAGGGCTTTGGCGTACTCGTTCTGGCGACCTTCCAGCACCTGCTGACGGTACCCCAGCACGCCGTCCAGAGAGAACTGAAACTTTTTCACGGTCCTTCCTCTCCTTTACAGCAGCGCCCTCATCATCTCCAGGTCCTGATCGTAGGAAAACCCTTCGTTCACCCCCTGCATCAGGAACTGGTCGATGCCGTCGATCTTGCTCAGAGCGTAGTCCAGCTTGGGGTTGGTGCCCGCTTTGTAGGCGCCGATGGACACCAGATCCGAGTTTTTCTCGTAGACGCCCATGATGTCCCGGATGCGGGCGGCCAGCTGCCGGTGCTCCGGCGAGACGATGTCGGTCATCAGACGGGAAATGCTGGCGCTCACGTCGATGGCCGGGAAGTGGTTGCTGTTGGCCAGCCGCCGGGAGAGCACGATGTGGCCGTCCAGGATGCCGCGGACGGTGTCCGCGATGGGCTCGTTGGTGTCGTCGCCCTCCACCAGCACGGTGTACACGCCAGTGATGGAGCCGCGCTGGAAGTTTCCGCTGCGCTCCAGCAGCTTGGGCAGCTCGGAGTAGATGGAGGGCGTGTAGCCGCGGGCCACCGGGGGTTCCCCCACCGCCAGGCCGATCTCACGCTGGGCCATGGCGAATCGGGTCAGGGAGTCCATCATCAGCAGCACGTCCAGGCCCTGATCCCGGAAGTACTCGGCCACGCCGGTAGCCACCGACGGGCATCGCTTGCGCAGCATGGCCGGCTGGTCGGAGGTGGCCACCACCAGCACCGACCGGCTCATGCCCTCCGGGCCCAGGTCCTTCTCCATGAATTCCAGGACCTCGCGCCCGCGTTCGCCCACCAGCGCGATGACGTTGATGTCCGCCTTCACATGTTTTGCGATCATGCCCATCAGGGTGCTCTTGCCCACACCGGAACCGGCGAAGATGCCGATTCTCTGGCCTTTGCCCACGGTGAGCATCCCGTCGATGGCCTTGACCCCGAACTCCAGCCGCTCCCGGATGGGGGGGCGGGCCATGGGGTTGATGTAGGCACTGCCGTCCACACAGAAGGGGGTGCCGCCCTTGAAGGGGCCCTTGCCGTCGATGGGCTGGCCCAGGGCGTTGATCACCCGCCCCTTGAGAAAGGGGCCCATCTCCAGGCTCAGCCGCCGGCCGGTGTTGCGCACGAAGTTGCCGGCTGAGATGCCGCTCATATCGGAATAGGGCATGAGAAGCATCCGGTCGTTTTTGAAACCGACCACCTCAGCCATCACCTGACCGCCGGAGTCGCCGTTGTAGATGCGGCAGATATCCCCCACCGCCGCCCGGCCGCCGGAGGCCTCGATCGACATCCCCACGATGTTCTCGATCTTGCCGGTGTAGCTGACGGTCTGCGCCTGCCGCACCCGCTGGATCATCTCTTCGAACAAGGCCTTCGCCTCCTCTCAGCTGCCGTGAAGAATGTCTTTCAGATTGCCCAGCTGCGTGGATGCGCTGGCGTCGATGATCTCGTCCGGCATCTCGATGATGCAGGTGCCGGACTCGTCGTTCGCCATCGGGATCAGCTTGATGTTGTCGGACAGCCCGCCCAGCGATGCCATCAGCTTGGGGGTGATCTGCGCCAGCTCCCGGCTGTCGCAGCCGCCGATGTAGATGCGCACCCAGTCCCGCCGGCGCAGCCGTTCGGTGGCCATCTGCACCATGCGCAGGATCACCTCGCGGCTGCTTTTCAGGCTGACGTGGATTACCTTTTCCGCCACCGCGATGCTCAGGTCGCACAGTTCATCCTGCGTGCTGGCGAGCAGGTCCTCCCGGGCCTGGGTCGCCTGCTCCAGAAAGTCTTTGACCTGAACGGCCTGCTGCTGCATCTGTTCCTCCAGCCGGGCCTGGCCCTCCACCTGCGCCTTGCGCTGGCCGTCCTCGTAGCCCTGGCGGAAACCCTGCTGACGGGCGTCCTCCTGGATCTCCTCGGCTTCCAGCCGGGCCTGCCGGCGGGCTTCTTCCAGGATCTCCTCGCTCTGGCGGCGGGCCTCCGCAACAATGGCGTCGGCCTGCACCCTTGCGTAGGAGAACATCGCCGCCGCACCCTGGCCCGGGTCGGAATCGGACGTTTCACCGTCCGGCTGTTCCTTGGCCGCGGGCTGCTCGTCTTCGGGCGGCGCCTCCTGGGGCGGAGGGGAGGCGGGCTCCTCCTCCACCTGGATCTCATCGGCCGGCGGGAAGGCGTAGGTGTCCACCTGCGGCCGCAGGAAGTTTTTAAAGATATTAGGCAATGATATCGTCCTTTCCGCCCTTGAGGATGATCAGTTCGTTCTTCTCCTCCAGGTCCCGGATCACGCCCACGATGCGCTGCTGCGCCGCCTCCACGTCGCGGATGCGGACGTTGACAGTGACTTCCAGATCGTCCCGGATGCTCTGGGCCATACGGGTGGAAACATTGCTGAAGATCTTGTTGGCCACCTCTTCGTTGGCGCCCTTGAGGGCAAGCACCAGGTCCTTGGGGTCGCAGTCGCGCACGAAGCGCTGGACCGACCGGTCGTCCATGGTGACGATGTCCTCGAAGACAAACATCCGCTTGCGGATCTCGTCGGCCAATTCGGCGTTGTGGGTGGACAGGCGGTCGAAGATGCTCTTCTCGCTGGCGCGGTCCAGATTGTTCATCACATCGGCCACATAATCCACGCCGCCCACCTTCACGTTGTTGGTGGTCATGATGCTGGAGAACTGCTTTTCCATCTCCGCCTCGATGATCTTTACCGCGGCGGGCGAGGCGCTCTCCATATTGGCGATGCTCTCCACCACCTTCACCTGGCGTTCCGGGTCCAGCTCGTCGATCACCGCCGCCGATTTCTCCGGGTCCACATAGGAGAGCACCAGGGCGATGGTCTGCGGCCGCTCATGCTGGAGGGCGGCATAGAGGGATTTTTCGTCGGCCTTGTTCAGGAAGGAGAACTCCCGCTGCTTCAGCGACTTGGTCACTTTGTCCAGCAGCATATCCGCCGTCTGTGCGCCGAACGCCCGTTCCAGCACGGCCCGGGCATATTCCAGCCCGCCCTCTGTCACGGCCTTGTTGGTCATGCACATCTGGTAATACTCGTTGAGCACATCCTCGGTGGTGGCCGCGTCCACATAGCCGAGCTTGGCCACCTCCAGGGTGATCTGCTCCACGTCTTCCGGGTCCATGTACTGATACAGCTGGGAGGCCTTTTCCGTGCCGAGGGAGATGATGACCGCAGCCGCTTTCTGCTGCCGGGTCAATTCTTTCTTGGGCTTGGACGCCTTCGGCTGGGCGACCGCTGCCTGCGCCGGGGGCGCTGGTGTCTCTTTCATGTTGTGTGATCACCCTCCCGCAGCCAATTTTTGACCATCTGAGCCGCGATCTCCGGATTGTCCTGCGCGAACTGGCGGACGTCCTTTCTCAACTCCATGCTCTTCTCGGTCTGCATCTCCAGGATATCCGGCTGTTCGGGGGTCTCCTGCTCAGGCACAGCCGCGGCCACAGGCTCCTGCTCCAGCTGGCGCTCCTTTTTCGCGCGGTGGCGAAGGACCAGCACCAGGATCAGCAGGAACAAGAGCAGCACCCCGCCGCCGATCAGGACCGCGTAGAACATCCAGGGCTCCATGCCCTCCGGTGTGGCGATGACCGGCGTGCTGTCCTGATAGAAGGGCGAGACAAGAATGGAGATCTTGTCGGCCTGGTCGGTCTTGGAGATCCCCGCCGCCCGGGCCACATGGTCGTACAGATCCTGCACGTTGGCGCCGCCGGCCACGTTGGAATTGATGGTGACCGATACCATCACATCGCTGATGTAGCCGGCCACATGCTCCACCTGCTCCTTGGTGGTGTCCACCAGGCGGTCGGTCTGGCCGGAAGAGGAATACATCGACTCGGTGCCATCCGGCTGGATCTGGTCCTCCACATAGGTGTTCACATCCGCGTTGGTGGTGGTGCCCGCCACGCCGCCGGTGTTGGTGCCGTCGTCCCGGACGATCTCATCGTCCCAGATCTGGGAGCCGATGATCCCGTCGTCCTTGCCCTGGGCCCAGTCCTCCAGCGAATAATCGGTGGAGTCGGTATAAGTGCGGTCCACATCCACCACGGTGTTCACGCTCACCTGCACGTTGTCCGCGCCGTAGAGCGGGATCAGCGCCTGCATGACGCGGGTGCGGATGTTGTTGTTGCACTGCTCTTCCAGCGACAGCTTCAAGGCGGACGCGTCCCGCAGGTCGGTGATGTTCCCGGTGCTGGAATAGGTGTTGCCGTAGGTGTCGGAGATGTCCACATTTTCCACGTTGAGCCCCGCGAGGCAGCGGCTCACCAGGTTGCGGATGGCGTCCACCTGCTTTTCGTCCAGCATCTTGCCGTCCTGCATGGTCACCTGCACCGCCGCGGTGGCGTCCACCACGTTGCTGCTGTCCAGCACATAGGTGTGGTCCTCGCCGGGGGTGAGAAAGACCACGGCGTCCTTCACGCCTTCAAAATTGCGGATGACCGCCGCAAGGCGGTCCTGCAGGCCGTAAAGGGTCAGCTGATTGCGCTCGGACTCCGTGGTCAGGCTCCCCACGTTGTCCAGATATGTATCGTATCCATAGCCGGAAGAGGGATATCCCGCCACCAGCACCTGCGCCTTCAGGGACGCCTCCTGCGCCTGCGGCACCAGGATGGTGTTGTCCTCCACTTTGTAGTCGGTGATCCCGTTTTCGGAAAAATAGGTCGAGATCGCGGACAGATCGGTCTGGCTCAGCCCGGTAAACAGGGTGGCATAAGGTTGATTGTTCAGCACGACCGCCACGATCACCACCGCCGCGAGGATGGCCAGCGCGCCGCACCCAATCAGGGTCTTGACCTTGCGGGAGAGGGATTTCCACCGCTGCAAGACCGCCTCGGCAGTCTTTTTTGCTTTGTCTGCCATGTTCTCCTCCCAAAACAAATCAGCCTGCGTTGATTACAGACTGATACGCATCAATTCACTATAGGCATCCAGCGCACGGTTCCTCATCTGGATCAGCAGATCGGAGGCGAGGGACGCCTGCGTAGCGGCGATGGTTGCTTCGGCAGGGTTGTCCAGCTGACCGGTGGCGAGGGCGTAATACGCTTCGTTCCTGGCCGCGTCGGTTTCCTTTACGTTGTTCACCATGGACTCAAAGATCTGGGAAAACATGGAGGGCTGTCCGCCCGCCGCGCTGATGCCCGCCATTGTGTCCGCCACATTGCGGGACGACTGCAGCGCCTGGATGGGGGTGATGGATTGAAGGTTCGTCATTTGCCTGTTTCCTCTTTTCTATACCGTCTGTGCCCGGCTGATCACTTGCCGATGTCCAGCCCCTTGGCCGCCACCTGCTTGAGAACGTTGAACGCGGTGACATTTGCCGAATATGCCTGGGAGGCCGCCATGGCGTCGGCGATCTCCTTGACCAGATCCACGTTGGGCATCTCCACATACCCCTGGGCGTTGGCGTCCGGGTTGGTGGGATCGTAGACCAGCTTGAAATCGGAGGGGTCTTCCTCAATGGCTGTCACGGCCACGCCGCCCTTGTCGGTGCGGCCGCCGCGGGCGCGCACCAGCGCCTGCTGGAAGGGGGTCAGGTCGTCCTGCGACTGGAGCGTGACGACTTTGCGCCGGTAAGGGCCGCCCGCCTCGGTGCGGGTGGTGTTCTGGTTGGTGATGTTTTCGGAAATGACGTCCAGCCGAAGCTGCTGGGCGGTAAGTCCGGACCCGACCACGCTCATGGAATTCAAAAAAGCCATTTCCTACCCCTCCTTATCCCTTGATGGCCGAGCGAAGCAGCGAGAAATCGCTGTTGATGGCGTCCAGTACATACTGCATCTGATACCCGTTGCGGGAGAGTTCCACCATCTGCTCCGTCACGTTCACGCCGTTGTCGTCCAGACGGGTGCTCTCCTGCGCCTCCTGCACCGAAAGATTCGCGTTTTCGATGGCCGCGCGCATCCCGCGGGACGTTCCGTTTTTGCGGTCAGCCGCCTGGATGGCCTGCTGCAGCGACTCCTCGAACGTGGCATACTTGGTTTTGTAACCGGGCGTTTCCACGTTCGCAATGTTATCCAGAATGCAGCTTTGTTTGGTCCACAGATAATCCATAGAGCGCTGCAGCATCAGCGACGCATTGCTTGATAAAAAATCCATTTTCCGGCACACCTTCTTCATCTTGTATGGGTTCGCCGCACATTCCCGGCGGCCAGCTTTCCCGGGATTCCCGAAAGCCGCTTGCCGCCCGGATTATCCGGCGAAATTCGACTCCTTTTTAACTCCATTATTGTATCGCAAAGCGCACCACTTTGCAAGTACGTCCATAAAATATGCCGTACTCTTCTTGGCAATTTCACATTTTGTGTTTTTTCCCGTGAAATTTATTTCACAAACGCCCAGCGTCTTGTGCATTTTTACTCCTGGGCGGTTTTCGTTATTAAATAGATGTAGTTGCGCGCGGGAATCAATGGAATTTTTTTATACCTTATTTATATATATTGCACTTTGCGGGAGATCCCCCAAAACCCGCCGGATGCCCGCAGAGCGCAAGACAGACCGGCCCGCCCGACGGTTCACCCCGTCGGACAGGCCGGTCTGTACGGTTGCCGGGAACATTCACCGGCAAGTTCAGTTGTTGCGCAATTGCAGGCTGAACACAGCCTCCCGCACCATGCTCTCCTCTTCCCGAAGCATATCGAGGAACTGGGCGGCATACAGATATCCGCCTTCCTGCCCTTTGGAACAGCGCAGGATCTCCATATCCAGCAGCAGGGGCTGGCTGGTGATCGGAATGACCACCTGCACCCTCTCCCCCACCTGCAGTTCACGGCGGCACAGGAATGCAAGGCCGCCGCAGCTCAGATCCCGGCTGATGATGGGTTCCCGGCCCTTCCACTGCCCGGTGCGCGGGTAGATGAAGCTGGAAAAACTCGTCAGAATACGCAGGTTTTTCCGCACCGACTGGTTCAGCGGCCGCAAGGGCGTCAGCACCACCATGTTGCCTTCGCGCCGGACGATCTTCGCCTCCATGGCGGGCACGGCGTCGGAATCGCCCACCAGACAGATGACGGTGTGCTTCGCGATCTCCTCCACGTCGCCGTCGTCGATGGCCATGCGCCACTCGCCGCCCTGCGGGCGGTAATCCGAAACGCCGTGGGCCACGGCGTTGCCGTGGCTGTCAAGGATAAGATATTTGTCTGCCATACTCCATGCTCCTGTGCATCACTCGGTCTTGTTTTCCCGGCGGAACTTTTCCGGGTCCGCAGGATCAAAATTCAGAAAATACAGGTAGATGTCCACCACCGCCTGATACAGTTCCTCAGGGATCTCCCGGCCCAGTTCCATCTGGGTGAGCACCGTGGCGAGGGAGGTGTCCTCATAGACCGGCACGCCGCTGTCCTGCGCCACCTCCACGATCTTTTCGGCGATATGCCCCATTCCCGAGGCCACGATCACCGGCGCGCCGTCCTGCGGGCGGTATTGCAGCGCCGCGGCCCGCCCCGCGGGCTTGGCGGCGGGTGTTTCAGACTTTGACATTGACGCCCCGCTTCCCTTCAAACAGATTTGGAAACACCTGCGTCAGCGACAGCGGCGTTTCCAGCTTTGTGACCTGGATGCTGTTTCCCTTGAGTTGATGGCGGGCCAGGATCTTCTCCATATCCCCCGCGATGATCTCGTTGTTTGCGCTCACGCCGTCCGGCCCGTAGATGTGCAGATCCACCTGTTCGCCCCGGGCGGCCAGGGTGATCTCCAGAAAGCCCAGGGACTCCAGATCCAGTTTGAACAGGAATTGGATTTTGTCGCCGGGGCTTTCCTTGCCGGAGTTCTCGTCCTCGGCGTCGGGGTCCACCCACAGCTCGGAGTACATCATCTTGCCGTTCCATTCCACCGGAAAGAACATGTGATTCAGCGGCATATACACGCTCTCGTTGATGAGCAGCGAGTGGATGACCTGGGCAAAGGAATCCCGCGCGTCCGGCCCGAAGGTGCCGCGCAGCGCCTGATCCGCGGCCTTTGCGAACCCCTGGGCAAAGGCGCTGTCCGCCGCGCGGGCAAAATCGTTTTCCCGCAGCAGTTTCAGCACCGCGGCGTCGTCCAGGTTGTTCAGCCCGCCCAGCAGCCCGCCAAAGCTTCCCAGCTGGCGGAACGCCAGCAGCAGCGGCCCCTCGGCGCCGTTCTCATAGCGGGCGGTGCTGAGCACCAGAAGGTTCAGCAGCGCCCGCAGCGCGCCGAGATCGTGGGAGCGCTCCACATAATTGCCCAGATAGGGAATGATCTCCTGCTGGAGCAGGGCGAGGTTTTCAGCCCGGGCGCCGGCGGCCAGGCCGTTTTCCAGCCGCGCCGTCATCTCCTCCAGGCGGCCGCGCCAGCTCTGGGGCAGATAGCCGGGCATCTGTTTCAGAAGGCTCAGCATGCTTTTCCCGATGTGGCCCGTGGCGGAATAGTCGATGTAGCGCTTTGCGAATTCCAGCACGGCCACCCGCGCCTGCTCGCCGTTGAGCACATGGTAGGTCTGACGCAGCAGCGAGAACAGGGCCCCTGAAAACCGGTTGCCCGCCTGCACCTGCTCCATGAACATCTGGCGAAAGCCGTCCGCGTCCAGCTGCAGCATCTGCAGAAATTCCGCCAGTTCCTTCGCCACGCCCTGCTGCAGGCCGGGCGTGGAGACCACTCCCCGCAGCTGAAGCAGCGCCTTTTCCATGACCTGTGCCAGTTCCGGCATCTGCCGAAGCTGTTCCAGGAAGGTTTGCAGGTTGGAATCATACCGCAGCACGTCCGACTGGAGGGCGTTGCCCGCGTCCTGCTGCTCGGTGCGCCCGTCGGCCCGGGTGACCCGGGCAGGGTCCGGCACGTTTTGCACCTGCGGGTCGCTGGGCCGCGCCGGGGCGGGCTGCGGGCGGTTGTTGTTCACACCGTCGTAACCCGGGACGCGATTCGTCGCGCCTAAAAGATCTGCCATTGCTTGCTCCACCTCTCGTTGCGCCGCGGCCGCCGGCACAAGGCCGGCCCGGGCGCCCGGATATTTTAACTGTTGCTCTTAATTTTTCAAATTTCGCGGTCGATAATCATTTATAGGAAAGTCCAACGCCAAGGAAGGAGCGTGCCGTTTTTCATGAGTACCGGCAACGAAAGCATTCTGGATGCCTTTTTGTACGAGACCAATTCTCTGCTGGAACAGCTGGACAGTATCGTTCTGGCTGCTGAACAGCAGGACAGCTTCTCGGAGGACGACGTCAACACAATTTTCCGGATCATGCACACGATCAAGGGCTCTTCGGCCATGATGGAGTACAACTCGCTGATGACGATTGCTCACCGGGCGGAAGACCTGTTCTCCATCATCCGTGACAAGTCCATGGATGGGGTGCCCGAGAGCCTGCGCCCGGAATTGTTTGACCTTTTGTTCCAGACCATCGACTTTTTCCGCGGGGAATTGGAACACATCGAAAATGAGCAACCGCTCACTGAAGATATCGACACCCTGCTGCAAAAAGTTAATAGACTGATCGACCAAATTCGTTCGGGCGGCCAGCCGGAACAGGCGCCCGCCGCCCCCGCGGCCGGCGACGCGGCCGCCCCGAAAGCCGACGCCGCCCCGGCCCAGCAGCCCGCGGCGCAGCCGGCGGCCGCCGCCCCGGCGGGCAGCCCCAGCGGGTTCCCTTACGGCCTGCAGGTCTTTTTTGACGAGGGCTGCGGCATGGAGAACCTGCGCGCGCTCATGCTGGTGAACTCGGTGAAGGAGATCTGCAGCGAGGAGGATTTCACCTACGAGCCGCAGGGCGTGGAGTCCAATCCCTCCACCGCGGATCAGATCATCGAGTCCGGTTTTCTGATCTTCTTCCGCGAGCAGGCCCAGCGCGACAACGCCATCCACGCCGTGACCTCCTCCGGCTCCGTGCGGTCCTACCAGGCGATCGACCGGCCCGCCGCCGAGGCAGCGCCGGCCGCCTCGGCCCCGGCGGCCGCGCCCGCGGCCGCGCCGAAAGCTGACGCCCCGGCCGCGCCGGCGGCCCCAAAAACCGAGAAGAAGGCCGCGCCGAGCGCCGCTTCCAAGGCGGAGCCCGCGCCCCAGCAGCACCACAAGGAGAGCCTCATCAGCGTGAACCTGAGCAAGCTGGATCAGCTGGCGGCCGTGGTGGGCGAGATCGTGATCACCGAGTCGATGGTCACCGCCTCGCCGGACCTGAAGGGCCTCAAGCTGGACACCTTCACCAAGTCGGCCCGGCAGCTGCGCAAGCTCACCGACGAGCTGCAGGACGTCTCCATGTCGCTGCGGATGGTGCCCGTGTCCGGCACCTTCCAGAAGATGCACCGGATCGTGCGCGACATGTGCAAGAAGCTGAACAAACAGGCGCGGCTGGTGCTGGAGGGCGAGGACACCGAGGTGGACAAGACCATTGTGGACAGCATCGGCGACCCCATCATGCACATCGTGCGCAACTCCATGGATCACGGCATCGAGGAGGACGTGCAGCAGCGCATCGACGCCGGGAAAGACCCGGTGGGCACCATCGTGCTCTCCGCGCGGCACACCGGCAGCGAGGTGATCATCGAGATCAAGGACGACGGCCAGGGCGTCAACTACGACGCGGTTCTGAACAAGGCCATCCGCAACGGGCTGGCCCAGCCTGATGTGGAGTACTCCCACAAGGACATCCTGAATTTCCTTATGGCGCCGGGCTTTTCCACCAACACGGAGGTGACCGAGTTCTCCGGCCGCGGCGTGGGCATGGACGTGGTGAAGCGGAATGTGGAGGACGTGGGCGGCACGGTATACATCACCAGTGAGCCGGGCCAGGGCATGACCACCACCCTGAAGATCCCCCTGACCATGGCCATTATGGACGGCATGGAGGTGTCGGTGGGCGGCTCCATCTTCACCATCCCCATTCTGAACATCCGTCAGTCCTTCAAGATCTCCGAAAACGACCTGATCCGCGACGCTTCCGGCGGCGAGATGTTCAAATGCATGGGCAATTTCTACCCGGTCATCCGGATGGGGGATCTGTATCAGATCGACGGCGGCGTGACCAGCGTGGCCGACGGCATCCTGATCTGGCTGGAGGCGGGCGAAAAGTCCTACTGCCTGTTTGTGGATGAACTGCTGGGCGAGCAGCAGGTGGTGGTGAAGCCCCTGCCGGGCTACCTGAATCGCTTCAATGTCAAATCCAGCGGCATCGCCGGATGCACCATTCTGGGCGACGGCAACATCAGCATCATCCTGGATGTGTCCAACCTGTACACCTACGCCCAGTAAAGGAGAGAAGAACCATGACACAAGAGGACGTTTTGTTCCAGACCGATCAGGCCTCCGAGGCCGACGATCAGTCCCCTGAGGCCGCGAACGCGGCGAAGACCGAAAAATATCTGCTGTTTTTGTCCGACGGGCTGCTGTTCGGCGTGCCTGCGGAGGCGGTGGTGGAGATCATCACCGGCCACACCGTCACCCGCCTGCCCCTGGTGCCCGACTATGTGCGCGGCATCATCAACCTGCGCGGGCAGATCATTCCCATTGTGGACATCCATCAGCTGCTGTCCCATCAGGACTGTGCGAGCAACTGCATGATGATCCTGCAGGAAAATGATTCCGAGGTGGGCATCCTGGTGGATCAGGTGCAGAAGATGGTGGACATCGACACCTCCGCCCTGCTGCCTGTTCCCCCCCGCAGTTCCCGGGAACTGGTGTGCGGGATGTACTCGCTGGAGGACGGGCAGACCATGCTCGCCTTTGATTGTGCGCGTCTTCTGGAGCACACCTAAGGAGGCAGGTTGCCATGGAGATGCTGTTACACGACCTGACCATCACGGATGCCGATTTTCAGCGTCTGGTCCAGTTTATTCACAAGAATTACGGGATCGACCTGAGCAAAAAGCGCCAGCTTATTACCAGCCGGCTCTCCCAGTCGCTGAAGGTGCAGGGATACACGGACTTCCGCACCTTTCTGGAAAAGCTGTTCAAGGAGAAGGATCCGCAGGATCTGGAACTGGTGCTCAACAAGCTGACCACGAATTATACTTATTTCCTGCGGGAAAAGGATCACTTCACCTACTTTCAGAAGACGATCCTGCCCGAACTGGCACAGCGCCATCAGCGCGACAAGGTGCTGGCCATCTGGAGCGCCGGCTGTTCCAGCGGCGAGGAGCCCTATACCCTGTCCATCTACCTGAAGGAATTTTTTGGTCCCCAGGCCCCCCAGTGGGACACCCGCATCCTTGCCACCGACATTTCGCAGCAGGCAATGGCCAAGGCCAAAGCCGCCATTTACCAGCCCCCCGCGGATATGCCGGTGGACTGGCTGCACCGCTATTTTGTGCCCAGCAAGACCAAGCCCGGCCAGTACACCATGGCGCCGGCCATCCGTGACAATGTTATTTTCCGCATCTTCAACCTGATGGACCCCATTAAATTCCGGCTGAAATTCGACGTGATCTTCTGCCGGAATGTGATGATCTATTTTGACCAAAGCACGCGGGACGCGCTGGTGCGGCGTTTTTACGACGCCCTTACCCCGGGCGGCTATCTGTTTATCAGCCATTCGGAATCGCTGGGGCAGACGCCCCTGTTCCGGATGGTGTCGCCGGCCATTTACCGCAAGGTAAACGCCTCGTCCCATGCAATGCAAGGAGTGAAGAAACCCTGATGATGCCAAACCAAAAGAAGATACGGGTGCTGGTGGTGGACGATTCCGCCGTGGCCCGCACTTTTCTCATCAAAGGTCTGGAAGCGTACCCCAACATCGAGGTGGTGGGATATGCCATCAACGCGCTGGACGCGACGGCCAAGATCCAACGCCTGCAACCGGACGTGATGACGCTGGATGTGGAGATGCCCGGTGTGAGCGGCATCGATTTCCTGGCCAAGCTGCTGCCGGAACATCCCCTGCCGGTGATTTTGGTGTCCAGTTTGAACCTGCGCGTGTTTGACGCGCTGGCCGCCGGCGCGGTGGACTTTGTGCGCAAGCCCGACGGCACCGAGAGCAAGGATTCCTTCTTCCGCTCTCTGTCGCAAAAGATCGTGGTGGCCTCCTGCGCAAAGGTGGTGCGCCGCAAACCCGCCGCCGCGCCTGCCGCGGCGGCCCCCTCCGCCGGCGCGCCAGCTTCGGCCGCGCCCGCCGCGCCTTTGACGTCGCCCGCCGCGCTGGGCGGCGGCTGCGCCATGGACCTGGACCATACCATCATCGGGCTGGGCGCTTCCACCGGCGGCACCGAGGCCACGCTGGAGGTGCTCAAGCGGCTGCCGGCGGATATCCCCGGCATGGTGATCGTGCAGCACATGCCGCCGGGCTTTACCAAGATGTACGCCCAGCGCCTTGACAAGCTGTGCGCGATGGAGGTGCGGGAGGCCGTGAACGGCGACGAGATCCACCGCGGGCTTGCGCTGGTGGCCCCGGCGGACCTGCAGGCGCGGGTGGTGCGCATGGGCAGCCGGTACACCCTGGCCTGCCAGCCGGGCGAAAAGGTCAGCGGGCACCGCCCGTCGGTGGACGCGCTGTTCACCTCCATGGCCGCCCAGGTGAAGTGCCCCATGGTGGGCATCATCATGACCGGCATGGGCCGGGACGGCGCCTCCGGCCTGCTGGAGATGCGCAAGGCCGGCGCGTTCACCATCGGGCAGGACAAGGATTCCTGCGTGGTGTACGGGATGCCCGGCGTGGCGCAGGAGATCGGCGCGGTGATGGTGCAGGCCTCCTGCGACAACATCGCCTCGGTGCTGATGCAGCACCTGCGCACCGGCAAATAAACAAACGAGCAAACGCGGGGGCGTTTCCCATTTGGGAAACGCCCCCGCGTTTTTCATTGCTCTTTTTTGCGCAGCAGCAGTTCCATGGACCCGTTGTAGCGGTTGCTCACCGAGTATTCCAGCAGTTCAAAGCCCGCCTGCTCCAGCAGCGGCAAAAGCCCCGCGCGGGAAAAATAGGTGATGTGATAGGGCTCGCACCACATGGGGTCGAAGATTTTCATCATGCGGGTGAAGCTGCTTTCAAAATTGGGGGTGGACAGCCAAAGCACGCCGCCGTCTTTCAGCAGGGCGGCTGCCTTTTTCAGCCCCTCCGCCGGGCGCTGCAGATGCTCCAGCACATCCCCCATGGTGATGATGTCCACCTGTCGGTCTTCTTCCAGATGGAGGAAGTCACCGCAGATCACCGGCAGCTGCAGCAGGTCAGCGGTGGTCTGCGCCTCTTGCTCCAGCAGCTCCACCGCCGTGACGTCGTAGCCCATCTCCTGCGCCACCGCGATCAGGTGCCCCTGCCCCACGCCCACCTCCAGCAGCGTGCGGCCGGCGGTGTGCGCCCGTATCTTGTTGAGGATGTCGCTCCAGATGCGCAAGGCACGACCGTCCACCTCCCGAACCACTACATGGCCCGGCACGGGCGCCAGCACCCTGGGTGCGGCGCCCAGCTTGAGAAACTCCGTGGGGAACCAGCGGGTGTAGAGGTTGCCGCATTTTTCGCAGCGCATCCACAGCTTCGCGGGCTGGAACAGAGTGTCAAAATCGTCCATGCGCCCGGAGAAGGCGGCCAGATAAGGGGCCCCTTCGCCGCCGCAGATGGGGCAACGCTTCAGTTCGGTCTGCGGATGCCGCCCTGCCTGGTAGGGTTCACCAGCCCAGTGAGGAAACTTTTTCTTTTGCTCCTCCGGCGTGAGGGAATCCGCCACCTGCATCATCAGATTCCAGGAAAATTCCGGGGCACTGTCGACACAGTGCAACCCGATCTCCAGCAACAGGTCCTTTTTGGTGGCGGGCAGGGCGGGCAGTTCCCGCAGCACCCAGTGGGCCAGGTTTTGCGCATCCTGCTGCGAAAGCTTCCATGCGCTGTGCAGCGTTTTCTGAAAATGCTGCAGTAAAAACGGCCCCATGGTGTTGGAAAACCAGCTGTTCGCAAATTCGCTGATCCGCTCGCCCTGCGCCGCGGCCAGGTCGTCCAGCGACGCCGGGGCGGGCGGCTCAGCGGGGCAGAGTTTCCGCGCCGCCTCCTCCGCCGCCCGGACGCCCGCCGCCACATCCTCTTTCATGGCGGCAGCCGCGTCGGGTTCTGCGGCGCCGTGGGCCGCCGCCTCCCGGATGGTGGCGCACAGCGCGAACAGCCGCGGGATGGTTTGCAGCAAATTGTCACGGTTGTCAGTCATCGTGCTCCTCCTTCGTTTTCCGCGCCATTTTCTTCCGGGGGAAGGGCCAGCAGGGTGATCTCGCTGGGCCACGCGTCTCCTCCATGGTAGCGCAGGTAAAAGCGGTACCCCGGGGCCATCTCGTCGATCATGCGGGGCAGCTTCCAGATGTCCTCAAAATTGTGGTAGACCGAGAGGGCCAGTTTCGGCCGCTCCTGCCGGATGTGCCCCGCGCAGCCTTGCAGCGCCGCCTGCTCCATCCCTTCGATATCCATCTTGATGAGGGTGAGGGGCTCGGTGATGTCCTGATCCAGCGGCACGATGTCCACCGTATCGGCCCCGGCCGCGCCCGTGTTTTCGGCGAGGCCGTTGGCGGAAGCATCCGCCCCGGTCTCCATCTTCATGACGCCCGGCGCGGCCCCCGCCCCTTTGCGGCGCAGCACCACCCGGGGGTAGGCCGCCGTGACCCTGCGCAGGACATCAAAACTCTCCTTCGTGATCTCATAGCAGTAATAGCGGCGGTAGGCCATACTGCCGTAATTTTTCACATAGGAGAGGAAGGTATCGCCCACATAAGCGCCCAGATCGGCCACCACCTCGTTTTCATCGCAGTGCAGGAGGGCCCGGTCGAAGTAATCGTCGTTTTCGTTGTCGGCCACCCGCTCCAGCGGCTCCATCTCATAGTATCGCCAGTTGCGCACCACCGCGGTGAGCACCCGGCGGGACTGCTCGTCCCCCAGGCGGTCAAACAGCCAGCGGAAATCCCGCCCGTGTTCCGAAAGGGCGGCGGAGAGGTTCGCCGTCACTTCCCCTTCGTTCTTGCCCCACAGCGGGAACTTTTTCCAGTAGTCCAACCGCACTTTTTGGGCATCCGCGCCCCAGCGGCCGAGACTTTTCAAGGCCGAGGCGGCGATCTCCTGCCGGGTGCCGGCCAGCGCTTCCTCCAGTGCCTCGGGGGGCGCCGGCGTGTCATTGGGCGTCTGAGGTGCAGCCTCAGACGCCCCCTGCTGGCACAGCAGGGGCGCGACCTTTTGATATGCGGGGCTCGCCTTGAGCGCCGCCACCGCCGGGTCGTCCGGCGCGTACCGGGCCAGGATCGCCTTCACCTGTTCGGCCAATTCTTCCAGCTGGCGCTGGGCGGCGGTTTTGGGCTTGTGCTCCAGCAGAAAATCCACCGTCTCCTTCATGGCGGGGGCGGCGTCCAGCGCGGCGCCCAGGCCGCGAACGTAACCCAGTTCATCGCCCTTTTCCCATGCGGCCAGCGCCTGCCGCAGCTGCCAGGCAAAGCGGTGCATCCCCGGCAGCACGGCCACATCCTCGGCGTTGAGCAGTTCCGGGTTGTAGACATTGTCCAGCCAGGTGGCAGAGAGGACGGCGTACTGTTCGCAGAGGCCCTGCCCCACCGGCACGTCCTTGTTCCAGCCGGGGGCGCGCAGGGCGGCGGTGGCCAGGTCCAGCTGCCAGGCAAGCTGGCCCGGGGTGGCAGGCGGGTCGATGTGGGAGAGCCAGTCCAGCGCCGCGCGGGGCAATAGCACCCGTTTTCCCAGTTCCGCCGCCAGCGCCGCCAGTTGCTCGGCATTCTGCTGATAAAAGCTCTCCGGCAGCGGCAGCCCCAGTTCCAGGGTGTGCAGGTAGGCCTGGGGGAACATCTGCCGCCAATCGGTGACCTGTGCCCACTCCCCGGCGATGGTTTCAGCGTCGTTGCTCTGCACAATGCGGGCGCTGCGGCCGGGGGCGGTGTCCCCCATGCCCGCCAGCAGGGCCCAACCCTCCGGACCGGTGCGGTCCAGATAGTTCAGCAGCATCGAGATGAAATCTCCAAACACCTGCAGGCGGTCGAAATCCTCGCCGGCTTCTTTCCAGGCCGCCTCATCCTGGTAAAATTCCCAGCAGCGGCGCAGGAAAACAGCCCCCGACGGCAGCTGCTCCGGGTGTTTGAGCAGTTCCATCACCACAAAGCCCCGGTCCTTTGTCCGCAGTTCCCCGGGTTTTGCCTCCCGAAGCAGCTCATCCGCCTCGCCGTAGCGCTGCAAAACGCAAAGGGCGTGGAACGCGACCGCCTGCAAATCGCTGCGCCAGCGCCGGTCGGTGGTGTCATACTGGGCATAGAGCCGGTCGCTCCGCCGCAGATCGGCGCGGCTTTCCATTTCCTCCAGCGCCTGCCGGCGGTTTTCCAGGTGCTCCATCGTTGCCTGGTAATCGTCCTGATAGTAAGCCGCCGCGGCCGCCAGGGTCTCGCCGTCCAGCCGCAGCAGGGCCGATTCCGGGCTGTACGCCTTCCAGGTGTTGTAGCATTCCCGCACACGGTCAAACTTCTTGTTGTTGTAAAAGACCCTCATGCACTTCTGGTAGGCAAGGATGCGGTCCACCTGCGGCGCTCCCTGCGCGCCGCGCAGAATGGTATAGGCCTGCCGGGCGTAGTCCAGCTTTTCTTCCGGCGTTTCGGCGGAATCCATGCAGTAGCCCAATATGCGCAGGTCCTGCGGCGTCCGTTTCAGTTCATTCCGCAGCAGCGCCATGTTGCGCCGGTGTTTGTCCCGCATATATCCAGGAGTCATTTCCGCATACCCGTCGTGATGAAGGATCGTTCGGGAGAGCACGATGTGCTGTGGGCGCGCCTCATACGGAAAGGAGAACACCTCATGAATGGCCCCCGTATAGCGCAATTGGCCGCCGCGCCGTTGCGCCAGCCGCATGGCGAAGAAGTCCCCATAATCGCGCAGCTGCTTGTCGTAATAATTTCGCTGGATCAGGCTGCCCACTTCGAACTTTTCCCGCTCGGCGCTCTTGAGAAAAGACTCCAGTTCCCCGATGTCCGGGTCCAGCCACTCGTCGGTGTCCACCGTGAGACACCAGTCGCCGGTGCACCGGTCCAGCACGGCATTGCGGGCGGCGGCAAAGTCGTTCACCCAGGGAAAATCGAACAGCACGTCGGCGTACTTTTCCGCCACTGCCCGGCTGCCGTCGGCGGAGCCGGTGTCCGCCATCACCAGCTGACAGGGCAGGGCCTTGCGCAGCGGCGCAAGGGAACTTAAACAACGCTCGATGCAGCGGATGTCGTTTTTAAAGATGATGCCGATGGACAGGATCGGCTGGCTCATAACAAGATCATTCCTTTCGTGCGCCCGGTGCGGGCGGGATGGGTTTGTCGGCCCGGCGCGGGGCTCCAGCGCTGGAAACAGGCTGAAGCACCGCGCCGGGCCGACAAAAAAAGGGGCGCGCCCAAACAGGGCGCGCCCCCCTCTTGCCGATGGAGAAGAACAGGTTCCCTCCGCCGCGCAAAGAGCTTACTGCATCAGCTGCAGCACGCCCTGAGGCACCTGGTTGGCCTGAGCCAGCATGGCCTGCGCGGACTGGATGAGGATGTTGTTCTTGGTGTAGGACATCATTTCCTCGGCGATGTCGGTGTCGCGGATGGAGGACTCGGCATCCTGGATGTTCTCCTGCATCACGGACAGGTTGTTGATGGTGTGGTCCAGACGGTTCTGGGTAGCGCCCAGGCCGCCGCGGACGTCAGACACATAGTTGATGGCGTTCTTGATGGTTGCCAGAGCGGCCTTGGCGCCCTCCTGAGTGCCAATGTCCACATCGGCGATGCCGATGGCAGCGGTGTGGCAGTCCTTCACGGACACGGTCAGCTGGTTGAAGTCCTCACCGGTGTCGCCGATCTGCAGGCTCAAGCCACCATTGTTGGTAGACAGCTTGTCGGTGCCCTTGTACAGGATATCGTTCTGTTGGATACCGGAGCCGGTGGGGCCAGCAGCACCAGCGGCCTCAAACTTCATGCCGGTAACACGAGAAATCTCGGCGGCCACATTGGCAGCGTCATTGGCGGCCGTGTAAGAGGTACCATTCAGCTTGATAACGGTGACATCGGAAGCAACGTTCTTCAAGGTGTCGGAAGTGGCGCCGTTCTGGGCAAAAACAAACTTTTTGCCGCCGATCTCAAACACGGCCTTGGCCGCATCCTCAGCAGTCACCGAGCCGGTCAGGGCGGTCGTCTTGCTCAGATCCAGCTTCTGCATCGCATCGGCAGCCACAGTATTGCCCGTCGTGGCAATAGCGCCTGCGCCCGCTGCCATCTTACTCGCGGGAACGGTCATACCGATGGCGGTGATGGCGGCGCCGGCGGTGCCGGCAGTCTTGCTGGTGAACGTAAGAGCGTCTCCAGCCGTCTGGACATCAAAGCTGGATGTGAGGGTGCTGTTCTTTTTCAGTTCATCCAAAACAGCGGTCTGGATCTCGCCCTTCGCAGGCTGCTTGTCGGTAGCCACAGCGTACTGGGTGCCGTCAGCCCCGACCAGCTTCCTGTTTGCCCCGTCATAGGTCAGTTCAACAGTCGCGGAGTACTCCTGACCGTCGCCCGTCTTCCAAGCCACCGTGTAGCTGATCTTGTCACCATCCGCAAAGTCAGCGGTAGCGCCGGTAAAATCAGCCGTTTTGGTCACAGCCGCTACCGCGGTGGTGTCCACCAGGCCCACGCCAGACACATTGCCGCCGCCGGCCAGAGAACCGTCCAGCAGGTTGATGCCGTTGAAGTTGGAGCTCTCGGCGATACGGTCGATCTCGTCCTTCAGGTTGCTGACTTCCTTCTGCAGCTGGGCGCGGTCGGTCTCGTTCTCGTAGGTGCCGTTGGCGGACTGCTCGGCCAGGGAGTACATACGGTTCAGCATGTCGTGCACTTCGGTCAGAGCGCCCTCAGCGGTCTGCACCAGGGAGATGCCGTCCTTGGCGTTCTTCTGAGCGCCTTCCAGGCCGGTGATCTGAGCGCGCATCTTCTCGCTGATGGCCAGGCCGGCAGCGTCGTCGCCGGCGCGGTTGATCTTATAACCGGAAGACAGCTTCTCCAGGTTCTTGGACAGCGCGGAAGTGTTGTTGGTGTAGTTGCGGTAGGCGTTCATCGCCATGATGTTGTTTTGAATACGCATAACAATTTTTCCTCCTTGAAAAATGGTTCGCTGACAGCGGGTTCCTTCCCACTGCCGTTTTTTCCGGCCCTTTTGCCCCCGCAGGCCTTTACGGGAACATCCGGGCGCCTGGGTGAGGGACCAAAGCCGCGGCTCCGAATCCCTTCACTGCATATGTCGGCCCGTTGGGGGCAAAAGTTAAGCCCTCGTCCAAAAAAATTTCAAAAAAATTCCCTTCCGCCCCAAAACGGGGGGAAGGGAGGTTTTTCAAAAGGGCTCACAGCGTGTGTCGGGGCGATTCCATCACCGTTTTGCACGCCTGGATGACCTGCGCCACCACCATGGATTCGTACTTTGCCCGGTAGAGGCTGGTCATGGGGGTGGCCGCGGAGCCGGAGAGCACCACATACTTGGCCGGCAGCCGGGTCAGCGCCAGGGCGCGGGCGTCCGCCATGCAGCGGGGGCAGGTGCAAAGCCCGAACATCCGCACATACCGCTCCAGCCGCTCGTCCACCAGCAGTTCCATCAGGTTCAGGCAGACAGCGCCGTCCGGCAGGCGGGTCTCGCGGGGGGCGAAGGGCGTCTCGGGGGCCGGCTCATCGGCCGCAGGCTTCGGTGTGGGGGCCGGCTCCTCCGTCTCAGGGGCCGGCTCTTCCGCCGCAGGCTTCGGCGTGGGGGCCGGTTCTTCTGGCGCGGCCTCATAGGTTACAGGCTCCGGGGCGGGCTCTTCCTCCGCCGGTCCGGGGGCCGGCGCAGCCTCCTGCGCGGCAGGCGTTTCCGCCGCCGGTCGAGGGGCCGGCTCCTCCGTCTCGGGGGCCGGCTCTTCCGCCGGCGCAGGGGCCGGGGCCGTCTCCTCCGGGGCGGTCTCTTCCGCCGGCGCGGCGGCCGGGGCCGCCTCCTCCGGGGCGGGTTCTTCCGCCGGCACAGCGGCCGGGGCTACCTCCTCCGGGACGGGCTCTTCCGCCGACGCGGGGGCCGGGGCCGCCTCCTCCGGGGCGGGTGCTTCCGCCGGCGCGGGGGCCGGGGCTGCCTCCTCCGGGGCGGGTGCTTCCGCCGGCGCGGGGGCCGGGGCTGCCTCCTCCGGGGCGGGTGCTTCCGCCGGCGCGGGGGCCGGGGCTGCCTCCCCCAGGCTCTCAGCCAGCGAGTCGGCCAGCGCGTCCCGAATGGTGCGGGACAGCGCGTCGCTGTTGTTCTTTTCCACCTGCAGGATGGGCGCGATCAAGTGCTCCCCCTCCCGCCGGGCGGGCTGCTTTGCCGGTTCGGGAGCCTGCGTGTCGGCCGCCGCGGCCGGCTGCTTTGCGGCAGCCGCCGGCTGTTCTTTCCCGGAGGCCGGCTGTTCTTTCCCGGGGGCCGGCTGCTTCGCCCCGCCCGCCGGCTGCGCGGCGGGAGCCGGCTGAACGGCGGGGCCGGGCGTCTCCTCCCGGCCCGCGGGCGCGGCGCCGCCCAGCAGGCTCAGCACATGGTCGGTCTTGCTGCTGCGGCCGCCTTTCTTGTTCTTGCCAGACATCAGCGCGCGCCTCCTTTCCCGCTGCGGGGGAAGCGGGCGCCCGCCACCTGGTCGCAAAGGGCCTCAAAGTCCCGCGCGGGGTTGGAGGACGGGGCATAGTCCACCACGCTCTGCCCGTGGGCGGGCGCCTCCGCCGCCGTGACGCTGCTGCGGATCTTGGTCTCAAACACCACCGTGTCCAGCTGGGCGGCGATCTGGGAGGCCATTTCCAGCACCTCCCGGTTCAGGTTGAAGCGGGCGCTGAAGCGGTTGAGCAGGATGCCCAGCACCCGCAGGCCCGGGTTGTAATACTCCCGCACGCCCTCGATGGTCTCCTTGATCTGCGACACCCCCAGCAGGCTGAGCACCTCGGGCGCCATGGGGATGATGAGGCTGTGGGCCGCCACATAGGCGTTCACCGTGAGCAGGTTCAGGGCCGGGGGCGTGTCGATGATAATATAGTCATAGTTCTGTTCCACCTTGGACAGGGCGGTCTTCAGCAGGAACTCCCGCCCGGGGCGGTTGAACTCCAGCTCCGCGCCCGACAGCAGGATGTTGGAGGGCAGGATGTCGCTGGAATCGGTGTGGGCGATGGCCTGCTGCGGCTCCACCTCGCCCCGGAACACCTCGTACACCGTCAGGCATCGCTCGATGTCCAGCCCCAGGCTGAACCCCAGGCTGCCCTGGGGGTCCAGGTCGACGCCCAGCACCCGCGCGCCCCGCCGGTGCAGGCTGGCCAGCAGCGCGGCCGCCGTCGTCGTTTTGCCCACGCCGCCTTTCTGATTGGTGATGGCGATCACCGAAGCCGCCATTTTTACCCCTTCCTTTCACTGTCCGCCCTGCCGGGGGCGGCTCTCTTGCTGCACGCCGCAAAAAAATTACAAAAAACACTTAAATCTTCCCTTGCGGCGGACGATATAGATACTGAGAGAACATCGGTTTCTTTTCATTAGTCTATTGTTTCGAGGTCATTTTACTCAAAAGGTCCGGCCTTGTCAATAAGCCGCGGCCCGCGGCCTGTGCGCCCGGCCCCGTTTCTCTTTAAAATACAGAAGGGAGTGTATTATCCATGGCATCCATCAACAGTCTGAGCGGCTCCAGCTCTTCGTCCAGCATTTACGGAAATCGCACCTATAACATCATTTCCGGTCTGGCCAGCGGCCTGGACACCGAGCAGCTGATCTCCGGCGTGGTGCAGAGCTACCAGCAGAAGATCCAGTCGCTCCAGCAGAAAAACACAAAATTGCAGTGGCAGCAGGAGGCCATCCAGAGCATTTCTGACAAACTGGTGGAGTTTGACCGGAACTACGCCTCCTATGTCTATTCCGATACCAACCTGCTGAGTTCCAGCTTCTTCAACAACGCGGTCAAAACCACCGCCAACGGCGCCTACGCCGCGCTGGTGTCCGCCTCCGGCAAGACCAACAGCACCGTGGTGCTGAACGCCGTGAAGCAGCTGGCCACCGCCACCCGCTACACCGTCTCCGGCAACAACCTCAACCCCAACAGCACCGACGGCTACAACGTGACCGGCAACAGCAAGGTGGATCTGAACGGCGACTTCCAGCTGAGCAAGCTGGCCGGCTCGCTGACCATCAACTACGGCGACCGCCAGGTGACCATCGACTTCTCCGACACCGAGCGCTTTGCCGACGAGAAAGGCCAGCTGGACACCGCCAAACTGCAGGCCGCCATCGAGGAGAAGCTGAACAACCAGCAGATCTCCACCAGCAGCGGCTCCATGGTGGACGCCGGCAGCCTGATCGGCGTGAGCGTGGACAGCGTGGGCAACCGCGTGTCGTTCTACGACAAGAGCGGCGGCGGCAACACTGTGTCCATCGCGGGCGCCACCGGCAGCCTGAAGGATATGATCTCCAATCTGGACAGCGTGGTGGACAGCGGCTCCGGCACCTTCAGTTTCCAGGGCACCACGTTTGTGGAAGACGTCCACATGGCGGATTACCTCGCCGGCAAGAGCATCACCGTCTCGCTGGACGGCAAGAGCAAGACCATCGAACTGCCCAAGATCACCACCAACGCCGACCCCAACGAGACCAACAAGGCGTTCCGCGACGCCCTGCAGGCCGAACTGGACAAGGCCTTCGGCAAGGACAAGGTCACCACCGACTTTGACGGGGAGGGCAAGCTGACCTTCGCCGTGGCGGACGGCTCCAACCTGGCCGTCACCAGCGCCGATGACGGCGTGGGTGAGGCGCTGGGCATCAGCGGGGGCATCACTTCCTATCTGGACACCACCAAGACCCTGGGCGAGCTGGGCATCAAGTTCGACGAACTGGCGGGCGGCTATGACCTGATGGCCGTGGGCAAGGTCTCCCAGAAGAAGGACGCCAACGGCAATGTGGTGCCCGGCAAGTATGTGGACGCGGAAGGCAACGCCGTGGACAAGGACGGCTACCGCCTGGGCCAGGACGGCCAGCGGCTGCAGGGCTTCGACCTGGTGATCAACGACGTGAAGATCGGCACCTACACCCGCGACACCGAGCTAAACACCATCATCAACAACATCAACGCCAACACCGAGGCCGGCGTGAACGTGAGTTACTCCAAGACCACCGGCCAGTTCGTCTTCACCGCCAAGGACACCGGCTCCGGCGGGCGGGTGGATATCGGCACCCCCGAGGGCGGCGGCGTCGGCCTGGGCGAGAAACTGTTCGGCAAGCCGGATCCCAGCGGGGCGAACTATACCCAGGGCACGGACGCCACTTTCATCGCCACCATCAACGGGCAGACCAAGGAGTTCACCCGCGCCTCCAACACCTTCGATCTGGACGGCATGAGCGTTACCGTGAACGGCACCTTCAACGAGAAGACCACCGTTGACACCGTCAAGGATCTTGGCGCCGACCAGAGCGTGACCTTCACCAGCAAGACCGACGCGGACACCATCGTGGAGGCCGTCAAGAAGATGGTGAACGACCTGAACGAGGTCATCAAGGCGGTGAAGAGCGCCTACTCCGACATGCCGCTGCAGAAGTCCGACGGTTCGAAGTACGAGCCGCTCACCGATGACGACAAATCGGGCATGACCGATTCCGCCATCGAAAACTACGAAGAGAAGGCCAAGACCGGCATCCTCTTTATGGACAGCGACCTGTCTTCGCTGTATAATGATCTTCGCAACGCCATCACCTCCAGCGGCGCGGACGGCGTGACCCTGCGCTCCATCGGCATCGAGACCGCCTATTCCGACGGCCTGACCACCATCACCCTGAACGAGCAGACCCTGCGCGAGGCGCTGGAGAGCGACCCGGACAAGGTGCAGCAGGCTTTCACCAAGTCCAAGGAGAACGGCGCCGCCACCGACGGCCTGATGGCCTCCATCAAGTCCATCACCGACCGGTATGCCTCCACCACCGGCGACGTGAAGGGCATCCTGATCGAGAAGGCCGGTTCCAAGTACTCCCCCACCGCCGCGCTGGACAACACCATCCTGGACCAGATGAAGGACGTGGAAGAGGAGATCACCAAATGGCAGGACAAGATGTCCAACCAGGTGGACTACTACACCAACAAATTCACCCAGCTGGAACTGCTGATCAACCAGATGAATTCCCAGAGTTCGGCGCTGTCCGGCCTGCTGGGCGGCTGATCGCGCCGGCCGGAAAGGAGCACATCCCATGGATATGCGAGGCTATCAGCACTACCGGGAAGACGCGCTGAGCACCATGACCCCCGGCGAACTGCTGCTGCTGGTTTACGATGAGCTGGTCAAACGGCTGACCCAGGCGGAGCTTGCCCTCGACAAAGAGGACTACACCGTCTTCGAAAGCGCGGTGGACCGCTCGGTGGACGTGGTTCATTATCTGGACGACACCCTGGACCGGCAGTACCCCATCAGCGCCCAGCTCACGCGGCTGTATGAATATTTCTGCTACGAACTCAGCCGGGTAAAGAGCGGGCGGAACAAAACGGAACTGGAGCGGGTCAAGCGCATGGCCTGTGAACTGCGCGAAAGTTTTCGCACCGCCGAAAAAAACGCCACGGAACGATGATGGGAGCACGGTATGCTGAGTGAACAGACCTTGTCTTTTGCCTGCGCGGTAGAGCGTCAGATGCACACCAGCCTGATCGAACTTGACGATCTGACCAGCCAGCTGGCCGATGCGGTGAGCCGTCAGGATCAGGTGTCGGTGCGTCTGTTCCTCTCCATGCGGCAGGAGGAGATCGACCGGATGCTCGGCCACAAGGCCGCGCTGCGCCGTCACTGTGCGGAACTTCCCGCGCAGGACGGCGCACGTCTGCGGCTGCTGCTGACCGGCAAGCCGGGCGATGAGCCGCCGGACAAGGTGCAGGCCCTGCTCAAACAGGTAAACACCAACCGGAACCTGCTGGAGAAGATCTGTCGGGCCGACCAGTCCGTCAGCCGCCGGTTCGGCGGTTCCGCTTCGTTTTACGCCGGCAAGGACGATTGACACGGCAACACCGCAGTCCGTCGGCGTCCAATCACCGGGCGCGGCCGGTTTCGGCCCCGCAGCCCGGAGGAGTGATATATGCCCCAGATACGTTTAGAATCAGTCGGCAAGGACTTCCCCCAGGAGCATGAGCGCCAGGTCGTTCATGCGGTCCGGTCGGTGGATCTCACCATCGAACGGGGGGAGTTCGTTTTTGTGACAGGCAGCAGCGGCGCGGGAAAAAGCACCCTGCTGGATCTGATCGCCTGTCAGATACAGCCCACAACGGGCAATGTTTTTCTCAACGACATCAACGTCACCCGGATGGCCCGCCGTCAGTGGGTCCGCCGGCGGCTGTGTTTCGGCTATGTGCCCCAGTTCCCCTCGCTGGCCCGCAAGCGGACCATTGAGGAGAATCTCACCCTGGCCGCTTTGCTCGGCCAGAAACGGACCCATCAGCCCCCCGCCGATCGGGTGCGAAAATCTTTGAGTATGGTTGGTCTCGGCGACGTGGCCGGGCGGTATCCGGTGGAGCTTTCCACCGGCGAATGCCGCCGGGTGGAACTGGCCCGGGCCATCATCAACAATCCGGAGATTCTTGTCCTGGACGAACTCACCGCCAATCTGGACGACGACACCGTCTGGGATATGTTTCTATTTTTGTCCGAGTTGAATCGCCACGGCATTACCATCATCATGGCCTCCCACGCAAAAAAGTTCGTCAATCTCATGCGGCGCCGGGTCATCACTTTGGTGGACGGCACCATTCGCGGCGACGTGCAAAAGGGACGCTACGGCGATGTGGGGCCTGCTCTTGCCCCGGATCCCAACAGGTTCATATGACCGCACAGGACCCTTGGCCGGACAAACACATTCACTGAATATCAGGAGGAAATACTTATGAAGAACAAGCGTGTTGCCACCAAAATTCTTTTGTCGGTGGGAATCACCCTGCTGCTGTCGCTGGTGATGATCGTTGTGTCCATCAGCACCATCCTTTCCACCCGCAGCCAGTTTAACGGCATTCTCAACGAACAGGTCACCATCACCGAGGCCGTTCTGGAGAGCGAGATGAACGTCAACTCCATCGCCCGCCAGCTGCGGGATATGGCCCTGTTCGGCTACAATTCTTCCACCGTGAATGAGATCGAGACGACCATGACCGCCCTCGACACGAACCTGGAGACCATTCAGAGCCTGTACACCGGCAGCGACGGTCTGGCCGGCCAGTATGTGCAGGCCGTGCAGGACTGGGAGTCCTCCTTTGGCGACATCTCCTCCGCGCTTCAGACCGGCGACACCGCCCGTGCCAGCCAGCTGATCCAGAACCAGTGCACGCCCAAGCTGAACCAGGCGGTGACCACCGGCCAGAGCCTGATCGACCAGCTGAACGCTGATACCGCCACTCTGGTGTCCGGCCTGCAGAGCCGCACCACCCGCGACATGATCATTCTGTGCGTGCTGGTGGCGGTGAGCATTGTGGTGGGCATCAGCCTGAACCTGTACACCGTGCGTTCCATCGTGGTGCCCCTGCGCAAAGCGGAAGCGGCCGTCGTGGCGTTCAGCCAGGGCGATCTGTCCTACGAGCTGGACTATGAGTCCAAGGACGAGATCGGCGGCATCTGCAACGCGGTGCGCAGCTCTCAGCAGACCCTGCACAACGCCATTGAGGACATCGTCAGCATCACCAAGCGGCTGGCCGACGGCGATCTGTCCTGCGAAGTCACCCAGCAGTATCCCGGCGAGCTGGCCCCCATCAAGGAGAACATCGACTATCTGCTGGACCAGCTGAACGACACCATGAGCAGCATCCTGCAGGCCGCCGATCAGGTGGCCGCCGGCGCCGACCAGGTGTCCAGCGGCTCGCAGGCCCTGGCCCAGGGCTCCACCGAGCAGGCCAGCGCCGTGGAGGAGCTGTCCGCCACCATCAACGACCTGGACAACGCCGCCAAGGAGAACCGCAAGACCGCCCAGACCGCCAAGGAGCGCGCCGACCAGGCCGCCGAGCAGGTGCGCATCAGCAACGAGCGTATGCAGGAGATGCGCCGCGCCATGGGCGAGATCCTCACCGGCCAGAAGGACATCGGCAAGATCATCGAGACCATCGAGAACATCGCCTTCCAGACCAACATCCTGGCGCTGAACGCCGCCGTTGAGGCCGCCCGCGCCGGCAGCGCCGGCAAGGGCTTCGCCGTGGTGGCGGACGAGGTGCGCAACCTGGCCTCCAAGTCTGACCACGCCGCCAAGCAGACCAAGAAGCTGATCGAGTCCTCCATGACCGCCGTGGAGCACGGCGGCGAACTGGCGGAGGACGTGGATGTCAACATGCAGAAGACCGTGGAGTACGCCGGCGTTGCCATCGACTACATGGAGAAGCTGGCCGAGAGCACCATCAGCGAGGCCGAGGCCATCGATCAGCTGACCACCGGTGTGGACCAGATCTCCTCTGTGGTGCAGACCAACTCCGCCACCAGCGAGGAGTCCGCCGCCGCCAGCGAGGAGCTCTCCTCCCAGGCGGTCATGATGAAGCAGATGGTCCAGCGCTTCCAGCTGCGGGGCGCTTCCGGGTACTCCCTTGAGCCGGAACCCGCCAGCCAGCCCGCCGCCACTCAGCCGGCCGCCAGCCACTTCACCGCTGCCCCGGCCGCTGAGCAGCCTGCGGCGGAGGAGAGCCGCTTCAGCAAGTATTGATCTCCATAAGTCCGGGGATGTGCCCCGCATTTCACGAAAGGAGTTGTCGGCGCGATGCCTGAACCGACTGCGACCTCCCCCCTTCCCCGCCAAGGACAGGATCTGATCTATGCCCTGGACATCGGCACGAGAAGCGTCATCGGCATGCTCGGCCGCCGGGAAGACGGACGCGTCCGCATTCTGGCCATGGAGAAACTTCTTCACGCCCACCGGGTGATGATGGACGGCCAGATCGAGGATATCGCCCAGGTGGCTGCCGCGGTGCGGACTGTGACCGACCGATTGGAACAGGACGCGGGCTGCCGGCTGGAACGGGCCTGTGTGGCCGCCGCCGGCCGTGCCCTGCGCACCGCGCAGGGCTGCGGCACCCGGGAACTGCCTGCCCCGGAAGTGGTGACCGAGGCCACCGTTGCGCAGCTGGAAGCCGCCGCCGTGGCCGAGGCGGAACGCTCCATCCACACCGATGAGGAAAACGGCCAGCAGCTTCTTCTGGTGGGGTATACCGCCACCCAGTATCGGCTGGACGGATACCCTTTGACCAGCCTTCTGGGACATACCGGCCGCGTCATCGAGGCCCAGGTGGTAGCCACCTTTCTGCCCGGCGGCGTGATCGACAGCCTCTATGCGGTAATGCGCCGGGCGGGCCTGGAGGTGGCCAGCCTGACACTGGAGCCCATCGCCGCGCTGAACGCGGCCATTCCGGCCGACCTGCGCCTGCTGAACCTCTGCCTTGTGGACATCGGGGCGGGCACCTCTGATATCGCTGTTTGCCGCGATGGCAGCGTGGTGGGCTACACCATGGCCACCGTTGCCGGCGACGAGATCACCGAAGCTTTGATGCGGGAATACCTGGTGGACTACAACTCCGCCGAATCCATCAAGGCGCAGTTATCGCAGGCCGAAAAAATCACTTTCACCGACATCCTGGGCCAGGAGCAGACCTGCTCCCTCTCCCAGGTGCAGGCGGCGCTGGGCCCGGCCATAGAACTGCTGGCACGGGAGATCGCCCAGCATGTGCTCGACCTCAACGGCGCGGCTCCCTCCGCCCTGTTTCTGGCCGGCGGCGGCAGCAAACTTGCCGGTCTGCAGGCCGCGGTGGCGTCCGCCCTGGACATGGACCCCAAGCGGGTGGCAGTGGCCGGCGGACATTTCAAAACCACCTCCTGCTCCGACGTCATCGATCTGGACGACCCGGAATACACCACCCCGCTGGGCATTGCTGTCTCGGCGGGGCTGGGCCTGGTCAGCGACAGCTGCCGCGTCACCCTCAACGGCGCGCCTGCCAAACTCTTCCGCAGCGGGGACCTCTCCGCCATGGATCTGCTGATGATGAACGGGTATACCTATTTTGACCTGCTGGGGCGGATCGGCAGACCGCTGGTGATCCAGGTGGACGGGCGGCGCACCGTCTTTTACGGGCAGCCCGCCCTGCCCGCCCGTCTGGTCATCAACGGCGCGGAGGCGCAGCCCTCCGCCATCGTCCATCCGGGCGATGTGGTGGAATTTACCCCGGCGCAGGCCGGCGAGGACTGCCGCTTCACCGCGGAACAGCTGGCCCGCCGCCTGAAGGTCGATCGCCTCACCATCAACGGCGAGCGGCCCTCGCCCGACGCGCCCGTGCCTTCCGGCGCGTTCGTGGTGACCCTCGGCACGGCGCCCGCGTCAGGCAACCGCCCTGCTGCGGCCACAGACGCCTCCCCTGCCGATCTGGCGGGCCAGGCGAAGGAAGCTGCCGGGGCCGGTCCGCACCCCGAGAGGGATGAAGCCGGTGTTCTTTCCCCGGCAAGCGCACCCGCGCCGGCTGCCGCGCCTGTGGAACCGGGCACGGCGGCAGCCTCTGCGGAGGCTGCCGCCCCCGCAGACGTGGGCGCATCCGCCGCCGTGACGGCAGAAGCGCACGGGCTCCCCGGGGCCGGATCGCCCGCGGCCACCGCTGAGTCGGATGGCCGCGCCGCCGGGCATGCCACGGCGCCGGAGGCGGCTGAGCCGCTGCCTGCCGTTCCGGCCGGCCGCCCCTGCAAGGTGCGGCTGAACGGCCGCGATGTGACTCTCCCCCCCAAAAAAGATGGGACCCCCCACTATGTGATGGATCTTCTGGAACTTTCCGGAATTGATTTCAAGAACGCGCGGGGCCCGGTGGCCCTGCAGGTGAACGGTTCCGACTGCCTCTTCCAGCAGGTCCTTCAGGAGGGCGACCAAATCAGTATTGGATATGAGGACGAGGTGAACGTTCCATGAAACGTATGACAAAAGCGGCAGCGCTGCTGTTGGCAGCGCTGCTGACGGCCTGCGGCGGTTCTGAAAAGCAGGAACCGCCGCAGGTTTATGTTGTGGGTGAAGACAGCCTTCCCTCCCTGAACGCGCTGGTCACGCTGGACGAAGGGTTCCAGTTCCAGCAGTCGGTGGGCGAGGACGGCGAGACCATCACCTATGTTTATTCGGGCCTTTCCGACGGCGCCGGCACCGCCCAGGCATATACCGAGGCCCTGGAGACGGACTATGAGTGCCAGATCGGCGCCGATGCACAGACGGGCGGCACCGCGGATTTTACCGCCGCGTCCGGTCAGGCCGCGGCGATCCGCAGCGCCACCGACCCTGCACAGACGTTCGTGCTGAGCATCCAGTGGGAGGAGTCCTCCTGTTCGGTCACCCCTTCCCTGGTGCAGACTGCCGATCTCTCCTGGCCGCAGCCCGACACGGTCACCCTGGAAGAGGCAGTAGCCTATGTAAAAAGCCTGTCTCCCGCCTATCTTGGCCTCACGGGCAGCATGGATGACTACAATGTCATCCCGCAGGACGGCACAGTAATGCTGGACGACCGGCCCTGCCTGTGTGTGAATGTCTATCTCGCCCAGACCCACCAGATCCAGCACAGCTACCTTCTCACCCTGCCCGACCTGCAGGTATACCTGCTGGACCGCACAACGGGCGAGGCGTCCCCCCTGGGGTAAAATTGTTTAAAAAAATTTCATTATTTCCCGCGCTTCCTCTTTTCTTTTGTGAAAAAATGTCGATAAGAATTAATAGATGCTGTGTAAACTCTATCTCAATACCTGGAGGGAGTCTTGTAACCATGAAAAGCATTCGACAGAAGATCCTGGTCTGTTTTCTGGCCATGACCGCGGCGGCAGCCGTCATCTGCGGCGGCGCCGGCATCGCCATGAGCTATTTCAGCAGCCAGACCACGCTGCAGCAGAGTATGCTCGCGCTGGCATCTGAGGCTTCACAGCATGTGTCCTATCAGATCCAGTCATACACCAACTCGGTCGAGGCGCTGGGCATGGTGCCCACCCTGACTGCCCCGGAGACCACGGTGGAGCAGAAGCAGGCCATTCTGGACCAGTGGGTCGACGAGTATGGTATGATGCGCGGCAATGTGCTCACCACCACGGGTCTCAGCCTGTTCGACGGCAACAATTATTCCGACCGGGAATACTTCCAGCAGGCCATTCAGGGCAACACCTGGATCTCCACGCCCACCGTGAGCAAGATCACCGGTGAACTCTCCCTCATGGTCGCCGCGCCCCTGTGGCAGGACGGCATCCCCGGCGGCCAGATCGCCGGTGTGGTGTACATGGTGCCCAAGGAGACCTTCCTCAATGACATCATGGCGACCATCAAGGTCAGCGAGAACAGCGGCGCCTATATGCTGGACAAGGATGGCAACACCATTGCCGATGTGACCATGGACACCGTTGGCAATCAGAACATCGAGCAGGAGGCCCAGACGGATTCCAGCCTTTCCGCCCTTGCCGCCCTGCATGCGGCCATGCGCCAGGGTGAGACCGGTTTCGGCACCTACACCATTGGCGGCGTCTCCAAGTACCTCGCCTATGGCCCGGTGTCCGGCACCGACGGCTGGAGCGTGGGTGTGAGCGCCAACACTTCCGACTTTATGGCCTCCACCTACCGCAACATCGCGGTCATCGTTGCCCTGGTGGTGGTGATGATCATCGTCACCGTCTTCCTGGCGATGCAGATCTCGGGCAGCATCGGCAAGCCCATCAGCGCTTGTGTGCAGCGCATCCAGCAGCTGCAGGCGGGCGACCTGTCCTCTCCCATTCCCGAGTTCCGCCGCAAGGATGAGATCGGCATGCTCTCCGAGGCCACCGGCGAGATCGTCCGGGTGCTGCGCGGCCTGGTGGAGGATATCGGTTACCTGCTGGGCGAAATGTCCAACGGCAACCTGAACGTACGCTCGCAGCACCACGACCTGTATGTGGGCGATATGTCCCAGCTGCTGGTCATCCTGCGCAGCCTGGCCACCCAGCTGAGCGACACCATGAGCCAGATCTACACCGCCGCCGAGCAGGTCTCCGCCGGTTCCGAGCAGGTGTCTTCCGGCGCGCAGGCCCTGGCCCAGGGCGCTACCGAGCAGGCCAGCGCGGTGCAGGAGCTTTCCGCCACCATCAACGATATCAACACCTCCGCCGCCGAGAACGCCGAGGCCGCCAAGCAGGCGCAGGATAAATCCAACCTGGCCGGCGGTCAGGTCGTTGCCAGCAACGAGAAGATGGGCGAGTTGAAAGCCGCCATGACGGACATCCTGAAGGGACATCAGGAGATCGGCCAGATCATCGAGGCCATCGAAAACATTGCCTTCCAGACCAACATCCTCGCGTTGAACGCCGCGGTCGAGGCCGCGCGGGCCGGCAGCGCCGGCAAGGGCTTCGCCGTTGTGGCGGACGAGGTGCGCAGCCTCGCCTCCAAGTCTGACCAGGCCGCCAAGCAGACCAAGGAAATGATCGAGCGCTCCATGAACAATGTGACCCGCGGCAGCCAGCTGACCGACGAGGTGAGCAAAGCGCTGGACAAGACCGTGGAACTCGCCAAGGAAGCCGTGGGCCTGATGAACAAGGTGGCGGAAAACATCGTCAGCGAAACCGAATCCATCCATCAGGTCACCGAAGGCACCGACCAGATCTCTTCTGTCGTGCAGACCAACTCGGCCACCGCGGAGGAATCCGCTGCCGCCAGCGAGGAGTTGTCCGGCCAGTCTCAGCTGCTCAAAGAGCAGGTGGGCCGCTTCACCCTGCGGCAGGATGCCGACCCCGATGTGAGTGCGGATCCTTCCGGCAACTGATCTTTCATCGTACATAAAGAAGCCGCCGGCCAGGAAACTGGCCGGCGGCTTTTGGCTTTTTTATGTATGAACGGATTACTTGCCCTGCTCCTTCACATGCTTTGCCAGGCGCTTATCCTCGGTGCGGATGTGGGAAACAAGCACGCCCACCACCCGGTTCAGGTCGCCCAGCGCCTTCACCGTGGGGCCCTGCTGCAGCAGTTCCCGGGCGGTATCGCTCAGCTGACGGCGATATCCGTCGTGGAAAACCTTGTGGGTGGGATAAGCAGGGTACTTGCTGCGCACCTGCAGATCCTCCTCATCCCGGAAATGCTTGGCCACATAATCGATCAAAAACCGCACGGTGTTTTCAATCTTGGCGCGGCCCTCGCCGCGAGAGCAGGCATCCATCAGATCGTTCACCGCGGCGAACAGCTGACGATGTTCCGAGTCGATCAGGTTATTGCCGGTAACCAGGTCGGGAGTCACTTCGTAATGCATGAACTATTTTCCCCTTTCGTATCCGGCCGGTCGTGTTGACGCGCCCCGGCACATTGTAATTGGTAACAGGAACGATTCTCCTCTATTTCTTATATCGGCCAAAAAACGAAAAACATAATCCATCGAAAAAAATTTGTCAAGCACTTTTTTCAGTTTTTGCGCCAACCACTTATTTTTCCTGCGTTTCAGGCCGATATATAGATTGAAAGGAATCTTGGCGCGTCCGCGCACAGGTGGTGCGCGGACGCTGCAAATACAATGAGAGGGAGGGCTTTCGATGTCAATACTGCGAATCGGCGCCGGCACTGGGTGCACCGTGGGCGGCATTGCCTCTTGCAGCAGAAAACCCGACACTTCCGCCACTGTTAGTCAGGGTCAGCGATACGATCAGTTTCAGTTTTCCTCCTGCCTGGACGCAACGGAAAAACGGGTGAAACAGGCGGTGGGGCACATGTCCCAGGAGATCCGCTCCCGGGTGAGCGCGCAGGATCTGGAGCATCTGCGCCAGCAGGTGAGCGACGGGACCTACCAGCCGAACCCCCGGGAGATCGCCGCCCGGATGCTTTTGATGAAGGAGGGCGGCTGATTGCCTATGGAGTTTCAGAAATATCTTTCCTTCCTGGCCGATCTGCAAAAATGCCTGGATTCGTTGACGGCGCTGGAGCAGCGCAAACTCACCGCCATCCAAACGGCTGATTTTGACGCGTTGGATCAGTGCATCAAAGAGGAACAGGCGGCGGCGCTGGATCTGCGCGGCCGCGAGCACAAGCGGGCCGATCTGCTATCACAGCTGGGGTTGCCGGATGCTTCCCTGCGGGAGTTGCCGGATCACTGCCCCGCCGAATTCCGCCGGCAGGCCAGTGAGATCACACAGGACGTGCTCCGCAGTTACCAGGTGCTCGCCAGCGCGCAAAACGCTGCCCGCACCTTGATGGAATCCGATCTGCGTCACATCCAACAGGAGCTGGATCGTCGCCAGGAAAAGCGGCAGGATACATCCGCCGCCCGCTCGGCGCAAACCGATCTTCGAGTTTGAGAGGAGCATGACATGGGCACATTTGGATCTTTTACCACGGTTCGTCTCGGCATCTACGCCGCCCAGAAGGGTCTGGACGTGACCGGCAACAATATCACCAACATCAACATCCCCGGCTATACCCGCCAGCGGTTGAATCAGGTCAGCCTGATCCCCTCGGTGAACGACCGGTATGCCTCCATCTATAACCCCCGGATCGGCCAGGGCGCCGTGATCGCGGGCGTTGACCAGATACGCGATCTGGGCCTGGATATCTCCTACCGCAAAGCCACTTCGGATGTGGGCTCCGCCAACACCAAACTGGCGGGCCTGAACGATCTGGCCACCATTCTGGACGAAGTGGGCAAGGGCGATCTGGAGCAGGACGACGGCGTGATCCTCAGCCAGCTGAACGACCTGCGCGACCTCATCAGCAATGCCATCACCGGCGGTGTGGGCACCTATGATCCCCTGATCCGCTCCTCCGCCGAGGCGCTGACCACCTTCTTCCATTCCTCTGCGGAGAAGCTCGCGGGCCTGAAAACCACCTACGAGGACAAGTTCAACCAGCAGGTAGATTACGTCAACAGCCTGCTGAGCAACATCCGGGATCTGAACGTCTCCATCCGCAATTCCGATATCCGGGGCGATCCGGGCCTGGAACTGCGGGACGAGCGCAACCGCCTTCTGGACGAGTTGAGCCAGTACGTAAAGGTGGACGTGACTTATTCCATGGAGCCCATCGGCACCGGCACCGAGATCGAAAAGCTCACCATCCGCCTGGCCACCGGCGACAAGAACACGCTGGTGGACGGCGAGTATGCCGCCCAGTTCAACCAGGACACGGAGATCCTGGCCCGCAACCCCGCCTATGACCCGACGCTGTCTGCGGGCCCGGGCAACGAGCCCTATCTGGACGTCAACGGCGATCCCACCCTCAACGCCGCCGACGCGCAGAAAGCGCCCAACGACAACTACCTGCTGACGCTGGGGCCGCTCACCGATCCCCTCGGGCAGAAGCAGCTTGTGGGTGACGTAGGCGCGAACATCGGCGACACCGACCTGTATGGCTCGCTCCAGTCCATTCGGGAACTGCTCACCGAGGAGGGCGATTTCTCCAGCGCGGCGGATGCCGCGATGGATCCCGACGCCGCGTCGAAGCGGGGCATCCCCTACTACCAGAAGATGCTGGATTCGCTGGCCTTTGAGTTTGCCACCCAGATGAACGCGCTGAACCAGACCGGCCTTGACGGCGCGGGCAACCTGTTCAGCATCAGCAGCAACACCAATGACGACCAACAGACCGTTGGCGGCAACACGATCACCATCAACGCCTCCAACATCTCGGTGTCGCAGGGCTGGCTGAACGAGACGATCTCCATCCAGGCCACCGCCGATGCCCACGCGGCCAGCGGCGATGTGTCCAATCTGGCGAAGTTCCTTGCTCTTTTCGATGAAAAGCAGTCGTTTAACCCCAAGGACATCGTGGGCGACGCGCAGGGCGACCCCTATCAGGGCACCTTTGAGGATATGCTCCTGAAGATCCAGTCCACCCTGGCGAAGGACCAGATGGCCACGGATTCCGTGCTCAACAACTACACCATCACCGCGAACGACATTTACGTGGACCGGGAGGGCGTCATGGGTGTGGACCTGAACGACGAGGCGACCAGCCTGATGACCTATCAGAAGGCTTACACCGCCGCCTGCCGCCTGCTGACCGTGATGGAAGAAGCTTTGGACTCTCTGATCAACGGGACCGTTTAACGCTGCGCTCCCGCTTTTTTCGAGGTGATTGAACTATGATGCGCGTAACGACCAATTCCACCCTGTATACCTATCAGAAAAACCTTCTGAAGACCACCAACCAGCTGTATGCGGCCATGAACACCATGATGACCGGCCGCAACTTCGACTCCTACGCGGCCGACCCCGCCGCGGCCACCCGGGCGTTCAAGATCCACAGTTCCCTCAACGCCACCAACGCCCAGTACGCCAACAACACCACCGTGCTGAACAAGTTCTCTACCGCCTGGGACGTGGCCGACGACATGATCGACAAACTGACCAACGACCTGGCCAAGGCGCCCATCCTGAAGGCGCTGAACAAGACCAACCTGAGCACGGCGAACACCCAGGGCGACATCATCTATTCCGGCGCGGAGGCGATGATCCAGAGCCTGAACGGCCGCTATGACAACCAGTTTTTGTTCAACGGCGCGGACACCCAGAACCCGCCCTTCGCGCTGGAGACCGAGGGCGACAAGACCTATGTCACCTACCGGGGCGTGCGCATCGACGACCCGAACACGCTGAAGCAGGAGTACAAGGACGAAAACGGCAAGCCCGTTCCCAAAGACCCTCCCGCTACCGGCAACTACACCAACGCCGAAATGCTGCAGAAATGGTCCGACGAGCATCTGTATGTGGACATCGGCATCGGTTTCACGCTGGACGGGAACGGTCAGGTGCTGGACTCCACCGCCTTTGACGCCGCCATCTCCGGCACCGATCTGATCGGCGGCTACGGCGTGGACGCGGACGGCGATCCCACCAACATCGTCTCCATCATGGTGCGCCTGTCCGAGATCTTCAAGGGCTTCAACGAGGATACGATGGAGTGGGGCCCTGCCGGCAATCAGGCGGATGCCGAGCGGCTGCTGGACAAGTTCAACGCCGCGCAGGAGGAGCTGAGCGCGCAGCACGTTGTGCTGGACACCCAGTCGAAGTATCTGGAGACCAACAAATCGCAGCTGGAAAGCTCCTTCTCCGCCCTCAACAACGAGCTGGTGAGCATCGAGAAGGTGGACCAGACGGAAGCCATCCTGGCTCTTGTCGCGATGCAGACCAGCTTCAACGCCGCCCTGCAGGTCGGCGCCAATGTAGTACCCCAGTCCCTGATGGATTACCTGAATTAAGCAGGGGTCCGGGACCGATGAATCCGCGCATTGCGCATGAAAGGAGTTTTCGGTGTCATGTATCCTCTTATTGAGATCAAAACGGTCCCCATCGAGATCGAAATGAAGATCACCCCGGCACGTCTGGAATATGCCCGAGGGACCGCTCAGATGGAGATCTCCCGCGACAAGGGCGGCCTGAGCATCCGCAGCCAGCCCATCCGCGTGAACATCGACACCTTCGAGGCCCGCAATTCCGTGATGCCCACCACCGCCACTGTAATGCGCCAGCAGGCGCAGGCCGGCGTGGAAGGCGCCTACCAGGCCACCGCCGTTCTTGCACGGGAGGGCCGTATGATGATGGAAGCGCGCATTGATCAGGACGTTATCCCCCAACTGGCCAAACAGCAAAACCTCGGGCAGATGACCAATCTGAACATCAACTTCCTGCCCGGCGCCAGCCCCGACATCAGCTGGGACGGCGGCGAGATGAGCATCCGCTACGAGATGGACAAACTGAATTTCGACTGGCGCATGGAAAAGATGAGTTTCACCTTTGTGCCCGGCGACATCGAGTTCACCATGACGCAGCGCCCCGACGTGATCATCAAATACGTTGGCGGGCCTCTTTATGTGCCGCCTTCCTCTGACCCCGATTATGAGCCTGTGGACGTGAACGCCTGATCCCGGCGCACCCACAAGAGGAGGAACCGCTTTGCAGCTGGACACAAAATATTTTGGACGCATTGATTACAACGAGGCGGACGTGCTGGAGTTTCCCAACGGTCTGTTCGGGTTTGAGGCGGAAAAGCGTTTTCTGCTCCTCCCCTTCTCCGGCAGCAATGGGAATATGCTTTGCCTGCAAAGCGTTGCCGGCCCTTCGCCCGCGTTCATCCTGATGAACCCCTTCTCTCTGAAGCCGGACTACGCGCCGGTGCTCTCCCCTGAAGAGCTCAAGTTGATGGGTGTCTCCCAAAGCCATGAACTGTGCTATTATGTGATGTGCGTGGCCCGTGAACCCGTGGGCGAGAGCACGGTCAATCTGCGCTGCCCCGTGGTGGTCAACCCCGATCTCCATCGCGCCGTTCAGGTCATTCTGGACACCGACGCCTATCATATGCGTCATCGTTTGGACGAATTTTCCAACGGGGAGGTGGAGTGATTGCTGGTCCTCAGTCGAAAAGCCGGTGAGTCACTGATGATCGGGGATGAGATCAGCATCACGATCCTTTCTGTGGAGTCGAGCGGCCAGGTGAACATCGGCGTCAGCGCGCCGAAAGATGTGCTGATCCTGCGCAGTGAGTTGCAAAAGGCAGCAAGTATCAACCAGAACGCGGCGGACACGGCGCCCGCCCTGCTGGTGGCCGAGCTGGAATCGGTCCTGGCGGAGCACACCGCCCTGCTTGCGGAAAAACAGATGCCGGAGCCCTGAAACAGGGGTTCCGGCGTTTGTGCGCTTTGCTGCCGTGGCGTTTTTCGTCCGGGCCGCCTTTGAGCAGCGTTGGGCCGTGCCCTCCCGCCGGCCCCATTTCCCTGGCGATCATCGCCCCACCGGACGGTTCCCGCCGTTTCAACGATTCATTTTCCCAAAAGGAGGACCCCCATGGCCCGAGATACTTTGCTGGTGATCGACGAATCGCCTTTGGACCTGACTGTCATGCGCGCAATCTTCAAGCAACTGTTCCATGTGGAGTGCTTTGAGGAGGCGCGCCCCGCTCTCGCCCGCATCCATCGCGATCCCAAGAGTGTCTGTGTGGTGCTGTTGGACATCTGCCTGGGGCGCCGGGGCGCGGGCTTCCAGGTGCTGCAGCAGCTGCAGGCCAACCAGGAAACGGCGGAACTTCCGGTGATTCTGGTCACCTCCGACGCAAAGGAGGAGAACGTGCTGACCGCGGTGGCCAAGGGCGCCACCGATTTTCTGGTGAAGCCGGTGGATCCGCTGACCCTGCAGGAGCGGGTCTGCGCCGCGGTACGGCGCACCTGGCCCTCCGGCACCACGATCCTGGACGACGCGGACGGCCGGCCGGAGGCAGATTCCGACACGCCGGACCCGGCGGGCCTGCCCCTCACGGAGGACTACTGGGACCGGTTGCTGGAATTGTTTTTCCAGGCCCGGCCCGGCCTGGCCTCCGACAAGTACCATGTGCTCAGCCGCATCACCGAGGCCTTTGCCAACGGCCTGCGGAAAACAGACCCGGGCTGCGGGCTCACCGAGGAGGACGCCCGCCTGATCGGCCGGGCCGCCGCCTATTGCGACGTGGGCCTGCTGGGGATCCCCGACAGTGTGATCGAACAGGGGCAGGATCAAGGCGGCGCGGGGCAGGAGATCTACTTCCGCCACATCACCCTGGGCCACGCCCTGTTCACCACCGGGCCCAGCAGCGGACAGCCGCTGGCCCGCTACGCCGCCGAGATCACCTATCTGCACCACAAAAATTACGATGGGACCGGCTATCCCACAGAAGCGCTTCCCGGTCCGCTGCCCCTGAGCGCGCAGCTGGTGCGCACCGCCACCCGCTGCATGGGGTACATGAACTATTTCCATGGGTACCCCGACCGGCTGGACCGCACGCTCCGGGCGCTGGCCTCGGATGTGGGCCGCTTCATCTCCTCTGACATGTACCAGGCCGCCCAGGCCGCCCGGGACGAGTTGGCCGCCTGCCTGCCGGAACAGCGTCTGCTGTGAGCCGACGGGCCGATCCGATTGATTTTTCTGCATCTCTGTGATACGATAGCCCTGTTCGGCGTCTGCCCTGACCGCCGGCACGGGGCGAACGCGCGGGTTTCCCGGCCCTCCGTGACCGGGCGGCCCGCTTTTTTTTGGGCGGCGCTGTGCAAAACAGCCGGGAAAACCATCCCCGGCAAGGAGGAGCGTTATGAACAAGCTTTCTGTGGGCAAGGTGCAGGTGTATACCGGCAACGGCAAGGGCAAGACCACCGCGGCGCTGGGGCTGATGCTGCGGGCCGCCGGCGCGGGAATGGAGAGTTACTTCGGCCAGTTCATGAAGCATGGCTCGACCAGCGAGGCGCGGGCACTGAAGGAGTTTTTGAGCCACGCCGTCACGGCGGAACAATACGGCAGCGGCGAGGAGCTCTCCGGCCCGGACCGCGAGCGGGACGCCGCCTGCGCACGGGCAGGTTACGAGAAGGCCCGGGCGGCGCTGCGCAGCGGCCGGTACGACCTGGTGGTGCTGGACGAGATCCTGGTGGCGGAGCATCTGGGCCTGCTGACCACCAACGACCTGCTGCGGCTGATGAACGAGCGCCCGGAGCGCACCGAACTGGTGTTCACCGGGCGCTGGGCCGCCGAAGCCGTGTGCCAGCGGGCGGATCTGGTCACCGAGATGGGCGAGGTACGGCACTACTTTCAGAGCGGGCTGCCCGCCCGCACCGGCATCGAGATGTGAGCAAAAAAGGATGGACCCGGCCGGGTCCATCCTTTTTTACATATTGAGCAGCCAAACCCCGGCGTTGAGATACCCCGCGAAGGCCACCCACAGAAGATAGGGCAGCTGCAGACCTGCCGCCGCCACATCCGTCCGACAGAAAACCAGCACCATGGCCGCGATGAGCGCCCACAGCACGATCAGCCACAACAGGGCGAACCCGAACCACTGGAGATTAAAGAAGATGATGCTCCAAAGAAAGTTGAAGCCCAGCTGCCCGAAAAACAGCCCCAGGCCCAGCCGCCGGTCATGGGAGGCAGGCGCCAGCCAGATGCGCGCCGCGCTGACCCCCATCAGCGCGAACAGAATGCCCCAGACAACGGGAAAGACGATGGGTGGCGGCGAGAGGGGCGGCTGGGCAACGCTTTCGCTGTATCGCCGCGCCCCCTCCCGCGTCAGCCAGCCGGAAAGGCCGCCCACCGCCTTGGCCAGAAGGATCCAGCCGGCGTAGGTCTTCCATGGAAATGATTGTTTCATGCTGCATTCCCCCCTTGTAGGGTATGCAGCCGAGGCGGCGGCTATGCGCGGCAGTCTTGGGGGAAGCCGTGCGCGGTGATCCGCCCGTGTGCGCCGCGTCCCTCAGGGCTCCAGCGAGAGGATCAGGGAGGTATCGTCGCCGGAAAGGGCCTCTTCCAGCCCTGCGGTGTCGGTGATACGGCCCAGCTTTGTGTAAGCCCAGCTGTTGCTGCCATAGAACAGCACGATGGAATCCCCCTGATAGAGCATCACGTCGCCGGGCTGCGCGGTGGTCTGCACATCGCTGCGGGGCAGCGCCTGGGGCAGCGCGCCCACCTTTTCAAAGCCGCCGAAGTTTTCCGCCTCAATGGTAACGGGACCCTCCTCCAGCAGCGCCGCCAGCGCCCGGGCGGAAGGGTTTTGTTCCAGCGCCGCGGTGAGCGTTTTGTCCCCGATCTGGATGTACAACACTGCTGATTCCTCCTCCTGCGGGGCGGCGGACCCGGCCGCGCCCGGTTCATCGACGCCCTGCGGGGCGTCTTTCCGGCTGCCCGATCCTCCGCCCTCCGGCTGCGCCCCGTCGGCATCCTTCGGCGGCAGCGAATCTGACACAAAGGGTGCGGCCGTCTGGTCGGGCGCGGAGTCCGGCAGCGCCGGCGGCGGGTCGCCCCCGCCGCATCCGGCCAGAAACAGCGTCAATGCCAGCGCCGGGAGCACACGCCGCAGCCGCCCCGGCCATCCTGCCCGGCTCACAGCGACCGCCCCGCGTCCAGGGCTTGCCGCATGGCCGCGCCGCTTTGCACTTCGCCCGGCCCGGTGACGCCGCCGCCAAAAATGACCCCGGCCAGCCTGGCCTTGGGAAAGCACTCGATCCAGCCGCCCAGGCCCGCGGCGGCCCGCTGCCAGACCTCGTCCCCCTCCTCGGCGGCACAGGCCAGCAGCCATACCTGCCGAAAGGCATAGTCGGCGGAATAGAGCGGGTTCGCCCGGTCCAGCAGGGTCTTCATCTGGCCGCTCATCCCATAGTAGTAGATGGGGGTGGCGAAGGCCAGCACATCGGCATGGAGCATCTTTTCCTGCACGATGGTGTCCGCGTCATCGCGGATGACGCAGCGGCCGGTGGTCTGGCAGGCAAGGCAGCCCTTGCAGAAGCGGATGTCTCTGCCCGCCAGCGAGATCATTTCCACCGTGTGCCCCGCCTCCTGCGCCCCCTGGGCGAACTGCCGCGCCAGCAGCTCGGAATTGGAGCCGGGCCAGTGTTTCACCCCCGCGGGGATGTTCACCACGTCGCCGGGGCGCAGTTCCCGGGCCGCCTTGCCCTCCTCCTGGTACCAGCCCCGGCCAGCCAGGCAGAGCAGCACCTGGCCGCCGCCGCTCTTCGCGTGGTGGATGTGCCAGTTGTTGCGGCAGCCCGGCTCAAAGGTCACGTTATAGACCCCCACCTGGCTGGTGGAGAGGGGCGCCAGGTAACTTTGGCCCACAAAGTATTGGGCGTAGGCGTCGTTGGGCGCGCCGATGGGAAACACCATCTCCCTCTGGTGGCGGGCTTTTCCGTCGCCGCCCTCCCCGTCGGCCCAGACGTCCTTCGCCATGCGGAAGGCTGCCCAAGCCTTCGGCCAGCCGGCGTAGAAGGCCGCGTGGGTGAGGATCTCAGCGATCTCCCCCCGGGTGATGCCGTTGTGTTTCGCGGTGGTCAGGTGGTAACGGAAGGATTCGTCCACCAGCCCCTGCGCCATCAGCGCCACCACCGTGACCAGGGAGCGGTCCCGCAGGCCGAGCGCCTCTTCCCTGCTCCACACCTCGCCGAACAGCACATCGTCGTTGAGACGGGCAAACTCCGGAGCGAACTGTCCCAGAGACTCCCGGCCTGCCGTCTGTTTCACTGCCATTGCTGCTTCCTCCCTTTCACATGCTCGCCTTCAGGATGTTCAGCACATCGTCCCGGGTCAGGGTGCGGTAGCCGCCGGTCAAAAGGAAGGTGCCGTCGGCAATGCCCTCCAGCATCTCCTCAGTGACCCCCAGTTCCCGGATGTTCCGGGCCACGCCCAGTTCCTCCATCCAGTGCTCCATCGCCTCCAGGCCCGCCTCCGCCAGTTCCTTCGCGCTCTTGCCCGCCGGGTCCACGCCCCAGACATTGACGGCAAAGCGGCCGAACTTGGGCAGCCCGTCCGCCATAATGAAGCGGTAATAGGCCAGCGACACGGCGGAGAGGGTCATGCCGTGGGTCGCGTTGGTGAACGCGCCGATGGACTGGCCGATCATGTGCACCTCCCAGTCGGTGGATTTGCCCATGGCCAGCAGAGTGTTCAGCGCCCAGGTGGCTGCCCACATGATGTTGCTGCGGGCCTCGTAGTTGTCCGGCTGGCGCACCGCCACCCGGGAACTGACCACCAGCGAGCGCATCAGCCCCTCGGCAATGTAGTCGGTGGTGTTGTCGTCCTCGCCGGAGAAATACTGCTCACAGATGTGGTTGAAGGCGTCGTAGATGCCGGCCACCATCTGCTTCATGGGCACCGTGAAGGTGAGGGCCGGGTTCAGGATGGAGAACCGGGGCATCACGTTGCTGCCGAACACATGGCCGATCTTGCGCTTCTGGCCGGGGTGGGTGATGACCGAGCCCCCGTTCATCTCGGAGCCAGTGCCCACCATGGTGAGCACGCAGCCCACCGGGATGATGCGGTTGGACACCTCCTCCATGCACAGGTAGTATTTATCCCAGGGATCCTCGTCGCACCAGGCGGAGACAGACACTGCCTTGGCATAGTCGCACACCGAGCCGCCGCCCACCGCCAGGATCAGGTCCACATCGTTTTGCCGGGCCACACGGCAGCCCTCGTAGAGTTTGTCCACCGTGGGGTTGGGCATGACCCCCGGCACCTCAAAGACCTCCTTGCCGCAGGCCTTCAGGATGGCCGTGACCTGCCCGTAGAGGCCGCTTTTCTTGATGGAACCGCCGCCGTAGGCCAGCAGCACACGGCTGCCGAAGCCCGCCAGTTCGCCGGCCAGCTGATCCAGCGCCTGCTCGCCGAAGTGCAGCCGCGTGGGGTTGCAGTAGGTAAAGTTTCCCAGCATGTTCATTCCTCCCGTTGTTTGTTGTGTTTGATGTGATAGACCAGATAGTCCAGACAGTCGATCTTCTTCTCGCTTTTGTGCACCTCGTCCAGCAGCGCCGCCCGGTGCCGCGCCAGAAGTTCCAGCAGCCGGCGGGGCTCCCCACCGCAGGCCAGCAGCGCCGCCGCCTCTTTCTCGGTGCAGCCCGCGTCCCGCAGCGCCCGGGCCATCTCGTCCCGGTCCAGGGCCTCGTGACACACGGACACGCCGTTTGTTTCCTTGCTCAGCCGGGATCGCCGCTCCATTCCTGCCCGCCTCCTCCGCTTTGTCTGTTTTCAGTGTAACGCGCCGGATGTGAAATAGCAAATACCCATATTGTATTCCAAAGCATGCCTTGCAGGCATCCATTTGCGGGGGTATAATGGAGAAAAGAAAGGGGAGGTTCATCGATATGGAACTGCGGCTGCTGCGCTACTTTCTCACCGTGGCCCGGGAGGGCAGCATCACCAACGCGGCCAACGCCCTGCACATCACCCAGCCCACCCTCTCCCGCCAGATCCGGGAATTGGAGGAGGAACTGGGCCAGACGCTGTTGGTGCGGGGCAGCCGCAGCGTCTCGCTGACCGGCGAGGGGATGCTGCTGCGCAAGCGGGCGGAGGAGATCCTGGAGCTGGTGGAAAAGGCCGAGCGTGAGGTCTCGCTGGGGGACGGCCTGCTCACCGGCGAGGTGAGCGTGGGCGCCGGCGAGACGGTGGGGGTGCACTTGCTCACCCGGGCGGCCCAGGAGCTGCGCCACCGCTGGCCCGAGGTGCGCTTTCAGATCATCAGCGGCGACGGGATGGAGGTCTGCGAACTGCTGGACAAGGGCCTCATCGACTTCGGGCTGGTGTTCGACCATGTGGATCGCGCCAAGTACAACGCGCTGCCGGTGCCCTACCGGGACGTGTGGGGCGTGCTGATGCGGCGGGACAGCCCCCTGGCCGAAAAAACGGCCGTCCGGCCCGAGGATCTGATCCACGCGCCCCTGCTGGTCTCCCGGCAGGTCCTCAAGGGGCCCCTGCTGCCCGAATGGTTCGGCATCGGGGTGGAGCAGCTGAACATCGCGGGCACCTACACCCTGGCCTTCAACGGCTCTCTGATGGTGGAGGACGGCATGGGCTACGCCCTGTGCCTGGACCGGATCATCAACGTAGCGGGGGATGGCGCGCTCTGTTTCCGGCCGCTGGAACCCCGGCGGGAGGCAGGGATGCACATCGTCTGGAAAAAGTACCAGGTCTTTTCCCCCGCGGCGGAGCGGTATCTGCAGCTGCTGCGGGAGGGCGGTGACGTATGACCCGGGCCCGCCGGGCCGATGCCTGACCTGCAAAAAGGGAGCCCGATGCCGAAAGGCATCGGGCTCCCTTTTTGTGAGGCGTGCGGCGCGGGGCTCGCGCAGGCCGGCCGTGTTGCGGCCCGGCGTTTCTCTTCCCTGCTCCGCCCGCCCTTTTTCAGAATACGACCACCAGCAGCATCTTGAACGCCTCCTCACCGTAGACGGCATGGGGATGGCCCGCGGGCATCACGATGGACTCCCCTTCCCGCAGCCGGTACTCCCGGCCGTCGATGGTGATGCGGCCTACCCCCTCCAGGCAGGTGACGAAGGCGTCCCCGCCGGATTCGTGGGTGCTGATCTCCTCAGCCTTGGCGAAGGCGAACAGGGTGATGCTCACCGCGCTGTTCTGTGCCAGCGTTTTGCTCACCACCTGGCCCTCCTGGCAGGCGATCTGATCCTTCAGCACCAATACTTCAGCCATGCTGATATTCTTCATTTTCATCTGTACAAAACACCTCCGGTCTCGCTTGTTCCCGGCCGTCAGTCCAGGATGCGGCCGTCCACCGAGATGGTGGTCACCTGCCAGGGAATGAACTTTCCGCTGGCCTGCAGCGCCTTCTTCGCCGCCAGTTCCAGCCCGCCGCAGCAGGGCACCTCCATGCGCACGATGGTCACGCTTTGGATGTCGTTGTTCGCCAGGATGGCCGTCAGCTTTTCGCTGTAATCCACGCCGTCCAGCTTGGGGCAGCCGATGAGGGTGATCTTGCCCCGCATGAACTCCTGGTGCAGATTCGCGTAGGCAAAGGCGGTGCAGTCGGCCGCGATCAGCAGCTTGGCCCCGTCAAAATAGGGGGCGTTGACCGGCACCAGCTTGATCTGGCAGGGCCACTGGCCCAGCTGGGACGCGGCGGCCACAGGGGCGGCGGGGGCGGCGGGCTGCTGGCGCAGCTGCCGCGCCTGCTGGCCGGGGCAGCCGGCGTGGACCGGCCGGCCCTTCGCCGCCTGGTTGGCTTTCACCGCCGCCTCGTCGTAGGCGGCAGCCTCCCGCTCCACAAAGGTGATGGCGCCGGTGGGGCAGGCGGGCAGGCAGTCGCCCAGGCCGTCGCAGTAGTCGTCCCGCAGCAGACGGGCCTTGCCGTCCACCATGCCGATGGCGCCCTCGTGGCAGGCCGCCGCGCAGGCGCCGCAGCCGTTGCATTTTTCCTGGTCTATCTGAATGATTTTGCGGATCATCGTTCATCCTCCTTGTGTTTGTGTCTTGAGTATAGTACAATTCCAAGCAAAAGTATGTTGTTTTGACCACGAAATGAGGAATTTTTATGGAGTTTTCTTCCCTGCCGCTGTTCCGCGGCATCGCGGACGGCGAATACGGGGACATGCTGGCCGGCGGGTGCCTGCGCACCGCGGACTATGAGAAGGGGGCGGTACTCTTCCGCGCCGGAGACCTGACCGGCGAGTTCGGCATCCTGCTCTCGGGCGAAGTGCATGTGGAAAACCTTGACCTGTGGGGCAACCGGGTCATCCTGCACAGCATCCCCGCGGGGCATGTGTTCGCCGAGACCTACGCCCTGTGCGGCGTGCCCATGATGGTGGACGTCACCGCCGTGCAGCCCAGCCGGGTGCTTTTTCTGCGGCTGAGCACGCTGCTGGGCGAGGCCAACCGGCAAAAGTCCTGGTATCCCAAGCTGCTTTGCAACCTGACGCTGCTTTTTGCCCAAAAAAACCTTGCCTGGTCCGACCGGGTGTTCTGCCTCTCCACCAAAGGGGTGCGGGGCAGGGTGATGACCTACCTGTCCACGGAGGCAGTGCGGCGGGGCTCCACCGAATTTTCCATTCCCTTTGACCGGCAGCAGCTGGCGGACTATCTGAACGTGGAGCGCAGCGCCCTGTCCAAAGAGCTGGGCCGGATGCAGCGGGAGGGCATTTTGACCTTTCGCAAGAACCGCTTTTGCCTGCACCGGGCGCAGAGTCCGGAGGGGTGAGGCGCGCCTGAGGGAGCGGTGCTGTTCCGGAGCGGCTGCGGCGGTATGCCGGGCCGCAATGGCAAAATTTGCGTTTCTGTGCTATTATAAAAAACTGAAGGTCAAAAAATACAGGTCTCGACGCCTTTCGCGCACAAAGACGCCGGCCCCGGAACATCAGGTGTTTACTATGCAGTCAAAGGCAACCTCTTCCCGGGAGGACATCTTCCAGAATCTTCCCATCCCTTCCGCGCTGACAAAAATGGTCCTTCCCGCGGTGGCCAGCCAGTTGATCGTGCTGATCTACAACATGGCGGACACCTTCTTTGTGGGGCAGACCAACAACCCCTATATGGTGGCGGGCACCTCGCTGATCCTGCCGGTGTTCAACATCACCCTGTGTCTGGCCGGCCTTGCGGGCATCGGCGGCGGCTCGCTGATCTCCCGGCTGCTGGGCCAGGCCGAGACGGAGGAAGCCCGCCGGGTGAGCGCCTTCTCGCTGTACCTGGGCCTTGCCATCGCGGCGCTGTTCGCGGTGGGGGTCGCCGTCTTTATGGAGCCCGTTCTGAGCCTGCTGGGCGCGGGGGAAAACACCTACGCCTACGCCCGCCAGTACGCCCTGTGCGTCATTGTGGCGGGAGGCATCCCCACTGTGCTCTCCAACGTGCTGTCCAACCTGATCCGCAGCATCGGCCTGTCCCACCAGGCCAGCGCCGGCATCATTCTGGGAGGCGTGCTGAACATCGCCCTGGATCCGCTGTTCATGTTCGTGCTGCTGCCCAACGGCCAGCAGGTGCTGGGCGCGGGCCTGGCCACCTGCCTTTCCAACTGCGTGGCCTTTCTCTACTTTGCGGGCGTGCTCCTTCGGATGGGCCGGGGCGCCGTCATCACCTTCTCCCCTGCCGTCGGCTTCCCGCGCTGGCAAAGCATCGTCTCGGTCTTCGGCGTGGGCGTGCCCTCGGCCATCACCTCCTTCCTGTTCGATCTGGACTATGTGTTCATCGACAAGCTGATGGTGGGGTACAGCGACCTGGCGCTGGCCGCCGTGGGCATCGTGCTCAAGGTGGAGCGGTTCCCGCTGAACGTGGGCATCGGGATCTGCCAGGGCATGATGCCGCTGGTGGCCTACAACTACACCGCCCGCAACCGGCAGCGCATGGAAGACACCGTTCGCCTTGCCCGCCGCACCGGGCTGCTGGTGGCGGCTGTCAGCATCCTTTTGTACGAATTGTTTGCCGTGCAGTTCGCCCATCTTTTCATTGCCGACGCCCAAACCGTTGAGCTTGCCTCCCAGTTTTTGCGCATCCGGGTGCTGGCCACCCCGCTCATGTTCATGAGTTTCTTCACCGTGTACCTGTTCCAGGCACTCGGCCAGGGACGGATCGCCCTGTTTTTGGGCGTGACCCGGTGGCTGGTGCTGAACATTCCCATGCTGTTCCTGCTGAACGCCCTGGTGGGGATGTTCGGCCTGGTCTGGGCCCAGGCGGTCGCGGACAGCCTCACGGTCCTGCTGTCGCTCTATGTGTACCGGCGGTTCCGCCGCTCCGCCCGGTACGTCCGACAGCTTGCATAAAACGACGCCCCCGCGCTGAGACCCGTGTCCCGGCGCGGGGGCTCTTGCATTGCCGCGTCGGTACCCGCCTGGCGCATCCGGCGGTAAAGGGCCCCATCCGCGCTGCGGCGCCCGCTGCCGCCTTCTTTTGCGTCCTCTGTTTGCGTCCGCCCCCGCAACAAGCCGCGATATGCCGCGCCCCCACCCGGCCAATACGTTTTGGTAACGTGTTCGCTCAGAAACCTACCATCCGGGCGCGGGCGTTCCCGTGAAAAAGGCCACCGCTTTCTCCCTTTCTTCTTTCCGCAAACGCTCCGCCCGGGCCGGTCTGTCCGGCGAAAATATGTATATTATTTAACAGACAACTCCCGCATTTGGTTTGTACTGGTGCCCGCCGTTCGTCTTTATTCATCATATTCTGCATTTTATGCACTTTCTTTTGGTAAAGTATAATAATTTTTTCTTTCATCGGCTATAAAAGTTGGCAAAATCGTACAATCTGTGTTATTATAAAAGTCCAATCCCACCCTGCCAAAAGCGCTATTATAAAGGTGCTTCATGGATCTGTTCCACTCACGCGCGCGGGTGACATCCAAAAACAAAAATTTTATGTACAATTTATAGGAGGCGTCATGAAAGGTATTTGTGTACGCAGCGAGATCAACCCTCTGAAAAAGGTTCTTCTTCATCGTCCTGGCAAGGAATTGCTGCATCTGACCCCCGATCGTCTTCCCGAACTGCTGTTCGACGATATCCCCTTCCTGAAGGTGGCCCAGCAGGAGCACGACGCGTTCGCCCAGATCCTGCGTGACAACGGCACCGAAGTGGTCTATCTGGAAGACCTGATGACCGATGTGCTCAACCTGCACCCCGAACTGGTGGAGCCCTTCCTGTACCAGTGGCTGTACGAGGGCAACATCAAGACGAAGCGCTGGCAGGATAAACTGTATGACTACCTGGTCACCAACTTCAAGGGCAAGGCCCTGGTGGAAAAGACCATGGAAGGCATCACCCTGAAGGAGATGGGCGGCGCTTCCGCTTACTCCCTGCAGGACCTGATCGCCCCCGCCGATGAGCTGATCGTCGATCCCATGCCCAACCTCTACTTCACCCGCGATCCCTTCGCCTCCGTGGGCACCGGCGTGACGCTGCACAAGATGCGCTTCCCCACCCGCTGCCGCGAGACCATCTATGCCGATTACATCTTCAAATATCATCCTGATTTTGAGGGTCTGATCACCCGCTACTACGACCGCGACTTCCACGCCAACATCGAGGGCGGCGACGTGCTGAACCTGACCGAGGACACCCTGGCCATCGGCATTTCCCAGCGCACCAGCCCCGACGCCATCGAGATCGTGGCCCGCAACCTGTTCACCGATCCCAATGCCAAGATCCGCACCGTTCTGGCCTTCGACATTCCGGCCTGCCGTGCGTTCATGCATCTGGATACCGTGTTCACCCAGATCGACGTGGATAAGTACACCGTGCATCCCGCCATCCTGGGCCCCCTGACCGTCTACGAGATCACCCCGGGCGCCGACGATCCCTCCGATCTGCAGATCAAACGGGTGGATTCCGACCTGGAGACCATTCTCGAGAAGTACACTCATGTGGACAAAGCCCACCTGATCTACTGCGGCGGCGACGACCTGATCGCTGCGGCCCGCGAGCAGTGGAACGACGGTTCCAACACCCTGTGCATCGCCCCGGGCAAGATCGTGGTCTACCAGCGCAACGATGTGACCAACGCCATCCTGCGTGAAAACGGCATCAATGTGCTGGAGATGCCTTCCGCCGAGCTGTCCCGCGGACGCGGCGGCCCCCGTTGTATGTCCATGCCTCTGATTCGCGCGGAATAAGCGCCGGTCAGTTGCACAACATAAAACCATATTCAAGAAGTTCAAGGAGGATTTATCAATGGGCGTAAATATTAGAGGTCGGAGTTTTCTGACTTTGCTTGATTTCACCCCCGAAGAGATCAACTATCTGCTGGACCTGTCCGCTGAGTTCAAGCGGATGAAGAACAACGGTGTGGAGCACAAATGGCTGACCGGCAAGCAGGTCGTTCTGCTCTTCGAGAAGACTTCCACCCGCACCCGCTGCGCCTTCGAAGTGGGCGCCCGCGATCTGGGCATGGGTGTCACCTTCCTGGATCCCGGCTCTTCCCAGATGGGCAAGAAGGAGTCCCTGGCGGACACCGCCAAGGTGCTGGGCCGTATGTACGATGGCATCGAGTACCGCGGCTTCAAGCAGTCCGTGGTGGAGGATCTGGCCCGTTACTCCGGCGTGCCCGTGTGGAACGGCCTGACCGATATGTTCCATCCCACCCAGATGCTGGCCGACATCATGACCGCCCGCGAGGAGTTCGGCGATCTGCGCGGCCGCAAGCTCACCTTCTTCGGTGACGCCCGCAACAACGTGGCCAACTCCCTGATGGTGGTCAGCGCCAAGCTGGGCATGCACTTCTGCGCCTGCGGTCCGAAGGACCTGATGCCCTCTCCCGAACTGGTCGCCAAGTGCCAGGCCGTTGCCGCCGAGACCGGCGCCGTGCTGGAGTTCACCGACGACGTGAAGAAGGGCGCCGAGAACTGCGACATCCTCTACACCGACATCTGGGTCTCCATGGGCGAGCCCGACGACATCTGGGCCGAGCGCATCAAGCTGCTGCGTCCCTATCAGGTGAACAAGGAAGTCATGGCCATGGCCAAGCCCACCGCCATCTTCCTGCACTGCCTGCCCTCCTTCCACGACCGCGAGACCACCATCGGCGAGGACATCTATCAGAAGTTCGGTCTGCCCGCCATGGAGGTCACCGACGATGTGTTCCTGGGCAAGCAGGCCCGCCAGTTCGACGAGGCAGAGAACCGTATGCACACCATCAAGGCTGTGATGTACGCGACTCTGAAGTAAGCCCATGGGAAAGAGAATCGTCGTGGCGCTGGGGGGCAACGCCCTGGGAAACACCCCCGAAGAGCAGCTCAAACTGGTAAAAGAGACTGCCAAACCCATTGTCGACCTGGTGGAAAAGGGCTATGATGTGATCATCGGTCATGGCAACGGCCCCCAGGTGGGCATGATCAACCTGGCCATGGAGTTCTCCGCGAACAAGGGAGGCAATACCCCGTATATGCCCTTCCCCGAGTGCGGAGCCATGACCCAGGGGTACATCGGCTATCACCTGCAGCAGGCCATCCAGGCCGAGCTGAAGGCGCGCGGCATCCGCAAGGCCTGCGCCACCGTGGTGACGCAGGTGGTGGTGGACAAAGCCGACCCCGGCTTTGCCAAGCCCACCAAGCCCGTTGGCAGCTTCTACTCCAAAGAGGAAGCGGACGCCATCGCCGCGGAAAAGGGATTCATCTTCGTGGAGGACGCCGGGCGGGGTTACCGCCGGGTGGTCCCCTCCCCCATCCCCCAGCGCATCGTTGAGCTGGACATCGTGGAGCAGCTCGTCTCGGCCGGCGTGATCGTCATCACCGTCGGCGGCGGCGGCATCCCCGTGGTGGAGACCGACGAGGGCCTGGAGGGCGTGGCGGCAGTCATCGACAAGGACCGTGCCAGCGCGCTGCTGGCGCGGGACGTGAAGGCCGACGAGCTGATCATCCTCACCGCTGTGGACCGCGTGTGCATCAATTTCAACAAGCCCGATCAGAAAGAACTTCCCTCCATGACGCTGGCCGAGGCCGAAGAGTACATTGGGCAGGGTCAGTTTGCTCCCGGTAGCATGCTGCCTAAAGTGCAGTCCTGCATGGATTTTGTCAAGGGGAATACCAACGGAGGCGTCGCCCTCATCACTTCCCTCACCCGGGCCGCGGAGGCTCTGGAAGGAAAGACCGGTACCGTCATCCAACCGTAATCGCTCCGACACCAAAATCGCTTGATGAAAAGAGGAGAAATAGAGTATGGGCAACAAGAAAAAACGCCGTTCGCTCAGCACGTTTGCGATTCTGATCGCAGTGCTGCTGCTGGTGTCGATCGCCACCTGGGTCACCAGTGGTCAGACCTACACCGACGCAGAGACCGGTGAGCTGGCCGCCGTTACCGGCGCTACCCTCAACGATATCCTGATGGCCCCCATCAACGGCTGGCACAACGCCGGCGACGTGATCGGGTTCGTGTTCTGCCTTGGCGCATTCCTGTCCATTCTGAACGCCACCGGCGCCCTGGAGACCGGCATTCATGTGCTGGTGAAGAAACTCCACGGCAAAGAGTTGGCGCTGGTCTGGATCCTGATGTTCCTGTTCTCTGTCGGCGGTACTACATACGGCATGGGTGAGGAGACCGTTGGTTTCTACATCCTGCTGGCCGCAACGATGATGGCCGCCGGTTTCGACCCGCTGGTCGGCGCCGCGACGGTCCTGCTGGGCGCCGGCTCCGGTGTTCTGGGCTCCACCATCAACCCCTTCGCCACCGGCGCTGCTGTTGCCGCTGCTAGCGACGCAATGAAAGCCATGAACACAGAAGTGAACATGGGCATCGTCTATGTGGAAGCCCTTATCCTCTGGCTGGTTACTTACCTTGTTTCTGTTATCTTTGTTACCCGTTATGCCAAGATGGTGAAGGAGGGCAAAGGCTCCATCCTCACCGCCGATCAGCTGGACGAGTGCAAAAAAGCTTATGGCGGTTCCACCGAGATCAGCGACAGCGTGAAGCTGACCGGCCGCCAGAAGATCGTGCTGGTGCTCTTCGGCCTGTCGTTTGTGATCATGATCCTGGGCTTCATCCCCTGGGGCTCTCTGAACGAAGGCATCTACAACGCGCTGGGCTTCTCCCGCGTGCTGACCGGCAACTCCTTTGGTGACTGGTGGTTCGACGACGCCGCCACCTGGTTCCTGCTCATGGGCATTATCATCGGCCTGGTGGGCCTGGACGACAAGAGCAAGCTGATGCCCTGCGTCGTGGCCGGCTTCGCGGACATGATCTCGGTCAACCTGGTCATCGCCCTTGCCCGTGCCACCACCGTTATCATGAACAGCACCGGCCTGGGCACCTGGCTGGTGGAGGCCTCCGTTACCGCGCTGTCCGCCTCCGGCCTGCCCGCCCCCATCTTCGGTCTGCTGGATTACCTGCTCCACATCGGCCTGAGCTTCCTGGTTCCTTCCTCCTCCGGCCTGGCGAGCCTGTCCGCCCCCATCGTTTCTCCCATCGTGGCGGGTCTGGGCTGGTCCGTGGAGACTTCCATCATGATCAACGTTGCCGCCAACGGCTTTGTCAACCTGTTCACCCCCACCTGCGGGTTCATCATGGGCGGTCTGGCCCTGGCCCGCATCCCCTACGAGACCTGGGTGAAATGGGCTGCGAAACTGCTCGCTGTCATCGCCGTCATCGCGGGCGTTGTCCTCACCGTGGCTATGCTCATCCTGAGCTGACCATGCGCTGAACAAAGAAACAGCATTTTTCTTCCATAGGAAAACCGGTCGTATCACAGGATACGACCGGTCTTTCCTGTCCTTCCAGGAAAATTGAAAAAGGTCAGGTGATGCACTTTGAACAGACTGATAACCCTGCAGGAGTCCCTCTCGGACGCTTACGATCCCGTGACGATCTGCTCCTTCGACTACGAGGCCATTCAGGAAGCCACCAAGCCCCTGATCCATCAGGCGGCGCGCTTTTTGTACATCAAAAAGGGTCAGGGCGTCATCGAGATCGGCGGCGTGCGGTACGATATCAAGCCCAACATGCTCATTGCCATCACCCCCTGGAGCATCACCGAGATCACCGAGGTGTCCGTCCCGATCCAGCTGATCCGGATCGTCTACGATTACCAGTATGTCAATTCCATGCTGAAAGGCGTGCCGGGCATGGAGGAGGACAGTTCGGAACTGCTCCAGTTCCTTGCCATGGACCCGGTGGTCTATCTGGATTCGGTGCAGGCGGACTACATCGAGCTTCTGGCCGAACAGCTGCGGGCGGAACTGGGAGTGGAGTCCTCCCACATCACCCCGCCCAACCGTCCTCTTTCCCAGTTGTATGTCACCAACAAGCTGGTGGAACTGATGATCCTTTACCGGCGCTATGTGATGGCGGTGCGCGGCGAAAAGGACTATGAAAAGGATATTTCCCTGGAAAATTCCATTCTCGGCTACATCTACGCCCACGCCACCGACAAACTCTCGCTCAGCAGCGTGGCCGGCGCGTTCTTCATTTCGGAATCCACCCTCTCCAAAAAGATCACCGAGATCACCGGCACCACCTTCACCAAGCTGCTCACCAGCATCCGCATTGAAAAGGTGTCGGATTTCCTCGTATACACCGACCTGACACTGGACGAGATCGCCGCGCTCACCGGCTTTGTGGACGCCTCACATCTGTCCAAGCATTTCAACGCCAAGGTTGGCGTCACCCCCATCAAGTTCCGTCAGATCTACGGAAAATCCACCACAAAATTCAATCGCACCAATAAAAGCGTCGCGTTTTCCATCACCGACTACATCTACAGAAACTATTCGCTGGAAAAATTGAGCGCCAGCCAGGTGGCATCCAACTTTGGGATCTCGGTGGCCGAGATGAACCGCCTGATGCTGTATTACGCAAACATGAACTTTGAGGCGCTGCTGAACTTTGTGCGGATCAATCGCGCCTGCGAACTGCTCGCTTCCACCGACTATTATGTGATCGACGTTGCCTTTGAAGTGGGCTATAACAACATCAAGACCTTCAACATCAATTTCTTCAAATTCAAGGGCATGACCCCCTCGGATTTTCGCAACCGCATCACCCTTCAAAAGGCAGACGGAAGCGAAACGAGCAAGATATCCAAGGGTGCCCGCCGGAGCGGCGGCAAGAAAACCCCTCCCGCGGAATGAACCCATTTGTCCTGTTTTTAAAATTATGTAAAATTTATCCTCCCCAGTGTATTGACACAGCATCTTTTCGGCGATATGCTTAGAATTGTCTCAGTGTAAATTCATGCATTTCGTTTGGCGGAATGTGTTACAGGCCGCCAGTAACGGCCGCGGAGGTATCCCATGAGGGAAGAACGGCAAAAATTGATTTTGGAGCTGATCCTCACGCAGCCCGTGGAAACCCAGCAGCAACTGATGGAACTGTTGCTGCAGCGAGGGGTCCACTGTACACAGGCCACCCTTTCCCGTGATATTCGCGCCCTGCATTTATATAAATCCAGTGTGCCCGGCGGCGCGTCCCGCTACGCAGTAAACGGCCTGGACGCCACTGGAGAAAACAAGGACAGGCTGACCAGCATTGCGCGGCTTGGCATCTGTTCCTTTGATAAGGTCGACAACTTTATCGTCATCAAAACGCTTCCCGGCATGGCAAAAGCGATCTGTTCCTTTGTGGACGTGCTGGATCAGAGCGAACGGCTGGTGGGCCGTGTGCCCGGAAACAACACCGTTCTGGTGGTCATGCGAGGTCCGCAGGAGGCGGACGAAATGTGTAAAACCCTGGAGGAACTGGTCGCGAAGAGGAATTAACGCCTTTGTGTCCTGATCTCATAATCCCATTGACTTTGGAGGCATAAACCGGTATGAGCAATTTTGAAGGAAAGATTTACGATGTTACCCAGCAGGCCATTCAGCAGCTGTATGGCCTGGAGCCCGGCCCGGAGACCCTGGTGGTGGAGGTGCCCCGCAACACGCAGAACGGCGACTACGCCACCGGCGTGGCGATGAAACTGGCCCGCGAGCTGCACAAAAATCCTGTGGAGATCGCTGAGTCCATCTCGGAGAAACTGCGGGAAATGCTGCCGGAGGCGGAATCTGTCACGGTGGCCAAACCCGGCTTCATCAACTTCAAGCTGCGCAGCGACGCCCTTGCCAGCCTGATCAATCAGGTGCTGGACGAGGGTGACAACTACGGCCAGAACACCACCGGCAACGGCAAGCGCATCCTGGTGGAATGGGTTTCCGCCAACCCCACCGGCGATCTGCACTGCGGCCATGCCCGCAACGCGGCATGGGGCGATTCCATCTGCCGTTTGCTGGAAAAGAGCGGCTATGATGTGCTGCGCGAGTTCTATGTCAACGACGCGGGCAACCAGATCGTGATGCTGGGCGAATCCCTGATCTCCCGCTATTTCGAGTTTTTCGGCAAGGAGTATCCCCTGCCGGAGAACGGGTATCACGCCCAGGACGTGAAGGACATCGCCGCCGACATCGCCCGCGAGGACGGTGACAAGTGGCTCACCGCCGACGCAAGCGAGCGCCTGCATTACTTCATGAAGCAGGGCATCGACCGGGAGCTGGCCAAGATCGACCGCGATCTGAAGCTGTTCCGGGTGAACATCACCTCCTGGATGCACGAGACCTTCTTCTACGAGAACAACATGAAGCGGATCAACGACTGCCTCAAGATGATGGACGAGAAGGGTCTGCTTTACGAGAAGGACGGCGCCCTGTGGTTCAAGAGCACCGATTACGGCGACGATAAGGACCGTGTGCTGCGCAAGAGCGACGGCACCCTCTCCTACCTCACGCCGGACATTGCCAACCATGTGTACAAGATGGAACGCGGCTACCCCATCATGGTCAACCTGTGGGGCGCCGACCACCACTCCTATGTGACCCGTATGCAGGCGGCGCTCACCGCGCTGGGCTATCCCAAGGGCACCCTTACCGTGGAGCTCATCCAGATGGTCCGCATGGTGGAGGACGGCGTTGAGGTGAAGATGAGCAAGCGCACCGGCAACGCCATCACCCTGCGGGAACTCTGCGAAGATGTGGGCGTGGACGCCGCCCGGTGGTTCTTCGTCTCCAAGGACATCACCACCCAGATGGATTTCGACATCAAGCAGGCTTCCACCAAGGATTACGACAACCCGGTCTACTATGCCCAATACGCCCACTCCCGGATGTGCTCCATCCTGCGCAACCCGGAGATCCCCCAGTTCCACCGGGAGGACAACTATGGCCGGCTGACCAACGAGAAGGAATTGCAGCTGCTGAAGATGATCGGCGAATTCCCCTCCACCGTCGCCAAGGCCGCCAAGACCTACAAGCCCAACACCATCGCGGAATACATCCTGTCCCTGGTGAAGCTCTATCACAGCTACTACAACGTGGTGCGTGTGAACAACCCCGACGATCCCGAGCTGACCAACCAGCGGCTGGGCCTCGTGATGGCCCTGAAGACCACCCTGCGCAACGCGCTGGATCTGCTGGGTGTTGATGCGCCTCAGTCCATGTAAACGGCGCTTTCATCGCGCCGGGGCGCCTTTTCGCATTGCATGGCGCCCTTTCCTCCCTGCAACACAGCGGGCCGGCGGTTTGAAAACCGCCGGCCCGCACCCGCATAAAAAGCCCTGCAGCGCTCGCTGCAGGGCTTTTGCCTTGTTTGCGCGGCGCGCTCAGATCGCGCGCCCATTTTTTGCTTTGCAGATCAGCTGCGTCATGGTGCCCATCGGGCAGTAGACGCACCAGCTGCGGGGTTTAAAAAGCACCATCGTGACCAGCCCCAAGACCGTGGAGGTCAGCATCACGCTGTAAAAGCCGAAGGCAAACTGCGCCACCCCGGGGTGGAACAGAGTGCCGTGGTAGGCCCAGTTCCAGGGCAGTTTAAAGGTCCACAACAGGGTGACGATCCGTTTCATGTCCGCGGCACCGGCAAACACCAGATAGGTGTTCCACAGCATGAGAAAAAACATGGCAAAGAAAAAGGCCAGGAATCCGTAACGGAATACTTTGCTTTTCATCCAGCGGGGCACGTCCTTCCTGCGGGACAGGCCGAACCGCCCGCCCAGCAGCCTGAACAGCTGGCCCCGGCCGCAATAGCGGTTGCAGTACCCCTTGCTGCCGCCGATCACCGCGATGAGGAGCGGGATGAAGAAGCACAAAAGGCCCAGCCATGCGAACAGGATGTTAAAAAAGCCAAGCACCAGATACAGGAGCGAAGCGACCCACAGATAATCGTACCAGTGTTTTTTCATGCCTCCACCTCCCGCAGCGTGATCACACTCGCCGGGCACTCCGCCGCGCACCTGCCGCACCCCACGCACTTGCCCGGATCCACCCGGGCGGTGATCCCCCGGATGACCTCTATGGCCCGCACCGGGCACACCTTCACACAGCAGCCGCATGCCACACAATCCGCGCTGTCCACCAGCGCTTTGCGGCGCTTTCTCTCCATTTTCATCACGCACCTCCTGAACTCCAATGGGTCCAGTATAGCAAAATCCCGCCCATCTTCCGTGATAAGGTCACACGGACGCGCCCGCGGGGGGCGCTGCGGGCGCAGGGCCACAGACGGCCGCCAGATGCCAGCCGCTTGCGTCCATCAGCCGCCGCACCCTGCGGCCCGCGTCCTTGCCGGTCTCTTGCCTTGCATGCAGCGCATGCCGCCGGCCGCAAGCGGGAGGGTGCGGGCCTCTCCGGCCGCAAGCGCCGTCGCTCATTTTCCCGGCCGCCCCGGCCGGTTTACAGGATGGAAAGCCCCGGAAAAAATGTCTTGCATTACTACACCGGCGGACAAACGCGAAAAATATGGTACAATGGTCTTCTGCAACGAGACCGGCGGGAACCGCCCGGCATCTCCGGAGCGCGCAGCCGCTCCCGCCCGAGGATCGGGATGCCGTGGCCGGACGCCGGTTTTTTGCTGAGCGACACGGTATACATATACAAGGAGAATCCCCCATGCGAATCACACACAGAATCCTTTGCGGTGTACTCACGGCCGCGCTGACCGTCTCCCTCGTGACGTCGACGGGCGTCCTGGCCGCCGATGATACAGTGCCCGTCGACCAGGCCAATTTCCCGGACGCGGCGCTGCGCGCCTGGCTGCTGGACGAGAACAACCTGGGGGGGGCGCGGGAGCCGACGGCCTCCTCACCGGAACCGAACTGAGCGCCGTCACCGACCTGCGGCTGGCCGGGCTCGGCATCGCGGACCTGTCGGGCATCCAGCACTTTACCGCCCTGGAGTCTCTCACGGTGAAGGACAACGCGCTCACCAGCCTGGACATGAGCGGCAATCCCCGACTGCGCTTTCTGCACTGCGCCAACAACGCCCTCACCAGCCTGAACGTGACCGGCTGCCCGCAGCTGGTGGAACTGAACTGCGAGCACAACCGGCTGGAGACACTGGATCTGTCCGGCAACCCTGCGCTGGTGCAGCTGTATTGCCGGCACAATGATCTGAAGGCGCTGGATGTGAGCCACAATCCGGAACTTGCCTTTATCGAGACCTTCGACAATCGGCTGGAGGAATTTGACTGTTCCATGCTGAAAAAGCTCAAGTTCCTGCACATCGACTTCAACCGGCTCACCACCCTGGACATGAGCGGCAACCCGTCGCTGGAGGGCAACGGGTTTGTTGCCGCCAACAACCATCTCACCTCCCTGACCCTGCCCGCGATCCCCAACTTCCGGCTGGAGGCATCGGTCTTCTATGAGCAGAACCCCCTGGTAGGCTACGATCGGGTGGAATGGTTCGAGGATCCCGGCTTCACCCGCCCGGTGGCGGCCACCGACCTGCTGGAGGCCAACGGCCAGACCCTTTATGCCTACTGGGTGCCCAACCCCTACACGGTTTACTACCGCGCCAACGGGGGTACCGGCAACATGGAGCCCCAATCCGCCGTTTACGGCAGCAGCTTTGCCCTGCGCCCCAACACCTTCACCCGCACCGGGTACACCTTCACCGCCTGGTCCAATTACAGCGACGGCGTGGGCGGCCAGTCTTTCCCGGACGGCCAGACCGTGCAGAACCTTGCGGGCCAGAACGGCAGCCGCACGGCGGCGTATCTGTACGCCCAGTGGGCGCCCAACCCCTACACCGTGCGCTTTGACGCCAACGGCGGCGAAGGGGCGATGGACGATCTGCCGGGTATCTACGACGCCGAACTGCCGCTGCCGGACAGTGGTTTTTCCAACGCGTCCGGCGTGTTTGTAGGCTGGGCGCAGACCCCGGACGCCGCCCAGCCCGCGTTTTATCCCGGGCAGTCGGTGCGCAACCTCACCGCGGAACAGGACGGTGTGGTGACGCTGTATGCCCTGTGGGTGTCCCATCAGGACATACAGCAGATCTACCTGGACTGGTTGGATGACATCGTCGCCTGCTACGCCTTCGGCGATTACTACGCCCAGGACTGGGCCGACCTGCAAGACGCGGCAAACCGTGCCCGGGATGAGATCGGCCGGCTTACCGGCGACCAGCAGGAGGCCATGCAACAGGCGCTGTACACCGCCGCCGAGGCGATGGCCGATGTTCCCACCAAGGCAGTCTGGGCCGGGCGGATTGCCGATTCCTGGCAGTCGGCCCACGAACCGATCCTTTCCCGGCTGGGAAATCCCGTCCCCATGGCGGAGCTGAGCGGCTGCGCGGCCTCCGTGGATGCCGCGCTGGACGAAGCCCGGGAAGAGGCGCTTGCCTCGCTGGCGCCCGCCCTGCCCGCGGAAGACCGCGCTCTGGCCGCCTCTGAGGCCCGTCTTCTGCTGGCCGGCCGCCTGGAACAGCTGGACGGGATGCGCCGGGCGCTGGCCTGGATGCAGGCCGCTGAAGACTGGTACTATAAGCCCGCGGGGGAGGTGCTCTCCTCCCATCTGGCGCAGCTGGAGGCCCTTGTCAGGCAGCTGGCCGATCTGGACGATACGGCGCTCTTCTTCTGCGATCCGGACGCGGTGACGCAGGTGCCCCGGAAGGCCCGTCTCGCCCGGGAAAAAGCCGACGCCGTGGCGGAGCTGGACCAGTTTTACACACAGCTGTTGAATTGGGAGTACCTACCGGAAAACCAGGCCCTGCTGGAGCAGGCCCGGCAGATGACACTGCGTGAGATCGAATCCGCCGACAGTTCCGGCATGGCCGCCGCGCTGCTGGTGGCCGGTAAAGCCAGTCTGGAGCAGGTGGATCCGGTGCCGAAGGATCCCGGCGTGACCGCCTGGCCTGCCGCCGCCCCCCTTCTGCGGGGACAGGCGCTGGCAGACAGCATCCTGACCGGCGGCCAGGCCGGCGTGGCCGGCTCCTTTTCCTGGAAGGCGCCGGACCTGCGGCCCCAGACGGGGGGAGAATACATCGTGTTGTTCGTTCCGCAGGACACCCGCCGCTATCGCACCGTTGAGGGGACGGCCGCGCTCACCGTGAAGGATCCGCCGCCCTCCCCCACCCCCGTGCCCACGCCCGCGGTCACCCCTGTGCCCACGCCTG
>DSLFC04102__coassemble_499_pt1 | contig 86249 bp, 81 predicted proteins | sample DSLFC04102__metabat2_high_PE_037 | metagenome-assembled genome bin DSLFC04102
CCCGTCTCCCACCGGGACACGGCCTTGTCCGTCACCATGAGTTTTTCGGCCAGTTCCTTTTGCGTGTATCCTTTTTGCTTTCGCAGTTCGGCGATAAAACGGCCGGTCGCATCTGCATCCATGGGATCCGCCTCCTTCTGATACTATCCTACCGGATGAGCCCCGCGCGCGCAATCTATGGATCGTAGAGTGGGCGGTTTCGGCCGAAAAATGGGCGGAGAGCCGGCCCGGGGCAAAGAAAGGGCAGGGCGGCATGCCGCCCTGCCCTTTCTGCGGGGGGAAAACGCCTCACCCCCGGGTGCCCTCGGTGGCGCTGTCGTGGCTCCAGCCCTGCAGGTCGGTGGGGGTCAGGCCCTGGGTGAAGGCCTCGCTGTTTTTAAAAGCCTCCCAGTCGGCCGCGGCCGCCCGGCTGCGGATGGCGGTGCCGTCCAGGTACTCGTCGCCCCAGGGGTTCGCCGGGTCGGGGTCGGTGGGGTCCCAGCCCCGCAGCGTCTCGTCCGCCGGGTCGATGTACAGGGTGCCCGGCTTGCCCATGGGGCCGGGGTTCTCGGCGTCGTCGTAAATCACCACCGGCGTGCCGATGGGGCAGTTCACATAGATCCAGCGCACGTCCGCCACCGCCAGCCGGATGCACCCCAGCGAGGCGGGGGTGCCCAGCTGGTTGAACTGGTCGTATTCCAGATCGTCCTTGTGCTGGGTGTAGTAGGGCACGCTGTGGAAGAGGTAGGGCCCGTCGATGCGGGTGGCGTACTGGCCGTAGCAGGGCCCTGAGAGCAGCCGCCAGTCGTAGCTCACCGGCGTGGAGAAGGTGCTCAGCGGCGTGTCCTCGCCGCCGCTGCACACCATGGCCATGTAGGGCACCGAGTAGCTGCCCGCGCCGTCATCGGCGTACACCGTCACGCAGCTGGCCGCCCGGTTCACGCAGACGAGGTAGGGATAGCCCTCCTGCACCGCGAAGGAAAAGCCCTCGAACCCTGGCTGGGCGGGCAGCCACTGGCGGAAGGCCGCCGCGGCCTCGGCCCAGGCGGCCTCCGGGTCCGGCGTGGCGGTGGGCGCGGGCACAGGGGTGGGGTCCGGCGCAGGGGTGGGGTCCGGCGCGGGCGCGGGGGCCGCCGGCGCGCCGGCGCAGCCCGCCAGCAGCGCAAGGCAGGCAAACAGCAAAAGCAGTCGTTTCATCAAAAAAGGTCCTCCAATCCGCGCCCGGCGGGGCGCTGTTCCCAGTGTAGCGCAAAGGGCCGCCCGGCGCAAGGGGCAGGCTTGACGCACAGTAAAAAGTATGCTAACATTAGGTGATTTAAGACGCAGGAAAGGGGCCGGCACACGATGACCCGTCGATTCGCACAGCATGGGAAGTTTGGTTTGCGCGCCGGCGTTTTTTCCGCGTTTCTGTTTTGACTTTTCCTTTTCGGGGGAAAAGTTTTTTTTTACCCAACCGGCGGCGAAGGGCCGCGAAAAACCGAAAGGAGCAAACTGCCCATGCTGCTGAAAAACGCGCGCCTGGCCGACGGGCGGCCGGTGGACGTCCTGGTGCGGGACGGCCGCATCGCCGCTTTGGGGCTGGAGCTGACCGCCGCGGGCGAGGAAGTGGTGGACTGCGCCGGCCGCACCCTGCTGCCCGCCTTTGTGGACCTGCACTGCCACTGGCGCACCCCCGGCTTTGAGTACAAGGAGGACATCGCCACCGGCTCCGCCGCCGCCGCCGCGGGGGGCTACACCTTCGTGAACCTGATGCCCAACACAAAGCCCGTCTGCTCCTCGGCGGCCATCGCCCACCGGGTGATGGCCGAGGCCGAGCGGGTGGGCCTGTGCGGCGCGAACCAGACGGTGAGCATCACCGAGAACTTCGACGGCCACACCCTCGACCACCTCAAGACCCTGCCGGAGGACCTGAAGTTCATCACCGAGGACGGCAAGGGCGTGCAGTCCGGCGCGGTGATGGCCCGGGCCTTCGCCATCGCCGCCCAGCGGGGCCTGGTCATCATGAGCCACGCCGAGGACATGGACATCTCCCCCTGGGACTACCGGCTGGCCGAGAACATCGAGACGGTGCGCAACCTGCACCTGTGCGAATACTACGGCGCGCGGCTGCACATGTGCCATGTGAGCACCAAAGAGGCGGTGGAGGCCATCGGCGCGGCCCGGTGGAAAGGGGTGCCGGTGACCTGCGAGGTGACCCCCCACCATCTGTGGTTCGCCGATTTTGACTACCGGGTGAACCCGCCCATCCGCAAGCCGGACGACGTGGCCGCCCTCATCGAGGCCATCCGCCTGGGGGTGGTGGACGCCATCGCCACCGACCACGCCCCCCACACCGACCAGGAGAAGGCCGCCGGGGCCGCGGGCATGGTGGGCCTGGAGACCGCCTTCGGGGTGTGCTACACCAAACTCTGCAAAGAGAACGGCCTGCCCCTGGCCCGGCTGGCGGAGCTGATGAGCACCGCCCCCGCGGGCATCCTGGGCCTTTCCGACCACGGCCGGGTGGCGGTGGGCTTTGCCGCCGACCTGGCGCTGGTGGAACTGGACACCCCCTACACCGTGGACAAAAACGCCCTCCACTCCAAGAGCCACAACTGCCCCTACCACGGCGCGCAGCTGTTCGGCCGGGTGGACATGACCCTCAAGGGCGGCTGCGTCACCTGGAAACGGTAATACAAAGCGTTATATTTCATTTATATATTACAAATTTAAAGGAGCGAAAGGGTTATGACGACCAACATGGACAAGCTGTACGAGGCGGTGGCCGCCCGCGGCCCGGTGTGCGTGGGGCTGGACACCGACTTTTCCTACCTGCCGGAGGGCTTTGCCAAACCGGAACTGACCGCCGGCGAGAACATCGTGCGGTTCAACAAGGCCATCGTGGACGCCACCAAGGACGTGGCGGGCTGCTTCAAGGTGCAGATCGCCTACTACGAGAGCCTGGGGCTGGACGGCATCCGCGCCTACAAGGAGACGCTGGACTATGTGAAGGCCGCCGGCATGCCGGTGATCGCGGACATCAAGCGGGGGGACATCGCCAAGACCGCCGAGATGTACGCCAAGGCCCACTTCGAGGGGGATTTTGAGGCCGACTTCATCACCCTGGCCCCCTACATGGGGCTGGATTCCATCCGCCCCTACCTGCCCTACGTCACCGGCGCGGGCAAGGGCCTGTTCGTGCTGGTGCGCACCTCCAACCCCGGCGCGAAGGATTTTGAGTACGAGATGCTGGCGGACGGCCGCCACGTCTACGACATGGTGGGCGACAAGCTGCACGAGCTGGGCCTCGAGTGCATGGGCGAGAAGGGCTATTCCAGCCTGGGCCTCGTGATCGGCGGCACCCACATCGAGGAGGCGGCCGAGATCCGCGCCCGCTACGAGGACAGCTTCTTCCTCATCCCGGGCTACGGCGCCCAGGGCGGCACCGCCGACGACATCGCCCGCTATCTCGATAAGCACAGCAACGGCGGCGTGGTGAACTCCAGCCGGGCGGTGCTGCTGGCCTACAAGAAACAGCCGGGCACCGCCTTCGACCAGGCGGCCCGGAACGAATGCGTCAAGATGAAGGAGGCCATTGCCCATGCCTGCAACAGCCTGTGAGGTCCGGGTGCTGGCCCACACCACCGTGGCGCCGAACATCCGGCTGCTGGCGGTGACCTGGCCCCGGGCGGACAAAGCCCCCCACGCGGGGCAGTTCTTCATGCTGCGCTGCTGGCCGGACACGGCGGCCCCGCTGCTCAGCCGGCCCGTCAGCGTCCACAGCTGGGACGCCGCCACCGGCACCCTGGAATTTCTGTATGAAGTGCGGGGCCAGGGCACCCGGCATCTGTCGGCCCTGGAACCCGGCGACATCCTGCTGCTCACCGGCCCCTCCGGCAACGGCTTTGACGCGGCGGCCGCCGCGGCCGCCGGCAGGGTGGCGGTGGTGGGCGGCGGCATCGGCACCGCGCCCCTCTACCAGCTGGTGCGGGAGCTGGCCGCCGCCGGCAAAAAGCCGGACCTCTACACCGGCTTTCGGGAAGAGCCCTATGGCATCGGGCGCTTTTCGCCCCTCTGCGGCCGGGTGCATGTGGCCACCGACAGCGGCAAGGTGGGCTATCACGGCCTGGTCACCGGCATCCTCCACCCGGAGGAGTACGACCTGGTGCTCTGCTGCGGCCCCGAGCCCATGATGAAGGCGGTGGCCGCCAAGTGCGAGGCGGCGGGCGTCAAGTGCCTGGTGAGCCTGGAAAAGAAGATGGCCTGCGGCGTGGGGGCGTGCCTGGGCTGCACCTGCCACACCGCGGAAGGGCCGAAAAGCGTGTGCAAGCACGGCCCGGTGTTCGATGCGAAGGAGGTGTTCGGCCGGTGAGCGATCTGCATGTGGATCTTTTGGGCAAACGGCTGGCCGGGCCGGTGATCGCGGCCTCCGGCACCTTCGGCTACGGCGAGGAGTACGCCGACATGTTCGATTTGAAGGTCCTGGGCGGCGTCTGCTCCAAGGGTCTCACCCTGAACGGCAAATACGGCAATGAGGGCGAGCGCCTCTTTGAGACTTCGGCGGGCCTCATCAACTCCATCGGCCTGCAAAACCCCGGCGTGGGCCACTTCATCGCCGAGGAGCTGCCCCGGATGCTGACCCTGGGCACCGCGGTGTTCGCGAACCTGGGCGGCGGGTCCGTCGAGGACTACGAGGAGGGCGCCCGGCTGCTGGACGCCACCGCCGTGGACTTCATCGAACTGAACATCAGCTGCCCCAACGTAAAACAGGGGGGCATCGCCTACGGCATCCGGCCGGACAGCGCCAAAGAGGTGGTGGGCCGGGTGCGGGCGGCCACCAAAAAGCCGCTGGTGGTGAAACTCAGCCCCCAGGCGGAGGACATCCCCCGCATGGCCGCCGCCTGCGTGGAGGCCGGGGCGGACGCGCTGAGCCTTGTGAACACCTTCCAGGCCTGCGCCATCGACATCGAGCGCCGCAGGCCGGTGTTCAACAACATCTTCGCCGGCCTCAGCGGCCCCGCCGTCAAGCCCATCGCTCTGCGGATGGTGTGGCAGGCGGTGGGCGCGGTGGACGTGCCGGTGATCGGCCTGGGCGGCATCACCACCGGGGCGGACGCGCTGGAGTTCATCATGGCCGGCGCCGCCGCCGTGCAGGTGGGCACCGCCAGCTTCATGGACCCCCGTGCCTGCGGGCGCATCACCGCCGAGATCGGCGCGTGGATGGACCGCCACGGCGTGAAGGACCTTTCCGAGATCCGGGGCTGCGCCCGGGCCTGAACACACAGAGAGATAAAGGAGCGACAAAGATGAGCAACGCAGTGGAGATTTTGAAAGAGTGCCAGGCCTTTCTGGAAGGCCACTTTCTGCTGAGCAGCGGCCGCCATTCCAGCGCCTACTGCCAGATGGCCTACCTGCAGCAGTACCCCGACAAGTGCGCCGCGGTGATGGCCCCGGTGGCGGACCAGCTGCGGCAACTGGACGTGGACGTGGTGGTGGGCCCCGCCATGGGCGGCATCGTCTACGCCTACGAACTGGGCCGCCAGCTGGGCAAGCGGGCCATCTTCACCGAGCGGGTGGACAATGTGATGACCCTCAAGCGCTTTTCCATCCAGCCGGGTGAAAAGTGCGTCATCGCCGAGGACGTGGTGACCACCGGCGTGTCCAGTCTGGAGACCAAGCGGGTCATCGAGGAGGCGGGCGGCGTGTGCCTGGGCATCGTCTGCGTGGTGGACCGCACCAAGGCGGACGCCCCCAGCCCCATCCCCATCCTGGCCAGCGCCGTGAAGCTGGACCTGCCCAACTACCTGCCGGAGGAGTGCCCCATCTGCGCCGAGGGCAAGCTGCCGCTGGTGCATCTGGGCAGCCGCAAGATGAAGGAGCAGGCAAAGCAGACCCTGTAAATCCCGCCCCGGTGCGCCGGGGCACGAGCGAGGCATTGGAATGAACAAATTCTGGGGGCATCTGTCCACCATCACCTATCACAAATGGCTGGTGTTTTGTTACTGCCGGCGGCTGGGCCTCTGGCGCCAGGGGCTGTGCCACGACCTGTCCAAATACAGCCCGGCGGAGTTCTGGGTGGGGGTGAAGTACTTCCAGGGCAACCGCAGCCCCAACGACGCCCAGCGCAAAGCCGAGGGATGCAGCACCGCCTGGCTGCACCACAAGGGCCGCAACCGGCACCATCTGGAATACTGGATCGACTATGACCCGGCGGGCACCGGCAACCTCATCGGCAACGAGATGCCGGTGAAGTATGTGGCGGAGATGTTCTGCGACCGGCTGGCCGCCAGCCGGGTGTATCTGAAGGACAAGTACACCGATTCCTCCGCCTGGGAGTATTACAGCCATGGGCGGGACCACTACATCCTCCACCCCAATACCCGCGCGCTGCTGGAAAAAATGCTGCTGCTGGTGCGGGATAAGGGGGAGGCGGAGGCCTTCCGCGTCATCCGGCGGGAGATTTTGCACCGCTGACTCTTGCGGGCCGGACTGTGGGCCCGCCGCGAAACAGTTACGCCAAAACGGCCCGGGGCCCCGTTGCGCTCGCTGCGCAACGGGGCCCCGGGCCTTGTTCTGTTTTTGGGGCGGCTCCCGCGGGTCAGACGGTGGCCGGTTCCGCCGGGGCCTCGGCGGCCTGCGGTTCGGCGGGAGGTTCCATCCCGGCAGAAGCCGGCGCCGGGGCGGGGCTTGTCCCCTCGGCGGGGGCGGGCACGGCGGCCGGTCGGGGGGCCGTCTGTTCCGGGGCCTGCGCCACAGGCGCCGCGGCCGGGGCCTGCTGGCCGCCCGCGGCGGCCTTCTTCGCGGCGGGCTTCTTCGCCGTCGGCTTTTTGGCCGCCGGCTTTCTGGCGGGTTTCGCGGGGGCGGCGGGCTGCTCTGCCTGATCGCTCACCGGGGCGGGGGCTTCCTGCTCCGGCGCCTGGGCCGCGGGCGTTTCCGCCGGCGCGGCGGCTTTTTTCGCGGCGGGCTTCTTTGCCGCCGGCTTTTTGGCCGCCGGTTTTTTGGCGGGCGCCGCGGGGGCGCTTTCCCCGGGGGCGGGGGCCGCCACGGCGGACGGGGCCTGCGCGGCTTCGGGTAGGCCGGTCTCCTGGGCGGCCCGCTCCGCCTGCACGGCAGCCGCCACGGCGGGCGGCATCTGCACCTCATCGGGCAGGCTCATCCCCTCCGCGCCGGGCGTGCCGGCGTCGGGAACTTCCGGCGGGACGCTCCTGGCAGCCGGGCCGCCGTCCTGAGCCCCGGCGGGGACAGCGGGAGCGGCCGGCGCGGCCTTCTTGGCGGCGGGACGGCGCTTGCGGGCCGGGTGGGGGGCGGTGGGGTCCACCACGCAGTAGCTCTCCAGCAGCTGCTTGTAGAAGTCCACCGCCGGGGGCAGCGCCAGCACCGACAGGTTCTCGTTGGCCGCGTGGATGCTGGTGTGCTGCTGGTGGTTGATCTCCAGCGGGGCAAAGCGCAGGGCGTTGTCGGTCACGTCCTTGTAAAAGCGGGCGTCGGTGCCGCCGGTCATCACATAGGGGCAGACGCCGTAGCCGGGGTAGACCTTGGCCATCGTCTCCTCCAGCAGCTTGAAGGGGGCGGCGTGATAGTCCGCCACGGGGGGCACCGCGTCCTGATAGATGACCTCGGTGTCCACCCGGTATTTTTGGGCGATCTTTGCCAAAATGCGGATGCTCTCGTCGGTGGGCTGGTGGGGGATGCAGCGCATGTTGGCGGTGACGTAGGCCTCCTGGGGCAGCACGTTCAGCCCGTCGGAGCCCTTGGCGGTGGTGAAGGCGCAGGTGGTGCGCATCATCGCACCCGCCAGATGGTTGATGCGGGGCAGCACCAGGCACAGAAGCGGCTCAAACAGCCACAGGTTGCCCAGCACCAGCCGCATGCCGAAGTTCATGTTGGGGGCCATGCGGCGGAACATCTCCCGCAGGGTGGGGTCAAAGCGCGCCCGGAAGGGGTTGCGCTTTTCCACCCGGCAGATCAGCTTGGCCAGCCGCACCAGGGCGGTGTTGCGCCCGGGGGCGCTGGCGTGGCCGCCCTCGTCCTTTGCGGTGAGTTTCACGTCGACGTAGCCCTTTTCCACCACGCCCACCATGCCGTAGCGCCCGCGCACCCCGGCCATGGGGCCCTCCATGATCATGCCGCCCTCGTCCAGCAGCAGGCCCAGGTGCACCCCGTGCTCCTTGAGCCAGGCCGCGGTGGCGGGGGCGCCGTCGCCGCTCCACTCCTCGGTGCAGCTGGAAGCGATGTACACGTCGCACTCCGGCTTCCAGCCGCTCTCCAGCAGTTCCTCCACCGCCTGCATGATGCAGTAAAGGCTGCCCTTGGTGTCCACCGTGCCGCGGCCCCACACCGCCCCGTCGGCGATCTCGCCGGAGAAGGGCGGATGCTGCCACTCGCCCTCGGCGGCCACCACGTCCTGATGGCTCATCAGCAGGATGGGCGGCTTCTGGCCGGGGGCGGTGCCGGTGATCTTGTACAGCAGGCTGCCGTCGAACTCCATGATCTCCGCCCGGCGGTGCAGCCGGGGAAAGGTGCGCCGCAGCACCTTGTGGAAGGCGGCGAACTTGCGCCGGTCGGCCTGGTCCCGGCAGGAGACCGTCTCGCAGCGGACCAGGTTCGCCAGCGCCTCGGCATACCCCTGCGCCCGGGCCATGTCCGCCTCCGGGAACTGGGCGGTCACGGCGTCGGTGGGTTTCATCCGCGCCGCGCGCACCACGGCCACGGCAACGAGCGCCAGCACCAGCACCACAAGGGCGGCAATGCCCCACAGGATCCAGATGATGTTCATCAAAGACGCCTCCTCGCGAGGGGCGCGGCCTGCCGCGCCCGATGGTTTCCATACACAATCAGTATACCATAACAGTCGCCGCCGGGCCAGACCCTTTGCCCGCCCAGGAAAAATTTTTCATCCGCCCCGGCGCGGCTATTGACAAACGCCGGCGGCTGAAGTATCGTGATAGTGCAGTGGAGACCCCGCGGGCGCCGAACGCGCCGGAGGCCGCCGCTTTTCTTGATTTTGGAGGGTGGTCAATGAACGGCAACATCACAGGCGGGGTCATCTGGAAACAGATCCTTCTGTTCTTCTTCCCCATCTGGTTCGGCACCTTTTTTCAGCAGCTCTACAACACCGCCGACGCGGTGATCGTGGGCAACTTTGTGGGCAAGGGGGCGCTGGCGGCGGTGGGCACCACGGCGGTGGTGCAGAACCTGCTGGTGGGCTTCTTTGTGGGGGTGGCCAGCGGCGCTTCGGTGGTCATCAGCCAGTATTACGGCGCGCGCCGGGGCAAAGAGGTGCAGCGGGCGGTGCACACCGCCATGGCCATGGCCCTTTTGGGGGGCGTGGGCATCATGGTCATCGGCCTGGCGGCCAGCCGCTGGGCGCTGTCCATCATGAACACCCCCGCCGACGTGATGGAGGACGCGGTGCTCTACCTGCGCATCTGCTTTCTGGGCATGGTGCCCAGCCTCATTTACAATATGGGCACCGGCATTTTGCGGGCGGTGGGCGACTCCAAGCGCCCGCTCTACTTCCTCATCTGCGCCAGCCTCACCAACATCGTGCTGGACGTGGTGCTGGTGGCCATCCTGGGCATGGGGGTGGCCGGCGCGGCGCTGGCCACCGTGGCCAGCCAGTGCGTGTCGGCCTACATGACGGTGATCAGCCTCACCCGCACCACCGCCTGCTACCGCTTTGTGCCCTCCTATCTGCGGCTGGACGGGGAGATGGTGGGCAAGATCGTGCGCATCGGCCTGCCGGCGGGGCTGCAGTCGGTGATGTACTCGCTGTCCAACAGCGTGGTGCAGGCCTCCATCAACAGCTTCGGCACCGACGTGGTGGCCGCCTACACCGCCTACGGCAAGATCGACAGCGTCTTCTGGATGACCATGAACTCCTTCGGCCTGTCCATCACCACCTTTGTGGGGCAGAACTTCGGCGCCGGCCAGTACGACCGGGTGAAGAAGGGGGTGCGCCAGTGTGTGCTGATGGCCTTTGTGGCCACCGGCGCGCTGATGGCCTTCACCCTGGCCTTCGGCAGCGCGCTGTTCCGCCTCTTCGTGCAGGACGTGCCGGTGATCCGGCAGGGGGTGGAGATCCTGCACTATGTAGTGCCCTTCTGGCCCACCTATGTGCTCATCGAGATCCTCAGCGGCTCGGTGCGCGGCGCGGGCGACTCCCTCATCCCCATGATCATGACCAGCATCGGCGTCTGCGTCACCCGCATCCTCTGGGCGGTCACGGTGGTGGCTACCGTCTGGCACAGCCTCATCGGCGCGCTGGCCTGTTACCCCCTCAGCTGGAGCCTGACCAGCCTGCTCTTCCTGGTCTACTACCTCCAGGGCGGCTGGCTGCGCCGGCGCATCCGCGTCCGGGAGGAGGGCCAAAGCGGGCAGCCGGCCTGACGTGAAAAAAGAAAAACAGCCCCGGCGCTGGGAAGCGCCGGGGCTGTTTCATGTATAAACGCTTATTTCTGCTCCAGGGTCTTGGAGAAGCTGTCCTTCAGGGTCACCGCCCGGTTGAACACGCCCGGGTTCTTGGAGTCGGCGGTGAAGTAGCCCATCCGCACGAACTGGAAGGTCTCGCCGGGCTTGGCCTCCGCGAGGCAGGCCTCCAGCTTCGCGCCGGGCAGGGCCTTCACGCTCTCCGGGTTCAAGAAGTCCTTGTAGTCCGCGCCCTCGGGCAGTTCGCCCATGTTCTCCTGGGTGAACAGCTTGTCATACAGGCGCACCTCGGCGTTTACCGCGTGGGCGGCGCTCACCCAGTGGATCGTGCCCTTGACCTTGCGGCCGTCGGCGGGCATGCCGTTGCCGGTCTCCAGGTCCGCGGTGCAGCGCAGTTCGGCCACCTGGCCGGCTTCGTCCAGGATCACCTCGTTGCACTTCACGATATAGGCGCCCATCAGCCGCACCTCGCCGTCCGGCTTGAGGCGCTGGAACTTGGGCGGGGGCACCTGGGCGAAGTCGCTGCGCTCGATGTAGAGTTCGCCCGAGAAGGCCACCTTGCGGGTGGAGTCGTCGCCGGCCGCCTTGTTGGGGTTGTTGGGGATGTCGAAATATTCCACCTTGCCGGCGGGGTAGTTGGTGATGGTCAGCTTGATGGGGTCGGTCACCGCCATCCGCCGCGGGGCGGACAGCTCCAGTTCGGTGCGCAGGCAGTGCTCCAGCAGGCGGTAGTCCACCAGGCTGTACACCTTGGACACGCCCGCCTTCTTCACGAACTCAAAGATGCTGGAGGGGGTGTAGCCCCGGCGGCGCAGCCCGCAGAGAGTGGGCATGCGGGGGTCGTCCCAGCCGTCCACGATGTTCTTTTCCACCAGCTCCCGCAGATAGCGCTTGCTCATCACCGTGTTGGACACGTTCAGCCGCGCGAACTCCCGCTGGATGGGGAAGGGCCCCAGATGCAGGTTGTCGATGACCCACTCGTACAGCGGCCGGTGGTTCTCAAACTCCAGGCTGCACATGCTGTGGGTGATGCCCTCGATGGCGTCCTGGATGGGGTGGGCGAAGTCGTAGAGCGGGTAGATGCACCAGGCGTCGCCCTGGCGGTGGTGATGGGCGTGGACGATGCGGTAGATGGCCGGGTCCCGCAGGTTCATGTTGGGGCTGGCCATGTCGATCTTGGCCCGCAGGGTGCGGCTGCCGTCGGCAAACTCGCCGGCGCGCATCCGGCGGAACAGGTCCAGGTTCTCCTCCACCGAGCGGTCCCGCCAGGGGCTCGGCCGGCCCGGCTCGGTGAGGGTGCCCCGGTACTCCTGCATCTGCTCCCGGGTCAGGTCGCACACATAGGCCTTGCCCTCTTTGATGAGCTGCTCGGCGTACTGATAGCACTGCTCAAAGTAGTCGCTGCCGTAAAAGATGCCGCCGCTCGGGATGGCACCCAGCCAGCGCAGGTCCTCCTCGATGCTCTTGACGTACTCCTCATCCTCCCGCACGGGGTTGGTGTCGTCGTAGCGCAGGTTGAACTTGCCGCCGTAGGCGGTGGCGATGCCCCAGTTGATCCAGATGGCCTTGGCGCTGCCGATGTGCAGGTAGCCGTTGGGCTCCGGCGGGAAGCGGGTGTGGATCTCCTTCACCCGGCCGGCGGCCAGGTCGGCGTCGATGATCTCGGTGAGAAAGTTGCTGGGCTTTTCCATGATCTTGCCCCTCCTAAAAGGTATATCCGAGCGCCGGCGGAGCCGGCGGCCCACTATCTGTATTATTCTACAGGATTTTTGCCGTGAATGCAACATAAAAGCGGCCCGCGCCGGCGCGGGAATTGACAAAAAACCCGGTTGTATGGTACTTTATTACAGATACTGGGGCAGTGGGCCGTTTTGGCCCGCTACCCGAGAAAGCGGGTCTGCCATTCCATGTTTTCAAAACAGAAGATTTTTTCCCGGGAGTTCGCGGTCTGGGCGCTGCTGCTCAACCTGGGGCTGTTCCTCACGGCGGCGGGCATCCACCTGTTCAAGACCCCCAACCACTTCGCCATGGGCGGCACCAGCGGCGTGTCCATCATCCTGGCCAGCCTCTTCCCCAACCTGAACGTGGGCGGCGCGCTGTTCCTCATCAACGCCGCCCTGGTGGCGCTGGGCCTTGTGTTCCTGGGGGCGAAGACCATGGGGGTGACCATCTACTCCTCCTTTGCCCTGTCGGCCTTCGTGTCGCTGCTGGAAAAGGTGTACCCCATGCACGGCCCCTTCACCGACGACACCTTCCTGGAACTGTGCTTTGCGGTGGCCCTGCCCGCCATCGGCAGCGCCATCGTCTTCAATGTGGGCGCCTCCACCGGCGGCACCGACATCGTGGCCATGATCCTGGCCAAGTACACCGGCCTGGAGGTGGGACGGGCCCTGCTGGTGAGCGACGTGGCCATCGCCGTCTGGGCGGGGGGGCTCTACGGCGTGGCCACCGGCCTGTACTGCCTGCTGGGCACCTTTGCCAAGGCCTTTGTGGTGGACGGCATGATCGAGAGCTTCAACCAGCGCAAGGTCATCACCGTCATCACCTCTCACCCGGAGGACCTGAAGGCCTTCATCCTGGAAAAGCTGAACCGCAGCGCTACCGTCTACACCGCCCGGGGCGCCTACACCGGCAGGGAGGAACAGGTGTACACCACCGTGCTCACCCGGCGGCAGGCGGTGGCCCTGCGCAACCATCTGCGCCGGGCGGACCCCACCGCCTTCCTCACCATCGTCAATTCCTCCGAGATCGTGGGCAAGGGCTTCCGGGCGCTGTGAGCGGGGATGGCAACATCCCCCAACTTCAAACATTTTTCAAAATTCCCTGTTATAATCATAATGTTTACTGTTTTTTCGCGGCCCGGCCCCCGGGGCCGGGCCGCGTCTTACCAAGGAAAGAGGAGATCAAATGCGCGTTGGTCTGGACATTGGTTCCACCACCATCAAATGCGTGGTGCTGAATGACGCCGGCGAGGTGGTCTTTGACACCTACGAGCGCCACGGCAGCCACATCACCGAAAAGGCCGCGGAGATTTTGCGGCGGGTGCACACCGAGCAGCTGGAGGGGCGCACCGCTTACCTTGCCATCTCCGGCTCGGCGGGCATGGGCCTGGCCGAGAGCTGCGGCGTGCCCTTTGTGCAGGAGGTGTTCGCCACCCGGGTGGCGGCCAAGCGCCTGGTGCCGGACACCGACGTCATCATCGAGCTGGGGGGCGAGGACGCCAAGATTCTCTTCCTCACCGGCGGCACAGAGGTGCGGATGAACGGCAGCTGCGCCGGCGGCACCGGGGCCTTCATCGACCAGATGGCCACCCTGCTGAAGATGAGCCCGGAGGAGCTGAACGCCGCCGCGGCCACCGCCCAGCGCACCTACACCATCGCCAGCCGCTGCGGCGTGTTCGCCAAGAGCGACATCCAGCCCCTGATCAACCAGGGCGCGGCGGCGGGGGACATCGCCGCCTCCATCTACGGCGCGGTGGTGAACCAGACCATCGCCGGCCTGGCCCAGGGGCGGGCCATCAAGGGCAACATCCTGTATCTGGGCGGGCCCCTCACCTTCAACAGCGTGCTGCGCCAGACCTTCGACAAGACCCTGGGGGTCACGGGCCTGTGCCCGGAGCACAGCCTGCACTTTGTGGCCCTGGGCGCGGCCTTCTACGCCGACAAGGAGTTCAACCTGGCCCAGGTGGCCGACGCGGTGGAGGCCGGCGCCGGCAAGGGCAGCTGGGCCAGCGAGCCGCCCCTGTTTGCCAGCAAGGAGGAGTACGAGGCCTTCCACGCGCGGCATCTGAAGGCCAGCGTGCCCCATCTGCCCTTTGCCGCCGACTGCGGCCCGGTGCACATCGGCATCGACTCCGGCTCCACCACCGTGAAGCTGGCGGTCATCGACCAGAACGCGAACCTTCTGTTCACCAGCTACCAGCCGAACCTGGGCAACCCGGTGCCGCTGGTGAAAGAGGTGCTGGAAAAGCTCTACGCCGACCATCCGGGCCTGGAGGTGGCCAGCGTCACCACCACCGGCTACGGCGAGGCGCTGATCCAGCACGCCTTCAACGCCGACGCCGGCGTGGTGGAGACGGTGGCCCACTTCACCGCCGCCCGCCATTTCCTGCCCGAGGTGGACTTCATCATCGACATCGGCGGCCAGGACATGAAGTGCTTCAAGATCGAGGACGGCGCCATCAGCGACATCTTCCTGAACGAGGCATGCTCCTCCGGCTGCGGCAGCTTTCTGCAGACCTTCGCCGAAGCCCTGGGCTACGACGTGAAGGAGTTTTCGGCCCTGGGCCTCTTTGCCGACCGCCCGGTGGACCTGGGCAGCCGCTGCACCGTGTTCATGAACTCCAGCGTCAAGCAGGCCCAGAAGGACGGCGCCTCCATCCAGAACATCTCGGCGGGCCTTTCCATCAGCGTGGTGAAAAACGCCCTCTACAAGGTCATCCGCGCCTCCAGCCCCGAGGAGCTGGGCCGGCACATCGTGGTGCAGGGCGGCACCTTCTACAACGAGGCGGTGCTGCGGGCCTTTGAAAAGGAGATGGGGGTGGAGGTCATCAGGCCGGACATCGCCGGCCTGATGGGCGCCTTCGGCGCGGCCCTCCACGGCCTTGCCACCGCAAAACCCGGCCAGAAGAGCACCGTGCTGGGCCCCGAGGAACTGGCCGGCTTCAGCCAGACCACCCGCACCGTGCAGTGTAACGGCTGCACCAACCACTGCCAGCTCACCGTGAACACCTTCGCCGGCGGGCGGCGGCTCATCAGCGGCAACCGCTGCGAGCACCCGGTGAGCGGCGGGGCCGCCGGCGGCGACGACGCCCTCAACCTCTACCGCTACAAGCAGAATCTGCTGGCTTCCTACAAGCCGGCGGAGGGCCCCCGGGGCCGCATCGGCATCCCCTTGTGCCTGAACATGTACGAGCTGCTGCCCTTCTGGCACGCCTTCTTCACCTCCCTGGGCTTTGCCGTCATCACCAGCCCGGTGAGCGACCGGGCCCTCTACACCGCCGGCCAGGCCAGCATCCCCAGCGACACCGTCTGCTTCCCCGCGAAACTGGCCCACGGCCACATCAAGGCCCTCAGCCAGATGGGCGTGGATGCCATCTTCTACCCCTGTATGAGTTACAACATCGACGAGCAGCTGGGCGACAACCACTACAACTGCCCGGTGGTGGCCTATTACCCCGAGGTGCTGGAGGTGAACTGCCCCGAACTGGCGGATATCCCCTTCATCGACGACTTCGTGGGCCTGCACCGGCCGGCGGACTTTAAAAACAAAATGTATTTTATCCTTAAAAAATACTTTAAGGATATCTCCAAGGGGGAGGTGGCCCGGGCCGCCGACCTGGGCTACGCCGAGTACCGCGACCATATGCAGCGCCTGCGGGACAAGGGCGCCGAGATCATCGCCGCGGCCCGGGCGGCGGGCAAGCGGATCATCGTGCTGGCGGGCCGGCCCTACCATGTGGACCCGGAGGTGAACCACGGCATCGACGGCCTGATCTGCCAGCACGGGGCGGCGGTCGTCACCGAGGACAGCGTGGCCTGGCACGAGCACAAATTCCCCACCACCGTGCTCAACCAGTGGACCTATCACTCCCGGCTGTACGCGGCGGCCAAATACTGCACCACCCAGAAGGACATGGACCTGGTGCAGCTGGTGAGCTTCGGCTGCGGGGTGGACGCCATCACCACCGACGAGACCCGCAGCATCCTGCAGGCGGGGGGCAAGCTGTACACCCAGCTGAAGATCGACGAGATCACCAACCTCGGCGCGGTGAACATCCGTCTGCGCAGCCTCTTCGCCGCGCTGGACGAGAAGGACAGAAAGGGGGAGTGAACCGATGGAAAACGCGCTGAATTACCCGCGCTTTACGCCGGAAATGAAAAAGACCCACACCATCCTCATCCCCAACATGGCCCCGGTGCAGTTCACCCTGCTGCAGGCGGCCCTGGAGAAGGAGGGCTACCGCACCGAGATTTTGGGCAACTGCGGCAGCCAGGTGGCCCAGCTGGGCCTCAAGTACGTCCACAACGACACCTGCTACCCGGCGCTGCTGGTCATCGGGCAGTTTTTGGACGCGCTGAACAGCGGCAAGTATGACCTGGACCACACCGCCCTGCTCATCACCCAGACGGGCGGCGGCTGCCGGGCCTCCAACTACATCCACCTGCTGCGCAAGGCGCTGGCCCGGGCGGGCTACGGCCACATCCCGGTGGCCAGCCTGAACTTCTCGGGCCTGGAGAAGGACTCCGGCTTCCAGATGACCCTGCCCCTCTTGAAAATGGCGCTGGCGGCCATCGTCTACGGCGACCTTTTGATGACGCTGCGCAACCAGACCGCCCCCTACGAGAAGGAAAAGGGCGCGGCCGAGGCTCTCACGAACAAATGGCTGGGCCGCCTGCGGGAGGATTTCCTCAAAGGCCGCAACATCTCGGCGGGGGCGATGAAAAAGCTGTTCCCCGCCATCGCCGCCGACTACGCCGCCATTCCCGTGGAGCGGACGCCCAAGGTGAAGGTGGGCGTCGTGGGCGAAATTTACGTCAAGTATTCCCCCTTGGGCAACAACCGGCTGGAGGAGTTCCTGGCCGGCGAGGGGTGCGAGGTGAACCTGCCGGGCCTGTTGGGCTTCGTGCAGTACTGCATCAGCAACATGGGTGACACCGTGCGCTTTTACGGCGGCTCCAGGGCCGCCGTCTGGGGCGCCGAGGCGCTGCTGAAGTACATGGACGGCATCGAGCGGGCGTCGGGCGCCGCCATGAAGGCGGCGGGCTTCCACGCCCCCGCGCCCTTTTTGGAACTGCGCACCATGGCCGACGGCATCATCAGCCGGGGCAACAAGATGGGCGAGGGCTGGCTGCTCACCGCCGAGATGGTGGAGCTGGTCACCAGCGGCTACGAGAACATCGTCTGCGCCCAGCCCTTCGGCTGCCTGCCCAACCACATCTGCGGCAAGGGCATGATCAGCCGCATCCGGGCCATCTATCCCCAGGCCAACATCACCCCCATCGACTACGACCCCAGCGCCACGCCGGTGAACCAGGAGAACCGCATCAAGCTGATGCTCAGCGTGGCCAAGGAACGGCTGGACGAGGCCGCCCACGCCCCCGCCGCCCCTGTCCCCTCCCTGGAGGAGCCGGTGCACACGGGCGAAAAGGCCGTGCCGGCCTATCTGTAAAAACAAAAAAGCGGGGCGGGCGTTTCGTCCGCCCTGCCCTGTGTGAGAGGAACGAGAGACATGGCCCAACTGATCGTATTTGACATGGAGTGGAACATGGGCTACGCGCCCAGGACCTTCCGTTACCAGGGCGCCGAGCAGACGCTGCGGGGGGAGATCATCCAGATCGGCGCGGCGAAGGTGGAGGGCGGAAAGATCACCGACACCTTCACCGTGACCATGCGGCCCAAGATCTTCCCCAAGCTCCATCACCATGTGGCCAAGGTCACCGGACTCACCCAGAAGGACCTGGCGGCGGGGGTGCCCATCCCCGAGGGGCTGCGCCGCTTCATGGACTGGTGCGGCCCCGACGCCGCTCTGGGCGAGTGGGGGCAGGACGACGTGCCGGTGCTCAAGCAGAACCTGGTGCTGGCGGGGCTGGACGAAAGCTGGCCCCACCGCTGGTACGACCTGCAGCGGGCGTTCCTCAGCCAGCGGCCCCGGGCCGAGGGGGAGAGCATGACGCTGGAGAGCGTGGTGGAGCGGCTGGGCATCGAGAAGGAGGAGGCCTTCCACGACGCGCTGGCGGACGCGGTGTACACCGCGAAGGTGTGCTCCTTCATCGACCTGGACAAGGCCCTGGCGGAGTACCCCGATGAAGAGGAGCAGCTGCGCACCCTCACCTGCCCGGAGGGCAGCCGCCGGCGGGATTTCACCCTCTGGCGGGGCTACGCCGACGGCGAGGTGTGGCTGGCCAGCGAGGAGATGCGCCGGGCCAAGTGCCCCGAGTGCGGCGCGCCCCTTGTGCCCGACGAGGGGGACTGGTGGCTGCGCAAGGGCAACAACAGCCTCTACTCCATGGGCCATTGCGCCGCCCACGGGCCGGTGCTCATCTGGCTGCGGCGGATGCGCTCGGACGGGCTGCACCACACCTTTGCCCGGGCCACCGAGCCGGCGGACGAGGCCCAGGCCGCCCGCTGGGCTAAGGAAAAAAAGGCCGCCATCGCCCGGGCGAAGCGCCGGGCGGAAAAGGAGGCGGCGGAGGCCGCCGAGCGGGTGAAAAACGCGGGACGGTAAAAGAAAGCAGCGCGGAATGGTCGGAGAAGACCATTCCGCGCTGCTTTTGTTTGGATTATTTTTGTTCTTTCAGTCGTTTGTCCCTGCGAAGGGTCTCCTTGGCGGCTTTGAGCAGATCGGTGAGAATGCGGATTTCATAGTCGTCGCAATCCTCCAAAAGCAGTTGGGCCTCCCGGGAGAAAACCTCCTTCGAGCGGATCACGCTGTCGCAGAGAAACTCGTCCACCGTGACGTCCAGCGCATTCGCCAGCGAAACCGCCATCGGCAGGCTCAGCTTGGTATTGCCGGTCTCGATGTTGCTCATGTGGGTAACTGAAAGCCCCGCCTTTTCTGCCAGGGCCTCCTGGGACAGGTCCGCCCGTATCCTTGCGATTTTCACCCGCTTGCCGATCGCCTTGTAATCCAGTTCCATTGTTAACCCCTTATCGTATGGCTTCTTGATTGATTCCTCCCTTATTGTAAAGTGACCGGTTTTGATGTATAATAAACCAAGTAAATATAAAATTTATATAATTTAATTTATCTCAAATTTAGGGGTCGACTTTCAACCTTAAAGAAAGGCAGGGCGGCGAAGATGATTTGCACCTTTGCGGGACACAGGGAGGTCTTCGGCCTCAGTCAATGGCCAGTGGTCGAGGCATTGGAAACGTTGCTTTCAACGGAACAGGAGTTGATCTGCTATGTGGGCGGTATGGGAGAATTTGACCGCGTTTGTGCCTGCGCAGTCCGCACGCTGAAATCCAGGCACCAGGACAAAAGAATACGGCTGATTCTGGTGCTGCCATATATGTACCAGCGCCTGAATACCGATGGGGAATACTACCGAAAGAATTTTGACGAGGTGATCGTTCTCCATGAACTCGCACAAGTTCATTACAAAAAGGCCGTCACTGCCCGCAATCGCTGGATGGTAGACCAGGCGGACCAACTGATCGCCTTGGTCTGGCGGGAGCATGGCGGCGCCTGGCAAACCCTGCAGTACGCGCAGCGCCGCGGAAAGCACATCGTCTCCATCAAACGAAAAGAAAACGCGCCGGACGGGGCATAAAGCCGCCGTCCGGCGCGTTTTTTAACAGAATGGATTCACACATAGAACAGCATGGTGCTGTAGCTGGGCAGGGGCCAGTAGTCGCTGCCGCAGACGGCCTCCGCCGCGTCGGCGGCGGCGCGCAGCGCCTGCATGGCGGGCAGCACCTGGTCGTGGTAGGCCCGGGCCTCCGCCAGCGCGTCGGTCAGGGCCTCGGCGGCCTCCACCTGGGCCTCCAGCCGGTCGGCGGCGTCGCTCATGGCGTCGGTGTAGTTGGTCAGCTGGCGCAGGGCCTTCTCCTCCGCCTTGCAGCTGATGCCGGGGCAGGCGGCCTGCTTTGCGGCGATGCCGTTTGCCAGGTCGGTCATGCAGGCGCAGGCGGCGGGCACCAGCTGGCGGCGGGTCATCTCCAGCATGGTTCCTGCCTCGATGTGCCGCACCTTGGCGTAGTTTTCCAGCTTCACCTCGTAGCGGCTGCGGGCCTCGGTCTCGCTGAGCACGCCCATCATGCGGAACAGCTCCAGGTTCTTCGGCTGGATCATCGCCGCCAGCGCGTCGGCGGCGGCGGGGGTGGAGGCAAGGCCCCGGCGGGCGGCCTCCTCCTCCCACTCCTTCGAGTAGCCGTTGCCGTTGAAGATCACCCGCTTGTGGTCCCGGATGGTGCGCTTGACCAGGGCGATCACGGCGGTGTCAAAGTCTTCGGCCCGCTCCAGTTCGTCGGCGTAGCCCTTCAGCTCCTTGGCCACCGCCGTGTTCAGCACGGTGTTGGCGTCGGACATGTTGGCGGAGGAGCCGGGCATCCGGAACTCGAACTTGTTGCCGGTGAAGGCGAAGGGGCTGGTGCGGTTGCGGTCGGTGGTGTCCTTGGCGAACTTGGGCAGCACGTCCACCCCCAGGTCGATCTTGGCGGCCTTGGGGGCCACATACTCGCTGTCGGAGGCGATGGCGTCCAGAATGGCGGCCAGGTCGTCGCCCACGAACACTGACACGATGGCCGGGGGCGCCTCGTTGCCGCCCAGCCGGTGCTCGTTGCCCGCCGAGGCGATGCACATCCGCAGCAGGTCCTGGTACTCGTCCACCGCCCGGATGACGGCGGCGAAGAAGATGAGGAACTGGAGGTTGTCCATGGGGGTGTCGCCGGGGTCCAGCAGGTTCATGCCGGGGGTGCTCAGCGACCAGTTGTTGTGCTTGCCCGAGCCGTTGACCCCCTCGAAGGGCTTCTCGTGCAAAAGGCACTCCAGACCGTATTTGGGGGCGATGCGGCGCATCATCTCCATGGTCAGCAGGTTGTGGTCCACCGCCACGTTGCACCGGTCAAAGAGGGGGGCAAGCTCGTGCTGGGCGGGGGCAACCTCGTTGTGCTTGGTCTTGGCCGCCACCCCCAGCTTCCACAGTTCGGTGTCCAGTTCGTGCATGAAGGCACTCACCTTGGTGCGCAGCGCGCCGAAGTAGTGCTCTTCCAGCTCCTGCCCCTTGGCGGGGGCCGCGCCGAAGAGGGTGCGCCCGGTGAGGATCAGGTCCTCCCGCTGCTCGTAGTGCTCCTTCTTGACGAGGAAATACTCCTGCTCCAGGCCCACGGTCACATCCACATGGGCGATGTCCTTGCCGAACAGCTTCAGAATGCGGCAGGCCTGGTCGCTCACCGCCTTCATGCTGCGCAGAAGGGGCGTTTTCTCGTCCAGCGCCTCGCCCGTCCAGCTGCAGAAGGCGGTGGGGATGCACAGGGTGCCGTCCTTCACAAAGGCGTAGCTGGTGGGGTCCCAGGTGGTGTAGCCCCGGGCCTCGGCGGTGGCGCGCAGGCCGCCGGAGGGGAAGCTGGAGGCGTCCGACTCGCCCCGCACCAGCTCCTTGCCGGAGAACTCCATGATGGCGGTGCCGTCCTTCATGGGGCTGATGAAGCTGTCGTGCTTTTCGCTGGTGATGCCGGTGAGGGACTGGAACCAGTGGGTGTAGTGGGTGGCGCCCTTCTCGATGGCCCAGTCCCGCATGAAGCTGGCCACCACGTTGGCCAGCTCGATGTCCAGGGGCTGCCCCTTCTGCAGGGTGGCCTTCAGGCTCTTGTAGGTGGCGGCGGGCAGCCGCTCCTTCATCACATGCTCGTTGAACACCAGCGAGCCGTAGATCTCTTTCGGATTCGGATGGGACATGGTCGCTTCCTCCCTGCCGCGGCGCGGCATAAAATTACGTCAAGCATTATACGGCGCGGCGGCGGGGGCTGTCAACGGCCCGCGCCGGCTTTACACCACCTGAAAGAGATAAAATTTGAGATAGCCTGTCTCCTCCACGTTCCACAGGATCGGGTGGTCCGGCGCCTGCTGGCGGGCCTCGATCTGCCGCAGCTGCCGCCCGGCGTCCAGCGCGGCTTCCGCCAGCATTTTCTCGAACATGGCGGGGGTGGCGAAGTGGCTGCAGCTGGCGGTGGCCAACAGCCCGCCCCGGAGCAGCAGCTTCATGGCCCGATAGTTGATCTCCTTGTAGCCCCGCATGGCGTTCGCCGCCGTCCTGCGCGCCTTGGTGAAGGCGGGCGGGTCCAGGATGATGAAGTCGTAGTCATGCTTGCCCTCAAGGCTGGGCAGCAGGTCGAACACGTCGGCGCAGACAAAGTCCATCCGGTCCGCAAGGCCGTTCAGAACGGCGTTTTCGCGGGCCATCTCCACCGCCGCCTCGCTCACGTCCACCGCCGTCACATGCTCGGCGCCCCCCAGGGCCGCGTTCAGGGCAAAGCTGCCGGTGTGGGTGAAGCAGTCCAGCACCCGGCGGCCCTTCGAAAGCTGGGCCACCCGGCGGCGGTTGAGCTTCTGGTCCAGGAAAAAGCCGGTCTTCTGGCCGTTCTCCGCGTCCACATGGTAGCGCACCCCGTTCTCGGTGATGATGGTCTCGGCCTTTTCCGGGTGAGTCAGCCCGGGCACCTCCAGCCAGCCCTTGCCCTCGGCCAGGCCCTCCTTCTCCCGCAGCCCCACGTCGTTGCGCAGAAAAACGCCCCGGATGTCCTCGCCGTCGGCGGCCAGCGTCTCCACCAGCAGCCGGGCCAGCAGTTCCTTTCGCTGGTCCATGCCAAAGGAAAGGATCTGCACCGACAGGATGGGCCCGAACCGGTCCACGGTGAGGCCCGGCAGGCCGTCCGCCTCGCCGAACACCACCCGGCAGCACTGCAGATCCTGGGGCGGGTAGATCGCCTTGCGGTAGGCCCAGGCGTATTCGATGCGCCGCCGCCAGAAGCTTTCGTCAAAGCGGTCGTTGGCGTTGCGGCTCAACAGCCGCACCCGGATCTTGCTGGCCTCGCTCCACAGGCCGCTGCCCAGGTACCGCCCCTTGCGGCTGAGCACGTCCACCACCCCGCCGTTCTCCGGGGCGGGATCGGGGGCGGCGGTGATCTCGTCGGCGTACACCCAGGGGTGGCCCTTCAGGATGGCGGCCTCCGCCTTGGGGGTCACGGCGCAGGTGGGGTAGGGTCGATCAGCTTTCATAACAAGGCTCCCTCATATCGGTTGAAAACCGGTTATACTAATGATACTATTTCAGTATAGCGGGTTTGCCCGGCCCCGGCAAGGGCACGGCCCGGAAAAAAGGAGAATAAAACCATGGAAATAGAACGCAAATGGCTGGTGAAGGATTGGCCCAGGGGCCTGGAGTCGGTGCGCACCCTGAAAATGCGCCAGGGCTACATCGCCCTGCGGCCCACCGTGCGCATCCGGGAGGAGGCGGACGAACAGGGCACCGAATACATCCTCTGTTTCAAGGGCAAGGCGGGGCCGGGCGGTCTCTCCCGCACCGAGATCGAGACCCCCATCGACAAAGACCTGTTCCGCCAGCTGGAGGAGCTCATCGGCAAGCCCCTGATCGAAAAGGAGCAGCGCCGTTACCCCCTGGCGGACGGCCTCACCCTGGAGGTGAACCGGGTGGACGCGGGCAGCCCCGGCGAATTTTTCTACGCCGAGGTGGAGTTTGCCACCGAGGAGGCGGCCCGCGCCTGGAAGCGGGGCGTGCTGCGGGAGTATCTGGAGCACGAGGTCACCGGCGAGAAGGGGCAGAGCATGGCCGACTACTGGGCCAGGACCAGGGGCGCGGAGTAAGCCCCCCCCGTTCCCTTCGCGTCCCGTTGCCGTGCCGCCCGGGGAGCAAGGGCTCCCGCGTCTTCCGCCCCCCTTCAAGGGGGGCTTTTTGCTGCCGGTTTTCCGCCTTTCGCCGGGCGGCGGCGCACCCTTTTCCCCCTTTTTGTATACAGTGGGGGGAAAGGGGGTCGAGGAAATTGCACCGGATCACAGCGGCGATATGGATGGATCTTGTGCCCTGCCTGTGCACGGCGCTGGGCGCGGGAACGGTGTTTTTGACGGGGCGGCGCGCCGCCGGCCCGGGACGGGGGGTCATGGGTCTCTCGGCGGGCATCATGCTGGGGGCGGGGCTGTTCGGCCTGCTGCTGCCCGCGGCGGCCGAGGGCGGCTGGGGCCGGGCGACGGCGGGGTTTGCCATCGGGGCGGCGGCGCTGGCGGCCCTGGGCCCGCTGGCCGACCGGGTGGTGCGCACCGGGGGCGCGGGGGGCCTGGTGCTGGCCAGCGCCTTCTATAACCTGCCGCAGGGCATGGCGGTGGGCCTCACCGGGGCGCTGGCGGCCATGGGGGAGGGGGCGGGCCTGGCCGGGGCCCTCACCTTCAGCCTGGGGCTGGGGCTGCAGAACTTCCCCGAGGGCGCGGCCCTCAGCCTGCCGCTGCGGGCGGCGGGCCTGTCCCGGCGGGGGGCCTTTGCCGCGGGTGCGGCCAGCGGCCTGGTGGAACTGGCGGGTGCCGCGCTGGCCGGGGCGCTGGCCGCCCGCATCGCGCCGGCGCTGCCCTGGCTGCTGGGGGCGGCGGCGGGCACCATGGCCTTCACCGTGGCCCGCCAGCTTGCCCCCGCCGCCGCCGGCGAGGGGCGGCGGGGCGCGGCGGGGGCCGCCCTGGGCTTCGGGGCCATGCTGGCCCTGCGGGCGCTGCTGGGCTGAAAAACGGGGGCCGCGTCCCAAGGACGCGGCCCCCTGCCGTCTGTTCTGTGTCACCGCTCGCCGGCGGCGAAGATCGCCCCCAGGTCGGCGAAAATGTCGTGGGGCAGCATGCCGTACTGGCCCAGGCGCTTTGCGCACTCGTCCGCCGCCGCCCCGTGCAGCCACACGCCGCACACCGCCGCGTCCAGGGGGGAAAGGCCCTGGGCCGCCAGGCCGGCGATCATGCCCGCCAGGATGTCGCCGCTGCCGCCCCGGGAGAGGCCCGGGCCCCCGGTGGGGTTCACGAACACCTCGCCCCCCGGCCCCGCCACGATGGTGCGGTGGCCTTTCAGCACCACCACGCAGTCCTGGGCGCGGGCGTAGCCGGCGGCGATGCCCTCCCGCCCGGCGTTCACCTCCGCCACAGTCAGCCCGCACAGGCGGGCCATCTCGCCGGGGTGAGGGGTCAGGATCAGCGGCAGCCCCGGCGAGCGGGGCAGGCTGTCCATTTTGGCGGCGGCGTTCAGGCCGTCGGCGTCCAGCACCAGGGCGCACCCGGCGGAGGGGCCCAGCTGCTCCAGCAGGGCCGCGGTGTCCGCCGTGTCGCCCATCCCCGGCCCGAACAGCAGCACCTCCATGCCCCGCACCTTCTCCAGCACCGCTTTGCCGCTCTGGGCGCTCACCCCGCCCTCGGCGCTCTGGCGGCAGGGCAGAAAGACGCACTCGGGGCAGCGGGCGGCCACCGCCCCGATCACCGGCTCCACCCCCGCCAGGGTCACCAGCCCGGCGCCCACGCGCAGCGCGCCCTCCACCGCCAGCGCCGCCGCGCCCCGAAAACGGGCCGAGCCGCACAGGCACAGTACCTTGCCGTAGCTGCCCTTATGACTGTCCGCTTTGCGGCGGGGCAGCAGTTCGAACACCTGCTGCCCTGTGATCTCCTTGGCCATCTGGCACCGCCCCTTTCCTTTGCTTTATTATACAGCATCCCGCGCCGGCGCAAAAGAGAAAAAGGCCGCGGCGAACGCCGCGGCCCCGGACACTGCCGTTCAGTCTCCCGCCTGCACCCGGATGCGGAAGAAGTAGACGATGGACCCCTGCCAGCCGAAGTCCGCCTGGATGCGATACATATAAACGCCGGGGGTGGCCGGGGCGATGAGCGGCCCGTCGCCCGCGTCCACCAGGTCGAGGAAGGCGTCGAAGTTCTCCTCGTCCGACCGGCTGATGGTCAGCTTTCGCGGCTCCATCGAAAAGGCGATGTCCATATAGGTGCGGGCCAGCATCTCCACCGGCGGGGTGTGGTCCTGCAGGTCCTGGCTGCTGTAGGGCGGGGTGGATTTTGCGGTGGTGGTGAGGAAGTTCCACTCGTACCCCGCCCGGAAGATCATCTCCGGCGCCATCACGGTGGAGCCGTTCATGGTGATGGTGATGGAGGGCAGGGCCTGTTCGGGATCCTTCACGTCCATGTTCTCCCGGATGAAGATGGTGATGCAGATGGCCACCGCCAGCGCCGCCGCGCCGATCAGCAGTTTGCGGATGATCTGGATCTTGTTGTACAAGCCTCTTCGCCCCCCCTTTGCCGACCCAAGTCTATTACCATTATATACGAAGGACGCGCAAAAATCCAGACGTACCGCGCCGTTGCCAAGCGCCCCCAAAAGGGCTATAATGCCAGAAAGAGGTGAACCCATGCAGAACGATCGACCCGCCGCGAGCCGCGGCCAGTTCTGGCGCTACGCGCTGCCCAGCATGTTCAGTCAGCTGCTGAACAGCTGCTTTATCATTGTGGACGGGCTGTTCATCGGCCAAAATCTCGGGGACGCGGGCCTGGCGGCCATCAACGTGGCCTGGCCCATCGTGGCGGTCATCCAGTCGGTGAGCCTGGCGGTGGGCACCGGCGGCGCGGTGCGTCTGGCCACCGCCCGGGGCCGGGGCGACGAGACGGAGGCCCTGGCGGCCCGGGGCAACACCCTGGTGCTGCTGGCGGTGTGCGCGGCGGCGCTGGAGGTGGGGCTGGGCCTGACCTATCCCCGCATCCTGCCCCTCATCGGCGCGAACGCCGAACTGTACCCGCTGGCCGCGGCCTACAGCCGGGTGGCCTGTCTGCTGTCGCCCTTGCAGGTGTTTTCCTGCGGGTTGCTGCCGCTGGTGCGCAGCGCAGGGCGCACGGTGGGGGCCATGATGGTCACCGTGGGGGGGCTGCTGGGCAATATTTTTCTGGACTGGCTGTTCATCCAGCGGTTCCAGTGGGGGCTGCCCGGCGCGGCCCTGGCCACCGGCCTTTCCCAGGGGCTGTGCGCGCTGGCGGCGCTGCCGCTGCTGCTGGCCCACAGGGGCTGGCCGCTGCGCCTGCGCCAGTTCGTTCCCGCCCGGCGGATGGTGCGGGGCATCCTGCACAGCGCGGTGGCGCCCTTCGGCCTGTCCATCTCCACCAGCGCCATCCTGCTCGTCACCAATCTGCAGGCCCTGCGCCACGGCGGCACCCGGGGGGTGGCGGTCTACGCGGTGCTCAGCTATGTGCTGGGCAGCGTCATCCCGCTGGTGGGCGGGGTGGGCGACGGGCTGCAGCCCCTGGTCAGCTTTGCCCGGGGCGCCGGCGACTGGCACGGCCTTGCCCGCCTGCGCCGGGCCGGCGCGGCCCTGGCGCTGGGGGTGGCGCTGGCGTGCGGCGCCGCCTGCTGGGGCCTGCGCAGCCAGCTGCCCCTGCTGTTCGGCGCCAGTGAACTGGCGGCGGCCCAGGGGGCGGCGGCCATGTGGACGCTGGTGCTGGCCTGCCCTTTCATGGCGCTGGCCCGCTTTTGCTGCAGCTATTTCTGTGCCGCGGGCGAACCGGTGGCCGGCGCTGTGATCGCCTTCGGCGAGCCGCTGGCGGCCCAGCCCCTCTTTCTTTTTACCCTGCCCCTGGTGTGGGGGCTGGAGGGGGTCTGGATCGCCTATCCCGCGGCGGTGATGCTCACCGCCGCGGCAGCCCTTGTGCTGATGCGCCGGCACCTGGCGCTGCTGCCCCGGCAGGACGGATAAGGAGGAACGCAATGCACTCATTAAAATATGCGGTGTCCGGCCGGAGGGGAAAAGAATGATCCTGAGCGACGGATTCCTGGCCCGGCTGGCCGAACTGGAGGCCGAGGGCCGGTATTATATCATGCTGGACGAGATCCAGCACCATCTGGAGGACGGGCTGGACGAGGGCCGCTGGTCGGAGGCGGACGTCTGCGCCGACGGCGACCTGGCGGCGCTGGTGGCCCGGCTGGACGACGCCGCCGGCGACTACGAGTGCTACTGGCACACCCGCCGCTGGCTGGAACGGTGCGCCGAACCGATCCGAAACGCCGCCTGGTACGGGGCGATGGCCCGGGCTTGCCTGTACACCGGCGAGCCGCGGCGGGCGCGGCAGCTGGCGGAGGCGGGGCTGCGCCGCTTTCCGGGGGACGGCCTGCTGGCGGCGCTGGCGGCCGTGCTGCGGGCCCACTGGGGCGACGTGCCCGGCGCGCTGCAAGCGCTGGACGACGCCTTCGCCCGCGGCGGGGAGAGCGCGGCCCTGGCCCGGCTGCGGGCGGCGGTGGCCGCCGGCGCGCCGCTGGAGGAGCTGGCGGTGTGCGCCGCGCCCCCGGAACAAGAGCGGAAGGTGCGGGCCCTGGCCCCCGGCTTTGTGCCGGACGGCGCGGGCCTGGGCCGGGTGGCGGCGGCCCTCGGCGCGCGGGACTGGGTCTTCGAGGCCCCCTGGTGCGCCTGCCGGGTGCCCTTTGAGGAGGGCCTTTTGGAGATGCGCCTGCGGATGAGCGAGGCCGCCGCCTCCAAGCTGGACCCGGCCTGGCTGGCGGACCTGGTGAAGGCGCTGCCCCGGCTGGAGGCCGCGGCCCGGCCGCTGGCCCGGCGCCGGCGGCCGGGGGTGCGGCTTGTGCCGGCGGAGGTGCTGGTGGACCGGCAGGGCCGGGCCCAGCTGGGCTACCACGCGGGGCACTGCCCCGAGGAGCCCCTCTATGCCTATGTGATGATCGAGCATGACCTCTCCGCGCCCACGGCGCTGTACGAGGAGCGCTGGCCCGGCAGCTGGTTCGACGAGCCGCCCGCGCCGCTGGCCCCGCCGCCGCCCCCCTCGCCGGGCTACGCCCCGGCCCAGACGGCGGCGCTGCAAAAGCACATCCGCGCCTGGCTGGGCCCGGTGAGCCGGGTGCTGCCCGGCGCGGACGGCATCTCGGTGCTCATCATCGACCCGCAGCCGGGCCGGGAGTACTACACCCTGCTCACCTGGGGCATGGGGGCGCGGCCGATGGAACTGCCCCCCGACCTGGAAGGGCAGCAGCTGGAGCGGGCGGAACTGATGATGCTGCTGCCCGCCGGCTGGAAACTGGACGACGAGCGGGAGATCTGGCGCTGGCCGGTGCGCTGGCTGCGGCTGCTGGCCCGGATGCCCGCTGAGGAGGGCACCTGGCTGGGCTGGGGCCACACCGTGCCCAACGGGCGGCCCTTTGCCTCCAACACCCTGCTCTGCGGCACCATGCTGGTGGACCCGCTGGACGCCCCCGAGCCGGCGGCCATCTGTCCGCTGCCGGGGGGCGAGGCGGTGAATTTCTACCAGCTGCTGCCCCTCTACGCCCCTGAGATGGACCTGAAACTGGTCCAGGACGCCGACGGCCTGCTGGACGCCATGGAGGACAAGGGCCTGCTGGAGGAGCCCTGGGTGCGGGTGGACCGGCCCAGCGCCGTGGGCGAGGTGGAGCCGCCCCCCGACCCCGCCCTGATGGACCGGCTGGAAGAGCTGGACCGCCGGGCGGACGACGCGGGCATCGCCGCGCTGCTGGAGCCGCTGGCCGCCGGGGGCACCGGCGCCCGGCTGGCGGGCATCCTGGCCCGGTCGCTGAACAACCTGGGCCGGTACAAAGAGGCCGAGACCGCCCTGCGGGCGGTGGAAAAAGAGGGCGCCGCCGATCCCCTGTGGCAGTTCCGCATGGGCTTTGCCCTCTATTATCAGGGCAAACTGGAGCAGGCCCTGGCCTGCTTTGCGGCCAGCGAGCGCATGGCCCCCGGCGACGGCGAAACCGAGACCTACCTGGGCTGGTGCCGCGCGGCGCTGGACCGGCCGGTCTGCCTGGACCCCTTCACCGACCGGGCGGCCCGCTTCTGGGCGGCCTTTTCGCGGCGGGAGCGCACCCTGTACGACAGGGCCCGGCGGGAGGGCTGCCAGGCGGTGCTCCCCGTCCTGGCCGGTCTGCTGGAGCAGTGCTTTGCCGCGCCGCAGTTCCGGCTGGAGGCGGCGGGGCAGCGGCTGCGGCTGACCCTGCTGTGGGAAACGGCGCCCCACCGGCGCTGGCTGGCCCCGGCCTGGAGGGCCCTGGCCCCCGCCTCCGCGGCCGAACGGTGGGAGTTCTGTTTTGACGAGACGCCGCCCGAGTGGACCGGCTACCGGGGCGCGCCCACCGGCAAAAAGGGCCCCCGGCGGGACGTGATCGCCGGCACCACCTGCTTTGCCGCCCTGGCCCGGAACTTCTCGGCGGGGGACGGCTCCCTCTGCGCCGCCGCGGCGGCGGACGGGGCGGTGGCGGGCTTTTTCTACTACACCCCCGCCGCTTGCGGCCCCCAGGGGCCGGTGGCCGGCCGGGCGGCGCTGGAGGAGGCCCTGGCCCGCCGGGGCGCGGGCTGTCTGGCCGTGCTGGGCGGCGCGGTGGGCGTGGGGCGCTGCTACATCGACGTGCTGGCCCTGGACCTGGAAAAGGCGTTGGACGCCGCCGCCCGGGTGCTGGCCGCGCCGGAGTGCGCCGACCCGGGCTTTCAGGTGTTCCGGCCCGGGAGCCGGGGCGCCGCCCTCCCTTCCCCCGAAAGACAGAGCGGGGAATGAGGCGGGCGCCCCCGGGAAAAACACGACCGCGGCCGGAAAAATCATCGCCAACAAAGAGGACCGGCCCTTCCAGGAAGCAAAACAGCTTTTTGGAAGGGCCGGCCCTTGTATTTTGGTGCGGGCCTCTTTTCCGCCTGAAAAAATTTTTAAAAAAATCGCTTTTCCCCATTGACAGAACGATGACCCATGAATATAATAACAATTGAACAGATGTTCAAATGATTGTTCCATTGAAGGGAGGCATTCATATGGACGAGACCACAGCCGCCCGCGGCAAAGGCGCCGACTGCGCCGGGCAGGAGGGAGGCAGCCGCTGCGAACAGGTGCGCGGCGCGCTGCCGCCGGACGAAGTGCTCTACGACCTGGCGGAACTGTACAAGATCTTTGGCGACACCACCCGGGTGAAGATCCTTTACGCTTTGTTCGAGAGCGAATTGTGCGTCAACGACATCGCCCAGTGCCTCTCCATGACCCCGTCGGCGGTGAGCCACCAGCTGCGCATCCTGAAGGCCAACAAGCTGGTGCGCTTTCGGCGGGAGGGCAAAACGGTGTTCTACGGGCTGGACGACGACCATGTGCGGGACATCATCGCCCTGGGGCTGGAGCATATCGCGGAATAAAGGAGGAGCGACCGATGAAAAAGACCCTTTGCATTGAAGTGGACTGCGCCAGCTGCGCGGCCAAGATGGAGCAGGCGGTGAACCGCCTGCCCGGCGTGGAGAGCGCCACCGTGAGTTTTATGACCCAGAAGATGGTGGTGGAGGGGCCCGACGAGGGCTTCGACGCGCTGATGCAGCAGGTGGTCAAGGCCTGCCGCAAGATCGAGCCGGACTGCGAGATCCATCTGTAAGGCCGGCCCGGGGGAGGGAGCGTTTGAGATGAACCGCAAACAAAAACGGATGCTGGCGCGCATCCTCGTCTCGGCGGCGCTGCTGGCGGCGCTGCACTTTGTGCCCGCCGCGGGGGCGGCGCGGCTGGCGCTGTATCTGGTGCCCTATCTCATCATCGGCTACGACGTGCTGCGCCGGGCGGTGCTGGGCGTGGTGCACGGCGAGGTGTTCGACGAGAACTTTCTGATGGCGGTGGCCACTGTGGGCGCGCTGGCGCTGGGGGAGTACGGCGAGAGCGTGGAGGTCATGGTGTTCTACCAGCTGGGCGAATTGTTCCAGAGCTACGCGGTGGGCAAGAGCCGCCGCAGCATCGCCGCCCTGATGGACATCCGGCCGGACAGCGCCAACCTGGAAAAGGACGGCGCGGTGGTCACGGTGGCGCCCGAGGAGGTGGCGGTGGGCCAGATCATCGTGGTGCGCCCGGGCGAGAAGGTCCCGCTGGACGGGCGGGTGGTGGAGGGCGTTTCGGCCCTGAACACCAGCGCCCTCACCGGCGAGAGCCTGCCCCGGGACGTGGAGGCGGGCGACGAGGTGGTCAGCGGCTGCGTCAACACCACCGGCCTTTTGCGGGTGGAGGTGACCAAGCCCTTCGGCCAGTCCACCGTCAGCCGCATCCTGGACCTGGTGGAAAACTCCAGCATGAAAAAGGCCAAGGCGGAAAACTTCATCACCCGCTTCGCCCGCTGGTACACCCCGGCGGTGTGCATCGGCGCGCTGGCGCTGGCGGTGCTGCCGCCCCTCTTTTTGGGCGGCTGGGTGGAGTGGCTGCGCCGGGCGCTCACCTTCCTGGTCATCAGCTGCCCCTGCGCGCTGGTCATCAGCGTGCCGCTGGCCTTCTTCGGCGGCATCGGCGGGGCCAGCCGGGCGGGCATCCTGGTCAAGGGCGGCAACTACCTGGAGGCGCTGGCCGCCACCCGCACCGCCGTGTTCGATAAGACCGGCACCCTCACCCAGGGCGTCTTTGAGGTGGCCCGGGTGTTCCCCGCCCCCGGCGTGGAGGAGCGCCGGGTGTTGGAGGCGGCGGCCCTGGCCGAGCAGTTCTCCAGCCACCCCATCGCCCTCAGCCTGCGGCGGGCGGCGGGCCTCGACGCCGCGCCCGACCGGGTGAAGGACGTCACCGAGAGCGCCGGCCACGGCGTGACCGCCCTGGTGGACGGCGTGCCCACGGCGGTGGGCAGCGCCCGGCTGATGGAGCAGCTGGGCGTGGCCTGGCAGCCGGTGGAGGGCGCGGGCAGCGCGGTGTATGTGGCCCAGAACGGCGCGTTCTTGGGCGGCGTGCTCATCAGCGACCGGGAGAAGCCCACCGCCAAAGCGGCGATGGAGGAACTGCACCGGGCGGGCGTGCGCACGGTGATGCTCACCGGCGACGGCCGGGCCGCCGCCCGCCAGACGGCGGAGCGGCTGGGCATCGACGAGGTGCGCAGCGAGCTGCTGCCCGCCGACAAGGTGGCCTGTGTGGAGCAGCTGCTGGCCCAAAAGCCCCGGGGCACCACCCTGGCCTTTGTGGGCGACGGCATCAACGACGCGCCGGTGCTCAGCCGGGCGGACGTGGGCATCGCCATGGGGGCTATGGGCTCGGACGCGGCCATCGAGGCGGCGGACATCGTGCTGATGGACGACGACCCCGCCAAGCTGAGCCTTACCATGAAGGTGGCCCGGCGGTGCCTGGCGGTGGTGCATCAGAACATCGCTTTTGCCCTGGCGGTCAAGTTCGGCTGCCTGGCCCTGGGCGCGGTGGGCCTGGTGGGGATGCAGGCGGCCATCTTCGCCGACGTGGGCGTGATGGTGCTGGCGGTGCTCAACTCCATGCGCACCCTGGGCGCGGCAAAAAGGTGAATCGAGCGCGGCGGGCGGCCCTTCGGGGCCGCCCGCTTTCCTTGCATTTGGCGGGGGGCTGTGCTATCCTGTTTTTAACGGAGGGCCGGCCCGGCGGCCCGCGAAAAGGGAGTGAGGCGGATGGAACAGCGCAGACCGGCGGACCCCCGCCTGTTGTGGGGGTTCTGGGTGTTGGCGGCGGCGGGCATCCTGCTTTTCATCGTGTTGCTGCGGGCGGACCTGCGGGAGACGCGGCCGCTGGACGCCGCCCTTTACACCGAGGCGGCCCCGGCGGGGTTCGGTTATGGGTGCGAGGCGACGCCGGGCGAGGGCGTGCTCACCTTCCGCGGCTGGGCCGCGGTGGAGGGGAGAAGCTGGAAACGGTGGACTGCCGCCTGGTTTTGTACAGCCCCGGCGAAGACCGATACTACCGGCTGCCCACCACCATGGACCCCGGCGAGGAGGCGGCGGCCGCCACGGGTGACCCGGACGCCGGCTTTTACGCCTTTGCCCTCGCTGACCAGCTCCCGGCGGGGGAGCTGGAACTCTGTTTTGCCTACCGCAGCAATGGCCACAACGCCCTGATCCGCACCGGGCAGATCGTGGGAGGTGCGCTATGACGGCAACGGTGAAACCGCGCCTGCGGGCGCTGGCCTTCCATCCCCTGACCCCCTGCCTGGTCTTTGGCTTTTTCACCGCCCTGTGGCACTTCGGCCTGGTGGTGGTGGATGTGGACGAGGCCTTCTATGGCGCTGTTCTGGGCAACCAGCCGCTGTGGGAGTTTCTGGCCGGGCAGTACGCCCGCTGGTCCTCCCGCACGGTGATCGAGTTCTTTTTGTGCATCTTTTCCAGCCTGCCCCGGTGGGTCTGGCGGGCTGGGGCGGCCGTGCTGGCCCTGCTCTTGCTGGCGGCCTTCGCCGCGCAGCGGCTGGCCGCCCGCCGGCCGCTGCCCCGGCTGTTCTATGCCCAGGCGGCTGTCACGCTGGCGGGGCTGGGCTATATGCTGGCCTGCCCGGGGGTGAAGCTGCGCAGCGCGGGGGAGGCGGCCTCCTATTACCGGGACTTCGCCATGCAGAGCATTCTGAGCAAGGCGGAGGCGGGCATCTCCGGCGCGCTGGGGGAGTTGTTCCTGGACCGGAACCTCCTTTACACCCTGTTTTTCGCGCTGCTGGCGGCGGCGGTCTGGCAGGCCAGCCGCTGCCTGTTCTACCGGCTGGTCTGCCTGGCGCCCCTGGCGGCCCAGCTGACCCTGGGGGTGCTGCTGCGCCACTGGCGCGGCCGGCTGCCCGCTTTGGCCGACGCGGTGACGGCCGCCCGGGGCGTGGGCACCGTCCATGTGTCCAACTGCAATGACCCGCTGGCCTATCTGCCCTTCCTGCTGCTGTGCGGGGGCTTTGCCCTGGTGTGCGGCTGCGTGTACATCGCCCTGGGGCACACCTCCGCGTCCTTCGCGGCGCTGGCTTTGCTGCTGGCGGGCTTTTGCACCCGGGCGGCCATCGGCTTCACCCCCGCGTCGGCGGTGTCGGGCGAGCGCACCGGCTTCCTCTTTGCGGCCTGCGTGGCCGGCTGCGGCCTGCTGCTGGGCCGGCAGCTGGAACTGCGCCGCCCCTGGCAGAAGGCGCTGGCCGCGGCGGTGGTCCTGCCGCTGGCGGCGGTGCAGTTCATATCCCTCTGGGAGATCTGAACCGGGCGGTCTTTTCTGTGCGAAGCGCGCCGGGCGAAGAGCCCGGCGCGCTTTTTTTGCCGTTCCCTTTCCCCGGCGTGCCCCGCACCGGCCCCGCTGGCCCCGGAAGCGCCCTTTGCCCGCCGCGGGCGAAAACGGGCGAAATTCACCGTTTTTGTGATATTTCCGCCTTTGTCAATCGTATTGGTTTTTGATAAGATAAAGACAGCACCGGTGCCCGCGTCCCTGCGGGAAGGGCGGCCATGGCCGCCGGAAAGGAGTCTTTATGTTCCAACCCATCCTCGTGCCCGAGCCGGCCGCCATCGCCGGCTGGCTCATCGCCCTGGCGCTGTTCGTCATCCTGGAGGCCGCCACCGTCAGCCTGGTGAGCATCTGGTTCGCCGTGGGCGCGCTGGCCGGGCTCATCACCAGCCTGTTCACCGGCAACCTGCTCTATCAGCTGCTGGCCTTCGCGCTGGTCAGCGCGGCGGCGCTGGCGGCCACAAAGCCGCTGGTGAGCCGGATGCGCAGCCGCCGCCCCGCCGCGGCCCTGGGCCTGGAGCGCAACATCGGCCGCCGGGCGGTGGTGGTGCAGCCGGTGCGCCCGGGCCAGTCCGGCCGGGTGCGGCTGGACGGCGTGGACTGGTCCGCCGTCTGCCCCTCGCCCCTGGAGGCGGGCGACGAGTGCGTCGTCACCGCCGTGGACAGCACCACCCTGCGGGTGGAACCGGCGCGGCAGCCGGCCCCCGAAACCCCCTCACACCTGTAAACCCCCAAAAAAAGGAGGAATCGTCATGCCCTTTGTTCTATTCATCGTCATCCCCGTGGTCCTGATCGTCGTCATCCTGCTCATCAGCTGCATCTGCCTGGTGCCGCAGGCCACCGCCTACGTGATGGAGTGGCTGGGCGTCTACCACGCCACCTGGGAGGCCGGCCTGCATTTCCGGGTGCCCTTCCTGATGCGGGTGGCCAAAAAGGTCAGCCTGAAGGAGCAGGTGGTGGACTTCAAGCCCCAGCCGGTGATCACCCGGGACAACGTCACCATGCAGATCGACACGGTGGTCTTCTTCCAGGTCACCGACGCGAAACTCTTCACCTACGGCGTGGAGCGGCCGATGGCCGCCATCGAGAACCTCACCGCCACCACCCTGCGCAACATCATCGGCGAGATGGAGCTGGACCACACCCTCACCAGCCGGGACGTCATCAACACCAAGATCACCGCCATCCTGGACGAGGCCACCGACAAGTGGGGCATCAAGGTCAACCGGGTGGAGGTGAAGAACATCATCCCCCCCGCCGAGATCCAGGACGCCATGGAAAAGCAGATGAAGGCCGAGCGCCAGCGCCGGGAGAGCATCCTGCGGGCGGAGGGCGAAAAGCGCAGCGCCATCCTGGTGGCCGAGGGCGAAAAGGAGAGCGCCATCCTGCGGGCGGACGCGGTGCGGGAGCAGCGCATCCGGGAGGCCCAGGGCGAGGCCCAGGCCATCATGGAGGTGCAGAAGGCCCTGGCCGACTCGCTGAAGCTGCTGAACGAGGCCGCCCCCAGCGACCGGGTGCTGGCCCTGAAGGGGCTGGAGGCCCTGGAAAAGGTGGCGGACGGCAAGGCCACCAAGCTCATCATCCCCAGCGACATGCAGAACCTGGCGGGCCTGGTCACCTCGGTGAGGGAGATGCTCGCCGACGCGCCCAAAACTGACGGAACGGCCCCGGCCGCCCGGAAATAAAATCACATTGAGGAGGAAGATTTCATGAACGACACACAACTCAAAGGCAGGATGATGCTCAAGGTGGTGGGCATCCTCTACATCGTTTTTGCGGCGATCAGCATTTTTGGCGGCCTTGTCGCCATCGTGGGCGGCGCGGCTCTGGGCGTCGCCATGGGCGGTGACATGGCCCTGGGCCTGGGCGTTGCCGCCGCGGTGCTGGGCCTGGTGGCCATCCTGGGCAGCGTCTTCGGCCTGGTGGTGGGCATCCTGGGCGTCAAGTGGTGCAACCGGCCGGACAAGGCGGGCGTGCTCTTTGTGCTGGGCATCGTGCTGGTGGTGCTGGCGGCGCTGCAGCTGCTGGCCGCCTTCAGCGGCGACGGCTCCGCCTCTGTGGTGAGCGCCCTCATCGGGCTGGTGCTGCCGGTGCTCTACACCGTGGGCGCCTGGCAGAACAAACAGAGCCTGCAATAAAATGACCCAGGAAGGGCCGGGGCGTCCGCCCCGGCCCTTTCGCTCTCTTTGGCCCCCGCTTCAAAAAATACCCTATAAAAGGAGAAACACCCATGCACAACACCGACCTCAAGGGCAGGCGTCTGCTCAAGGTGACCAGCATCCTGTACATCATCCTGTCGGCCCTGGGGCTTCTGGCCGCCTTGGGCATCATTGCCGTCGGCCTGGCGTCGGGCGCCTCCGGCGGCGAGGGCCTGGCGCTGGGGCTCACCGTGTCCATCATTGCCCTGGGGGTGTTCGCCATCCCCAGCAGCCTCTTCAGCCTGGTGGCCAGCATCCTGGGCCTTCGGTGGTGCGGCCGCCCCGACAGGGTCCGCCCCCTCTTTGCGCTGGGCCTGGTGCTCTCGGCGGTGGCGGCGCTGAACCTGCTGCTCAGCCTTTTCGGCGACAATCCCAGCGCGCTGGCGGGGGACCTGGTGCGGCTGGTGCTCTCGGTGCTCTACGCCGCGGGCGCCTGGAGGAACAGGCAGAGCCTGCAATAACACCAAAAGGCCGGGGGACCCTCCCCGGCCTTTTCTTCACCCCGCGCTCCGCCCCTGCCCGGGCCCGCCGCGGCCCTCGTTTCTCCCGCGCCCCGCCGCTTGCCGCCCCCGCGCCTTTTGTGCAAGTTTCGGGCACGTCCGGGGGAGGATATTGTTAAATGAATAACGGCAAATATCTTGCGAAATGCACCGGGATTGATTATAATAGGGATAGGTATGCAAATGCCCATGAGAACTTCAAAATCGAGAGGAGAAACAGACGATGGGTTTGGGTAAAAAGACCGTGGAAGAGATGGACGTGCGCGGCAAGCGCGTGCTTGTGCGCTGCGATTTCAACGTGCCGATGAAGGACGGCAAGATCACCAACGACAACCGCATCGTGGCGGCGCTGCCCACGATCAAAAAGCTGATCGAGAACGGCGGCAAGGTCATCCTGTGCAGCCATCTGGGCAAGCCCAAGAACGGCCCCGAGGAGAAGTTCAGCCTGGCCCCCGTGGCGGTGCGCCTGTCCGAGCTGCTGGGCAAGGAAGTCGTCTTCGCCAACGATGACGAGGTGGTGGGCCCCAACGCCAAGGCCGCCGTGGCCGCCATGAAGGACGGCGACGTGGTGCTGCTGCAGAACACCCGCTTCCGCAAGGAGGAGACCAAGAATCTGCCCGAGTTCAGCAAGGATCTGGCCAGCCTGGCCGACTGCTATGTGAACGACGCCTTCGGCAGCGCCCACCGGGCCCACTGCTCCACCGCCGGCGTCACCGACTACATCAAGGACACCGCCGTGGGCTACCTGATGGAGAAGGAGATCCGCTATCTGGGCAACGCCGTGAACGACCCCGTGCGCCCCTTCACCGCCATCCTGGGCGGCGCCAAGGTGGCCGACAAGCTGAACGTCATCGCGAACCTGCTGGAGAAGGTGGACACCCTGATCATCGGCGGCGGCATGGCCTACACCTTCCTGGTGGCCAAGGGCTACGGCGCCGGCACCAGCCTGGTGGACGCCGAGAAGGTGGACTACTGCAAGGAGATGATGGCCAAGGCCGAGGCCAAGGGCGTCAAGCTGCTGCTGCCGGTGGACACCGTGGTGGCCGCTTCCTTCCCCGACCCCATCGACGGGCCGGTGGACGTGAAGGTGGTGCCCTCCAACGCCATCCCCGCCGACATGATGGGCCTGGACATCGGGCCCGAGACCCGCGAGCTGTTCGCCCAGGCCGTGAAGGCCAGCAAGACCGTGGTGTGGAACGGCCCCATGGGCGTGTTTGAGAATCCCACCCTGGCCGCCGGCACCCTGGCGGTGGCCAAGGCCATGGCCGAGGCCGACGCCACCACCGTTATCGGCGGCGGCGACTCCGCGGCTGCCGTGATGCAGCTGGGCTACGCCGACAAGATGACCCACATCTCCACCGGCGGCGGCGCCTCCCTGGAGTACCTGGAGGGCAAGGAGCTGCCCGGCATCGCCTGCATCCAGAACGCCTGATTTTGAACGCATCCGCCTCAGCCGCCCGGCCCTTTGCCCGGCGGCTGGGGCCTTTTGCGGCCATCCTATAAATAAAAAAGCGAGGGAATACACCATGGATAAAGCCAACCGCAAAGCCGTCATCGCCGGCAACTGGAAGATGAACAAGACCGCCACCGAGGCCGCCGCTCTCATCGACGAGCTCATCCCCGCCGTGAAGGGCGCGGGCTGCGAGGTGGTCATCTGCACCCCCTTCACCAGCCTGGTCACCGCCGTGGAGAAGACCAAGGGCACCAACATCCATGTGGGCGCCGAGAACGTCCACTTTGAAAAGAGCGGCGCCTTCACCGGTGAGATCAGCGCCGACATGCTGGTGGACCTGGGCGTGGAGTACGTCATCACCGGCCACTCCGAGCGCCGCCAGTACTTCGCCGAGACCGACGAGACCGTGAACAAGCGCACCCTGGCGGGCCTTGCCGCCGGCCTGAAGGTGATCGTCTGCGTGGGCGAGAACCTCACCCAGCGGGAGCAGGGCGTCACCGAGGAGCTGGTGCGCATGCAGACCAAGATCGCCCTGCAGGGCGTCAGTGCCGAGGCGATGAAGAACATCATCATCGCCTACGAGCCGGTGTGGGCCATCGGCACCGGCCGCACCGCCACCGCCGACCAGGCCCAGGAGGTCTGCGCCGCCATCCGCAAGGTGCTGGCCGAACTCTACGGCGAGGCGGTGGCCAAGGCCACCACCATCCAGTACGGCGGCAGCATGAACGCCGGCAACGCCGACGAACTGCTGGCCAAGCCCGACGTGGACGGCGGCCTGATCGGCGGCGCCTCCCTGAAGGCGGACGCCTTCGCGGCCATCGTGGCCGCCGCCGGCAAGTAAAAAACCACCGCGGCGCGCCGGCGGGCCCGGCGCGCCCTTTTGTCAAAAGGAGATATCTTTTATGTCGAAAAAACCCCTGCTGCTCTGCATCCTGGACGGCTTCGGCTGGGTGCCCGAGCAGAAAAACGGCAACGCCATCGTGGCGGCCAACACCCCGAACCTGGACAAACTCTTCGCCAGCTGCCCCTACACCACCATCGGCGCCTCCGGCCTGGACGTGGGCCTGCCCGACGGCCAGATGGGCAACAGCGAGGTGGGCCACACCAACATCGGCGCCGGCCGCATCGTCTATCAGGAGCTCACCCGCATCACCAAGGCCATCCAGGACGGCACCATCCGCCAGAACCCGGCCATCGTGGGCGCCATGAAGTCCGCGGTGGAAAACGGCAAGGCCCTGCACCTGATGGGCCTGCTCAGTGCCGGCGGCGTCCACAGCCACATTCAGCACCTGTTCGGCCTGCTGGACATGGCCAAGGACCTGGGCGTGAAGGAGCTCTACGTCCACGCCATCATGGACGGCCGCGACGTGCCCCCCGACTCCGGCAAGGGCTACATCGCCCAGCTGCAGGACAAGCTGAACGAACTGGGCATCGGCAAGATCGCCACCGTCACCGGCCGCTACTACGCCATGGACCGCGACAACCGCTGGGACCGGGTGGAAAAGGCCTACGCCGCCTTCGTCTACGGCGAGGGCGTGAAGGGCGAGCCGCTGGAAGTGATGGAGAACAGCTACGCCGAGGGCGTCACCGACGAGTTCGTGGTGCCCGCCGTCACCTGCGAGGGCGGCCGCGTGTCCGAGGGCGACAGCGTCATCTTCTACAACTTCCGCCCCGACCGCGCCCGGGAGATCACCCGCACCTTCGTGGACGACGATTTCACCGGCTTCGAGCGCCGCAATGGCCGTTTCCCGGTCAATTACGTCTGCTTCACCCAGTACGACGCCACCATGCCCAACGTGGAGGTGGCCTTCAAGCCCGAGAGCCTGGACAACGTGCTGGGCGCCTACCTTGCCAAGTGCGGCAAGACCCAGCTGCGCATCGCCGAGACCGAGAAGTACGCCCACGTGACCTTCTTCTTCAACGGCGGCGTGGAGGCCCCCTTCGAGGGGGAGGACCGGGCCCTGATCCCCAGCCCCAAGGTGGCCACCTACGACCTGAAGCCTGAGATGAGCGCCTACGAGGTGGCCGACGAGTGTGTCAAGCGCATTGAGAGCGGCAAGTACGACGTGATCATCCTGAACTTCGCCAACTGCGACATGGTGGGCCACACCGGCGTGTTCGAGGCCGCCGTGAAGGCGGTGGAGGCCGTGGACGAGTGCGCCGGCAAGGTGATCGACGCGGTTCTGAAGGCGGGCGGCCAGGTGCTGCTCACCGCCGACCACGGCAACGCCGACCGGATGTACGACACCGACGGCTCGCCCTTCACCGCCCACACCACCAACCCGGTGCCCTTCCTGGTGGCCGGCGCGGGGAACGTGAAGCTGCGCCAGGGCGGCGTGCTGGCGGACATCGCCCCCACCATGCTCAAACTGCTGGGCCTTGCCCAGCCCGCCGAGATGACCGGCAAGAGCATCATCGAGTAAATACGGCGGCCGCCGCGGCCGCACACAGGCCAAACCGCGCCCCCCGGGGCCGGTTTGGCCTTCATAGTATCAGGGAAGGAGAGAACGGCATGTCGGAGGAAGAGAAGATCCGGGCGGGGGTTTTGTTCTGGCCCATGGACCCGGAGCTGGTGGCCATCAAGCGGAGGACCCACAACCTGAGCGTGGACTACAACAAGACCCACGAGGACGAAGTGGAAAAGCGGGAGGCGATCCTGCGGGAGATCCTGGGGGAGATGGGCGAGGGGCTGTATATGCAGGGGCCCATCACCTTCCACTATGGCAGGCACACAAAGATCGGCAAAAACGTCTTCATCAACTTCAACTTCACCGTGCAGGACGACGGGGAGGTCACCATCGGGGACCACTGCGACTTCGGCCCCAACGTCACCATCGTGACGCCGGTGCACCCCATGATCGCCTCCGAGCGCAAGGTCATCCGCACCGCCGGGGGAGAGGTCAAACGCCTGTGCTACGCAAAGCCGGTGCACATCGGCAACAACTGCTGGTTCGGGGCGGGGGTCACCGTCTGCCCCGGGGTGACCATCGGGGACGACTGCGTCATCGGCGCGGGCGCCGTGGTCACCCGGGACATCCCCGCCGGCAGCTTTGCGGCGGGCGTTCCCGCCCGGGTCATCCGTCCCATCACCGAGGCGGACAGCATGCGCCACAAGCCCGATATCCTGGCGGACAACCAGGTCATCGAAGAGTAAACAGCGGCCCCCTCCCGCAAGGCGGGAGGGGGCCGCTGTTTTTTGATCTCAGTCCGGGCGGCGCAGCAGCAAGAGCCGCTGGCTGGTACCCTCCTCAAAGCGGCTCTCGCCGGTGGGGGCAAACCCATGGGCGGCGTAAAACCGCCGCGCGCCCGTGTTTGCCTCCAGCGCCCAGAGATGGTCGGCTTCAAAGCAGGTCACGGCGAACGCAAGCAGCGCCGCGCCCACGCCCCGGCCCTGAAAGCACGGGTCCACAAAAAGCTTTTCCACCTCCCGTCCCCGAAGGCGGACAAAGCCCCGCAGCACCCCGTCGTCCCAGACGAAGGTGCGGGCGAGCGCGTCCCGATCCTCCGCGAGCTGCCGCGCCAGAGGCACCACCTGCATCTCGCGGAAGGAATACTGTTCATCCTTGAAGATGGGGAAGAAGTTCAGCCGGTTGTTGAAGACCAGGATCTCCGCGATGCGCCCGGCGTCCTGCGCCGCCGCGGGGCGGATGAAGGGCGCAAATGCGCTGTGTTCCATGCGCTGCCTCCTTTGCCGGATGAAAAAGGCGGCCGGGGAAGTCTCCCCGGCCGCCGCGTGTTTCGCGTTCAGAATTTCGCCAGCAGCCTTGCGTTGTCCTGCCGGTCGAAGACCATGGCGCTGATGTGGTCCAGGTAGATCAGCGCCAGGCGCTTGCCGCTGTTCTCGCCGAAGCTTTCCTTCAGGTCGGGCATCTCCGCGAAGGCGGCGGCGTAGGCCTCGGGGCTGGTGTCAAAGTTCACGGTGCCGCGGATGCGGATCCAGTCGTTATCGCTCAGGGCGGTGGTCAGCTCCAGGTTGGTGTTGTCCAGCAGCTGCTTGTAGGCCTCCTTGTGCTTGCCCATGGCGATGTAGAAGCGGTCGTTCCACACCATGTAGTGATTGATGGGCCGCACCCGGGGCAGATAGCCCTCCACCGTGGCCAGGTACAGCACCGGCCGGCCTTCCAGCACCTTTTTCAGTTCTTCCATGTTCCCTTGCTCCTTCCCCACTCAAATGTTCGCTGTGCCGGTGAAGGCGGTGCGGGCGGGGCCGGTCATCAGCACCCGCCAGTCGCTGCCCACCCGGATGGTGAGGCTGCCGCCCAAAAGGTCCACCCGCACGTCCTGGTCGGGGCGGCACAGCCCCTCGGCCACGCAGGCGGCCACGCTGGCGCTGGCGCCGGTGCCGCAGGCCAGCGTCTCGCCGCTGCCCCGCTCCCACACCCGCATCTTCAGCCGGTCGGGCCCCAGCACCTGAATGAACTCGGTGTTCACCCCTTCGGGGAAGGCCATGTGGTGCTCAAAGCCGGGGCCGATCTTTGCCAGGTCAACCCCGGCCACGTCCGCCACCCGGGTCACACAGTGGGGATTGCCCACCGACACGCAGGTCACCGGCCAGGCCCGGCCGCCCACCATCAGCTCCTTTTGGATGGCCGGCCCGTCGCCAAAGCCCGTGGCCGGCAGGTCCCCGGGGGAGAAGCTGGCTTTCCCCATCTCCACCTGCCAAAGCCCGTCGCCCATCCGGCGCAGCGCCTTGATGCCGGCCCGGGTCTCCACCTTCACCTCATCCTGCGCAAGGCCGTGTTCGTACAGCCACTGGGCCACGCAGCGGATGCCGTTGCCGCACATCGCGCCCTCGCTGCCGTCGGCGTTGAACATCCGCATCCGCGCGTCGGCCACGTCGCTGTGGCAGATGCAGATCAACCCGTCCGCCCCCACGGCGAAGTGCCGGGGGCTCAGGGCCACCGACGCCGCGGCCGGGTCAAAGGAGAGGCCGGCAAGGCAGTCCACATAGATGTAGTCGTTGCCGCAGCCCTCCATTTTGGTAAAATTCAAAACCAACGAAAATACCCCCTCCCGGGGCGAAAAAGGGCGATGTGCGCCCGCCGCCCGCGCTCTGATTTTATTATAGCGTCAAACCCCGGCCAGCACAAGGAAAACCGCCAAAAAACTTGCCCGAGGCCCTTGACAACCCCGTACAGATAGGCTATAAAATGATATAGTATAAACACACCGCGATTGCGGAGCAACAAAAAGGGAGTTTAGTGATTATGGATACTTTCGAACGCATCCGTGAGCTCTTGGCCGAACAGCTGGATATCGACGAGGACAAGATCACCATGGACAGCGATATTCTGGAGGATTTTGAGGCCGACAGCCTGGACGTCGTGGACATGGTCATGACCCTGGAAGACGAGTTCGGCGTGGAAGTGCCCGACGAGCAGATCGAGAATTTCCACACCGTCGGGGACGTCGTGCGCTACGTCGAGGAGAACAGCTGAACAGCGATGGCTGTGATCACGCCCCTGCAGCAGTGCGGGGGCGTGTTTTTTGCTGCGGCAGCACCGCGCGACCCGCCCACGGCGTTGGGCCCGTGCGGCCCTGCCCTACCAAACCGAGGAGGAAGGAACGGCGCAAATGAGCGAACAGAAGAAGAAACTGGTGGAGGCCATCACCCCCATCAACGAGGACTTTGCCCAGTGGTACACCGACGTCTGCCTCAAGGCGGAGCTGGTGGACTATTCCAGCGTGAAAGGCTGCATGATCCTGCGGCCCTACGGCTACGCCATCTGGGAGAACATCACCCGTATCCTGGACGGCATGTTCAAAGCCACCGGCCATGAGAACGTGGCCATGCCCATCTTCATCCCCGAGAGCCTGCTGCAAAAGGAGAAGGACCATGTGGAGGGCTTCGCCCCCGAGGTGGCCTGGGTCACCCACGGCGGCCTGGAGCAGCTGGAGGAGCGGCTGTGCGTGCGGCCCACCAGCGAGACGCTGTTCTGCGACCACTTCGCCCATGTGCTGCACTCCTGGCGGGACCTGCCCATGAAGTACAACCAGTGGTGCAGCGTGGTGCGCTGGGAAAAGACCACCCGCCCCTTCCTGCGCAGCCGGGAGTTCTGGTGGCAGGAGGGTCACACCATCCACGAGACCGCCCAGGAGGCCATCGAGGAGACCGAACAGCAGCTGAACACCTACGCCGAGCTGTGCGAGAAGTACCTGATGATCCCGGTGGTGAAGGGCAAGAAGACCGACAAGGAGAAGTTTGCCGGCGCGGAGGCCACCTATACCATCGAGGCCATGATGCACGACGGCAAGGCGCTGCAGAGCGGCACCAGCCACTACTTCGGCGACGGCTTCTCCCGCGCCTTTGACGTGCAGTTCACCGGGCGGGACAACCAGCTGCAGTACCCCCACCAGACCAGCTGGGGCGTTTCCACCCGGCTGGTGGGCGCCATCATCATGACCCACGGCGACGACGAGGGCCTCATCCTGCCCCCGGCCATCGCCCCCTACCAGGTGGTCATCGTGCCGGTGGCCGCCCACAAGCCCGGCGTGGCCGAAAAGGCCGCCGAACTGGCCGCCCGGGTGGGCAAGTTCGCCCGGGTCAAGCTGGACAACTCCGACAACAGCCCCGGCTGGAAGTTCAGCCAGTGGGAGATGTAGGGCGTGCCCCTGCGCCTGGAGATCGGCCCCAAGGACCTGGAGAAGAACCAGTGCGTGCTGGTGCGCCGCGACACCCGGGAGAAGATCTTCGCCAGCCTGGACGAGCTGGAGATCGCCATTCCCGCGCTGCTGAACGAGCTGGCCCAGAACCTCTACGCCCGGGCGCTGGAAAACCGGGAAAACCGCACCTGGGCTGCCACCACCATGGACGAGGTGAAGGCCCTGGCCGAGGCGAACAACGGCTACATCAAGACCATGTGGTGCGGCGATGTGGCCTGCGAGGAGAAGATGAAGGAAGAGGTGGGCCTCTCCAGCCGGTGCATGCCCTTCGAGCAGGAGCACCTCTCCGACGTCTGCCCCGTGTGCGGCAAGCCCGCCAAGGTGATGGTCTACTGGGGCAAGGCCTATTGATACACCGGCGTTTGCGATCCAAAAACACCGCCGCGGAACGGCATGTTCCGCGGCGGTGTTTTTTGTTTTGTGCTAAACCTGTGGGAGCGGGGAAAGGCAGGGAACGGAGGTTCCCTGCCACAGGCACAGCAGACCGCCCCCGCCGCCCGAAGGGGCGCAGGGGCTTGGCTGCTTCAGGGGGCGGACGAGTCCGTCCCCGCCGGTGTTCACGCCTCGGCGAAAGCCTTCTGCATGGCCTGCAGCAGCTGGTCCTGGTCGAAGGGCTTGAAGACGAACCCCTTCGCGCCCAGCGCCTCGGCCTCTTTGATGGTGTCGTCGTAGGCCAGGGAGGACACCATCAGAATGCGGGCCTCGGGATGGGCGGCCAGCAGGGCGCGGGCGGCCTCCAGCCCGTCCATGCCGGGCAGGATGATGTCCATGGTGACCAGATCCGGGTTCACCTTGTCGTACTGATCCAGGGCCTCCTCGCCGGTCTGGCAGCAGGCGACGACCTCGTACTCCCCTTCCGGCAGCACCTTCTCCAGCTGCAGCTGCGCGATGCGGGAATCGTCCACGACCATGATTTTTTTCGACATTTGTCTCACTCCTGTTTAGCGTCTTTCGTCAGGGAAATAAGAAGGACCCCCGCCCGGGAAGGGCGTGCGGGACGGCTTTATGAGGAAGGAGGTTTCCCGCCCGAGGGCGGCCCCAGGCAGATCACAAGGTGCATGCTTTCGTTGTGGAGGCTGTTGTAGCCGATGTCCCACCAGGAGGCCGGCTCGCGTTCCGGCAGGTACCGGCCTGTGTGGAAACAGGGCACCTGAAAGCGCGGGGCCTTGTGCCCCGGCTGAAACAGCAGCGAGCTGATGCGCCCGCAGACCACGTTGAAGTATTCGGTGGCCACATCCGCGATGTCCTGCCCGGTCACGGTGTCCTGGCACATGATGTTCCGGGCCAGGCGGGCCAGCAGCGAGGTGTCGGCACAGAGAAACAGATCGGCCCGGCAGTCGCCCTCCATCACCGTGTGCACGGTGCAGATGTCCTCGGTGAGGGGAGCCTGCCGTTCGGTCAGTTCGATCCCGCCGTAGCGGCGGGTGACGTCCTGCATGGAACGGCTCAGAGAATGACGAAATTCCGCGGAACCGCAGCGGTACAATTCGCTCATCTCCTTTCTGCCGATCTTACAGATACCGCACCCGCTCGTCGGCAAAGCCGATGGTGCAGTCCTGCCGCACGCGATCCACCGAGAGGGAGACCCCTTCGATGGTCACGAGGGTACCAGGATAGGCGGTGTCGCACACCACCCGGGCGGGGACGCTCTTTTTCTCCCGGGAGAACAGCGCCTCCAGGTCCCGGTTCACCTTGTCCAGTTTGGCCTGGGCGATGCACCGGTTCAGCCGCAGTTTGGCCAGCCGGGCCTCCCGGTCGGGCCCCGTCGGCTGCTGCAGCGTGTGGTCGATGTCGGCGGCAATGCGCTTGAGTTCCTCCTGCAGCTGCGTGCCCTGGGCCGCTTCGCAGGGGCTGCCGCCCAGGACCAGATGGGTGGAGCGCTCGGCCTTGGAGCCGATGGTGTCGGCGCGGATCTCCCGCGCGGCGCGGACGGTGCCGCCGATCAGCACCCCCCGGCCGGTGCGCGCCTGCACGGTGCCGTTGCTGTACACGTCGCAGTTGATGATACAGTCGGCAAAAACGTCCTGCAGCGCGTAGACGGCGCAGTGCTCCAGGTACTTGGCGTACACCCGCTTGTGGGCGTAGAGCGTCGCCTGGTCCTGCCCGTGCACGCCGCTGGACACGATGATGTGTTCGCCCGCCTCAATGGAGCAGTTTTCCACGGCCCCGTCGATCTGCACGTTGCCGGTGGCCCGCACCGAGGCGCCGCCGGGCAGATCGCAGTGGATGTGGACGTCCCCCAGAAAATTGATGTTGGAGGCGGGGGAGAGGGCCGGTTCGTCCAGATGAAGCACCGGCTTGACCTGAAAGCTGCGGCCGGAGAAGGTCACATGCCCGGCGCAGTCCGCCACCAGAAAGCGGCCGTCCGCGGTCAGGCGGGTGTTCCGGCCCGCCGGCACCTCCGCCGGTTCGCCCGGAAGGCCGGGCAGGTCTTCGCCGGTCACCGTGGTGCCCGGGGTGCCGGGCCCGGGGGGAAGGATCTCACAGATCACGTCGCCGGCGCCAATGTCCCGCACCAGCTGCAGGGTGGTGTAGTTCTCCTGGCCCAGCCCGGACGCCTGTATCTGCCCCTCCAGCGTGCGGGGCACCCGGTCGATCACCCGGCCTTTGTGCCCCGGCCCGGGCAGCGTGCCCCGGGCCACCGGCAGGGGGGTGAAGTAGCGGTCGGGCATTTGGGGGATCTGGCGAAGCATCCGCCAGTCGATGCCGGTGGTCACGTCGTGGTCCAGCAGCGCCCGCAGCAGCTGGGGTGTGGTGAGCTCCGGCCCCACCCCCAGAGGGGGGAACAGGAACAGCCAGGCGGCCATCTTGTCCGAGGACACCAGCACCAGCGAGCCGGCCTCCAGATACGCGCCGGGGATCACCGCCTTTTCCAGCCGCACGCGAGCCGCGTGGCTGATGAGGATGCGGAACCGCCGCATCTGGGTCTGGGGGTCGGCGGCGGGCATGGTCTCACTCTCCGGCAGCGCCTCCAGAAAGTCCAGCCGCACCGGCTGCGGGATCTCCTCCCCCGCCCGGATGGACCGCAGAAGGCCCAGGGGATGCCCAGAAGGAAACAGCATTACCCAGTCCGGATGCCACCGGGGGCTTGCGCCGGAAATTTCCATCCATCCCGTCCCCTTTCCGCGCAGGGCTCCCGCATTGCGGCCAAGCCGGCGCACGATGTGAAATGGTTGTCATTATTTTATATCGACCGCATGGAGGAAAAGTGTAAGTAGCCAGGAGGGGAAAAACAAAAAAATATCCCATATTGCAATTTAGACGGGGAATATTTTGTGCAAAATGCCCATTGCCCTGGCGCAAAAACAGCCGGCCCGCCGCTGTCTGAACCAGCGGCCGCCGGCGTTTCCGGCACAGGGTCACTCCAGAGGGATGACCTTGAGGAACACCGCCTGCACCTTGGGGCTGAAGGTCACATCCTTGTGGTAGCGGCCGAACAGCCATTTTTTGTAGCGGGTGGTCTTCATGATCTGGTCGAAGAAGTTGTGCAGCCAGTTGGGCTGGCCCCGCATCAGCTGGGCAAACTCCAAAATCTGCAGCGGCGCGTCGTGGGTGAGGATATAGTCCACCTCGCCCCCCGCCGCCTTCAGGTTCTCGGCGCAGTATTCCAGTTCGTCGCTGGTGGGCATCTCCGCCCGCCACCAGTTGAGGCCCTCCTCCCGGTCCTCCTTGTCCCAGCTCTCGGCGCCGCCGAAGCACAGCAGCTTTTTGCCCTCCAGTTCCAGCACGCTGCCCCGCTGGATGTAGTAGAGGTTGCCCCCGATGTGCCGGGCTTTGCCGCCCAGGAACTCCTCCACGGGATAATCCCGCAGCATGTCGAAGTTCTCGTGGCAGCCATCGATGAAGAGGAGGCGGTAGCGGCGCTTTTCCAGCCACTTGAGGTGCTTTTGCTCCGCCTTGTCCCCCGACCAGAGAAAGCCGAAGTCCCCCAGCACGATGAGGGTGTCGCCCTTTTTCAGCTTTTTGATGGCCTTGTCGGCAAAACGCTCGATGTCGCCGTGGAGATCGCCGGTCACATAAATCACGGGGGAACACACCTCTTTCACACAAAAAGCCTTTATAAGCGGCCGTAAAACTGCTATAATATATGAGATACCATCCGGGGCGGGGCGCCGCGCTCCGCCCCGGCGGGCAGTCATCTGATGTTTATTGTAACGCCTTTAAAGGGAAAAGTCTATATGAAAAAAACCATCGCCTTTCTGCTCACCCTGGCGGTGCTGGCCGGGCTGCTGGCGCTGCCGGCGTCGGCGGCGGGCTTCACCCCGCCCTTTGAACTGGCGGCCCCCGGGGCCTATGTGGTGAACACCGACACCAACATCATCGTCTACGAGAAGAACAGCACCCAGGTGCTGCCCACCGCCAGCACCGCCAAGGTGATGACCGCCATCCTGCTGCTGGAACAGTACCAGGACCAGCTGGATTCCATCACCGTGGCCATGCCCCGCTACATTCAGGACGAGCTGTACGGCAAGGGGATGCAGGTGGCGGACATCCGCCCGGGCGAGAGCCACACCCTGCGCAACCTGCTCAACGCCATGCTGGTGTACAGCGGGGCGGACGCGGCCATGATCATCGCGGACTATGTGGGCGGCGGCAGCCAGGAAAACTTCGTCTACATGATGAACGCCAAGGCCAAGCAGATCGGCTGCACCGACACCAACTTTGTGGACGCGGTGGGCATGAGCATCGAGAACGTCACCACCGCCCGGGATCTCTACCTGATGTTCCGCTACGCGTTGAGTTTCGACACCTTCAAGGAGGTCATCGCCACCGAGAAGTACGACATGGGCGCGATGCCGCCCCGCTACACCGCGGGCACCTACAATCTGTTCAACACCAACGTGATGATCCGGGAGGGGGCCGGGGCGGAGTTCTACCGCAGCTACTGCAAGGGCGGCAAGACCGGCACCCTGGAGGACTGGTCCAACCTGGTGGCCTGGCACAACCAGGACGGAAAGACCTACATCTCGGTGGTGCTGAACAGCCCCAACTCCTGCGACCCCATCGGCGTGAAATACCTGGACGCCAGCGGCAACCCCAAATACAACCCCGCCGCCTACGAGACGGGCGAACTGATGGACTGGGTGTTCGAGAGTTTTGACATCCTGCCCGCCCTGGACAAAAACGAGCCCATCCAGCAGGTGTCGGTGAAGTACTGCGCCGAGACCGACCGGCTGATGCTCTACCCGGCGGACGACCTGCTCACCATCCTGCCGGTGGGGGCCGACGAGAGCATCACCCAAAAGACCTTCCACCTGCCCGAGAGCGTGGCCGCCCCGGTGAAGCAGGGGGATGTGATCGGCACGGTGGACATCTCCCTGTCCGGCGAGGTGATCGGCACGGTGGAACTGCTGGCCGAGCGTGATCTGGATCGCAACCTGGTGCTTTACACCCTCAGCCGGGTGGGCGAGTTCTTCTCCAGCCTCTACTTCAAGGTGCTGGCGGTGCTCACCGGGCTGGCGGTGGCGGTGTATCTGGTGCTCTATTTTATTTCGCTGACCAGACGGCGCGGTTCCAAAAAGATCCGCCGCCGCCCGTATTGAACCAAGCAAGAGGGGGAACCAAGTATGCAGGACGTGAAACGCAATCTCACCACCATTATGGACTTTTACGAGCTGACCATGGCGGCGGGCTATCTGGAGGAGGGCTATGAGGACAAGATCAGCGTCTTCGACATGTTCTTCCGCAGGATCCCCGACGGCGGCGGCTATGCCATCATGGCCGGGCTGGACACCTTCATCGACGCGGTGGAGAACCTGAAGTTCACCGACCAGGACATCGAATACCTGGCCTCCACCGGGGTGTTCAACGAGAAATTCCTGGATTATCTGCGCGGCTTCACCCTGCACTGCAACATCTGGGCCATCCCCGAGGGCACGCCCATCTTCCCCCAGGAGCCCATCGTCACGGTGGAGGGCCCCTCCATCGAGTGTCAGCTGCTGGAGACGCTGCTGCTGGTGACCTTCAACCACCAGTGCCTGGTGGCCACCAAGTCCAATCGCATCGTGCGCAGCGCCCAGGGGCGGCCGGTGATGGAGTTCGGCGCCCGCCGGGCCCAGGGGTACGACGCGGCGGTCTACGGCGCCCGGGCCGCCTACATCGGTGGCTGCTCCTCCACCAGCTGCGTCATGGCCGCCCGGGACTTCGGCATCCCCGCCAGCGGCACCATGGCCCACAGCTGGGTGCAGATGTTCGACAGCGAGTATGAGGCTTTCGCCAAGTACGCCCGCATGTACCCGGACGGCTGCGTGCTGCTGGTGGATACTTACAATGTGACCAAGAGCGGCGTGCCCAACGCCATCAAGGTGTTCGACGAGGTGCTAAAGCCCCTGGGCAAGCGGCCCAAGGGCATCCGCATCGACTCGGGCGACATCGCCTACCTCTCCAAAAAGGCCCGCAAAATGCTGGATGAGGCCGGCTATGAGGACTGCCCCATCTGCGCCTCCAACAGCCTGGACGAGTACATCGTGCGGGACCTGATCCTGCAGGAGGCCAAGATCGACAGCTTCGGCATCGGCGAGAACCTCATCACCGCCAAGAGCGACCCGGTGTTCGGCGGGGTCTACAAGCTGGCCGCCGTGAAGGAGGGGGATACCTATATCCCCAAGATCAAGGTGAGCGAGAGCGTGGAGAAGATCACGCTGCCCTGCCTGAAAAAGGTCTGGCGCATCTACGACAACTACACCCGCAAGGCCATGGCGGACTATGTGGCGGTGTACGACGAGGAGGTGGATGAGCACGAGGAGCTCACCCTCTTCGACCCCAACCAGACCTGGAAACAGCGCACCTACAAAAACTGCACCGTGAAGTGCCTCACCACCCCCATCTACCAGCAGGGCAGGCTGGTGTACGACCGGCCCACCGTGGAGGCCATCCGCGCCTCCTGCGCCACGCAGGTGGAAAACCTGTGGGAGGAGATGCGCCGCTTTGAGTACCCCCACCGGTATTATGTGGACTATTCCCACAAATTGTGGAAGTGCCGCCAGCAGCTGCTCACCCAGATCTCCCGCATTGGCCGGTAAAACCGCACATAAAAAGCGTCACCCGGGGAACACTGTTCCCCGGGTGATTTTGTATGATCGAAAAAAGCGCGCTGTTTTGTCTGGGCGCCCTGGGCTACGGCTGCATTGAACTGGCCTGGCGGGGGCGCACCCACTGGACCATGCTGCTGGCGGGTGGGGTGTGTATGCTGGCCCTCTGGGCACTGAACGAGCGGCATGCCCGCTGGCCGCTGCTGGTGCGCTGCGCCGCCGGCGCGGTGGTCATCACCGGCGTGGAGCTGGCCTTCGGCGTGGTGTGCAACCTGCTGCTGGGCTGGCGGGTGTGGGATTACTCCCTGCTCTGGGGCAACCTCTGGGGGCAGATCTGCCCGCTCTACTCGAGCCTGTGGTTTTTGCTCTGCATCCCCATCTTCGGCAGCCTGTCGCTCAGCCGTGCCCGTCTGAACGCGCCGGCGGCCCCCGGCGGCGGGCAGGAGGGGTGAGGGGAGCGGCGGCGGACAGGGACGCGGCCTCCCCGCGCAAGCTTTCCGAACCCTGCCGCCCGGGTCGTGAATCGGAAAGCCCCGTGCAAAACCTTCGCCACGCCTGAGGGCGGCGGAGGGCGCCGCCCTTTTACGCCAGTTCCACCACCGCCGCCTGCCAGGGGGCGAGGGTGAGAACGCCGTGTGCCAGGGCGGGCGCGCCGTCCGAGCACAGCAGCACCGCCCCGGCCGCGCCGGGCAGTTCCAGCCGCTGTTCGCCGCCGCTGAGGTTGGAGGCCACCAGCAGCCGCCGCCCGCCGCCGTCGCGCACAAAAGCCGCCAGGCCCGGCTGCTCCTGGTGCACCGGCGCAAAGCCGCCCCACACCAGCGCCTCTTTATACTTATCGTTCTTTCTCAAGGATATCAACTGTTTGTAAAATTCCAGCACCGAACCGGCCACCCCGTCCTGGGCCTGCACGTTCACCCGGGTGTAGTTGGGGTTCACCGGCAGCCAGGGCGTGCCCGCGGTGAAGCCGGCGGCGTGGCCGTCCGTCCACTGCACGGGGGTGCGGGCGTTGTCCCGGCTCATGGGGGCCACCCGGGCCAGAGCCTCGGCGGGGGAGAGGCCCGCCGCCAGCGCGGCGGCGTATTCGCCCCGGGTGTTCACGTCGTCCACCCCGTCGATGGAGGGGAACACCGTGTTGGTCATGCCGATCTCCTGCCCCTGGTACAGGAAGGGCAGCCCCGGCAGCAGCATCTGCACCGCGGCCAGGGCCTTCTGTGCCCGGGGGTCGGAGGCCGCCTCCTCGGGCAGGTAGTGGCTGACGCCCCGGGGCTCGTCGTGGTTCTCGATGATGTTGCTCAAAAACCCGATGCCGGCGGCCTGGCGGGCGCTGGCAAAGGCGCAGTCCCGATAGTCGTCCGGGCCGGGCTTCTTCGCGGCGTACCAGCCTTTGGGGCTTTTGCCCCAGCAGGCGGCGGAGAAGTCGAACATGCTGGAGAAAAAGCCTTCCCGGCCGATGAACAGCGACAGTTCGGCGGGGTCGGTGTCGAACACCTCCCCCACGGTGAAGGCGTCGTGGGGGGCAAAGGCCTCGTCCCGCAGCTGGCCCAGATAGGTGTGCAGCCGCCGGCGGGCGACAGGGTCCGCCAGCATCTTCCGGCAATCCGCCAGGCCGTCCGGCCGGTCGGGGGCGAAGCTCTCCCACCGCTCCGGCTTGCCGATGTTCACGATGGCGTCGATGCGAAAACCGGCCACCCCTCTGTCCAGCCACCAGTTCACCATCTCCATCACCTCGCGGCGCACCGCGGGGTTCTGCCAGTTCAGGTCCGGCTGCTTTTCACAGAACAGGTGCAGGTAATAAAGGTCCTTCCGGCCGGGCACCGGGCTCCACACGCTGCCCCCGAAGTAGCCCCGCCAGTTGGTAGGCGGCGCGCCGTTCTCGCCCTTGCGAAAATAAAAGTACCTGCCATAGGGCCCCTCCGGGTCGGCCAGGGCCTTCCGGAACCAGGGGTGCTCGTCGGAGCAGTGGTTCGCCACCAGGTCCATGATGACGTACATGCCCCGGCGCTTTGTCTCCGCCAGCAGCCGGTCCATATCCTCCAGGGTGCCGAAGCGGGGGTCGATGCCCCGGTAGTCGGCGATATCGTAGCCCTGATCCGCCAGCGGGCTTTTGTACACCGGTGAGAGCCAGAGGATGTCCACCCCCAGCCCCTTGAGGTGATCCAGCCGGGCGATGATGCCGGGGATATCCCCCACGCCGTCGCCGTTGGAATCCTGAAAACTTTTGGGCCAGATCTGATAACAGACCTTGTCCTGCCACCATTTGCGCTCCATCCCGCTGCCTCCCTTGCGGTTGATTTTCCCGAACTATTATAGGCATTTTCAAAACGGGTTGCAAGGGGAGCGGGCGTTTCCGGGAACCGGAAAGGGCGTGCAGCCCTGCCGCCGGCCTGCCCCGCGCGGCCGCTGCCGCCCGGCCTGCCCCGCGCGGCCCTGCCGCCCGGTTTTCCCCGCGCGGCTCCGTCGCCGCCTCGCGCGCGCAAAAAAGGCCGCCGCACCCGGATGGGTGCGACGGCCTGGCAGATGCTCAAAGGCAGGAAAGAACTTACTTCAGTTCCACCTTGGCGCCGGCTTCTTCCAGCTTCTTCTTCATCTCTTCGGCGTCGGCCTTGGAAGCGGCCTCCTTCAGGGTCTTGGGAGCGTTGTCCACCAGGTCCTTCGCTTCCTTCAGGCCCAGACCGGTGACTTCCTTCACGGTCTTGATAACGGCCATCTTGTTGGCGCCGACCTCGGCCAGCACCACGTCGAACTCGGTCTTCTCCTCAGCGGCGGGAGCGGCAGCGGCAGCGGCAGGAGCGGCAGCGGCCACGGCGGACACGCCGAACTCCTCGCAGTAGGTGTCGATGAGCTCTTTCAGCTCCAGAACGCTCAGCTCTTTGACAGCGTCAATGATCTTGGTGATTTTCTCAGAAGCCATTGTATTTACCTCCAATGTAGTGTATTTTTTGTGCGGGCGGCGTCAGGCGCCGGCCCTTGTGTGTGCCGCAAACGATCAGGCGGCGGGTTCCTCGCTCTTGTCGGCGTACGCCTGCATGGCCACCGCCAGACCGCTGAGGGTGCTGGTGAGGGCGCCGGCGAACATGGAGAGCATACCCTCCAGGCCGGGCAGCTTGGCGATCTCCTCCACGGAGGCCTTGTCCATCAGCTTGCCGTCCATATAGCCGACCTTGACGTTGAACTTGTCCTTCGCGGCGTCGGAGTACTTGCACAGGATGCGGGCGGCGGCGATGCGGTCCTCCTTGGCGATGGCCAGGGCGGTGGTGCCTTCCAGCACCTCGTTCATGCCTTCCAGCTCGGTGCCGTTGATGGCAAGACGCAGCATGGTGTTCTTCACCACGAAGTACTCCACACCGGCCTCGCGCAGCTCCTTGCGCAGCTTGGTGTCATCGGCCACGTTGATGCCTTTGTAGTCCACCACGACGCCAGCCACGGAATTGGCGATCTTCTCCTTCAGCGCGGCCACATACGCCTGCTTTTCGGTCAAAATCTTCTCACTGGGCATTTCGGTTTCACCTCGTTTCAAGCGATAACATTCTTTCATCGCGACAAAAAGCCCCTTTCCCGCGCGGCGAGAAAGGGGCATAAACATGCACAGTTACAGTGTTATGCGCGTTTCTCGGCAGGCGGGCGAAAGCCCTTTACGCTATGCAATGAGCACCTGCTGTCTTAAAAACAGCATTATTATTATAGCGGTGAAGGCGGGGATTGTCAAGCTTTTTTTGCAAAGAGACCCGATCCCCGCAAAAAGGCCGGGGGAACGCCCCGGCCTTTTTCTGTGCGGTTTGGGATCAGCCGCCGAACTTGGCGCCGTTCAGCTTGATGCCGGGGCCCATGGTGGTGGCCACGGTGGCGCTCTTGATATACTGGCCCTTGGCGGCGGCGGGCTTGGCCTTCACGATGGCGTCCATCACCACGCGCAGGTTGTCGCCCAGCTTCTCGGGGCCAAAGCTGGCCTTGCCCACGGGAACATGGATGATGTTCTGCTTGTCCAGACGGTACTCGATCTTGCCGGCCTTGGCCTCGGTCACGGCCTTGCCGATGTCGGGGGTCACGGTGCCGGCCTTGGGGTTGGGCATCAGGCCGCGGGGGCCCAGGATCTTGCCCAGACGGCCGACCTGGCCCATCATGTCCGGGGTGGTGACCAGCACGTCGAAGTCGATGAAGCCCTCGTTCTGGATCTTGGCGATCAGGTCGGCGTCGCCCACCATCATCGCGCCCGCCTCCTCGGCGGCCTTGGCGGCGTCGCCCTTGCAGATGGCGATGACCCGCACGTTCTTGCCGGTGCCGTGGGGCAGCACAACGGCGCCGCGGACCTGCTGGTCGGCGTGACGGCTGTCCACGCCCAGACGCACATGCAGCTCAACGGTCTCGTCGAACTTGGCCTTGGCGGTCTGGCAGCAGAGGGAAAGGGCCTCGTCGGCCTCGTACAGCTTGGAACGATCGACCAGCTTGGCGCTGTCGACGTAGTGTTTACCGTGTTTCATAACTTTATCCTCCTGTGTGGTCTATCGGATCAATTTCCTCCCACTTGAATCAGCAGCGGTTCACTCGGTGACGGTGACGCCCATGCTGCGGCAGGTGCCGGCGATCATGCTCATCGCGCTCTCCAGGTTGGCAGCGTTCAGGTCGGGCATCTTGGTCTTGGCGATCTCTTCCAGCTGAGCCTTGGTGATGGAAGCCACCTTGGTCTTGTTGGGAACGCCGGAACCGCTCTCGATGCCGCAGGCCTTCTTGATCAGCACCGGGGCCGGAGGAGTTTTGGTGATAAAGCTGAAGGAACGGTCAGCGTAGACGGTGATGACCACCGGGATGATGTAGCCGATGTCCTTCTGGGTGCGCTCGTTGAATTCCTTGGTGAACGACATGATGTTCACGCCGTGCTGGCCAAGCGCGGGGCCGACAGGGGGGGCCGGGGTCGCTTTGCCGGCCGGGATCTGCAACTTGATGTAACCAGTTACTTTTTGCGCCATTTTAATGCACCTCCAAAATTTGTGGTAAGCTAGCGGGCCGAAGGCTTCGGCCCTCCCACGGGCGCGGGGAAGACCGCACCCTATAAAAACCGCGCCTGGCGGCTCTTACCATTGCCTCGCCCGCCTTCGCGGGCACGTTCTCACAGGGGCTTTGCCTGCCCCAGTTCCAGTTCGGCGGGGGTCTCGCGGCCGAACATGGAGACCTTGACCTTCACCTTCTGGGCCTGCAGGTCGATCTCGTCCACCACGCCCACGAAGCCCTCCAGCGGGCCCGCGGTGATCTGGACGTTGTCGCCCACCGCATAGTCCAGCGTGAGCTCGGCCTTGGTGTTCATGCCCAGCTTCTCCGCCTCCTCGTCGCTCAGCGGCTCGGGTTTGGACGAGGGGCCCACAAAGCCGGTCACGCCGCGGCAGTTGCGCACGATGTACCAGCTTTCGTCGGTCATGACCATCTTTACCAGCACATAGCCGGGGAACAGTTTGCGCTCCACCAGGCGTTCCTTGCCGTCCTTCAACTCGGGCACCATCTCCACCGGCACCGTGACCTCCTGGATGAGGTCCTGCAGGCGGCGGTTTTCCACGATGGTCTCCAGGTTGGTGGCCACCTTGTTCTCATAGCCGGAATAGGTGTGCACCACATACCACAGTGCCTGTTCGGCCATCTCGCGTTCACTCCCCTCGTTTTCTGCTTGCGTTTACAGGTTCTGGGCCAGCGCCAGCACGCCGTCGCGGCCGAAGCCGAAGAGCAGGTCCAGCGCCAGCACCACCACCGCGGCGATGATGACCACCACGATGACCACGATGGTGTTGTTCACCACCTGCTTCTTGGTGGGCCACACCACCTTCTTCATCTCACTGACGGTGTCGCGCAGAAACTTGCCGATGCCCTTGAACCAGTTTTTGACCTTCGAGAAGAAGCCGGGCTTTTTGCTGCTCGTTTCAGCCATGGTATCCCGCCTTTCTCACTTGGTCTCGCGATGGACAGTATGCTTTCTGCAGAAACGGCAATACTTCTTCATCTCGAGCCGGTCGGGGCTGTTCTTCTTGTTCTTCTTGGTGTTGTAGTTGCGCTGTTTGCACTCCGTGCAGGCAAGGGTGATTTTCACTCGCATTTGTCTTCGGCACCTCCATTTAACGGTTTGTTTAGCCTCCCTGACAATTGCAGGCTGCACCCGAAAATGGGCACAAAAAAATAAACCTGCAAAAGAGGTGATATCATCATATCACACGCGGCCCGTCCCGTCAAGAGAAAATGTCGCCCGGATCCCGAAAAAAAGCCGGCGGGCCGGCCCTTTTGCCAGTAGCGCGGGGGGCATTTTTATGGTATTATTAGAATACTTATGGGCATATGCCCCCGACGGGGCCCATCTTGCCCGAAGAGAGAAGGAACGAACCAGATGAAAAAACTGACTGTTGCGCTGCTGTTCGGCGGCGTTTCCAGCGAGCACGACGTGAGCTGCGTGTCGGCAAAGACCTTTGCCGACGGCCTGGACCCCGCCCGCTACGACGTGTACAAGATCGGCATCACCAAAAACGGCTGCTGGCTGTATTATCCCGGGCCTTCCGACCGGATGCCCAACGACGAGTGGATGGGCTACACCGGCTGTGTGCCCTGCCTGATCAGTCCCGACCGGGACTGCCATGGCATGCTCATCTTCGGCGAGTACGGCGTGCGCAGCGTGCGGCTGGATGTGGCCATCCCGGTGCTCCACGGCAAAAACGGCGAGGACGGCACCGTGCAGGGCCTGCTGGAACTGGCGGGCATCCCCTATGTGGGCTGCGGGGTGCTGGCCAGCGCCGCCTGCATGGACAAAGTGGTGGCCTGCGCCCTGTTCGACGCGGCGGGGGTGCCCCACTGCCGGTGGGACTGGGCCTCCCGGGCCGGCTGCGCCGACTTCGACGCCCTGGCCGACCGCCTGGAGGCAAAACTGGGCTGGCCCATCTTTGTAAAGCCCGCCAACGCGGGCAGCAGCGTGGGCATCAGCAAGGCGCAGGACCGCGCGGGCCTGAAAGCCGCCATCGCCACCGCCCTGGCCGAGGATGACAAGGTGGTGTTCGAGCGCTTTGTGCGGGGGCAGGAGGTGGAGTGCGCGGTGATCGGCAACCAGTGCCCGGTGAGCACCCGCCCCGGCGAGATCCTGGCCAGCGAAGAGTTTTACACCTACGACGATAAATATGTGCTGGGCACCAGCCGCACCCTGATCCCGGCGCGCCTTTCGGAGGAAAAGCTGGACGAGGTGCGCGCGCTGGCCGAAAAGGCCTACGCCGCCCTGGGCTGCCAGGGGCTCGCCCGCTGCGACTTCTTTGTGGAGGCGGACGGCACGGTGCTCATCAACGAGATCAACACCATGCCCGGCTTCACCGCCATCAGCATGTACCCCAAGCTGATGGAGAACGCCGGCAAGCCCCTGGGCGCGCTGCTGGACGAACTGGTGGAACTGGCGCTGGCGCGGGCGGAGGGCTGCCATGGATGAGCGTGCCATCGGCGTGTTCGACTCCGGCGCGGGCGGCCTCACCGCGGTGCGCCAGCTGCGGCGGCTGCTGCCGGAGGAGAAGATCGTCTACTTCGGCGACACCGGCCGGGTGCCCTACGGCACCCGCAGCCCGTCGACCATCTTTCAGTACGCCAGGCAGGACATCGCGTTTCTCCTTTCCAAAAACGTCAAATTCCTGCTGGCGGCCTGCGGCACGGTGAGCAGCATCCTGCCCGCCGACTACGCCGCCGCCCTGCCGGTGCCCTACGCCGGCGTGGTGGACGCGGCCAGCGCGGCGGCGGCGGCCGCCACCAAAACCGGGCGCATCGGGGTCATCGGCACCAGCGCCACCATCCGCAGCGGCAGCTACGAGGAGCGGCTGCACCGGATGAACGCGGACTTCCGGGTCTTTGCCAGGGCCTGCCCCATGTTCGTGCCGCTGGTGGAAAACGGCTATGTGGAGCCGGGCGACCCGGTCACCGCCGCCATCGCGCGCCAGTATCTCACCCCTCTGCGGGAGGACGAGGTGGACACCCTCATCCTGGGCTGCACCCACTACCCGCTGATCGCCCCCGCCATCGCCGGGGTGATGGGCCCGGAGGTGACGCTGATCGACACCGGGCGGGAGGGCGCGCTGCTGGCCCGCCGCCGCCTGACCGAGCTGGGCCTGCTGGCCCCCGCGGGGCAGACGGGCGGCGCCGAATACTATGTGAGCGACGAACCGGAGGGCCTTTTGCCCTTCATCCGGCTGTTCGTGGGCGGGGACGAAAGGGGCCCTGTGACCCGGGTGGCCATCGACAACTACTGACCGGGGCCGCGTGGCCCCATTCCAAGGAGGCAAGCCCATGAACGAGGATTTTCTCATCCGCATCGACGGGCGGATGGAGCAGGGCGACGAGTCGGACACGGTGCAGCTGATGACCCGGGGCAGCTTCGTGTGCCGGGGCGGCAGCTTTTTCATCAGCTACAAGGAGTCGCAGACCACCGGTTACGAGGGCTGCACCACCACCGTGAAGGTGGCGAAGGACGAGAGCAAGGTGTCCCTGACCCGGTTCGGCCCCGCGGCGGGGCAGCTGGTGGTGGAAAAGGGCACCCGCCATCTGTGCCACTACGACACCGGCTACGGCGCGCTGACCCTGGGGGTGGCGGCGGACGAGATCCACAGCCGCCTCACCGACGAGGGAGGCGAGGTGGAGTTCAGCTATACGCTGGATTCCGACCAGAACACCATCCTCAGCCGCAACCTGGTGAAGATCAGCGTAAAGCGCACCGGGCCTGTGACCTGAGGCCTTACATGTCCTTATTATATAAAGAGGGCTTCGCCGGCAGCGGCGGGGCCCTTTTTCTTTGCCAAAAGGGGTGTGCAAAGGCCGGCCCCTCTGATATAATTAAGGCGTGAAGTATTCGCCACGCGGAAAGAAACGGAGGAAGAAATCGTGAAAGCACTGAAAAGTCTTGTGCCTTATCTTCTCATTGCCGTTCTGATGTGGCTGCTGTGGCTGTGCAACACCAACGGCAACCGCCTGATCTTCATCAGCGGCGGGCTCTACCTGGCGGCATTTTACCTCGTCCCCCTGCTGCCGCTGCTCATGGGCGTCATCGCGGGGCGGTGTATGCGTCTGCCGGATTTCTATCCCCGGTGGCGGGCAGTGCTGGATGGAGCACTGGCTCTCGTGATGTTCCTGCTGGGGCACAGCGGGCTGACCGTCTACCTCTTCGGCCTGCCCGGCAAGCTGGGGATGCTGTCGGCCGCTGTTGCCGACGGCGGTCTGCGGGTGCCGCTGGTGATCTTTGCCGGCCTTCTGCTGGGGCGGCTCACCCTTTTGCTGCCCGGCCGCCGCGCAAAGACGGCCGCGCCGGAATAAAGTGAAAATCGCCGCCCGCTCCTTCAAGAGCGGGCGGCGATTTATGCACTCCAACATTTACATCATACCACAAATTTCCGGGAGATTCAAGGCAACAATCGAACGAAATTTGCACCAAAAGTCTATGCATGCTGCCAATATACAAACGATTTGGGGTATGCTATAGTATAGACACACCAAGGAGAGAACACCAAGGTCTAGAAACCGGCGGGTAGGAAACGAAGAAACGTGGCCCCCGGGAAAGAAAGGAGCGCAGGACCATCATGGTAAAAGAAGAACCCAAGCAGTTGGGGCAGGGTGGGTCCTGCCGCTGAACGATCCAGATCGCTCACAACACCAAAAGATGCTTTCTTTTACAAGACCAGCCCATGAGCGGCTTATCTGAGACACGATCGTTCAAATAGCGTACAGAGCCCACGACCTGCCGGCATGATTTTTTAGATAGATGAAGTTTTGAACAGCGAATCAGCGCGCTTGTGAGAGCGCAAAAAACATTCGGCATTCCTAAGCTTCCATCCGTTTAAAATCTCATTACCCGCGGGCGTTTTTTCTGTTATGAAAAGCGGCCTGCACGTCCGATTACAGCTTGCCTTGAACATCCGCCGTGAAAGCGCGGATGGCCCCATACACACTTCGGTGTGAGAGGAACCTGTAAAAAGACATCGATTCAAGAACACGGAGGTTTCAACTCCAATGTACTGACCATGAAAGGGAACGTCCCCTTTTGAAAAGCACGAAGACCGAAAGCGGATGACACAGCGCGTGAATTGGAACGATCGCGCCGGGCGGCGTCCATGAAGTGTAAGGCGCAAAGCCGCCGGAACGGGCCGATGGGTCCGACGGGGGCGCGCTTTAGGAAGAGGAACTGCTGCCGGCGAAAAAACGGACCAAGGCAAAGCGAACTGAACCAAACCTTTCGACAAGCGTTGCACAAGAACAGGAGAGGGATACCCCAATGTGGTAACATCGTTTGCTCCGAACCCGATCTGCAGGCGATGTGAAGCTACAAAGCCTGCATCAAAAGGATTTTCCAGATAGAAAGCGCGATGAACATGAAGAGATTTCTGTTTGAACGTTTGAAATCCAGGAAATAAGAGGGCAGACCAATGTACTGAATCATTTTCCGGGGCGCCGTGTCCGGCGCCCCGGTTTTTTTGCGCTTTTTCGGAGCGGGGAGGGCGGGGCAGGCCCGGGAGAGTGCCCGGCGGCGCCCCGCCGCTTTTTTCTTGACTTTGACACCCCCGCCCTTATAATTAAAGATGTATATGCCCGCGCGGGCCCGTGAAAGCGGGCTTTGCGGGCGGGTGCGTTCGGGCGGGCCCCTGGCGGCCGGCCTCGCGCCGCCATCAGTTCCGCCCGCCGCCCGAGGGGCGCGGAGCGAAAAACAACAGAGAGGCTTTTCCATGAACCAGACATCCACCGCGCCCCACCCCGTGCTGGGGGTGCTGGGCGGCATCGGGCCGATGAGCACGGTCTATTTTTACGAGATGATCACCGCCCACACCAAGGCCGCCAAGGACCAGGACCACCTGGACATCGTCATCAGCAGCCGGGCCACCACGCCGGACCGCAGCGCCTTTATTCTGGGCGAGAGCAGCGAGGACCCCTTCTCGGTGATGGAGCGGGACGCCGAGATGCTGGTGCGCTACGGCGCCACCGTGCTGGCCATCCCCTGCAACACCGCCCACTATTTTTACGAGCGGCTGCAGCGCAGCCTGCCGGTGCCGGTGCTGAACATGATCCAGCTCACGGTGCAGGCGGCCAAGGCGGGCGGCTGCCAAAAGCTGGGCATCCTGGCCACCACCGGCACGGTGGCCACCTGTTCCTACCAGCGGATGTGCGCCGCCGAGGGCATCGGCTGCGCGGTGCCCTGCGAGGCCGACCAGGCCGCCCTGATGGACCAGATCATCTACGGCCAGATCAAGAGCGGCAAGCCGGTGGACATGGACCTGTTCGGCCGCATCGCCGACGGCCTCAAGGCGCAAGGGTGCCAGCGGGCGGTGCTGGGCTGCACGGAGCTTTCCCTCATCAAGCGGGATTACGGCCTGGACCATTTCTTCATCGACAGCAGCGAGGTGCTGGCCAAAGCCACCATCGAGGCCTGTGGCAAGACCCCCGTGGGCTTTGACTTCTGAACGCCGAAAGGAGGAGGCCCATGGCCGACTACACCCCGGAACTGAACGCGCTGCACACCGGTGACTTGTACCAGTGCAACTCGCCGGAACTGTTTCGCGTGCAGATGGAGTGCCGGGCGCTGGTGCACCGGTACAACCAGCTGGACCCCCGGGACATGGAGGGCCACACCGCCCTGCTGCCCCGCATCTTTGCCGAGGTGGGCCAGGGCTGCTTTCTGGAGCCGCCCTTTTTCGCCAACTGGGGGTGTTTCACCCACCTGGGCAGCAATGTCTACGCCAACTTCAATCTCACCCTCACCGACGACACCCACATCTACATCGGCGACCATGTGATGATCGGCCCCAACGTGACCATCACGGCGGCGGCCCACCCCATCCACCCGGAACTGCGCTGCAAGGGGATGCAGTACAACAAACCCGTCACCATCGGGGCAAACGTCTGGGTGGGCGCGGGCGTCACCATCCTGCCCGGTGTGACCATCGGGGAGAACACGGTCATCGGCGCGGGCAGCGTGGTCACCCGGGACATCCCCGCCAACGTGGTGGCCTTTGGCAGCCCCTGCCGAGTGGTGCGGCCCATCGGCGAGGAGGACAGGCGCACCTTCGACCACGGCCGGCCCATCCCGCCCCAGCTTTTGTGAATCCGCAGCCGTTCCATTCGCGGCTGTGTTATGAAAGGAAGTAAGACCCAAATGAAGCAGAACGACACCTTCTACATCACCACCCCCATCTACTACCCCAGCGACAAGCTGCACATCGGCCACAGCTACACCACCGTGGCCTGCGACGCGCTGGCCCGCTTCAAGCGGATGCAGGGCAAAAAGGTGATGTTCCTCACCGGCACCGACGAGCACGGCCAGAAAATTCAGGACAAGGCCGCGGCGGCGGGCGTGACCCCCAAGCAGTATGTGGACAACATCGTGGAGGGCCCCGGCGGCGTGAAGGAACTGTGGAAGCTGATGAACATCAGCTACGACCGGTTCATCCGCACCACCGACGACTACCATGTGGAGAGCTGCCAGAAAATTTTCCAGAAGCTGTACGACCAGGGCGACATCTACAAGAGCGTCTACAAGGGCCACTACTGCAAGCCCTGCGAGAGTTTCTGGACCGACAGCCAGCTGAAGGACGGCAAATGCCCCGACTGCGGCGGCGAGGTCTACGAGGCCGAGGAAGAGGCTTACTTCTTCAAGACCGGAAAATACGCCGACCGGCTGCTGCAATACTACGAGGACCACCCCGCCTTCATTCAGCCGGAGAGCCGCCGCAACGAGATGATCGCCTTCATCAACCAGGGCCTGCAGGACACCTGCGTCTCCCGCACCTCGGTGTCCTGGGGCATCCCGGTGCCCTTCGACCCCAAGCACACCATGTATGTGTGGGTGGACGCGCTGTCCAACTACATCACCGCCCTGGGCTACGGCAACGAGAAGTATCACGATTACGACGCCTTCTGGCCCGCCGACCTGCACATGATCGGCAAGGAGATCCTGCGCTTCCACACGATCCTCTGGCCCGCCATGCTGATGGCGCTGGACCTGCCCCTGCCCGAGCGGGTGTTCGGCCACGGGTGGCTGCTGCTGGACGGCGGCAAGATGAGCAAGTCCAAGGGCAACGTGGTGGACCCGGCGGTGCTCTGCGGGCGTTACAGCGTGGACGCCATCCGCTACTTCCTGCTGCGGGAGATCCCCTTCGGCAACGACGGCGTTTTCTCCAACGAGGCGCTCATCGCCCGCATCAACTCCGACCTTGCCAACGACCTGGGCAACCTGCTCAGCCGCACGGTGGCCATGGTGGAGAAGTACTTCGGCGGCACCCTGCCCGCCGGGCGGCAGAGCGGCGAATTTGACGACGACCTCATCAAAACGGTGAGCGAGATGCCCGCGAAGGCCGCCGCCTGCATGGACGACCTGCTCATCCCCCAGGCATTGCAGGAAATTTTCAAGGCCATCCAGCGGGCCAACAAGTACATCGACGAGACCGCCCCTTGGGCCCTGGCCAAGGACGAGGCGAACCGCGACCGGCTGGCCATGGTGCTGTACAACCTGTGCGAGGCGCTGCGCTTCGCCGCGGTGCTGCTGGCCCCCTTCCTGCCGGACACCGCCGACAAGATGGCCGCCCAGCTGGGCCTTGCCGACGCCGACCGGGCCTGGGCGGGCCTGCGCTTTGGCGGCAAGGCGGAGTACACCGTGCACAAGGGCGACGCGCTGTTCCCCCGCATCGACGCGGCGAAGGAGCTGGCGGAGCTGGCCGCGGCCCACGAGGCCAAGGTGAAGGCCGCCGCCGAGAAGGCCGCGGCGGAAAAGGCCGCCGGGCAGCCCGCGGCGAAACCCGCGGCTGCCGAGAACATCGAGCACCAGCCGGAGATCGCCTTCGACGACTTCTGCAAGGTGGAACTGCGGGTGGCCCAGGTGCTCACCTGCGAGGCCCTGCCCGAGAGCCGCAAGCTGCTGAAAATGACCCTCTTTGACGGCGAGCGGGAGCGCACCATCCTCTCCGGCATCGCCAAGTGGTACAAGCCGGAAGATCTGATCGGCCGCAAGGTGGGCATCGTGGCCAACCTCGCCCCCCGCCCGATGATGAAGGGCAAGTATGTGAGCGAGGGCATGGTGATGGCCGCCGACATGCCGGACGGCGGCGCCTCGGTGGTCTTCTTCCCCGACGACGTGCTGCCCGGCAGCGCCATCCACTGATGGCCGGCCCCATCTTTGACAGCCACGCCCACTACCTCAGCCGCCAGTTCGACGGCGACCGGCAGCAGCTTTTGGAAAGCCTGCCCGCCGCCGGCGTGGCGGGGGTGGTGGAGTGCGCCACCGACCTGGCCACCAGCAAAGGGGCGGTGGCCCTGGCCGCCGCGTGGCCTTTCGTGTGGGCGGCGGTGGGCATCCACCCGGAGAGCCTCATCGAGTCCGACGCCTCCACCAACGCCGAATTTGCCGGCGACTGGAAGGCGGAACTGGCCGCCATCGCCCCGCTGCTGGAGCAAAACAAGGTGGTGGCGGTGGGGGAGATCGGCCTGGACTACCACTGGCCCATCCCCAAAGAGGCCCAGCTGGAACTGTTCGAGGCCCAGATCCGCCTGGCGCTGGAACTGGACAAACCCGTCATCGTCCATGACCGCCAGGCCCACGCCGACGCCTACGCGCTGCTCAAGAAATACCGCCCCAAAGGGGTGCTGCACTGCTTTTCCGGCGCGGCGGAGGACGCCGCCTGGCTCACCGCCCAGGGGCTGTACATCGGCTTTGGCGGGGCCGTCACCTTCAAGGGGGCCAAGCGGGCGGTGAAGGCCGCCGCGGCCGTTCCGCCGGACAAGCTGCTGCTGGAGACCGACTGCCCCTACATGGCCCCCGAGCCCTGCCGGGGCACCCGGTGCGACTCCCGCCTCATCGCCCACACCGCCGCCTTTCTGGCGGACGTCCGGGGCGTGGAAGCGGAGCGGCTGCTCCAGACTGCCTGTCAAAACGCCCGGGCCCTCTTCGGCCTCGGCTGAACCATTCCAAAACTGAACACAAGGAGAGAATACCCATGAAAGCACGCCTTCCCAAACGCCGCGAGTTCGTCATCAGCTTCCCCGAGGGCAGCGACGAGGCCCGCAACAACGAGGCCTGGGAGAAGCTGAATCAGATCGTGGAGGACTATAAAAAGACCCACAACGGAAACAGCGTCTACGAGCCCACCTTCATCCAGGACAACGAGGAGAAGGTCAAGGCCCTCCAGGCGGAGTACGGTTTCACCTACACCACCGAGGAGAAGTAAAAAGGACACGACAAAGCCCCTTCCCGCCGCGGGAAGGGGCTTTGTCTGTTGTCTGCTTAAGCGTAAAGGCAACCCCCGGCTCTGCCGGGGAGTGTCAAAAAGCTTTAGCTTCAAGTACCGAGCGGAGCGAGAAAAGAACAGCAACTTTATGGTTGCCCAAAAGTTAATTTGTGGAAAAGCAATGCCTGTTTACGGGCTGCCGTGCAAGTGATGCAAGAGGTGGATAATTCAATGCCTCTTTAGAGGCTTGCCGGTATGAGGCCCTTCCAGGGCTTACTCAAGCCCCCGGCTTAGCCGGGGGTCCTGACTTTTGGGGCTTCACGGCAGGGTCTGGCCGTCACAGCAGCGTCTGGCCGTTGACCTCCAGCCGGAAGGTGAGTTTAAAATATTCGGCGGCCTTGCGGCAGAGCAGCATCCGGTCGAGAAAGATCTCAAAGTAGTCCATCACCGGGCAGACGGAGGTGTCCAGCTGGATGCGCAGGGTCAGGGTGCGCTGCTCCTTGTCCAGCTCCAGGTCCGAGCGCTCCACCGCCCAGTTCACCCGGTCGTGGATGTCAAAGCGGATGGTGTCCCGGTTGCGCACCCGGCTGCGGCGCACGTCGCTCTTGTCCGCCAGGATCAGCGCCGCCGCCACCCCGTTCACCGGGTAGGCGGTGCCCTCGTCGTGGTTGCCGATGGCCGTCACCACCAGGGCGGTGTCGGCGGGGGGCATGCCCATCTTGTCCAGGATGCGGAAGGCCATCACCGCGCCGCTCTGGGCGTGGTCCACCCGGTTCACCAGGTTGCCGATGTCGTGCATGTAGCCGGCGATGCGGGCCAGTTCCACCGTGCGCTCGTCCGCCCCCAGCTGCTCCAGCAGGTGACTGGCCACCGCCGCGCAGCGGGTCACATGGGCAAAGGAGTGCTCGGTGAACCCCAGGGCGATGAGCGAGGCGTCCGCCTGCTGGATGTAGGTGTTGATTTCGGCGCTCTGGCGCACCATCTCGTAGGTCACGGGCAGGCTGGACATAGTTTTCCTCCGCTTTGCTTTGGATGTTACAGGTTGGGTTTGAAGCTGACGAACCGGCGCAACTCGCCGCCGATGAGCGGCCGGCACCACTCCACAAAGGCGTCGGTGACGTCGCAGCCATCGGCGCTGATGTACTCGTCGGGCATCTTGCGCTCGTGGAGCATCACCTGCTCCACCGGGATGAGGAAGGTCTCCACCTTGTACACCGCCCCCGGCAGCCGGCGCAGGCCCACCATCACGCCGTTCTCGCCGGCCAGGGCGGCCCGGGCGGCCTCGGCGCCCACCAGCACCGCCTCGTCCCGGTCGGTCTCCGACTGGAAGGCGATGGAGGCCCGGTTGCTGATGCCCGGCTTCTCGCTGCGGGCCTTGATGCCCAGCTTCTGAATCACAAGATTGGCCAGATGGGCGCTCACGTCGCCGTAGTACACCGAGCGGCCCACCTTGAAGATGGGGGGCACGATGGAGGAGCCGTCGGGGTTGCACAGCCCCTCGCTGGCCACCACCACCACGCCGCCTTTTTTGCGGTGCAGGTCGCTCACCCGCTGCAAAAATTCCTCCTCGTTGAAGGGGCGCTCGGGCAGGTAAATCAGGTCGGGACCGTCGCCGCTGCCGGTGCGGGCCAGGGCGCTGGCGGCGGTGACCCAGCCGGCGTTGCGGCCCATGGCCTCGATCACCGACACATGGATGGGCAGGCTGCGCACGTCCTGGCTGATCTCGCTGGTGATGCCGGCGATGAACCGGGCCGCCGAGCCGAAGCCGGGGGCGTGGTCGGTGACGGCGATGTCGTTATCCACCGTTTTGGGGATGCCCACCACCCGCACGTCCACCCCGGCGGCCACGCAGGCCTTGTACAGCTTGCCGCAGGCGTCCATGCTGCCGTTGCCGCCGTTGAACAGCACCCAGCGGATGTTGTGCTTGCGGCAGATCTCGGCCATGGCGGCGTAGTGCTCGGCCTCCAGCGCGTCCCGGCTGGTGCCGATGGCGGAGGCGGGGGTCTGGAGCAGCAGCCGGAGGGTCTCCTCCGGCACGGCGGACAGATCGCAGAAGTTTTCCTTCAGCATGCCGCCGGTGCCACCCACCGCGCCCAGCACCTTTTCCACCTCCGGGTGCTTTTTGGCCTCGGTCACCGCGCCGTACAGCGAGGAGTTGATGACGGCGGTGGGCGCGCCGCCGTGAACGATCAGAAGGTTGCCTTGTTTCATGGTGGTCTTTCCTTTCTGTGTACCTTTTTATTATAGGCCCCGGCGAGGGGGATGTAAAACAAGAAGTTTGTAAAATCGGCGGGGAACGTTGCGCATCCCGCCCCCGGCTGGTATAATAGCATGTACGCGGGCCGAACGCCCGCCAGAGCAACTTAGGATTTTAGGCTCGCCGCGCGTTTTCAAAAAGGCGCGGACCACACCGCCGGGAACTGGCAGGGCCGGGCGGTCAAAATCTAACTGCCGGAGTGTATTGTTATGTCAACGAGAAAACTTGTCCGCAGCGGCCTGGTGGCCGCCCTCTATGTGGTGCTGTGCCTGGCGCTGCAGCCCCTTTCCTTCGGCGCGGTGCAGATCCGCTTCGCCGAGGCGCTGGTGCTGCTGCCGGTGTTCGGCCCGGAGTACATCGCCGCCGCCGTGCTGGGGTGCTTTCTGTCCAACCTGCTGGGCTCGGTGCTGCCGGACGTGATCTTCGGCACCCTGGCCACCCTGCTGGCCTGCCTTGTCACCTACAAGCTGCGCAATGTGCGGGTGCGGGGCCTGGCCCTGCCCGCGGCGCTGCCGCCCATTGTGTTCAACGCCCTCATCGTGGGGCCGGAGATCGCCATCTTCTTCTCCGACACCCCCGCCACCCTGCCGCTGATGGCCTGGAACGGGTTCACCGTGGCCCTGGGCGAGGTGGTGGCCTGCGGCGTGCTGGGCGTGGCGCTGGTGAAGATCATCGAGGCGAACCCCGCCCTGCGCAAGCTGTTTGTGGAATAAACTCTTTTCGCCAAAGGAGGCCCGCCATGAAACCCCGCTGCCTGATCTGGGACTGGAACGGCACCCTGCTGGATGACCTTCAGCTGTGCCTTGACCTTTTGAACGAGCTGCTGGAGCAAAACGGCAGCACCAACCGCTACGATCTGGCGGGCTATCGGGAAATTTTCGGCTTCCCGGTGGTGGATTACTACCGGCGGGCGGGCCTGGACCTCTCAAAGCGCAGCTTTGAGGCGCTGGCGGCGGACTATGTGGCCCGCTACAACCCCGCGAGTTTCGCCTGTTCTTTGTGCCCCGGCGCGGCCGACGCATTGGCCGCACTGAAATCCGCCGGGGTGCGGCAGGTGATCCTCTCGGCCAGCGAGCAGGCGCTGCTCCGGCGCCAGGTGAAACACCTGGGCCTCGCCGGATACTTCGACGAGCTGCTGGGCCAGACCGACTACTACGCCCACGGCAAACTGTCGGTGGGCAAGGCGTGGATGGCCTGCCAGAACTTCGATGCCGCCGAAGCGGTGCTGGTGGGGGATACCCTCCACGACGCGGAGGTGGCAAAGGGCCTGGGTGCGCAGTGTGTGCTCTGCGCCGCCGGCCACCAGAGCCGGGCACGCCTTTTGACGGCGGGGGTGCCGGTGATCGACACGCTGGCCGAACTGCCGGCGCTGCTGGGCCTCTGAGCGCCCAGTTTCATGATACCAGCCTTCGGGCAAGAAAAAAAGGTGGAAATTTCCTCATACGGAAATCCCACCTTTTTTGTTTTTGCAGAGGATTCAAAGTGCAATGCGGTACCGGCGGGTGACGCGGGGCCGGCCGTCGATGACGTCCTTTTGCCTGTCCAGCAGAACGCCGCCGTTCTTCTCGATCACCCGGGCGGAACCGGCGTTGCCGTCGGCGCAGGTCAGCAGCACCCAGGAAAGGCCCAGCGGCCCGCGGGCGTATTCCAGCGCGCCGGCCAGCAGCCGGGTGCCCAGCCCCTGCCCCCAGCGGCCCGCCCGCACCGCGTAGCCGATGTGGCCGCCAAAGCGCTCCAGCGCGGGGGTCAGCCGGTGGCGGATGGAAACTTCCGCCAGAAACTCGTCCCCGTCCACCAGCCACAGGCAGGTGCAGGGCACATAGCCCGCCGGCAGGTCCCGCCCGGCGCGGTAGTCCGCGAACCGGGCGAACAGCCCGGCGGGGCAGCGCTCCGCGCCGCCGAAAAAGAAGGTGGGGGAGAGCCCGGCGCGGGCATACTCCTCCATTGCCTGCCGATAAGAGGCCTTGTAAGCCGGCCCGGGAAGGATGAGTTCCATGGCGCGTCACCTCACAGGCGGGGCGCTCCGCCCCGCTTTTGAGACCATTCTATCACCCGTACCCCGCGCCCGCAAGACCTTTACGCCACGAAGCAGAACACCGCGGCGAAGTGGCAGGCGCTGCCCGCCAGGATGAACAGATGGAACAACTCGTGGAAGCCCCACCGCTCGCTCAGGTTGGGCCACTTGAGCATGTAGAGCACCGCCCCCAGCGAGTAGCACACGCCGCCGGCGGCCACAAGGCCAAGGCAGGCCGCGGGCATGGCCGCGAAGGCGGGCAGGTCCACCACGATGGCCCAGCCCAGGGCAAGATAGAGCAGGGTGCCCAGCCAGCGGGGGGCGTCCAGCCAGAGGAGTTTGAGCAGGATGCCCGCCGCGGCCATGGCCCACATGGCCCCCAGGAACACCGGCAGCTTGCCTTTGTCCATGAACTTGATGCACAGCGGGGTGTAGCTGCCCGCGATCAGCACATAGATCATGGCATGGTCCAGCTTGCGCAGCCGCCGCACCTTGGCCGCCGCCCCCAGGGCGTAGTGGTAGATGCTGCTGGCGGAGTAGAGCGCCACCAGCGAAAGCCCGAACAGCACCACCCCCGCCAGCACCGCGCCCCCCGCGCCGGTGTGCAGGCTGCGGGCCGCCAGCGCCAGCGTGCCCAGGGCGCTGGCCAGCGCCCCCCAGAAATGGGTGTAGCTGCTCACGGGCTCCCGCCCTTTTTCAAAATACCGGCTCATAACGCCACCTCCGAAACTATTATATATAGTTTTTAATACCACATAATATTATCATTATAGCTATATTGTTCCCCAAAGACAAGGCTTTGATGAAAATTCACAAAAAAGTTTCATTTGCGGGTCCGCGCCGCCAAGGGGCGGGCCGGGGCCTGCCCGGCGAACGGTGAAAAGCCGCCTTTTTGGCTTCACAGGCGGGTTTTCGACCGCCGGCGGCGTTGACAGGCCCGGCCCTTGTGATGTACTATATACAATAGCGCACTGCGGGTTTTTGTGTGCAGATTACCGGGCAGAGGGCCCCGCGGCCCGCCCGTTTCAGAATGTGAGTGATCCCATGTCTTTGATCGACAAACTGTTCGGCTCCTTCTCGGACAAGGAGCTCAAGCGCATCCGCCCCATCGCCGACGCGGTGGTGGCGCTGGAGCCGGAGATGGCCGCCAAGTCGGACGCCGAGCTGCAGGCCATGACCCCCGCTTTGAAGGAGCGGCTGGCGAACGGCGAGAGCCTGGACGACATCCTGCCCACCGCCTTCGCCGTCTGCCGCGAGGCCAGCTGGCGTGTGCTGGGCATGAAGCACTTCCCGGTGCAGATCATGGGCGGCGTGGTGCTGCACCGCGCCTGCATCGCCGAGATGAGCACCGGCGAGGGCAAGACCCTGGTGGCCACCCTGCCGGTGTACCTGAACGCCCTCACCGGCAAGGGCGTGCATGTGGTGACGGTGAACGACTACCTGGCCCGCCGCGACTCCGAGTGGATGGGCAAACTCTACCGCTGGCTGGGCCTGTCGGTGGGGCTGATCGTGCAGGGCATCACCAACGAGCAGCGCCACGCGGCCTACAACGCGGACATCACCTACGGCACCAACAACGAGTTCGGCTTCGACTACCTGCGGGACAACATGGTGGTCTACAAGGAGAACATGGTACAGCGGGGCCACTACTACGCCATCGTGGACGAGGTGGACTCCATCCTCATCGACGAGGCCCGCACCCCCCTGATCATCAGCGGCAAGGGGGACGACTCCTCCAGCCTTTACCAGCAGGCGGACGCCTTCGCCCGCACGCTCAAGATGAGCAAGGTGGTGGAGCTGGACGAGAAAGAGGACCAGGACGCCCAGGTGGACGGCGACTATGTGGTGGACGAAAAGCACAAGACCGCCACCCTCACCGAGAGCGGCATCAAGAAGGCGGAGGCCTACTTCCATGTGGAGAACCTGGCCGACGGCGCCAACATGACCCTGGCCCACCACATCAACCAGGCCATCAAGGCCCGGGGCGTGATGAAGCGGGATATCGACTATGTGGTGCGGGACGGCGAGGTCATCATCGTGGACGAGTTCACCGGCCGTTTGATGATCGGCCGGCGGTACAACGAGGGCCTGCACCAGGCCATCGAGGCCAAGGAGGGCGTGCAGGTGGCCGCCGAGAGCAAGACCCTGGCCACCATCACCTTCCAGAACTACTTCCGCATGTATGAGAAGCTGGCGGGCATGACCGGCACCGCCAGCACCGAGGCGGACGAGTTCAGCGAGATCTACGGCCTGAACATCGTCACCGTGCCCACCAACAAGCCCTGCCAGCGCAAGGACCTGCCGGACAGCGTCTACAAGACGGTGAACGGCAAGTACGACGCGGTGGTCAAGCAGGTGGTGGAGTGCCACGCCAAGGGCCAGCCGGTGCTGGTGGGCACCGTGAGCATCGAGAAGAGCGAGACCCTCAGCAAACTGCTCAGCCGCCAGGGCGTCAAGCACAACGTGCTGAACGCCAAGAACCACGAGAAGGAAGCGGAGATCGTGGCCCAGGCGGGCAAGAAGGGCGCTGTGACCATCGCCACCAACATGGCGGGCCGCGGCACCGACATCATGCTGGGCGGCAACGCCGAGTACATGGCCAAGGCCACCCTGCGCAAGGAGGACTACCCCGAGGAGCTGATCGCCGAGGCGGACGGCCACGCCGAGACCCTGGACGAGCAGATCCTGGCCATCCGCGCCCGCTTTGACGAACTGCTGAAAAAGTACAAGGAAGAGATCAGCGCCGAGGCGGACGAGGTGCGCGCCGCCGGCGGCCTGTTCATCATCGGCACCGAGCGCCACGAGAGCCGCCGCATCGACAACCAGCTGCGCGGCCGCGCCGGCCGCCAGGGCGACCCCGGCGCCTCCCGGTTCTTCCTCAGCCTGGAGGACGATTTGATGCGCCTGTTCGGCGGCGAGCGGGTGCAGAACCTGATGAACACCTTAGGGCTCGAGGACGACGTGCCCATCGAGAACCGGATGCTCACCGGCACCATCGAGAGCGCCCAGAAGAAGCTGGAGGCCCAGAACTTCGGCATCCGCAAAAACGTGCTGCAGTTCGACGACGTGATGAACAAGCAGCGCGAGATCATCTATGGCCAGCGCCGCAAGGTGCTCAACGGCGAGGACCTGTCCGCCACCATCCGCTCCATGCTGGAGGAGAACATCCAGGCCAGCGTGGCCAGCTTCTGCGCCGGCGAAAATCCCGCCGACTGGGACTTCGCCGCCCTGCGCCGCCACTACCAGGGCTGGCTTGCCCGCCCCACCGATTTCGTCTATCCCGAGGAGGAGCTCAAGGGCCTCACCCGGGAGAAGGTGGCCGACGTGCTGCTGGAGCGGGGCCGCGCCATCCTGGACGCCAAGGAAAAGCAGTACGGCTCGCCGGTGATGCGGGAGCTGGAGCGGGTGTGCCTGCTGCGCAACGTGGACACCAAGTGGATGGACCACATCGACAACATGGACCAGCTGCGCCAGGGCATCTACCTGCGCAGCTACGGCCAGCGGGACCCGGTGGTGGAATACCGCATCGAGGGCTTCGAGATGTTCGACGCCATGGTGGACAGCATCCGGGAGGACACCGTGCGCATGCTGCTCACGGTGCAGCTGCGCACCGAGCAGCCGGTGCAGCGCACCCAGGTGGCCAAGCCCACCGGCGACGCCGCCACCCCCGGCAAGGGCACGGTGAACACCGGCAAGAACGGCCCGGCGAAGGCCGTGCGCATCGGCCGCAATGACCCCTGCCCCTGCGGCAGCGGCCTCAAGTGGAAAAAGTGCACCTGCAAGGAGTATCACCCCGATCTGTAAAACAAAAAAGGGCGGGCGCCGGCAAAATGCCGGCGCCCGCTTTTTGCGCCCGATACATAAATTTTGCCGCCGCGGGAGAAACTGCAAACAGAACTTTTTGCGAGACGGGAGGAGACCCTGTTTGAAGATCACGGTGGAAGAATACGGCCGGCTGGTGGGAAAGGCCAGCCCCCACTCCAAGCTGCTGCGTGACTGCCTGTGGGCCTTTTTGGTGGGCGGCGGCATCTGCCTTGCGGGCGAGGCGCTGCGCAAGGCCTATATGGCGGCGGGCTTTGTGCGCAGCGACGCGGGCTGCATGACCAGCGTCACCCTCATCGCGCTGTCCGCCGTCACCACCGCCCTGGGCTGGTATCACAAGCTGGCGGCAAAGGCCGGGGCGGGCACGCTGGTGCCCATCACCGGCTTTGCCAACGCGGTGGTCAGCCAGGCCATCGAAGCCCGCAGCGAGGGCTATGTCACCGGCGTGGGGGCCAAGATGTTCCAGATCGCCGGCCCGGTGATCGTCTACGGGGTGCTGGCCAGCACCGCCTGGGGGGCGCTGTACTATTTCCTGCGCCCCTGGATCTGAGAGGGCGGTGAACGCCATGCGCAAGGGCGACACCATCCTGTTTGAAGCGCCGCCGGTCATCCTGGCCCAAGGGGCCGTGGGCGGCAAGAAGGAGGGGGAGGGCCCGCTGGCGGCCCAATTTGACCTGCTCTTCCCCGAGAACAGCCTGGGCGAGGCCACCTGGGAGCAGGCGGAGAGCCGGCTGCAGCAGCACTGCCTGGAACTGACGCTGCAAAAGGCCCGGCTGCCGCTGGAGCGGCTGAGCCTGGTGCTGGGGGGCGACCTGCAGAACCAGTGCACCGCCACCGCCTACCACATGAGCCGCACCGACGTGCCCTTTGCCGGGCTGTACGGGGCCTGCAGCACCATGACCGAGGCGCTGGCGCTGGCAGCCTGCCTGGCGGCGGGGGGCTGTGTGGAGGTAGCGGCGGCCCTGGTCAGCAGCCACTTCTGCGCGGCGGAACGGCAGTACCGCACCCCTTTGAGTTACGGCGGCAAGCGCACCCCCACCGCCCAGTGGACGGCCACCGCTGCCGGCTGCTGCCTGGTGGCCCCCGATGGTACGGGGCCCCGGGTGGCCTCGGTCACCTTCGGCCGGGTGCGGGACTACGGCGTCACCGACCTGACCAACATGGGGGCGGCCATGGCCCCTGCCGCCGCCGAGACCATCCTGCGCCACTGTGCCGACACCCACCGCACCCCCGCGGACTTTGACGCCGTCTACACCGGCGATCTGGGGTTGGTGGGCAGCCGGCTGCTGGCGCAGCTTTTGAAGGCGGAGGGCCTGGAGATAAAAAACCACACCGACTGCGGGCTGGAACTTTACGACGTGCACAAGCAGGATGTGCAGGCCGGCGGCAGCGGGGCGGGCTGCTCGGCGGCGGTGCTCTGCGCCCGGGTGCTGCCCGCGCTGCGAAAAGGGCGGCTGCGCCGGGTGCTGTTCCTCTCCACCGGGGCGCTGATGAGCCAGATCACCAGCCAGCAGGGAATGAGCATCCCCGGCGTGGCGCACCTGGTGGAACTTGTGAGCGAGGAGGAGCAATTATGACGTACCTTTGGGCGTTCGTGGTGGGCGGCCTCATCTGCGTGGCGGGGCAGCTGCTCATCGATCTCACCAGCATCACCCCCGCCCGGGTGCTGGTGATCTATGTGGTGGCGGGCGTTGTGCTCAGCGCCCTGGGCCTCTACGACCCGCTGGCGGAGTTTGCCGGCGCGGGGGCCAGCGTGCCGCTGCTGGGCTTCGGGCACCTGCTGGCCCAGGGCGTGATGGACACGGTGGACAAGATGGGCCTGCTGGGGGCCCTCTGCGGCGGCTTTTCCGCTGCGGCCGCCGGCATCACTGCCAGCCTCGCCTGCGGGGTGCTGGCCGCCGCCTTCAGCCACTCCAAAGACCAGAACTGACGGCAGCCCCGCAGAAAAAATGGCCGCTGCACAAAGGAGAGCCGCGCTAAAAAAGGCGGTCCGCCCGCGGGCGAAGGGACGTTTCCGACGCCCGGCCTTGGGTCCGGCGCTCCGGGCCGCCTGCCCTGCGGGGCGGGCGCGAGTGCGGCCGGCCTCCGCCGCCCCCCGGCGCGGGCTGCCCGCCCGGACATACAAAAAGGCACCCCTTCGCCCGAAGGGGTGCCTTTTGCTGCGTTCTTCTCAGAACAGGCCGGTGATGCGGCCGTTCTCGTCCACGTCGATGTTCTCGGCGGCGGGCTTTTTGGGCAGGCCGGGCATGGTCATGATGCTGCCCATGATCACCACCACGAACCCCGCCCCGGCGGAGAGGCGCACGTCCCGCACGGTCATGGTGAAACCCTCCGGCGCGGCCAGCAGGGTGGCGTCGTCGCTGAAGGAGTACTGGGTCTTGGCGATGCACACCGGCAGTTTGCCGTAGCCCATGGCCTCGATGCGCGCCAGCGCCTTTTTGGCGGGGGCGCTCCAGCTCACCGCCGCCGCCCGGTAGATCTTCTTCGCCACCGCGTCCACCTTGTCCGCCAGGGGCATCTCGTCCGGGTAGGTGAAGTTGAGTTTCGTCTCGGGCTGCATCACGCTCAGCACCGCCCGGCCCAGTTCCAGGCCTCCCTTGCCGCCCTCGGCGAACACGGTGGCCAGCTCGCAGGGCACGCCCAACTCGGCGCAGATGTCCCGCAGGCAGTCGTGCTCCTCGGCGCTGTCGGTGGGGAAGGCGTTGATGGCCACGCACACCGGCACGCCGAAGCCCCGCAGGTTCTCCACATGGCGGGCCAGGTTCGCCGCGCCCGCCTTCAGGTAGACCAGGTTGGGCACGCCCAGCTGGTCCTTGGGGCAGCCGCCGTGGTGCTTCAGCGCCCGCACGGTGGCCACCAGCACCACCGCGTTCGGAGCAAGGCCGGTCATCCGGCACTTGATGTCCAGAAACTTCTCCGCGCCCAGGTCCGCGCCGAAGCCCGCCTCGGTGACCACATAGTCCGCCAGCGACAGGCTCAGCCGGGTGGCCATCACGCTGTTGCAGCCGTGGGCGATGTTGGCGAAGGGGCCGCCGTGGATGATGGCGGGATTGTTCTCCAGCGTCTGCACCAGGTTGGGGTCGAAGGCGTCCTTCAAAAGGGCGGCCATCGCCCCCGCCGCGCCGATCTGGCCGGCGGTCACCGGCTCGCCGGCGTAGGTGTAGCCCACCACGATGCGGGAAAGGCGCTCCTTCAGGTCCGCGAGGTCGGTGGCCAGGCAGAAGATGGCCATCACCTCGCTGGCCACCGTGATGTCAAAGCCGTCCTCCCGGGGGGTGCCGTTCACCTTGCCGCCCAGGCCGTCGGTCACATAGCGCAGCTGCCGGTCGTTCATGTCCACACAGCGCTTCCAGGTCACCTGGCGGGGGTCGATGTTCAGGGGGTTGCCCTGGTAGATGCTGTTGTCCACCATGGCGGCCAGCAGGTTGTTGGCCGCGCCGATGGCGTGAATGTCGCCGGTGAAGTGGAGGTTGATGTCCTCCATGGGTACCACCTGGGCGTAGCCGCCGCCGGCCGCGCCGCCCTTGATGCCGAACACCGGCCCGAGGCTGGGCTCCCGCAGGCAGAGCATGGTTTTTTTGCCCAGGGCGTTCAGCGCGTCCGCCAGGCCGCAGCTGATGGTGGTCTTGCCCTCCCCCGCCGGGGTGGGGCTGATGGCCGTCACCAGGATCAGCTTGCCCTGCTTGGCCGCCTTTTTAGCCAGCCGGTGATCGATCTTGGCTTTGTACCTGCCGTACAGGCTGATGTCCTCCTCCGAGAGGCCCAGCTGCCCGGCGATCTCGGTGATGGGCTTTAAGGTCGCCTCCTGGGCGATCTGGATATCCGTTTTCATGCGCGCCACCCTTTCTGTCACATCCCGGGGCGAAACAAGCCCCGCTTTCTCTTACAATACCATGGTAGCAGAACCGGCCGCCGGTTACAAGGCCCGCCGCAAAAGTAACACTTTCCCGGCGGGCGGCCGCGGCATGCCCTCTTTGCTCTCTGCGCCTTCCCGTTCCGCATGCCCTTGTCCCGGACGCACCTGCGCCCGCCGCCCCGCCGCCGCCTTTTCCCGCCGCTCTGCGCCCATGCCCGCCGCCGCGCCGCGATGGGCCGCCGGGCCTGCCGTCGCCCGCTCTGTGTTGGGGCAGCTGTTGCCCGCCCCTGTCCGCGCTCCGCTTGTGGCTGCTGCCCGTCGCCCGCCTTTTCCCGCCCGCGTTCCGCGCTTCGACGGCCGTTTCCCTGCATTTGGCCCCGCCCCGCGCCCTTGTGCCGCCGGGCGGGGTTGTGCTATAATATATTCTGTATTTTTATGACCCGCCGGAGATATAACACTCTTCGGCGAATATGAGCAAACTTATACTTATGGTAAAAGGCGGGAGAGCGCAATGATCGACAACGAGGCCCTTCACTATCTGGACAACGCCGCCACCACCCGGGTGGCCCCCGAGGTGGCCGACGCCATTTACAAGACCATGGTGAACCACTGGGGCAATCCCTCCAGCCTCTACACCCCCGGCGTGGAATCCAGGGAACTGCTGGACAAGGCCCGGAACATCGTGGGCCGCACCCTGGGGGCCGAGCCGGGGCAGGTATTCTTCACCGGCTGCGGCAGCGAGAGCAACAACATCGCCATTCTGGGCGCGGCGCTGGCCCGGCGCAGCTGGGGCAAAAAGATCGTGGCCAGCGGCTTCGAACACCCCAGCGCGGCGCTGCCCCTGGCCCGTCTGGCCGAAGAGGGCTTTGAGGTGGACTTTGTGGCCCCCGGCGCGGACGGCCGTCTGGATGTGGACGCCATCGCCGACCGGGTGGACAAGGGCACCATTTTAGTCACCTGCATGCAGGTGAACAACGAGACGGGCGCAAGGCAGGACGTAAAGAAGCTGGCCGCCCGGGTGAAAGAGGCGAACAGCCGCACCGCCGTCCATGTGGACGGGGTGCAGGCATGGATGCGTCTGCCGGTAAGCCTGGAAAACATCGACAGCTACACCGTCAGCGGCCACAAGATCCACGCCCCCAAGGGCGTGGGCGCGCTCTACCTGCGCCGGGGCTATAACATCCATCCGCCGTACCTGGGCGGCGGGCAGGAGAAGGGCCACGGCGGCGGCCAGGAGCAGGGGGTGCGCCCCGGCACCGAGAACCTGCCCTACGCGGTGGGCCTTGCTACCGCCGCGAGGCGGATGGAAAAGACCTTTGACGCGCGCGCGGCCCATGTGGCGGCGCTGAACGCCCGGCTGCGGGCGGGCCTTGCCGGCCTGGACGTGGTGCTCAACAGCCCCGCGGACGCGGTGAGCGAGGTGCTCAACTTCAGCACCATGCGGGTGAAGAGCGAGACCATGCTCCACTATCTTGAACAGACCAAGGTGTATGTGTCCAGCGGGTCGGCCTGCTCAAGGGGCGCCGCCAGCCACACCCTCGCGGCCATGGGCCTGGAGCCGCGGCGCATCGACACGGCGCTGCGGGTGAGCTTCTGCGCCGAGAACACCGAAGCCGACGTGGATGCGCTGCTGAACGGCCTGGAGCAGGGCCTCAAAACGCTGGCGCAGCTGCGCTGAGAAACACCGCCCCGCTCAGGGGCGACAAGGAGAGACGAGATGAAGGAAGTCATTCTGTGCTACCAGGGCGAGATGGCCCTGAAGGGCCTGAACAAGGCCACCTTTGAGGCGGCGCTGGCCAAGGCCCTGCGCTTTCGGGTGCGGGAGCTGGGCAAATTCCAGGTGTACAAGGCCCAGAGCACCATGTATGTGGAGCCCCGGGACGAGGAGGCCGCATCGAATTTCGACGAGGCCTTTCACCGGGTGAGCCAGGTGTTCGGCCTGGCGGCCCTCAGCCGGGCGGCGGTGTGCGAAAAGGATTTTGCGGCCATCCAGGCCACGGCGGAAGCCTATCTGGGCGAGGCGCTGCGCGGCGTGCGCACCTTCAAGGTGGAGGCCAAGCGGTCGGACAAGTCCTTTCCCATGAAGAGCCCCGAGATCAGCCGGGAGCTGGGGGGCTTCCTGCTCTCCAAACACCCTCGCCTGAAGGTGGACGTGCATCACCCGGACATCGTGGTCATGGTGGAGGTGCGGGACTACGGCGCCTACATCCACGGCCCCAAGGTGCCGGGGGCGGGCGGCCTGCCGGTGGGCACCAGCGGCCGGGCGGTGAACATGCTCTCCGGCGGCATCGACAGCCCGGTGGCCGCCTGGTACATGGCCCGGCGGGGCCTGGCCATCCACCACATCCACTTCGCCAGCCCGCCCTACACCAGCGAGGCGGCCAAGCGCAAGGTGGCCACCCTGGCCCGGATCATCAGCGGCTACACCGGCAGCTGCGTTTTGTATGTGGTGCCCTACACCACCCCCCAGGAGTACATCCGGGACCACGCGCCCGACGTGCTGTTCACCGTGCTCATGCGCCGCAGCATGATGCGCATCGCGAACCGCATCGCCAAGGACATCGACGCCAAGGCTCTCATCACCGGCGAGAGCCTGGCCCAGGTGGCCAGCCAGACCCTGATGGCCCTGGCCTGCACCGACGCGGCCCAGGACCTGCCGGTGCTGCGCCCGCTGATCGGCATGGACAAGACCGAGATCATCGAGACGGCCCGCCGCATCGGCACCTTCGACACCAGCATCCTGCCCTACGAGGATTGCTGCACCATCTTCACCCCGCCCCACCCCAAGACCAAGCCCACCCTGGCCGAGGTGGAGGCGGCGGAGGCCGCCATGCCGGAACTGCTCTGGCTGGAAAAGCAGGCCGCCGACGGGGTGGAGCGCATCCGCATCGACATGCGCAAAGCGCAGGAAGACGAGGACGACCTTCTCGCCTGACGCGCCGGACCGGCGGGCCCCTGGCCCGCCCAAAGGGGGAGTGAAACGTGACCGCTGAGATCATCTGTGTGGGCACCGAGCTGCTGCTGGGGGACATCCTGAACACCAACGCCCGGTTCCTGGCCCGGGAACTGGCGGCGCTGGGCTTTGACGTGCTGCATCAGCAGGTGGTGGGGGACAACGCCGCCCGCCTGGAGGAAACGGTGCGCGCCGCCATGGCCCGCAGCGACCTGCTGGTGTTCTCCGGAGGCCTTGGCCCCACGGCGGACGATTTGACCAAGGAGACGGTGGCCCGCTGCTTTGACGACGAGATGCGCTTTGAGCCCAAGGTGCTGGAGGACATCCGCGCCTTCTTCACCTCCACCGGCCGCACCACCCCCGCCAACAACGAAAAGCAGGCCCTGGTGCCCCAAAAGGGCGGCTGGTTCGAAAACCCCAACGGCACCGCCCCGGCGGTGTGGTTTGAGGCGGGCGGCAAGCGGGCGGTGCTGCTGCCCGGCCCGCCCTCGGAACTGGAACCCCTGTGGAAGAGCGCGGTGCGCCCCTTTTTGCAAAAGGGACAGACGCGGGTGCTGCAAAGCCTTGTGCTGCGCCTGTGCGGCATCGGCGAGAGCCACGCCGAGGAGCTGCTGGGCCATCTCTTCGGGAACGAGAACCCCACTGCCGCCGTCTACGCAAAAACGGCGGAACTGACCATCCGCATCACCGCCGCCGCCCCCGACGAGGAAAGGGCCCGGGCCATGTGCCGGGAGTACGCCCAAAACTTCTACCGGCTGGCGGGGGAGTACATCTATGCCGAGGGGGAAGAGGGCCTGGAATACGCCCTGGTGGACGCGCTGCGGCAGAAGGGCCTGACCCTGGCCACCGCCGAAAGCTGCACCGGCGGCCTTGTGAGCCAGCTGGTCACCAACGTGCCCGGCGCAAGCGAAGTCTTCGGTTTCGGCTTTGTGACCTACGCGAATGAAGCAAAACAGAAGCTGCTGGGGGTGAGCGCCGCCGCGCTGGAACAGCACGGCGCGGTGAGCCACCAGGTGGCCGCCGCCATGGCGGCGGGGGCCGCCCGTGCCGCCGGCGCGGACGTGGCCGTGGCCCTCACCGGCATCGCCGGGCCGGGGGGCGGCACCCCCGAAAAACCGGTGGGCCTTGTGTATCTGGGCGCGGCCCGGGGCGGCGAGGTGTTTGTCAAGCGGCTGGACCTGGGCAAACGCGACCGGGCCACCGTCCGCCTGGCCGCCGCCAAAAACGCGCTGGACGCCGCGAGGCGGCTGGCCCTGGGCCTGCCCCTGCCCGGCGCGGTGCGCGCCGAGGACATCCCGGAATAAGAGGTGAACACAATGGAACAGAAATCCTCCAGGCTGGTGCTGCGGCTGTTCGGCCCCCGGCGGGACCAGGTGACCCAGGTGCTGCGCGCCGCGGCGGACCAGGGCTGCCCCGGGCTGAACCTGCTGATGAAAAACGGGGAGTACGCCGTCTGTGTCACCGCCCGGGCGAACACCGCCGAGGAGGCGGCCGCCATCTGCCGCCGCTGGCGGGATTATTTTGAGGGCCGTTTCGGCGACGCTGTGTTCTGCGTGGGCGAGGAGAGCCTCGCCGAGGTGGCGGTGACGGAACTGGTGGAGGCCGGGCGGCTGTTCGTGGCCGCCGACGCTGCCACCGGCCGGCTGCTGGACGCCGCCCTCGCCGGCTGCGAGATGGCGGGCAGCGTCTACGACTTCGGCACCCAGAGCTACGCCCATCCCAGGCGGGGGGCGAAGGTGACGCCCAACCGGCGGCTGGTGAAAAAATACCCCAACTGCCCGGTGCAGCCGGCGGCCACCCGCGCCCACGCGGCGCTGCGGGTGTCCGGCGCGGACTGGGCGGTGGCCTACAGCCCTTCCAACGACACCCATCCCGCCTTTGTGCTGGTGTGCGGCGAAAAATACGCCTGGGTGTGCCCGCTGCCCCCGGAGGGCGAGGAGCAGGCCCTGGCCGTGGGCTGGCTGCTGGATATGCTGCGGCGCATGGCCCGGGGCAAGGGGATGGAGCCCTTTGTGGAGCGGTTCCGCCTGGGCGGCCCCGCCCCGAAACTGGAACTGCCCGGGCAGGCGCTGGCGGGCCTGGCCGCCCCCGCGCCCGCGGCAAAAGCGGTGCCCCCTGTGCCGCGGGAACCGGCGCCCGCGGCCGCCCCGGTGAACACGATACCCCCGGAAAAAGCGGCTGCCCCGGAAAAAGTGGCTGCCCCCGCCAAAACGGCCCCCGCGCCGGCCTTCACCGGCAAGGCGCCCCGGGCCGGGAGCGGGGCCGCCGACCGGCTGGGCCCCGACGAACAGCTCACCAGCGCGGCCCAGCTGCTCTTTGACGACGACGCCCCTCTGCCCACCGAAGAACCCGCCCGCCGGCCCGCCGGGCCCCACTGGGGGCGGCTCATCGGCTGCATCCTGCTGGTGGCGGCCATCGCCGGCGGGGTGGCGCTGTGGCTGTGGCAGGGCGGCAAGCTGCCCGGCGGCGGCAGCGTGCTGGGCGACGTGGGCTACGGCACCGCCGACTACGACACCGCCGCCCGGGATTACCTGCTGGCCCAGCAGGCCAAAAATGCGGGGGTGGCGGCCTATCTGGCCCTCCCCTCGCTGGACGGCGCGCTGGTCTGGTCCGCCGACGGGGCGGCCGGCGGCGGCGAGCCGGGCACCGTGAGCGCCGCCGAGGACGAACTGCCCCGCTTTACCGGGTCCGACACGCTGGGCCAGAGCCAGAGCAACGTGATCGTGCGCTGCCCGGCCTCCTCCATGGAGCAGCTTAGCCAGCTGGCCCAGGAGGATGTGCTGAAGGCCAACAGCGGCTTCACCCTCTACACCGCCGGCGGCGACTACCGCTACAAGGTGCTGGCGGTCTACGAGTGGGACCCCGCCGAGACGGGGGAGTCCGCCTTTGACCTCTATGGCCTGCAGGACCTGTCCAATTATGAGGATTATCTGACCTTTGTGCTGGGGGCCAAGGCCCGCAGCCTCTACGAGATGCCCGCCGACGTGCAGGACGGCGACGCCTTCGTCACCCTGGTGGCGGACAGCCCCGCCTCCGGCGGACGGATGCTGGTGATCACCGGCCGCCAGCTGCGGGCCAACGAGGCCGCCATCCTGTTCGGCAATCAGGTGCAGCCCGCCGAGCAGCCCCTGATGCCCATGGTCGTCTATGAGAGCGAGGGCCTCTCCGCCCCCAGCCTCACCACCCTCAGCCAGTACTGGCTGAACTGGTACATCACCGGCGGCGCCACCTCCAGCGACGTGCAGGAGCAGGCCGGCATGCCCACCGAGGACCGCCCCCTGAGCGAGGTGGGCGGCGGCGAGGCGGTGGAGCCCTCCGCATCCCCCGCGCCGGACGCTTCGGCAAGCCCGGAACCTTCGCCCAGCCCGTCCCCGTCGGCCAGCCCCTCGGCTTCGGCCACGCCCGGGCCCTCCGCCACCCCCGCGCCCTCGGCCAGCGCCGCGCCCACCCCCACCCCCGCGCCCACCCCCGCGC